>JADMIO011618410.1_pt1 | contig 38349 bp, 25 predicted proteins | sample 8958161 | NCBI WGS metagenome assembly JADMIO01 (sample SAMN16585339, study PRJNA669376) | soil metagenome | isolation source: Crop rotation soil | place: USA: Cullars Rotation, Alabama | collected 2011 | reverse complement strand
CCTGCCGATAAACGATACGTCAGGTCTTTTTCCTTCTGTGACCATCCTTCCGGCAGAGTAGCCTCCATGACCACATCGGCGACGCGGTCGGTTTGATTACGCAGAATTAATGGGATTTGCAGCATCGTTCCAGCTGCAATGCCGATCTCTGGCACTTCAGCTCGCGGCAATTGATTTAAGCCGTGGGCGCGACGGAAGTCGTCATAGAATTTCCACGGTCCGCCTATAGCTAGACTGAGCCCGGTCTGCTCGATCGGTTCGGCCACAGCGGGAGGCGTGTAAGGTGCCGGTGCACTCTGCACGCCTTCGAAGATGTCGCCCGTAACACTTTCCGAGACGACCGATTTTCCGAAGATGAATTGCATCGGCGCGGCCCAGCCGTCCTGATCGGCGCCAGCTAACTTTGCGAGCTGATCGTCGGTCATCTTGTCCAATTTCTCAATATAAGAACGGTATTGCGTGCGATGAAACCTGAATGCGTCCATCGCCAGCCGCCAATAGACAACATGGCGCTTGGACGAGACGCCCGTTACAGGATACGACGGTCCCTTGCCACGGAATTGCTTATCATCGCTTGCGTCGGAAAAGAAATATAACTTTTGCGGCTGCCACGGTTGCAATCCTTCCAACAGAGTCTCGTTCACGTGGCGGGGTTGGGCGATCTGCGCGGGGAAAGCCGATGGGTCGCCTGCAAGATCAAAGGCTTCGCTGGCAACCACACCGGCGGCCTGGTGGTCGCCATGATTTTCCCCAATGAAGAATCCCGGAAGCCAGGTGACAATCACAGTGGGTCGCGTGATTCGAACCATCCGAACCACGTCCTCCAAAGCTTGGCCATGATGCCAGTTCGCCAGCGATTGCAGCACATCCTGGCTGGGAGTATCTCGGCCACCCAGAAACCAAACATTCTCGATACCCAAATATGTGAGAGCATGGCGCAATTCCATTTCCCGCGAAGCCCCCAGCGAAGGCCCTCGCTCGCGTCCCATATTGTTGTGTCCAGCCTCGCCATGCGTGAGATATACAGCCGCGACTCGCTTGCCCTGATCCATCAATTGAGCGAGATAACCTGAGACGCCGGTCTCATCGTCTGGATGGGCGACAATGAGCAGTACATCGGCTTTCAGCCGGTCGTCCGGCTTGGGAGCGGTGCGTGCATTTTCCTGCTGAGCAAGCACTTGAAGCGAAAGCGCAAGCGTAAGCACCAGAACGTGCCAAATCTTCATTCGTTCTCCAGAAAATGAAAGCCGGTTGCTTGCCCTCAATAAAGATCGTAGGGCAAGATAACCGGCCTAAGATGTTGTTTCCAGATTCCAGCAAGAGCCCAGCGGACTCATTTTTTCGGCCGAGACTCCGGTGGGACAAGGCCAGACGTACGATAGTAGCCCACGAGTTGTCCGTAATGCTCTCCATCATGCTCGATCAAGCCATATGCCAGGTCGCCAATTCGCGCCTGATAATGGTTGTCGTTGTCAGTCACGACCTGTGACATACCGGAATCGCCTTTCTCCTTAATCACAGCCGCGCCGTCAGCAAACGACTTTTTGACGAAGTTGACGATGTCCGCTTTACCCTTGAAATCGCTTTTCTTGGGATAGTCCTCGCCAGGCGATTTCTCTCCGCGAACGGGATTGATGAAGTAGTAGTTAGCACCGGCAGCATGAAGCAATTGCTCTGCGAAACTGCGCTGCGCTGGAGTGGGTTTGAAATCATATTTGTCTTCCGGAAAGTCCTCGGCCATGGCGATGAGCTTCCTGCCGATGTCATTCCACGACTCGAGCACGGCTTGCGACGGACTGGGCGCGGGTTTGATGGCAACATCTTTTTTGGGAGCCTCCTGACCTAGCAGGCTGCAAGACAGAAGACACAAAATCGACACGGTCACGCCTAAGGAAGTTCTCTGGTTCATCGTTTCCTCCGTGATTTGTAGGTATTCAGAAGCGAATTCAGACGACGTGATGACAACTGTGAGACATACATCTGGGCCGCTTCCTAGACAAGGGTATGCCGTCTCACGAGCAATGAGCTAATAGACGTTGCCGTCCTACAAAAGTGTGCAACAAAAGCTGCTGTGGACCGCATATAACGGGGACCGCAGTGTTTTATTCCGCCCGAAACGCAGTGGTGCGGTCGGAATCTTCCGCGGACTTGGACCCGAATACGTGACTAAAAGCTCAAGCCTTTTTGGGCCGGTACACGTCTGTGCTGGTGCCATAAAAGACTTCGGCGGCTTCCATAACGGTTTCCGAAAGCGTTGGGTGGGGGTGGATAGTGAGCTCCAAATCACCAGCCAGCGCAGCCATCTCAATAGCAAGCACACCCTCGGCGATCAACTCGCCCGCTCCGGGACCCACGATTCCGACGCCAAGGACCCGCTCCGTTTCAGGATCGATGAGCATCTTGGTCATTCCTTCGGTACGGTCAATTGTGACGGCTCGACCTGAGGCTCCCCACGGGAACTTGGCTACCTTGATCTGCCTGCCTTCGGCTTGCGCTTGGGTTTCGGTCAAGCCTGCCCAGGCAACTTCAGGATCGGTGAACACCACGGCTGGAATGGCATTAGGCTCGAATGTATATTTGTGACCCGCGATGACTTCGACAGCGGTGCGACCTTCGTGCGACGCTTTGTGCGCCAGCATGGGCTCGCCAACCACGTCACCGATGGCAAAGATGGATGGATCGTCGGTCTGAAGCTGATTATTCACTTGGATGAACCCGCGCTGGTTCACCTGAACTCTGGTTTTGTCGAGCCCGGAGATTTCTGAGTTTGGTTTTCGACCGACGGACACCAGCGCCCGATCAAAGACCTTCTCCTTCTCTTTCACGTCCTTGCCTTCGAAGGTGGCGCGAATACCGTTCTTTTCTTCTTTGAGGGATTTGACCGTCGTGTTAAGGAGAATGCCTTCAAAAGCCTTTTCCAACCTCTTGTGCAACGGCAAAACAAGATCGCGGTCGGCACCCGGTAACAGGCCCGACAACATTTCAACGACCGTAACCCGCGTTCCAAGAGCGGCGTAGACTGATCCGAGTTCGAGGCCGATGTAGCCTCCGCCCACCACCAGCAATGATTTGGGGATATCCTGGAGGTCGAGGGCTCCGGTGGAATCCATCATCCTCGGTGAGTCGATCTTGAGTGAAGGTACAACAGCGGGACGAGAACCCGTGGCAATGATAATGCGATCGAAGCTGAGCGACTCTTCGCCTCCGTTTCCTTTTGCCACGCGCAATGTGTTCGAGTTTTCAAAGCTAGCGCGGCCCTGAACATATTTAACCGAGCGCTGTTTCGAGAGTTGGCCTAGACCTCCGGTCAATTTCTTCACGACGCTCTCTTTCCACGAGCGCAGGCGTGCCAGGTCGATTTTGGGATCTGCAAATTCAATGCCCCAGTTTTTGGCCTGATGAGACTCCTCAATCAACTTCGCCACATGTAGTAATGCTTTTGAGGGGATGCAGCCGCGATAAAGGCAGACCCCGCCTGGGTTCACCTCGGGATCAATCAAAGTGACTTTCATGCCGAGATCGGCAGCGAGAAAGGCTGCGGCGTATCCACCCGGGCCGCCGCCCACGACTGCAATGCGCAGATTGGAGTTATCAGCCATGCAAACAATCTATCCTTTTACGATGAATTCGATGACAGCAGGTTGACAGCAGATTCTAGTTAGCACTTAGCCTCCTGCCCGAGCACGAAAGCAGAATCTGCAGGTTGTCTTCACCCCACGGCGGATCGCTTGCTCCGCCCGGGACAGACGGAACGCAGTAAAAAGCAGCGTCTTCAGCCTTGTACCGACAGCAGGAACGGTTGCTCGAAGGCTTCGGCGATCCAGCGCACAAACCGTGCAGCATCGGCGCCATCGATCAGCCGGTGATCGTAGGAAAGCGAGAGCGGCAGAATCAGGCGCGGCTCGAATTTGCCATTAATCCACTCCGGCTCCATCCGCGAACGCGAAAGACCCAGAATCGCGACCTCCGGATGGTTCACGATCGGACTAAACCCTGTGCCGCCGATTCCGCCGAGATTCGTGATAGTAAAGGTGCCCCCTTCCATCTCCTCAGGCTTCAGCTTCTTTTCACGAGCTCTCTTGGAGAGTTGGGCCAACTCGCCGGCCAGCTCCACGATGTTCTTCTTGTCGACGTCGCGCAGAACTGGGACCAATAGCCCGCGCTCCGTATCTGTAGCAACACCAATGTTGATGTACTGCTTGTAAACAATCTCCTCGCGCTCCATGTCGATGCTAGCGTTGAACTGCGGATAAATCTTCAACGCCGATGCGACCACTTTGAGCGCAATGGCGGTGATAGTCATCTTGCCGCCGGCTTGCTCGGCTTTGGGAGCAAAGCGGGCGCGCAGTTGCTCCAGTTCCGTGATATCAGCACGATCCTGTTGCGTGACGTGCGGCACCGTATTCCACGATTCACGGAGGTGCTCCGCCGTTTTTCTTCGAACACCGCGTATAGACACACGTTCAACAGTTCCCCATTTAGAGAAGTCGGGAAGTTTTGGCTCTACTGGGCCGCGCGACACCTGTGCAGCAGAAACAGCTGTAGCCAGCAACAGCTTGGCGTAGCCCTTAACATCGTCTTCATTAATACGCCCACCAGGACCGCTGCCCTTCACACCATAGATATCCACACCCAATTCACGAGCGAGGCGCCGCACGCTGGGCGCTGCAGGTATGGGATCCCGATGCTCTGTGCCAGCAACCTTTTCCAACTGGGCCGGCATGCTAAACGCAGGTGCCAGCGGCGGCGGAAAATCGGGCGGAAGCGCTTCACGTTCCGTCTTACCTTCGGCCTGAATAGCGGCCTGAAACGCCAGTCGCGCGCCATGCTGCCCAGAGACGTGCTCCACGGGCGAAGACTTCGGTCGTGCAGGCTCGGCCACCGCACCGCCTTCTAACGTGAAGATGACTTGACCGACTTTCAGCTTTTCGCCTTCTTTGACAGGAATTTCTTTGACTACTCCACTGACAGAAGAAGGAACTTCTACGACGGCCTTATCCGTTTCAAGCTCGATAACTGGCTGCCCTTCCGAAACCTTTGCTCCGGCAGAAATCATGATCCGGACCAAGTCGCCTTGCTCGATGTTTTCACCAAGTTCAGGTAACCGAAACTCGGTCGCAGTGCCACCTGAGGCTACAGAGCTGCGAGACTGAACTGCTGGAGCATCTGCCTCCGGAATTCCGCGTTCAGGACTAGCCGCAAACTCGGGCGCTGTTGCCCGATTCGTAGGGGCTTCGCTTCCCGCAGTAGGCGCTGCGGTCTGTGCGGACGGCTGAACGGAGCGCGATGCCTTTGCGGGTGCTTCAGTAGGCTTACTTCTGCTACCCGCCCCATTTTCAACGGTGAAAATGACCTGTCCGACTTTCAGCTTGTCGCCTTCTTTTACGCGGACATCTTTGACCACTCCGGCTACGGAGGACGGAACTTCAACTACGGCCTTGTCGGTTTCCAGTTCCATCACAGGCTGGCCTTCATTGACAGTATTGCCGGGCGCGATCATCAGCCGTACGAGGTCACCCTGTTCGATGTTTTCCCCAAGCTCGGGTAGTTTGAATTCGGTCACAGTTATTCCCTCTCAGCTGATTGCCGGATTCGGCTTGTCCGGATTGATCCCAAGATCCTTTAAAGCTTTCTGCAGAACATCCGGCTGAATCTGTTTGTCGCGCGCCAAGGCATTAAGCGTGGCGAGCACGATGTGCTTGGCATCCACTTCAAAAAAATCACGCAATGCGGCACGATTTTCGCTGCGTCCGAAACCATCAGTGCCAAGCGATACCAAACGCCGCGGTACCCACTGACAGATGCTTTCCGGCAAGACTTTCATGTAATCTGATGCCGCCACGAAAACACCTGGTGCATCTTTCAAGGTCTGAGTGATGAATGGAACTTTTGCCTGCTGGCCAGGATGCAGCATGTTCCAACGCTCGCACTCGTTGGCCTCGCGATAGAGTTCCTTGTAGCTGGTAACGCTCCAAACGTCGGCAGCAACCCCGTATTTTTCTTCGAGGATCTTCTGCGCTTTGAGCACCTCGAACATGATTGTCCCGCTGCCAAAGAGTTGGGCATGCAGCTTTGAATCTTTTTTCTCGCTTGCTTTAAAGCGGTACATCCCTTTCAATATCCCGCTGCGCACGTCTTTTCCCTGCGGCATCTCGGGCATGGGCAGAGGCTCGTTCGTGACTGTCAGGTAGTAGAAGATGGATTCTCCGTCCACGTACATTCGCCTGATTCCATCCTGAATGATAACGGCAATTTCATAGGCAAATGCGGGATCGTAGGCAAGGAGGTTGGGAACGGATAACGCCAATACATGACTGTGTCCGTCCTGGTGCTGCAAGCCTTCGCCGGCGAGCGTTGTGCGTCCCGCTGTTCCGCCGACCAGGAAACCACGGGTGCGCATATCGGCGGCGGCCCAAATCAAGTCGCCGATGCGCTGGAAACCGAACATCGAATAGTAAATAAAGAATGGAATCGTATTGATCCCATGATTCGCATACGCGGTACCGGCGGCAATGAAGGAGCACATCGAGCCCGCCTCGGTGATGCCTTCCTCCAGAATCTGGCCGTCCTTTGCCTCCTTGTAATAAAGAAGCGTGTCCATATCGACGGGTTCATAGAGCTGTCCAACGTTGGAGTAGATGCCGACTTGCCGGAAAAGCGCTTCCATTCCAAACGTACGCGCCTCGTCAGGAATAATAGGCACAATGAACTTGCCAATTTCCGGATCGCGCAGCAGCTTTGAAAGCAGCCGAACGAAGACCATGGTCGTTGACGCTTCACGCCCGTCGGTTCCTTTGAAGAACTCCTCGAAATGAGAATCCGCAACCGGCTTGATCGGTGTGGCACGGACCTTGCGCTCCGGCAGGTAGCCCCCGAGTTGCTTCCGGCGATCCTGCATGTAGCGGATTTCGGCGCTGTCGTCCGAAGGACGATAGAACGGCGCCTCATGCAATTCCTCGTCCGGGATTGGAATTCCGAAACGCGACCGGAACATGCGCAGCTCTTCGTCGTTGAGCTTCTTCTGCTGGTGAGTAATGTTCTTGCCTTCTCCAGCTTCACCCAGCCCGTAGCCCTTGATCGTTTTGGCCAGGATGATGGTCGGAGAGCCTTTATGCTCGACCGCTGCCTTATATGCCGCGTGTACTTTAATCGGATCGTGGCCGCCCAGTCGCATACGAGCCAGCTGCTCGTCCGAAAGATGTTCAACCATCTTCAGCAGGCGCGGATCGGTTCCGAAGAAGTTTTGCCGGAAGTAAGCGCCGCTCTCAACGAAGAATTTCTGATACTGACCGTCGGTGATCTCGCCCATGCGACGAACCAGCAAACCGTCTCGATCATTTTGGATAAGGCTATCCCAGTCACTCCCCCAGATAACCTTGATGACATTCCACCCGGCCCCGCGGAAGATGGCCTCGAGTTCCTGGATGATCTTGCCGTTGCCCCGCACCGGACCGTCGAGCCGCTGGAGATTGCAGTTCACGACAAAGATCAGATTGTCGAGACGCTCGCGAGAGGCGAGCGTGATGGAACCGAGCGATTCCGGCTCGTCCATCTCTCCGTCCCCAAGGAATGCCCAAACCCGGCCACCGGTCGAGGGTTTGAGACCGCGGTTCTCCAGATACTTGATGAAGCGCGCGTGATAAATCGCCTGGATGGGCCCAAGCCCCATGGACACGGTCGGAAACTCCCAGAAGTTCTCCATCAACCATGGATGTGGATACGAACTCAGTCCTCCACCCGGCTTCAGTTCGCGTCGGAAATTTTCCAGTTTCTGACGAGGAATGCGACCTTCCAGAAAAGCGCGGCCGTAAATGCCTGGCGCAGCATGTCCCTGGAAGTAAACGATGTCACGATCACCGGATTCGGTTCGGGCCTGGAGGAAGTGATTGAAGGCCACTTCATAGAGCGTGGCCGCCGAAGCGAAGGTGGAAATGTGCCCGCCTATGCCTTCCTGGATTTTGTTTGCGCGAACCACCATGGCGAGAGCATTCCAGCGCACCAGGCTCTTGATCCGTCGTTCCATCTCCTGGCTACCGGGAAATGGCGGCTGCTGGCGTGAGGGAACGGTGTTCTGATAAGGTGTGGTGGCGGTAAACGGCAGATTCACGCCCGCGGATCGCCGCGCATGCAGCGCGAGCTGTTGCAGCAATCGGCCGGCGCGCTCCGGGCCGCCCCGCGTCAAGACGTAATCCAGGGAATCCAACCACTCTCGAGTTTCGAGAACTTCCAATCCATTGGTCTGCGTTGCTGTGTGAGTTATTGATGACACGTCAGGCGTCTCCCACCCCATGAGGACTAACTTTCCATCATATCAAGTTCGGAGCGCACCAGGGTTGAGAGCTATCTTGATGGCTCGAAGATGAGTGGGAGTCGAGAAATTGTGGGTCAAACCTGCTCAACACCACGGGCCTAGGTTGCGGCCTCGACCTTCGAACGTCGAGCGTACCGGGTGAACGCCAGATCAAGAATCTCGCCAATCAGTTGGGTATAGGAGAGCCCGGAGGCCTTCGCAGCCATGGCGAATTCATGTTTACTCGAGAGCCATGGGTTCGGATTGGCTTCAATTACATAAACCTCGCCCTTGGGCGTTAGTCTCATGTCGATACGGCCATAGTCACGCAGTTTCACGGCTCGGTAGGCTGCGATTGCAGTCTCCATCAAGCGAGTCACGGTCTCTTCGTCGAGATCGGTGGCTACAGCGGACTTCGTTAAACGATGCGCTTCTGTATGTTTTTCGAACTTCACGTCATAGCTTGCAATTTTTGGCAGGCCTTCCGGCAACTTTGAAAGATCCAGTTCGACTAAGGGCAGCGCTCGTGTGCTCTCGTAGCTTCCCAGGATGGCGGCATAAATTTCGCGGCCTTCAATGTATTCCTCGATCAGGGCAGGCGAATCGAACTCATCCTGGATGTACTGCACTCGCTCCATCAATTCCTTGATGCTGGTCACCACCGCGTCGGAGTTGATTCCGATCGAGCCGTCTTCTGACATGGGCTTTACTATCAGGGGAAACGAGATGTCATGGGCATGATCGATTTGACCACGATAGGCAGTGGCGAAGAACGGAGTTCGGATGCCATGGAAAGCGAACATTTTCTTCGCAATCGCCTTGTCTTGGGCGAGAAAATTGGCGTGCGGACCAGCGCCCGTGTAGGGCAGTCCAACCAAATCCATGTAGGCGGCGACGTGCATCTCTTTCGTGTCGTCGCCGGCGTACGACTCGGTGAGATTGAAGACGAGATCAGCCCCGCACTTGGCCAGCCCTTGCAGAGATTGAGTGCGTCCGTCTAAAACATAATAGAACGGCTCGTGGCCCAGCTTTGCCAAGGATTCGAAAATCTCTTCTCTGTCTTCCTTTTCTTTCCTGGTCTTCTTTCCAGCTTTCTTTTTTCGCACCGGGCGCTCTTGTTCCTCCGGTTCGGAAACGACTGTTTCCTCTTCCCAAGTGTCGTAAAGAATCGCGACCTTCAATTTGGAATCAGGCATTGCTTACTCCATGGTAGCGCCGCGAACGAGCTAATCGGCTTACCGAGTTGGTGCATGCACTCACGGCTGCTTGGACCTTCCTTTCTCTTTGCTCATGTGATTCATCGCCAGTGCTGCGGCATAGACGCTGATTTCCGCCAGATGTTCTGAGGCACGACGCGAGTCGGCGCGCAGTTTCAATTCAGCTGATCTATTCTCGATGCTCTCTAGCAATCGTTTAATGACCGGACGCTGCATGCCAGTCCAGTAGGCGATCTTGTCGGCGATAGTCTTTCTGTGTTCCCGTAGAAAATCGGCTGCAGGTCTGGCTCCGTTCTTCTGCCGCTTAGGCACATTGAAGATATCGGCAAGGTCGGTATCATGTGCCAGATCGACCAACGGAATCTCTTCTGTCGTCTGGCGGTAAAAGTCGGCAACTGTCGACTCCATTTCGTCCACAGTGATGTCCGTGCGTCCTCTGCGCCGAACAGGATCAACTTCAGATAGTTCGCGAGCGATGCGATCCATGTACCGCAGCTTTGCCAAAGCGCCCCAGCCCCGGTAGCGTCTGCGCCAGTTGGAGCCCGGGGTCAGCCATACCGCAAAAGTTTCTGCGAAATCTTCGTCGGGATGCTTCTGCGCATACCATCCGGCCATGTGACGGACGTACTCACGCGAGAAAGGCACAGGTCGATAGTTGTCCCGATAAGGCCGCCGGAATGATCCGAAGAGTTGTTTCCATTCAGGTCCGTTATACAGCTTATATGCATAATTGAATGCGTGACCGGCCTCGTGCCGCAGGTACATCATGATCTCGCGCGAATCCTCCAGATCATTGACCTCGCTCTCCAGTTGGGAGAGATCTGGATGTGCGAGGTAGAACGGTATACCGATAACGGGTTCACCCGAAGGGCATCCCCATTCGTCGGTGAGATATACCGCTGGACGAAATTTGTATAGTCTCTTGCGTTCGAGCTCTCGATATAACTGTTGAACAAAGCGCTCAACTGGCGACTGTTCAAGCTTCAGGCCCAAGTCACGAATAGGCCTACCGAGAAGCGCATCGAACTGCGGCCGGGTTATAGCAGCCTCGGTCATACGTTGCTGAAAGTCTATTGCAGATGCCCTGCAACCAGACACCTGCGCGCAGGACTGGCTTCGGATCTGACACTCAGAAGTTACTAGATGGTCAAATACTCAAAAAGTAACCACGGAGCACAGACTTCGGTGAACGCACAATGCCGAAGCGTATCTGATTTTGAATCATATACTTAGCTATCTTTTACTAAAGTCACTGCTGAGATGAGCAAAGGGCCGGTCGTTTAACCAAGTTGAAAGCGAACCGGCAGCGAATTTTTTTCCCAGAAGCTCACAGTAAGAATTGCAATTGCTATGCTAGTTGATTCGCGCCATCGAGGTCGTTGCGCCTCGTGAGTCATGCGATCGATTCTCGTCGACCGAACCTGTTAGGCGGCGACAGCGATTCAAAGGAAAACCGTTTTGCCGATCAAGCAGGATCCACTTTGGTACAAAGATGCGGTCGTCTACCAAGTCCACGTGCGCACGTTCCAGGACAGCAACGCCGACGGTATCGGGGATTTTCCCGGACTGACTCAGAAACTCGACTATCTGCAGGAACTGGGCACCACCGCGCTTTGGCTGATGCCTTTTTTTCCGTCGCCCCTCCGAGACGATGGGTACGATATCGCTGATTATCGATCCGTGCATCCCAGCTATGGCACGTTGGACGACTTCAAGAAATTCCTGACAGGTGCCCACGAGCGAGGCATTCGAGTCATTATCGAGTTGGTGCTGAACCACACTTCGGATCAGCATCCGTGGTTTCAGGAATCCAGAACTTCTCGGGATAATCCCAAGCGCGATTGGTATGTCTGGAGCGAAACCGATAACCGATATAAGGGCACGCGCATTATTTTCCTGGATACGGAGATGTCGAACTGGGCATGGGATCCCATCTCGAAGGCCTACTACTGGCACCGCTTTTTCGGCCATCAGCCCGATCTTAATTACGACAATCCCGCAGTTCGCGAAGAGATGTGGCAGGTCATGAAATTGTGGCTGGAAATGGGGGTTGATGGGTTCCGTCTCGATGCAGTTCCATACCTGGTTGAGCGTGAAGGCACGAACTGCGAGAACCTTCCTGAGACCCATATGATCCTGAAGGACCTGCGCCGACGCCTTGACCAGGAATTTCCTGGCCGCATGTTGCTGGCCGAAGCGAACCAGTGGCCTGCAGATCTTCGCCCCTATTTCGGCGATGGCGACGAGTTCCACATGGCTTTTCACTTCCCTCTTATGCCCCGCATGTTCATGGGGCTGAAGTTGGAAGATCGAAAGCCGATAACGGAGATCTTGCAGCAAACTCCGGAAATTCCAAGCTCCTGCCAGTGGTGTTTGTTCCTACGGAACCATGACGAGTTGACGCTGGAGATGGTCACGGACATGGAACGTGACTACATGTACGACGTCTACGCTCATAGTAAGGGTATGCGCCTCAATCTAGGGATTCGGCGTCGCCTAGCGCCCCTGCTGGATAACGATCGCCGACGCATCGAATTGATGAACGGAATGCTGATGTCCCTGCCGGGGACGCCCATTCTTTATTACGGTGATGAGATTGGGATGGGGGACAATATCTACCTCGGCGATCGCAACGGCGTTCGCACGCCAATGCAGTGGAGCGGGGGGTGGAATGCAGGCTTCTCCAGCGCCGATCCGGAAAGTCTATACTCGCCGGTGATTTCCAACCCGGTCTACGGGTATCAAGCGGTGAATGTGCTGTCGCAGAAGCGAAGCGAGCAGTCCCTGCTCTCCTGGATGCAGCACATAATCCGAGTTCGCCGTTCCACCCAAGTTTTTGGGGCCGGTTCGATCGAGTTCTTATATCCCGCGAACCATCGCGTGTTGGCTTATATTCGTAAGCTCGGAAACGAGGTCGTGTTGGTGGTGAACAATCTGTCCAACGCGGCGCAGGCCGTGGAACTCGATTTGCGACGGTACAAGGGGCAGATCCTGATTGAGATGTTCGGCAAAAATTTGTTTCCGCGAGTGGGTGATCTGCCTTATCTCTTAACCATGGGACCATATCAGTTCTACTGGTTCCGGCTACGACGTATCTGAATGTTTCATTTTGAGTAGTGGTGCATCATGTCGGCAGACTTGTTGACACAGCAGCGGAGCGTACCGCCTCGGGCCGAAGCTAAATTGGCGGAAGAGAGTTTTCTGACGGATGATCTGATTCGCCAGCTGATCAATGTCGGCGAGGTCGACATCCTCGTGGGCTTGCCCACTCACAATAACGGCAAGACCATAACGCCGGTCCTGCAGGCGATTCAGGCCGGCATCCTGAAGTGCTTCCCGAGAGAGAGAGTGGTCATCATCAATGCTGATGGTGGGTCTCGCGATGGCACGCCGGAGTTAATTACGGGAGCGTCGATCGACGACGTTCGCCATGCTTATAAGCTTCACGCACTCCGAACGTTGCACGCCATTACCACCCAGTATGGAACAACCCCGGCCAGCGGGCCTGCCCTGCGCACGATTCTGGCGTCAGCAGACTTGCTGCGCGCCAAGGCCTGTGCTGTGATTTCTCCGGAGACTACCAATATTGATCCAGAGTGGGTAGCGCGGCTGCTTCAACCGGTGTATCGCGATAATTTCGACCTGGTCCTCCCCATCTATCAGCGGCACAAATTTGAAGGACTGTTGATGCGGCAACTGGTTTACCCCATGACGCGCGCGATTTACGGGTGGAGAGTTCGGGAGCCGTTCGCAACTGAATATGCATTCTCGGGTAGCTTGGGAAGCCAGTTTTTGATCGACAATCATTGGGATGACGAGGCGGGACACAGCGGCCCGGAGCTTCTCCTGACGTTGACTGCTCTGACTAGAGGATTCCGAAGTTGCCAAACCTTTCTGGGTCCAAAAGGTACTAGCGATAGGGGTTCTTCCGACCTCGTACCGGCAATGCGACAGACTGTAGGATCGCTTTTCTCATCTTTGGAGCCAAACTACCCTGTTTGGAGCGGCATCTCGGGATCGCAAGCCTTGACCACAATTGGTCCGGAATCTGAGGTCACGCTTGAACCCCTGCGAGTCAACCGAAAACGTTTGAGGGAGATGTTCTGCAGCGGCGTGTCGGAGTTGCAATCGGTCTTCGCTTCCATTCTGATGCCGGAGACCCTAGCGCAATTACGTCTGCTCGGCAGCTGTACGGAGGACGAGTTTCGTTATTCTGAGGAACTCTGGGTAAAAACCGCCTACGAATTTGCCGCCGCATATCGCAAGGCGGTGATCAGCCGCGATCACATCGTGCAGGCGCTCGCTCCCCTGTATCGGGGCAGAATTTTTACTTTCCTTTCTGAGAATCGAAATGCAACGGGCGAAATGGTCGAAGCGAACGTCGAAGGACTCTCCTCTGAGTTCGAGCGATTGAAGCCCTATCTGCTCGAAATTTGGAATGGCGGAAAGTGAGGCAGAAATGCGGGAAATGATCGTTAACGAACTTACACAGGCAATGCACGACATTCTACGTGATGTGGCGCGATTCTTACCCCGGCTCATTGTGATGCTCGTGATTGCCCTTGTGGGCTGGCTGATTGCTTCTATCCTGAAGTGGGCCTTAAGAAGCATTCTGCAGCTGGCTAAGTTCGACAAGCTTTCGGAAAATGCTGGAGCTTCTCAGCTACTTAAACAGGCAGCTCTCCCCTCTTCCACTGAACTGCTGAGCCGTTTTGTATTCTGGGTTGCATTTCTAGGTTTCATTTTGCTGGGCGTCAGTGTTTTGGGAATTGTCGGGCTACAGGAGTACATTGCGCGCTTCTTTCTGTTCCTACCGCGGCTGTTTGTCGCCCTCTTCATCGTATTCTTTGGTCTGCTGGCAGCCAGTTTTTTCTCACGCTCAGCCCTACTGGCTTCGGTGAATGCCGATTTACCCTCACCACGTCTGATTGCACTTTCCGTTCGGACAGTGATCATCATATTCGTGTTTTCGATGGTCTTCGAGGAACTGGGCGTAGCCGACCAAACCGCGCTTTTGGCATTCGGAGTCGCCTTCGGGGGTCTGGTCTTCGGGCTCGCACTTGCGTTTGGAATCGGGGGCAAGGATCTGGCCCGAGAATTTCTGCAGAGGAGATTCGTGCATCGCAGGAAAGAAGAAAAAGAAGACGAGCTGTCCCCGCTGTAGGCAGCCTATCGGTCATACATAGAATTCATCTCTTTAAGACGCTGACTCAATTCTTCGGTCAACGCGCCCGGCTTGAGTCGCCAGCGCCAATTTCCACTGATGCTACCGGGCAAATTCATTCGAGCCTCGCTGCCCAGCCCCAGCACGTCCTGCAGGGGAATGATGGCGGTATCGGCAACGGATGCCAGCACAGTCCGAATAAATACCCAGTTCACAGGCTGGTCTTCAAAGCCCAAATAAGCGCGAGCGAATCTTCGTTCCTTTTGAACGTCCTCTGGGGTACGCACGCTATCCGTCGCGCCTGAACTCGTCCACCAGCCCACAGTTGTGTCGTTGTCATGTCCCCCAGTGTAGGCGACTAGCTCACGACCATAGTTGTGCGGTCGAAACGACGGCCCTTGCGGGTCGTTGCCAAAGGCGAACTGCAGCAGACTCATGCCAGGGAATCCAAACTGGTGCCGGATTGCCTCGACTTCGGGAGTGATCACGCCCAAGTTTTCAGCCACGATCGGCAGTTCGCCTAAAAATGACTCAACCACGCGAAACAGTTCCGCACCGGGCCCTTTTACCCATCGCCCATTCGCCGCCGTGGGAGATCCCGCGGGAACTTCCCAATAAGCTTCAAATCCGCGGAAATGATCGAGGCGGGCGAGGTCGAACATTGCGAGCGAAGCACGAAATCGCTCAATCCACCAGGAATATCCTGACTGGGCAAGCAGATCCCAACGATATATAGGGTTTCCCCATAATTGTCCCGTCGCACTGAAATAATCGGGAGGAACGCCGGCCACCGCAGTGGGCTGCCCTTTCTCGTCGAGGTGAAATAGTTCCCGGTGACTCCAGACGTCAGCACTGTCGTGCGCCACATAAATGGGAATATCTCCCATTAATCGAATGCCAAGTTCGTGGCAACGGGATTTCAGGTTTTGCCATTGCTGAAAGAAGATGTATTGCCAGAATTCGTATGCCTGAATCTCCGAAGCAAGATCGCGCTTAACTTGGCCGATGGCCTCGGGATTGCGATCTCGAACCCCCGGCTCCCAACGAGTCCACATGACCTGGTCACGATGATATTTACAGGCCATAAAGAGGGCGAAATCTTCTATCCATAAGACATTCTGGCGGCAAAAGGAGTCGAAATCAGCTTTTTGTTGCTGGCTAGCGTCCCGGAAGAAATTTCGTGCGGCGAGGTGCAACAGTGGCTTTTTGTAATTAGTGACGCTCTCGTAATCCACCCGATCAACAGGGAAATCGCGAACCTGAGCCACGTCGCTGCTGCTAAGCAGACCCTGTTTGCACAATGTTCGGAGATCGATTAGCAGCGGGTTCCCAGCAAACGCTGAAAAACATTGATAAGGAGAGTCGCCAAAGCCAGTGGGATTAAGGGGCAGCACCTGCCAGATCTTATGGCCGGAGGCTGCGAGAAACTCGGCAAAGTCAAAAGCGGACTCACCCAGATCGCCAATCCCGAATGCACTCGGGAGCGATGTCATGTGCAGCAGAATGCCGCTGGACCTTGGAAATTTCACGTCACCCACATTAAGCGGTAGCAAGCGAAAGGCGCAAGCAGGAGCAGTTCGCCCCAATCAGGGATTCTCGTTGTGATCGGCACGAAGGCAGAGGAGATGATCCACACTCAGGAACCGCAGCCACCTGTCGGTCATATATGGAAACAGGAACCAAGTATGACGCCGATTCTCCTCAATTCTTGACCGGCACTGCTTAAGAACTACTTTCGGGAGGGGTAATCCAAGCGAATTCCGACTCGAAACAAGATGGGCGGCCCAAGCGTGGGGACCGGAGTTCTCCCGACGGCATACCTCGTGTTGAGCAGATTTTCAAATGCCAGGAAACCCTGCACCCCTCGAGAGAATTCGCGTGCGAGCAGCAAATTCATGGTACCGAAGTTGCCAAGAGGAAGCAGGTTCTGATCGTCGTCAAATTGCTGTCCCACGAATCTACCTTGCAGTGTGACGATCAGGCGGGAAGGATTGAAATATCTCAGTTCAGAGGTGAATTGATGCTGCGGAACTTGTGGCACACGCAGTCCCTCGAGGGTTGTGTCGGCCGGAAAATCAAGTACCGTCGAGTCAGTGAAGGCATATCCACCTGAGAGCTGCCAAGATAGGCTCAACCTGGCAACGGCGTCGAGTTCCACTCCACGCGAACGTGTCTCGCCCAGGTTTTGCCGCTGCCGTGTAATCAGTGTTGGTGTGACACTTGAAGTGACATTTGCGACTGGGTCCGACGTTTGCGACCAGAAAAACGTCCCCCGCATATTAAATTTCCCTTCCCAAGTGCTGACGGTGAGACCTGCTTCTCCACCGGTCAGAGTCTCGGCCCTGAGCGCCGCATTGTTCTGTGTCAGGATGCTCCCCAGACGAAAGCTGCGATAGAGCTCGTTCAATGTAGGTGCCCGGAAGGCTCGGTATATCGAGGCTGTCGCGGTCAGATTGCGGTTCAGCGAGCGTATCAGGGATACTCTGGGGCTGAAAAAATTGTCTGTGCGATCGGGGAAGTTTTTGGAGATGGCTACGCCACTGGATGTAAGTGGCGTACGGAAGGAAACGCCTCGGAAATTTCCCCAATGATCAAAGCGTCCGGCAGCAATCAACGTCCACTTTGATCCAATGCGGAAAACGTCCTCCGCAAACACTCCGGCGGTGCGTTGGCGCCCTCCGGAAACACTATTCGCAATATGCAATCCAGAAGAAAATATCTGTTCCTCACTGGTGCCCATGACCTCCAAGAGGTTCACTCCAGCAATGATGGTCTGCGACTTCCCGATCAAATGCGTCCACTGTCCGTCCAACCCAAGCTCCTGAGCGGGCACTTTCTGAATATTCGTAAGCGATTCGCTCATGCGATCCGGGGCTATCGCAGAGAAATTCTGGTCATAGTGTTGCGCGTCTCCATAGAGGCGGAACGACAACGAATCCTTCGTTCCAATGTTCTGGTTGAAAACAGCTGCACCTTCGGCGATTCGCGTTCCATTGGTCTGCAGGGGAGTTCCGTTGCTTCGTGATTCGCGGAAGAATCCGCCACGAAGGGCTAAGTTGCCGTCGCCCAATTTTCGCGCGACTCCCAACTCGGTGCTGGCGTGCTTGGAATTGGCGGCCACATCGATGGTACCGCGGTCTGCCTGCGGAACGAGAATGTAGCCATCGGTCTGGAAGAGGTCGGCGGAAGCGTCCACTTCCCACGCTCCGGCCTTCGTGCCAGTCCAGAACGACAGGTTAGGTGTGTTCTGCGTCCCATAATCGCCTTCCACGCTCACCGACGGCGCGTCGGGCTGACGAGTAATGAACTGCACTACCCCGCCGAGCGCGTCACTTCCGTAAAGGTTCGAAGCGCCCCCTCGAAACACCTCCACAGTACTGACTGCTGCGCGCGGCACCCGATCCCAATAGACCCAACCGCCAAATGGATCAAGCAGCGGAATGCCGTCTTCAAGGACTAGTGCGCGACTAGTGCCGCTCGCGCCCAGTCCTCGCAGCGAAACCCCCTGCGCCGTCGGGTTAGCTACGCGGCTATCCGTGCGCCGAAATAAGCTGAAACCAGGAACCTGGCGGAGCACATCATCGATCGCCAATGCCGGACTGACTACGAGGTCAGCTTGCGAAAATACGATTGTGCTGCCTGGTGACTCTGCGAGAGGCAAGTCGGTGCGTGTAGCGGATACAATGATTTGCTCGTTGATTGACGCAGGATGGAGGACGACCTGAATGTCTTCGCTGTTTGACTTCGGAGCGAGGGAGACTGCGGCCGTACGGAAATTGGGCGCACTGACCGACAGGGTTCCCTCACCCCGGTTAAAATGCGGAAATGAGAATCGCCCATTCTGATCGGTCTGCGTGCTACGTTTCTCATCTCCCGAACTCAGGGTCACATCGGCGGCCGCAATAGGTGCGCCTGTGACATCGCGCACAGTCCCTTGCAACTGGTTTTCCTGAGCACGTGCTCGTGGCAACGCTAAAAGCAGAAGGCAGAGACCGGAAACCAGCAGACACCTGCGCGTCATGGGAATGAGTTTTAGCATGGAAATCGGGAGAAGCAAACAGGCATTGTTCCCGGAGACCAGATGGATTTCTGTTTGCTTCGGTTACCTGAGTTGCACCAATTAAGGATCTACCGGGTTGCTAAAGTTTTGACCTTACGTTTGTTGGTGCTTGCTCAGCTTCCTGCCGCTCGCATCAGCAGACCTTGTTACTTTTTACTCACTGACCTGGTGGACTGTCACGGGTTGGCAACTGCACGCAACATTTCAGCCACAGATCTAAACTTCCGACGACGACGTTCCCGGTCAGCAAGGTAGCAGCCGGACGGACCACTCCCGATGATTGCAATTTGCTTCATTAGCCTGAATCGCCGATGGACAGGGCGGCTTCGAGCAAATGGCGCTGCGGTGCCGTCGACGACAAGTCAGGTGGCTCCCGCAACGTCAGTGCAGTTTCACATACTCGTAGTCAACCGGGTTATTGTTGATGCCACGATCTGGCGGTGCAATCCACGCCGCCATCTTGCCGCGGTCAAATACGCCCTGCATCAGACTATGCACAAAGCTTCGATCAGCCTCGTCAGGCAGCCAATCGGCCTTATGCGCGTCGAATTCTGCCCGACTGATAGGCCGCCCGGCAGGATCAGTCGATATACCCGCCCAGCTACCAATATTGCGCCGGAAACGCGTGCTGGGCAGAGACAAACGCGTAGTGTATCCCGCCTTCTCAAGCAGTCGATTCCAACGTTTCACACCAATGTCGCAGTCCCGGACATACGAATTGCGTGTGACTTCATTCATCGCATTGCGCATCGGAATTTGCTCGGTCTTTACGCCGCCGTCGTTGTCGGGCACCTCCAGAGTGTATCTCTGACCTGACGCGAGGTGGTCCTCGTACTGCATCTCATCGGGCCGGCCCTTAAGCCCGTTGGCAAAGTAGGATGCAGCGTTAGACGACACGTCCGCACCGAATAGATCAAGGGAAGAGCTGAACCAGAAATTCAAGTACTTCTGAATCGTCGCTAGATCAACCGCACCAGCTTTACGAATCGCAATCGGATCTTCGGTGCCAAGTTCCTTCATCACCTCAAGAGTTCGGCGGATCACGCGCGAAATGCCGGTATCGCCCACGAACATGTGGTGAGCCTCTTCCGTCAGCATGAACTGGCAGGTGCGCGCTAGAGGATCAAAACTCGATTCGGCTAACGACTTCAGCTGAAACTTGCCGTCGCGATCGGTGAAATACGTGAACATGAAGAAGCTCAGCCAATCCGAAATCGGCTCGTTGAACGTGCCCAGAATCCGCGGCTTGTTAGCATCGCCCGAGTGACGCTCCAGCAACTCTTCCGCCTCTTCCCTTCCGTCACGACCGAAGTAGGCGTGCAGCAGATAAACCATAGCCCAGAGGTGCCGACCCTCTTCGACATTCACCTGAAAAAGGTTGCGAAGATCGTAAAGAGACGGGGCCGTGTGGCCTAAAAGGCGCTGCTGCTCAACCGAAGCCGGCTCTGTGTCACCCTGGGTAACAATCAGTCTCCGCAAAATAGAGCGGTACTCGCCCGGAATCTGCTGCCACACTTCTCGCCCGTAGTAGTCGCCGAAGCCAATCTTCCGATCAGGATCTTGATCCGCCAGGAAAATTCCCCAGCGATATTCGGGCATGCGCACGTAACCGTATGTGGCCCAGCCTTTCGCATCGACAGACGTTGCGGTTCGCAAGTAAACGTCGGCCACCTGGAAATCGCTCGGACCAAGATCTTGCCACCACTTCAGAAACTCCGGCTGCCAGTGCTCGAGAGCGCGCTGCAGCGTCCGATTTGAACCTAAGTCGACGTTGTTGGGAATGTGATCCTGATAATTGATAGACATCAAACTCTCTCCCACGTGAATCTCGCCTTCGAACCTGTGCCAAAAAGTTTCAGGGCACCGTGTTCCCCGGTGGAGTTGGGGCGTATAAAGACCCAGTTTTGCCAAGCCGATAGCCGGCCAAATATTTTCGTCTCAAGGCTTTCTTCGCCGGGAAACCGAAGGCTTGCCTCCATGCCGGTTAGCGCGTCAGGTGAAAGACTTGTGCGTTCTTCGACTGCCAGACGAATCTCGTCCTCCCAATCAAGATCATCGGGAGCGGCGGTGACCAGGCCTTCGCGCAACGCCTCGGCGGCCGAGAAAAGCATGCCGGAGTTCTTTTCCAACTGCTGCGCCCTTCCCGTACTCCCAATAAACCGAGTTTCAAGCCGGCTACGATCGTTAACCGAAGGAAGGAGTCCAAAGTTGAAGTCGTCCAGGCCGATTTGAGCACCCGGCTCTCCTTCGTCTTCAGGAACGGCAAGCATATAACTACGATCGGCTGCTAGAACTAATTCGTAGAGCACTCCCGCGAAACATGAGCCTGGTTCGATGATTGCGTACAGGCTGCGGGAAGAGACATCGAAACGGGCGAGTGTGCGGCGCAGCATACCGATGGTCTCGCGAACCAGCCATTCGTCCTTGTGCTGCAACATGAATCTGTCTGAGGCAAGAACGTTCGCAATGCTACCCTGCGTTTTTAGCAGAATGAGACCCAAGTCCGGTTCGTTGACCCTCAGCATCAAAATAGCGTCATCGAGCTCACGCGCCATCGCAAGCGGCCACCAGTGATCGCCCAGGGTGTAAATGGAGTCCAGCGTCTCTGGAACCTGCTTTGGACCGCTCACGTTGAAAGTTGCAGTACGGGCTTCGCGATCAAAGGTGACATCTACATGCTTGTAGTGATACCCATGATCATCGATGGTTCGGCTGAGTGGCGTAAGCCGTATACCCTTTGCATCCGACCGCCGAGAAGATTGCTTAACCAATGCCTCGGCACGCTCGCGAACCACCTGTTGGAACTGAGCAGGAGGAGCGATTGTGTCGACCAAACCCCATGCCTTGGCACGCTCCCCTTTCACCCCATCGGGGTTGGTGCAGAATACGTCAGCCAAATCGCGACGGACCTTGCGTTTGTCCACCACGCGAGTAAGACCGCCCGTCCCCGGTAAAACACCAAGCAGCGGCACCTCTGGCAAGCTAACCGCGCTGGAACGATCGTCGATCAACACGATCTGATCACAGGCCAGAGCCATCTCGTAGCCACCTCCCGCGGTCGTACCGTTCAACGCTGCCAGGAATTTCAGGCCATCATGGCGGCTGCAATCTTCCATTCCATTTCGTGTCTCATTGGTGAACTTGCAAAAGTTTACCTTCCATGCGTGCGATGACGATCCAAGCATGTAGATGTTCGCACCGGCACAAAACATCCTCTCTTTGGCACTCGTAAGCACGACGCAGGCGACCTCAGGATGCTCAAAACGAATTCTCTGTAGAGCATCGTGCAGTTCGATGTCAACGCCCAGATCGTAAGAATTCAGCTTCAGTTTGTACCCCGGCCTGAGAGTGCGGTCCTCTTTCACATCCATCGCCAACCTCGCGATTCGTCCGTCAATTGTCAGTCGCCAGTGGTTGTACTCGCCTGAGGGCTTATCAAATGTAACTAACTCGGCAGAAGTTGCAGCGTTCCCCATAATTGCCATCCTTAACAGTTGATATGCATGATAGTGCATGCACCAAATCGTCTGCAAGCACTATGCTGCACATCGTACTCGGCTACCTCCGGGCACATCAGGTTGACCTTACCGCCTTAAGCAAGCTCTTGAAACTTTCGTTCAGGGTATGACCTGCGGTGTTCACAGTCTGGTCGGCCATGCGGTACAGTGGCTCACGGACCGATAAGATGCGGCGCAGGTCAGACATGGATTCACGGTTGTCGGCCATGGGGCGCACATCACCCTGCGCGAGAACCCGCTGCATGTGCTCTTCTGGAGTAGCACGCAGCCACACGGTGTAGCACATGGTGAGCAGGCGTTCGAATGTTTCGGGTTCCGATACAAGACTGCCACCCGTCGCAAGGACGAACTTGGGATTTTGCTCCAGAACCTGTTCCAGACATCGTCGCTCGAGCCGTCGAAAGCCGCTCTGCCCGTAAAGATCAAAGATGGCGCCCAGAGCCACGCCGCTCACCTCCTCAATTACACGATCTAGTTCGATGAAAGGTACTTCGATTTTTTCAGCTAACCGCTTCCCCAAAGTCGACTTCCCCGCTCCACGCAGCCCCACTAGCGCGACGCGTGATCGGCGAGCTGCTTGATCCGCTCCTCCGAAGCGTTCAAGCAGAAGCTGCCGGGCCTGAAGCAATTGTTCCGGTCGCAGGCCTCTGAGCAGCGCCGTCGCGTGTACCAAGTCAACCGGCGGATCATGGCCTTCGAGAACGAGTACTTCCAGCGGCAGATCGAGGGCTCGCGCAATGTCACGCAGCAACAGAATAGAAATATTTCCCTGGCCGGTTTCGAGTTGCGCTAAATACCGCTCGGAAACGCCGGAATCGCGCGCCAAGATTTTTCGAGTCATGCCCCGGCGCGCTCGGGCCTCGCGTACACGATCCCCGAGCCGCTTTAAGTAGGCCGCCTCGCTGGCTCGAGGTTTTTCCGGCGCTAGACGCGGCGAGAGAACGAGAGTTTCTTTCATCGATGTTTAGGTGAAGAACAGATGGCCAGGCCGTGCAATCAGGACGAGACGATGTACTATATCTCCTGCCATCCGATTTACGATGTATTATAATGCACATCAGCCTGCTTGGCCGCAATTGTGGGATTGATAGACATGGGGCTAACAATCAGGATTCTGGTCGGCACCATGACGGGCACGGCCGAAATGGTGGCGCAAGAAGTGCAGCAAACGCTGGAAGCGTCCGGTCACCATGCTCCCGTCGAGATGATGGATAATCTCGATGCCAGTGTGTTTGCGGGCGGCGGCATTTTCCTGATCTGCAGTTCTACGTATGGAAACGGCGATGTTCCCGACAATGCGCAGGCACTGTTTGCTAGCCTGGAGAGCCAACGCCCAAATCTTGCCGGTGTCACTTACGGAGTGATCGCTCTCGGAGACCGCACGTATAAAGACACGTTTTGCGAAGGCGGCATTCGGTTCGATCAGATCCTGACGGAACTGGGCGCCCATCGGGCAGGTGAGATCCTGAAACACGACGCCAGTTCCGGAACCCTGCCGGAAGAAGTGGCCGCCCAGTGGATCGGTCCATGGGTGGAACATAACCTTCCAACCTCTTCGGAGATTTCTCAATGAACACGACCGCGAGTATGAACAAGTCCGCGCCGGTGACAGTGCTAAAAAGTTACGTCGCGGGCAGCTGGCAATCCGGAGCAGGCGAAGGCACGAGGCTAGTAAATCCCTCTACCGGCGAGCCTCTTGCCTCCGCAAGCGCGAACGGACTCGATCTCGAAAAGGCCTTTCAATACGCACGCAAGGTGGGTGGACCGGGATTGCGCAGCATGGGCTATGGTCAACGCGCCGAGTTGCTGGGCAAGGTAGCGGATGTCCTCGCGGGTCGACGCGAACGGTGGTTCCAGATCGCGCGCGAGAATTCAGGAAATACCAAGGCGGATGCTGCCATTGACGTAGATGGCTCAATTGGCACGCTGAAGTATTTCGCGCGAGCGGCGGCGAAACTGGGGAACGGGAATACCCTCGCAGGTGGCGTGCCAAGCCGACTGGCGCGCGACGGCAATTTTCAAGGGATGCACATCGGTGTTCCGGTCGACGGCTTGGCATTGCACATCAACGCATTCAATTTTCCGGGTTGGGGTCTTTGGGAAAAAGCAGCGGTGAGCTTGCTCGCTGGAGTACCCGTCGTGTCGAAGCCCGCAACTGCTACCTGCTGGCTGGCGCAAGAGATGGTTGCGGCTGTGATCAATGCCGCGATTCTTCCGGAAGGGAGCCTCTCGATTCTCTGCGGCACACCTCCCGACTTGCTGGATCATCTTCAATTTGGCGATGTAGTCGCCTTCACGGGATCGGCATCAACCGCAGAAAGCATTCGGCAGAACGCACGAGTTCGCGAACAAGGCATCCGGGTAAATGTTGAGGCCGATAGTTTGAACGCAGCCGTCCTTGGACCTGAGGTGACTGCAGACTCAGCAATCTTCAACTTTTTCGTGCGGGAAGTCGTAAGAGAGATGACGAGCAAAGCGGGTCAGAAGTGTACTGCGATTCGGCGCATTCTCGTTCCTGCCGATCGCGTAAACCAGGTTGAAGATGCCCTCAATGCCAGCCTGGCAAAAATAGCCGTTGGTAATCCTTCGAACGAGAGCGTAGACATGGGTCCCCTGGTAAATTCGACTCAGCGAAAGGATGTGGAAGACGGCATTCGCGTTCTGAGCAGAGAGGCCGCGATCAGTTACCGGCCGGCGATTTTTCGGCCCGTCGATGCTGATGCAAACTCCGGAGCCTTCGTCCCGCCGACCTTGATGCGAGTAGGAGAAAATGGCGGGAATCTCGTGCACAGATTGGAAATCTTTGGTCCAGCGGCAACGATCGTTCCCTATAACAGTGCCGAGAATGCATTCTCAATCGCGCGAAGGGCGGGTGGGTCTCTGGCCGTCTCCGTATTCAGCGACGACAGTAATTTTCTTGCCGCATCAGCTACGCAGTTAGGCACCAGTCACGGACGAGTGCTGCTGGTGGATTCTTCTATCGGAGATTCACACACTGGACACGGAATCGTGCTGCCATCATTACTGCACGGCGGACCAGGCCGGGCCGGCGGAGGAGAAGAATTAGGTGGTCTCCACGGGTTGTGGTTCTATCACCAGAGGCTCGCGGTACAGGGATCCGGCAGCACGTTGGCCGTTATAGCGGGCCAGGCCGTGAACCCTTCACAGAGTTGAAAGCGCAGCCCTGGACATTATCGAATGAAATGTCCTGCACAGGTCGGAGACATTGATATGGCGGAATGGATTCATACCTTCAAAGGCGCCGTGTTGGCCTCGGAATACGATTTCACCAGTCACATGAACTCGCGAATGTATGTGTCGCGTTTCGACCAGGCCACATGGTTCCTTCTCCACGCTATTGGGGTCACACCTGCATTGATGAAGCAGAAACATCTGCGCATCGCTATCGTTCGGCAAAACTACCAGTTTGTTGAGGAATTGCGTGGTGGTGAGTTGGTCGAAGTGAGAAGTGGCTTTCTCACCATCGGCGAGAAGTATTTTCGCTTCCTGCATCAGATGTACAACTACGAAAGCAAGAACCTTGTCGCAACATGTGATTCTGTTGCAGTTGAAGCCAGTCTCGAAACATCCCGCAGCGTACTTCTCGATCAACAGGTCATCGAGCGCGCAAAACAACACCTGGTGAGCGCAGAAACAACTACTCACGCTCTTGTGGAGTAGTGAATGCCCTGTCATTGCGAATCAGAATTTTAGCCATAGCTGTCGAGAGCAGTTCGGCCACACCACACGCGCTGTTATAATTTCGCGCCCAGAGAACCCCATGTTTACCAGAACTCGTTACCTTTGCCCCCTCACTCTGCTCATCATCGTTCATCTCAGCCTGGCTTCTTTCACTTTCGCGCAAACCTCGATCCAAGGATTTACACCGGCTGGCGCGACCCGACAAATGCAGGTTGAGCAGAAATTCAAAGCGATACCATCGGCCGAAGAAGAGCGCAGGCAGCATCGCTATTTCACCTCTGAGCCACACGTCGCCGGCTCGAAGCGCAACAATGATCTTGCCCAATACATCGCTGAAGAATGGCGTAAGCAAGGTCTAGAGGACGTCGTCGTTCGCCGGTACGACGTATACAGCACCGCGCCCAAAAGCACGTTCCTGGAGATGGTCGCGCCTGCCCATTACCGTGCATCGCTGCGGGAAGAGCCGTATGACGCTGACCCTGATACTAAGAATGCGAGCGTCGATCCTGCTTGGACTGGCATGTCCATCTCCGGTGAAGTAACCGCCCCGGTCGTGTATGCCCACAGTGGAAATCCGGACGATTACGCCGAACTCCGCAAGCAAGGCATAGATGTCAAAGGCAAGATCGTGCTCGTACGTTACTCGAACCCCTATAGTTATCGTGGATTCAAAGCGCTTACGGCTCAACGGGAAGGCGCTGCTGCCATCCTCATCTACAGCGATCCGATGGAAGATGGTTATAAGAAAGGAAAGGTCTTTCCCGAGGGCCATGGGGGCCGGAAAGCCACATTCAACGCGGCGCTATCACCTACGACTTCATGGTTCCGGGCGACCCGCTGACCCCAGGCTGGGCTTCGGTTCCCGGCGCAAAGCGAATTCCTTTAGAAGAAGCAGTTTCTGTCCCCAAGATCATGGCTCTGCCACTCTCGTGGAAAGATGCCAAACCCTTACTTGAGAACATGAATGGGCCGGTAGCTCCAGAAGCTTGGCAGGGCGGCTTGCCCATACGGTATCGCTTGGGCGGCAATGTTCGCGTCCACCTCAAAATCGATATGGACAATTCCATCAAGCCTTATTACGTGGTAGAGGCGCGTGTTCGTGGTGCGGAGTCTCCTGACGAATTGGTGGTGCTGGGAAATCATCGTGACGCGTGGGTCTTTGGTGGTGTCGACCCGAGTAGTGGAACTGCGTCAATGATGGAAATGACGCGGGCTTTGGGCCAGCTGCTTAAACAAGGCATCCGTCCTAAGAGAACTCTCGTCATCTGCAGTTGGGACGGAGAGGAGGTCGGACTTACCGGATCAACTGAGTGGGGCGAGCAGTTCTCCCAGGAACTGGGGAAAAATGCCGTGGCATACATCAACGTGGACAGCTCCACTTCAGGATCGGACTTCGAGGGCAGCGCAATCGGCTCACTTGCTCCCATGCTCGTCGAAACCAGCCATACTCTTCAGGACCCCAGCGGTAAGACTTTATACGCTGCATGGAATGAATCGAGCGCGCGCAAGAGGGCAAAAGACAAAAAGAAGGAGGACGTCACAGACGAGAATCTTACAGATACCCGTATTGGCAGCGGTTCTGACCACACAGTTTTTCTGAACTTCATAGGAATGCCCGTAATGGGCCTCGATTTCGACGGACCCTATGGCGTTTACCACTCCATGTACGACGACTTTTACTGGATGAATCACTTCGGCGATCCCGGTTATCGCTACCACACGCTCATGTCGCAATTGTGGGGCGTACTCGCGTTGCGGCTGGCGAATGCCGATTTCCTGCCCTTCGATTTCGCTGCCTATGCGCGGCACATCCGAAAATTTGTTTCAGAGCTTCCGAAAAGCCATGAATCGAGTGAACTGGACCTGCAACAACTCTTAGCGGCAGTTGGCCGGTTCGAAGCGGCGGGAAAACGGCTGGACGCGTCTGTTACGCAGGCGCTTGCGACGAGAAATATTGACTCCAGGCAGGCAGAGGCCATTAATCGGGGCATGATGCAAGTCGAACGTAATTGGCTCAATCCAGATGGGATACCAGGCAGACCATGGTTCAAGCACATGCTTTACGGTGCCAGATATACCTATGCTCATCTGGAGTTGCCAGGTCTGACCGAGGCTATCGAGAAACAGGACTGGAAGACTGCTCGAGATCAGGCAACATTGATAACAAATGCCTTGGAGAAGAATGTAGCCTTATTGGATGAACTCAATTCGAAACTCGGGCAGCAGCGAAGTCAACGGTCGGCCGCAAATCAGTAAATCTTGACTCCTCCCACGACCCTGCTGATCGCGCCAGTGGGGCTGGGACAATCAGGCTTGAGTTTCCAGCGCAACGAAGAAAATAGCCCGAGCAGCTGTCCAAAGATTACGTCGATGGGAGCACGGTAGTCATCGTTGAGGGAAGCAGTGTTCGGAGACAGATAGTGTTCAGCAAGTCCGTCCAGTCTGGTTTTTTGAGAACTAGCAACTACCACACGAGCGTCAACGAGTTTCTTTCGCCCGATTTCGTTTAGCAGGTCAAGCTCATATTTCTGTACGCGCTCGTCGCTCGACAGAAAGCAGACGAGAAGATCCTCAGGTTTGAGCGCTGCCATGGGTCCGTGACGCAAGCCCAGGCTCGACTCCCAGAGGGTCTGAGTCTCTCCTGCGGTTAACTCCAGCAACTTAAGTGCGGACTCCCTCGCTACTCCCGCAAGGGGTCCGGAGCCCACAAAACAAACCTTGCGATAAGATTTGGTTGCCAGCAGTGCTGCGCAATCCGCCGCGGCAGGAAGAAAGTTCCGGGCTGCTTCTGTCATCCGATGCAACACCCGTCCGTACTCACCGCCGTCGAAAAGATGTGCAAGGCAATGCCCGACCACCACCATATTGGAGAACGAGCTCGTCATTGCAAGGCCGCGATCGTTCACTTCGTCGGGCAGACGAATACCCAGTGCTTGCTTCTCTCCTGCGATCCGTTTCAACATACGGCCGTTTTCGTTGCAAGACACGACGATCTGGTAAATATTCGGGTGTTGCCGCAATGCCTTTTCCAGCACTGCTACGCCCTCGGGACTATCACCGGATCGGGAGAAGGAAATCCACAAGTACGTGCAATCCGAAACAAGATGTTGTTCCATGTGCGTCAGGAGGTCTGTGCTAGGTACCGCCACTACCTCCGTCTGCCACATTTGCCGGAGCAACTGTTCCAGGCATCTGCCCACATAGTCGGAAGTTCCAGCACCGATCAGGAACACGTTCGGCGATTTGTCCCGGGCAGCACCGACGTGTGCGGCACTCAGAAAATCGCGCACGGCTGGGCGCTGCCGCTGAAAGGACTCTAGAGTTGCCGTCCACGTCTCGGGCTGCTGCGCAATTTCGGCAGGCGTGTGGGTCAGGCCGAGTTCGGCCTTCTCTTCTTTTGTCATGCGCAACAGCTCTTGTAGAGCGTTCACTTCGATTCACTCCTCACACAAACATTCAAGCATACCGTTTCACGAGTGCCGGTACTTTCAACAACGAACACACTCGTGACTTTCAGCAAGCCGCTCTACTGCGGCTCGTACCAGAACACCGCCCCCTTGGTGATGGGTGGAAGAGTGTAGGTAATTCGTCCGCCACTCGATGTTCCGGCCAGCTCCTTTGTTTCGCCCAGAAATGGAAGAAAGAATCCTCTGGCTTTTGGTACCGAATTGGCAAGCACTCGTACCCCGGTTTGCGGAATCTGCACCGGGTTCTTGCCGCCGACTAAACCAGCGAAGTTGGCGAAGAAGATGTGAGTCTTTCCATCCACTTGCGCAATTGACGTTGCAATTTTTGGGGAGGCACCAATCTCGACGATCTGGTTGGTACCGATGCTATTGAGCAAAGCTTGTTGCATCTGGGGACTCGTGCTGTCGAAATCACGTCTCAAGCTGCTGCTGTATTCTTTTCCAGGGCAATTGCGAAATCGCGTTACACCAGGGTTGTCGCCCAGTTGAGTAGCATCCTCTCCGGTCACCACTAACTTCTTTCCCGCCGCCAGGTACTGTTGCAGCGAATTGTGTTCGGCATCGCTTAAAACACGAACATCGGGCAGAATCAGAACTGGCCCTCGAAAAGATGCCAGCGTTCTCGGGGTAACGATCTGAAACTCGCGGTGCGCCTGCATCAGGAGAATTAGCACGCCTCGGTATGACGACAAGAACTCCTCAGCGCCGTAGTCGCGTGTCTTCGGCGAAAAATACACGCCCACCGGCTGGATCGGAACACGTGGCAAATAGAAGGTCTTTTCATGGCTTTGAATCCACGCAAAGATTGCGTTGCGTGTCGCCATGTCGTTCGATCCAGCCATGACATGTCCCGGAGCGTCCCAGAAATTCGCTCCATCCATGATCTGAGACATGGCAAGATTCATCATCGCTTCTTGGCGACTGACGGTCTTATCCCCATCCCACGAGTAGTTGAGGATCCAGGTTGCTTTGCCTTGCGCAAACGCGCGAAAAGAATGCATACCGACCTGATATTGAAACCAGTCAAGCGGTGTGCGTGAAGACGCCATGTGATCCCCAGTACCAAATTCGTACTCGTGTGCGATAGCGTCGACTGCTCCATATAGGCTGTAAACGTCAGAGCCTACCCGAACTGCTTCTTCCTCGATTCCCGGATAAATCTCTGGAATTGTCTTGATCTGGGGGTTCACAGACTTAGCATTCTGATCGATCTCCTTCAGAAAGTCTGTGATCGTTTCAATGCGGAAGTCCACCCAACGAAGGAAATTCTTATCCTTGAAGTCACCCGGTTGAAAGTCGGTCTTCGCATTCAGACCTGTCTGCTTCTTGAATGCAGCGACTGTGTACTCATCGAAGCTGGCCCAGCTATCCTCCCAGCCATCAAAATGAGTCATCCAGTACGGAATGTCGATGTAGATGCCGTCAATGCCAGTGCCTGCGATCTGCCGTACGCGTTGCATGTAGATCTTGCGCCATTCCATCGCGTACGGGCTAATCCAAACATCCTCATCTCCTTTCGCGATCCAGAACGCAGCTCCTCCCCCAAACAGAGCAGGCTCGCCGCTCTTTTTTCGCTGCAACCAGTCAGGATGGTCTTTGGCCAGGCTGTGCGAGGATTTTTCAGCATTGGCCGTGATGCATTCCGTACCTGCAATGTAGACGAAAGCACGGTTGCCGTCTCTGTGCGCCTCCTGGGCAACCGCCCGTATAGCATTCAGCTTTTCGGTGGGATCAAGGAAGCTCTCGTAACGTCCAGGAATGTCGTTGTCTACCTCAATTCCGAAGACGTGACTTTCGCGGGCCTGCTGAACGATATGGGCAGCGTCACCCCCCTTCAGCCCATAAGCGCCGATTCGTACGTAATTGGTCCAGTTCTGGTCGACCGAGTTGCGGCCCTGTGCAGGACCCCACGCGGATAACGCAATTGCGCACAGCACGACATAAATGGCCCGTTTCATTCCAATGCCCACGTCTTCCAAGCGCCTTAGAGTCTCGCAGCGGCGCCTCAGAACTCAAAGCGAACTGCAACCTGCGTTCTGCGAGGTGTGTTTGCCTGCGACACGACATTCCCGAACGAACTATCCCCATAAGACGAGAAGGGGGTTGCGAAACGAACCGAATTGGTGAAGTTAAAGAATTCGGCACGAAGTTGCACCTTCATGCCTTCGCGAATAGCGAAATCTTTGAAGAATCCCAAGTCAATGTTCTTGATCCCCTCGCCTCGAGCATTTGCCGAAAAGCGCGGAGCGTTACCGGGCACCTGGTCGCCCGGATCGGCGAAGCAAGCTGGATTATAGAAGTTCGCATTGGGGTCGCTGGAGAAGGCTAGATCGTGCAGGCTGATGCCGCTCATGGGATTGCAAAGCAAGTTTGGCCGCTGTAAGCCATCTGCGATGCGTGAGTTCGCCATGCCAAAGGGGATTGGCTGTCCCGATTGCAGGGTCAAATAAGCGTTGACTGACCAACCACCAACAAAAGCGTCCAGAACCCGGTTCATGTTCGAACCCAGGTGATGACCGCGCCCGAGGGGAAGGTCGTAGACGGTGGCGAGCACGAACCGCTGCGGCGTATCGTTCGCTCCAATCGAGTGCTCTGCCCGCAGGTTGTTCATGTCTTGCGGAGTGCCCAAGCCCGAACCTTGAAAGTAGATCCAGTAATTGGCGCCGTAAGAGGAATAGTCTGTGGCCTTCGACACGGTGTAGTTTCCCTCAAAACTAAGGCCGTGACTTGGACGCTTCTGGAACCGGAAGAGTAAACCGTTGTACCAGGAACTCGCGGTAAACAGCGGTAGGCCTTCGAAGGGCCCATCGAACTGCGGGTACGGCCGGAGCAGGTTGCCGAGCGGAATTGAATCAAAGTTGTACTGTGAATCGGGTTCGTTGAAGATTGCATTGGGACCGACGAATAGCGACTGGAATGGATTCGGAACCAGCGTTTCCTGGCAGGTCGTGTCGCAGGCGTTGCGGGCCGCCGTCGGCATGATGTTGCGACTCCGCGTCGCCGTTCCCCAAGGCAGGTGCGTGCTGCGATTTGCGGAATAGTCTCCCGATATCACGATGCCGAACGGGAACAGGTGTTGTACTCCGAGATTCCACTGGTAGATCTCGGCGTTGTGGTCGGTTTCCGTACCAAGATCATTCTGGTTGGCAAACCCCCAGTTGGCCAGAGCTCCGTACGTCTTCCCCTGCACCTGCGGCAACTGTCCTGTCGGAAGATTGGGAAACAGATTGCTGAGAGTTGCGTACTGCGTCAGTCCTCCATCTCGCGTGAAATGGAATTGCGCGTCCTTGCGAAATGCGGTTCCGGAATATTGATAATTGGTGGCGCTCGACATCCCGTAAAACATTCCGAATCCGCCACGCAGGACCGTATTGGATGCCAGTTGGTACGCAAAACCGAGACGTGGGCCAAAGTTGTTGCGATCGACCGGCACGTGACGATGACTGCCGTCCGGGAAGCGAGTAATGCCCTTCAGTTGGGTTGGACCGAGTCCCAGGCCGCCCAGGTTGACCGGCTGCCCATTGTCATTCATGATCGGGTCCCCATTGGCGTCCGTAGCTGGAGGGGTCAAATCCACACTGATGCCGCTGTTTCCCTGGAAATCGCTGAACTCGATGCGATCGAAGCGCTCCGTATAAGGTGTGCTCCAGTCATAGCGCAGGCCAAGATTGACCGTGAACCGCGGTGTGACTTTCCAGTCATCCTGGAAGTAGAACGCGGTTTGCTTAGACTTGTTTTGTACCGGTAGCTTGATATTCAGCTGCCCGAAGTCCGGGAAGCCCAGCAGCATTCCGGCTATGCCAGTTCCCTGCTCGCCGGGGCTGCCGCCAAAGGGATCTTGTGCCGTAATGATTTTGCCAAAGTTGAAAATTCCCGTCGCGTAATCCGGCTGATAAAAGTTGTTGAAGAAAATGCGCGACTCGCCACCGAACTTGAACACATGCTTACCATGCACCCAGTTCATGGCGCTGTTGATGATGTACTGCGTGTGCCCGTTAATGGTGTCCACGCAGCATTGCTCGTTCAGCGCATTGTAGTTGTCGACCATGATTGTCGGCATGCGCACGATTCCGTTCGCCTGAGTCAGCAGACTCGGAAGGCCGAACTGCGTGGGATCGACATGCTCCGAAGTTTCGTTCTGGAAGTAACGGTCAACACCGAAACGCGAAGTAAGTAGCAGGTGCGAACTCATCGTCCAGGTGTGCTCCAAAACGATGTTCTTGGTATTGAGTGTGCTGTTCTGACCGTCGAAGAACAATCCTGGCGCGGTGGAATCCGAATTGTTCTGGCTGTAACGGCCCATCATGTGCATCTTTTCGTTGAGCTGGTGGTCTATTTTTATGTCAAATTGCGTGCTGGGCGACCGGATCACAACACCCTTTTGAAAGTTCGTGAAGGTGTTCAGATCAAGCGGGCCGGTGGGTTCAGGGTACGCGTTCACGAGTTGCCGGCCTACGGGATCGATCAGGTTCGCAGGGATCACGTTGTTGGTTGGAAAGGGATTGCGCAGTCCACTGGCTGCCACATCACGAGGATTGAAAAGCTGCACGTTGACGATGTTGCCGTTATCATCCTGCGTGAGGGTCTGCCGGAAGTCGCCTTGCCGTTCAAGGTCCGTCGGCACACGGCCGCTAACCAGGGTCTTGTCATTCTGCCGAACTTTTTCCAAGTCAAAAAGGAAGAATGTTTTGTTCTTGATCACCGGTCCGGTAACCGAGAAGCCGTACTGGTCGCGCGTAGAATCGCTCCGTGGCACTCCAAAACGATTGGAGAAGAAGTCGTTGGCATTGAGCGGGGTTCTCTGCCCAAACCACCACCCAGTGCCATGAAAGTTGTTGGTTCCAGATTTCATTAGCACATTAACGATGGTTCCGCCATTGCTCCCGTATTCAGCCGAGAAACTGTTGTTTTGAACTTTGAATTCCTGAATGACCTCATTCGAAGGCAAATAGCTCAAATTGCTAGTCGCCCCTTCTCCCGGTTCGGGCCCCGTCGCGAGTGTGCCATCTAAACGAATTTCGGCGGAGCCATAACGTTGCCCATTGGAGGAGAAGTTCGTACCGAAAGGATACGCATCGGCGTTGTTCAATTGGGTAACGCCAGCAGACAGGTAAACCAGTTGGCTCGTATCCCGGTTCTGCAACGGTATGCGAGTTACGAATTCATTGGTGACTTCCGTCCCGAGTGACCCGCTGCCGGTGTCGAGGAGTGGCGCGGTATCGGTCACCTGCACTTCTGTAGCAACACCCGCAGGCTTCAACGTCACATTAAGAGTTGCCTGTTGGCTGACGGCCAGCACGAGATTCTTTTGCACCGCCGCTTCGAAGCCCCGGGATTCCACTCTCAACGTGTAGGTGGTAGGACGGAGCGAGCTGAAGATGTAATGTCCGCTGCTATCCGTCGACACAGTCGTGGAAATATTGGTGCCATTGTCAGTCGCTGTGACCTTGGCTTCGGGAATTACTGCACCGGTGTGGTCCGTCACAAGCCCGCGAAGTTGGGCCGTGTAGCTGGCCTGCGCCAGGGCGACTTGTGCGAGCAGCAACACAACTAGGAGCGGGTAGAGAACGGGAGCTTGGCGGCGGAAGGTCGTCATCGGAGCACCTCGAAGGCAGACATTCGATTGCACGAAATGCTTTAAACGTAGCTTTCGAATCGTTTCGTTTGCAACCTTTTACTTTTCTTTCCGAAGGAAGTCAAGCGATTTATAGCCAATTCTACGGTGCCGCACCCGACCTCTGGTCACCGGTCGGGTTAGCCTCCGCGTCACGTCTGCCCCCATTGATGAGCCGACAGCGAGGCCCCTGAAGACGAATCGTAGAATACTTCCTGCCTATGCCCGCCGACCTGAGTCGTGTTCGTGTTGTCCTAGTGAAGACCAGAAATCCTCTGAACATCGGCGCCTCAGCCCGTGCCATGAGCAATTTCGGGTTCACGAGCCTCAGACTAGTAAGGCCCTACGACATTGCCTTCCGGGAAGCGCGCTCAGGCGTCGGGGCGTCATCCATCCTCTTGCAGGCTGAAGAGTATGACCGAGTAAGCGATGCCGTGGCTGATTGCAGCCTTGTCGTAGGTACAACCGCTGCCCGCGATCGTGAACTCAAGCACACGCTTCGGCGACTCCAAGACGCGGCCAGGATCATGCGAGAACAACTCAAGTCGGGCTCGGTCGCGCTTCTCTTCGGTTCCGAGAAAACAGGCCTCGGCAACAAGGACCTAAGTTATTGCCAATGGCTGCTTCGCATTCCCACTCGCCAGCAGCATGGGTCGATGAATCTAGGCCAAGCTGTTGCAGTCTGCCTTTACGAGCTTATCCGTGAAGATCGTCGTTCGTCGCGGGAGACAACGCCGAGACAAGCCGATGCCGCCGACCTTGATCGGGTCACAGCACTGCTGCTGGAATCAGCGCGTGCCAGCGGGTACTTGTCGGCTCAATCAGAATCTTTGTCCGAAGAAAAAATCCGTCGACTGGTTTTTCGGCTTGGTTTGCCCGCGGATGACGTGAGCGTCTGGTTGGGGCTGTTACGGCAGAGCTTGTGGAGAATGAAGAGGTGAGGTTTTGACCAGCACAAGCCCCTTTGTGCATGTTCGAAACAAAGGGGCCGCGCTCACTGGCTGTTCAGGTTATCGAGGACATTGCCCTTGGAGTCGACCAGTTGAATATTCATCGCCAGCCGACCTGACGCATGGGTTGAGCAGCTGAGGCAGGGATCATAAGCACGTATCACAGCCTCAACTCGGTTCAACATTCCGGGAGTGAGGTGGTCGCCAACGACAAAATGCTTGGCCACCTGGAGGATGCTGCGATTCATGGCCAGGCTGTTGTGTCCCGTGGCGATGATGAGGTTGACCCAGGAAATTAAACCCTGCTCATCTATTTTGTAGTGATGCAAGAGTGTTCCTCTTGGAGCTTCACACGCTCCGACTCCCTCGAAGCTATTCGGCCGCGCAAAGGATCGTACATGTTTCGAAAGTATCTCCGCGTCGTCCAATAGCTGCCCCATGCGCTCCACGCAGTACATGAGTTCTATGAGTCGAGCGTAATGGTAATGAAAAGAACTGAGTACTGCCGTTCGCTGCAGTTCGTGAAATTCGGCGAGCTCCTGATCTGCCCGAGGCGTCCCGCAACGCTGTGCCACATTCATGCGCGCCAGCGGCCCTACGCGGTAGATCCCATCCGGATAACCTTGGGGCTTGTAGTAGCTGGATTTCAAGTAACTCCAAGACTCCACCTTTTCGCCAATGTACTCAGGGTACTGAGAAGGATTCAGATTCTGTGCGATAACATCGCCGCTCGCGTCGACAACACTGATACCGCCGTCGTAAAAAGTCAGCCCGCTGTCGGGTTTTACGATGGCCATAAACAAGCTCGGGAAATTGCCGAACGTTGTTATCTCTTCTCGAAATCTTTCTCGTATGCTCTTGAACCATTCCAGAGTGCGCTCGGCGATTTTTAAAACTTCAGGAAGATCGACGAGAATCTCATCTCGATGCGCCTGCGATAACGGCTCACTTACCCCACCCGGCACAATCCATGCTGGATGAATACGCTTGCCGCCCAGCCGCTCGATTATGCGCTGCCCAAATTGCCGAAGCCTGATGCCGCCACGGGCCAACTCCGGGTTTCTTTCAGCGACTCCAAAAATGTGACTCACTGCAGGATCAGCGTCCATACCGAACAACAAATCAGGAGCAGAAAGATAGAAGAGACTCAACGCATGCGACTGGATTACTTGTGCAAGTCCGAAAATGCGACGCAGTTTCTCTGCTGCTGGAGGAATTTTTACGGCCAGTATCGCGTCGCAGGCTTTCGCCGAGGCGATCAGATGACTAACAGGGCATATCCCGCAGATGCGAGCCATCAAAGAGGGCATCTCTGAAAACGGTCGCCCTTCGCAAAATTTCTCAAAGCCTCGAAACTGAGTCACGTGAAAGCGCGCATCAGATACGCGCCCCCTATCATCGAGGTGAAGCGTAATCTTGGAGTGCCCTTCTATACGTGTGACCGGATCGATCAAAATCGTTTTGTGTTGTGTCTCTGGCAATTCAAGCTCCGAATCGTGTTCTTGCGCTTAATTCAGGTTTACGTCCGTTTAACAGTTCGCTGAGCACATGGAATATGACATCGGCTGAAGGTGGGCAACCTGGCACGAAGACATCGACCTCGACAATCTCGTGAATGGGCCGTGACTGCGGTAGCAATGCTGGTACAACTTCACTCGGAGCACCCAAGTCGAGCGTCGCGTTTTCGCGATACGCACGGTCGAGAATCGCCTTTACGCCGAACTGATTGCGCATCCCAGGAACATTGGCTGTGACTGAGCAGTCTCCCAATGAAACCAGCACTTTTGAACGACTCCGCACCAACAGGATCTTGTGTAAATCCTCTTCACTGCTAACGGCGCCCTCCACCAGAGCGATATCAACATTCTCCGGGAAGACCTTGGCGTCGACCAGAGGGCTGTACACCAGGTCTGCCTCCTCCGCAATCGAAAGCAAACGCTCGTCGGTATCCAGCAGCGACATGTGGCATCCCGAACATCCGTCCAGCCATACTGTTGCGAGGCGTAGCTTACTCACTCCAATCCTCCCTCATCAGCGTCAGGTAGGGCAGAAATTGCCGGCGCTTAAGCATTTCCGCAACGGATTTTCCTTTCTCCGACAGAGCACCCGTGGGGCAAACGTGCACGCACTTGCCACACCCAGTACAAGTCTGCGAACTGCCCCAAGGCTCATTTAAGTCCGTAATCACCTGAGCATTGATTCCGCGTCCCATAAGGTCCCAAGTGTGAGCTCCTTCAACTTCCTCGCAAACACGTACACAACGTGTGCACAGCACACAGCGATTATGGTCGACCACAAATCGCTCATGCGAACTTTCCAGCACAGTGGGATCCGAAGCTTGGAATTCACGTGACTTGAAGTCGCGGC
>JADMIO012770990.1_pt1 | contig 38352 bp, 35 predicted proteins | sample 8958161 | NCBI WGS metagenome assembly JADMIO01 (sample SAMN16585339, study PRJNA669376) | soil metagenome | isolation source: Crop rotation soil | place: USA: Cullars Rotation, Alabama | collected 2011 | reverse complement strand
CTTTCCCGGCGGCGGAGGCGGCGCGAGGTGCAGCGGCGCATACGTCAATCCGACGAGGCCACCGAGGCCGCAGTCGTCGAGCTCTGTGAAACGGCATTCGTCGTTGTTGCGTCCGAACTTCGCCACGTTCCAACGCGCGGCGGCGTTCAGCGCCCATCCACTCGTTCCGAACCAATGGCGGATGCCGCTGACGAGAAAGATCGGCGACTTCGGTTTGAAATCACCGCCGGTGTACATGACACCGTTGATCTCGCTGATCCAGTTCGTCGTGCTCCACCAGCTGACGGGGACGTTCAATCCGCCGTCGAGGTGCACTTCGTTCGGGAGCGAGATATCCACGCCCGAGTTGTAGTTCGAGCTGTCGGACGAGCGGTCGCCTTTGATGATGTACGTGCCCGACAGCGATCCGATCCCGTGCGTCCAGTGCAGGCCTGCGCCGAAGTTCGTGTAACCCGACGAGATGCCGCTGTTGTCATCACCGGTCGGCAGGTCGGCGAAGAGCGAAAGCGCCAGCCGCGAAGGGTTCATTCGGTCGGTCAATCCGAACTTCGTGGCGAGGCGAACGTCGCCGAGACCACTGTCGCTGAAACGGCCCTGATAGAGATAGCCGTTGATGAAGCCGACGCGGTCGCCGCCGTTGTTCTTCAGGCGGTCCCACGGCACCATCGCCGAGACTTCCCAGCGATCGGTGATGCCGTATCCGACGGACGCGCTCAAGCGGTACAGGTCATAGCTCATGTCCTGATACTCGCGCGCCGACGGCGGGCGAAGCGCCAAAGGTGCCGGACCCGCTTCGAGATCGTAGTCGTTGTAATAGATACCGAACGACAGATCGCCGTGATGCAGCGTGTCGGCTGTGACGGTCTCGAACAATCCCGTTTGACCGCTCACGGTCGGTGCCGCCGCCATGATTTGGTCTTCCCGCGTGACCGTTGCTGTCGCGCCTGCTTGCGCGAATGCGAGCGGTGCCGCGACCAGTAAACACAACAGCGTTAAAAGAACCCTATGTCTCAGACGCAACAAAATCACACCTCCTAAAACAGCCACACGGATTCGTCCGCAATCTATAATCTCCGCGCTTTACAAAACGTGTGCCAGTAACTGCGGGATGCGATTCCGTAAACACTTGGCCAAGTTGAGCTTACCATAGCGCCCGCAGGCAGCGTCTGAAGGCCGTTGGTGCAGTAGCGTTGAGAGGGAGGCGACCAAAGGTGATGGGAACTCGATTCGCGACCTTCGTTTTCACGGCAATCCTTGCCGCAAGTCTCGTTGCACAAGAGCCTCCGGCGCCCGTCCCGCCGACGCCTCCACCCCCTCCCGCACCAACCCCAGTCGCGGAGCCCCAGCCCCTTCCGCCCCCGCCGCCTGAGCCGACCGCATCGCCCGTCGTCGAACCGGCCCCCGCGACTCCTGCTGCGGCTCCCACGGCCGAACCGGCAACACCGTCGGTCCTCTCCAACGCCGCCGGCAGTTCTTACGACCGCCGCGACAACTTCCCGAACGTCAACATCTACCTTCCCGAAGGACAGGCCAGCGTCCGGCTCCGCAAATTGATCCGAAACGTACTATTCGAGAGCCAGATCATCTACAAGTTCGTCAACGGGGACATCAGCACGTTCCTTCGCTACAAGTACTACTCGCGCAATTACACTTACCGCCTCGGCATCTTCGATTCGATCAGCTTTCCCGACTTCGGAAGCAGCAGTAAGAAACAGTTCGAGCGTACGCGCGGCGGCTTGTTCTTGATGGAGTTTCCGCGCGACTACAACCGCCGCTACTTCTGGCTGATGGAAGACGACAGTCTCACGTTCGGCGACACAACGAACGCCGACGACAAGAAGAGCAACATTTACACGAAGCTCGGCTTTCAGTACGGCACGCAGTTCGATGAGCGGATGAATGGGATCGTCGGTGAATCGCGCGGCCGCATCACGCCGGTGCTCACCGCGTTCCGTGAGCTCGGTCCTCAGAAGTTCGGACTGGCGGCCGCCATCACCGAGTCCGCGAGCTTCGCCGGCGGCGACTACAAGTACACGAAGCTCGAAGCGGAAGCGCTGCGCCGTTTCGACATCAGCGAGCGGACGTTCGTGATCACGCGCGTTCACGCCGGACTCTTTCCGACGCGCAGCCTGATCAAGCCGGAGCCACTCGAGCCGATCGAGCGCTACACGATTCCGCGCTACGAGATGTTCGAGCTCGGCGGACGCGAGGCGCTCCGCTCCATCAGCGACGACAGCGACGCCATCGGCACCCACGAGTTCCACACCACAAACGAGTACTTCGTTCCCATCTTCCGGAACAAGGATTACAAGACGTGGGCGTTGCACTGGAACACGATGTACGGCATCGCTTACGCCGGCGCCGGCACGGTCGGCTTCGACTATCACGATCTCGCCAAGTCCCCGAACACCGTCGTCGACGCCGGCCTCGGATTCGAGTCGTCGATCGGCATCCGCGATTTCGACGTGCTCTTCAGCGTTCTCTACGCACACACGCTTCACGCACCGAGCTGCGACGCCGACGCATCGGTCAGCTGCCGCGATCTGAGCGGCGGCAAGTTCCGCTTCTCTATCCGCACCATCCGGTAAAAACCAGCGGGCAAAAAAATGCGGCGGGCTACGCGCCCGCCGCTGGTTTCACCGATGTGTGTAGGAGTGTGTGTTGTTGGGTTCTAGCGAGTCAACCCATCTGCTAGGACGGATCGAACGCCGTCGATGTTACGGACCAATTCGACCGCAACGTCTTTTTGTAGTTCGTGGCTGACGCGACCGCTGAGGGTCACCACACCGTTGTTCGAAGCGACCTGGAGTGCGCAACCGTCGAGCGAGCGGTGGATCGCGAGCTCGCGCTCCGCTTTCCGCTGGATCGTGGCGTCATCGGCCGGCGTCGTCAGTTGAACGAGGTTGGCGACACGCGAGTAACCGAGGGACTGAGCGAAGCGCCCAGCTTCCTCGGCGCGAAGCATGTCGAGCGTGCGTCCGCGGATGACCACGATCCCGCCGACCTCGACCACCTGAAGGCGTTCGATGTTGATGCCGCCGTCACGGAACAGCTTGGTCAGATCCTTCGACTCGCCCTGCTGAGCCTGAACGAAGGTTGCGCCGAAGAGGACCGTGAGGGCGAGAGCGAGGTACCGGGCTGTCCGAGTCATGTTATTTGCTTCTCCTTGCCTCGTATATAGCAACGCTCTTGCCACATATCGCGGCTACCGGGAATCAAAAACTTACGCGGTGTGAGCAGTAATTTTTTCTACGGATCAGAGGGCGAGAGCGTCCAACTTTGCGAACGCTGGTGCATCGATCCGGGAGGCCGCCTCGTGATGTTCATACACGCGCCAGACGAGGACGACCACGAGGCTGAGCAGGAGGAAGATGCCGAGGAGGGCGCTGACGCGGCGTGCCATGCACGGCGGCGCAGCAACGCGAATGCCATTGAGTCTAAGTGGTGAGCACTACAATGCCTTGGTGTCCGCGATCCGCGTCCTTCCCTCCGACCTGGTCAATCAGATCGCCGCCGGTGAGGTCGTGGAGCGTCCCGCTTCGGTGGTCAAGGAGCTCGTCGAAAACGCGATCGACGCCGGCGCGCGGACGATCGACGTGATCCTCGAGAACGGCGGCAAGAAGCGGATCGAGATCCGCGACGACGGCAGCGGCATGCCGCACGACGACGCACTGCTCGCCATCGAGCGCCATGCGACGTCGAAGATCCGCGAGTTCGACGACCTCACGCGCGTGCGTACTTTAGGATTTCGCGGCGAGGCTTTGCCGTCGATCGCCAGCGTGTCGCGGTTCACGCTCACGACGTTCGACGGCAACAGCGAGCACGCCATCGAGATCGACGTCGATCCGCTCACGGGATCGCGCACGTCGCGTCCCGCCGCGCGCGACCGCGGCACGACCATCAGCGTGCGCGAGCTGTTCGAGAATGTGCCGGCGCGGCGCAAGTTTCTCCGAAGCAGCGAAGCGGAGTTCCGCTCGATCGTCACAGTCGTTTCGTCGTACGCGTTGCCGCTGCGGGAGCACGCGTTCCGCCTCGAGCACAACGGACGCATCGTGCTCGATCTCGCGCCGGCGTCGTCGACGCGCGAGCGCGTCGCGCAGGTCATCGGCAGCGAAGCAGAAGAAGCGCTCGCCGATTTCGAATGCACGATCGGCGCGGTGCGTGCGAGCGGCTTCGTCACGCGCGGACTTCGCTTCGGAAGCCGCCGCAATCAGTTCTTTTTCGTGAACGGACGCCTCGTCAAAGACCGCGTACTTACGCACGCCGCGACGCGCGCGTCCGATGCATTCGATTTCGACGGACATCCCGCGATCGTGCTCTTCCTCGATCTCGCGCCGGAGCTGGTCGACGTCAACGTGCATCCGGCGAAGACCGAGGTGCGATTCCGCGATTCCTCGCAAGTGCACGTCGCGGTCGAGCAGGGACTCCGTCAAGCCCTCGGCGTCGCCGAAGAAGGATCGGGATTGCTGCAAAGTACGCAACCCGACTCGAGCCTCTTCGCCCCGCAGCGCTTCGATCCGCCGCCGCAGCCGCGCACGGACTTCACGCCGCTCTTTCAGCAGCGCGCCATCGTGCAGCCGCCGGTGCAGAGCGCGCCCGCGACGCTCGTCGAGGCGGAACCGCAGCCGCAACTCGGCGACCTGCAGGGCCGCGTCATCGGACAGTACCGGCTCAGTTACATCCTCCTCGACACGCCCGGCGGATTGCGGCTCGTCGATCAGCACGTCGCGCACGAGCGCGTGTTGTTCGATCGTTACCTCGCGCGCATCGAGGCGCACGCGCCGACGACGCAACACTTGCTGACGCCGATGCTCTACGAAAGCGGCGCCGCGGAGAGTGCGGTGCTCGAGTCGCATCTCGACGAGCTGCGCGCGGTCGGCTTCGACATCGAGCGATTCTCAGGAAACGCCTTCGCCGTCTCCGGCGTGCCGCCGGAGCTCGTTCAGAAGGACGTCGAGTCGTTTCTGCGCAAGCTCATCGACGCGTCGCTCGAAGAGAAGTCGTCGCATCTCGTGCGCGTGCGCGAGAAGGTCTGCGCATCCCTCGCCTGCCAGGCCGCCATCAAAGTCCATCGCCCCCTCGGCGGCGAAGAGATGGCGCGGCTGGTCGCGGAGCTTCTGCAGTCGTCGAATCCGTTCGCCTGCCCGCACGGCCGCCCGATCATCGTCGACATCAAGCACCTCGACATCGAAAGGCACTTCCACCGCAAGTGAAGAAGCTCGACTCGAAAGAGCTCGGCCGCCGCGGTGAGCGGCGCGCGGCGTGGTTCTATCGCTTGCGCGGATATGCGATCGTCGCGCGCAACGTTCGCCTGCGCGAAGGCGAGATCGATCTCGTCGCGCGGCGCGGCAAGACGCTCGTGATCGTCGAAGTCAAAGCGCGGCAATCGACGACAGCGGGCGAAGGATTCGACGCCGTCGATCGTGAGAAACGCGAACGACTCGTACAACTCGCCGATCGCTACGTCGCCGAGATGCGCGGCATTCAACTCCGCTACGACGTCCTCTCGCTGTTCTGGAACGGGCGACGCTTCGTCGTGACGCACTTTCCCGACGCGTTCCGTCCCGTAAGCGACGCGCAGCGTCCGTGGCGCTGGCGCGCTTAGCTCGATCCGTTCAGCAACTTCGCGACTTCGGCGCGGAACGCGACCATGTCGAAGTCGGGATCGTCCTTGCGCCCCCGCGGCAACGCATACTCCTTATGTCCCGCGCAGAACTCCGCACCGCGCTTGATGTGCTTGAGGATCGCCGCGACGCCGCGGCGATACGCATCGAGTTGCACTGCCGGCCACGGCGAGTCGTTCGTCGCGCCGGTATTCTCCGCTTCGATGCCGATGAAGCTCGAGTTGCCGGTCGTGATCGACTGCCATGACCCCTTGCCGGCATGATTGCAGCGGCCGGCCGCGATGACGTGGAACGTGCCGTCACGCCCAAGGCCGAGTTGCGCGAGCGGACCTCTGAGGTCCTCGCGGCCATTGATGAGGATCGGAAGCGTCGGCAAGTTGCCGTTCTTCGATCCGCCGGTGTGATGACAGATGACGCCGGCGATCTGCCCGACGTCGCCGCGGCCGCGCTCCTGCCAGCCCGGCTCTTCGATCACGTTCAATCCGGCGTCTTTGAGGACTTGCGGCAACCAGGTCAGTGAGAATGTCGTCATTGCGCACCTCTCAGGCCACGAGCGCGTCGCAGCCGTCTTCTTCGTCTTCAGGATTCGAGGGCTCCGGAGCCGGCGTCGGTGGCGCGGCCGCATTCAGCGGCGGCTGCGCATCCGTTGCAGGCGCCGCCGGTGGATTCACGACGATCTGAGGAGCCGGCTTTGCTTGCCGATCCTCCGACCCTTCCTCCGGACTCTTCTCGTGCGGTTTCACCGTCGAGCGAATGACCATGATCTTGTTGAGGACATCGAACCAGAACGGTGCGCCGAGCGATGCGGCGAATGCGGTCATGATCCAGCCAAAGAGCGTACCGGCGTAGACCCACCACGCCGGCGCGTTCGGCTGACTGTGCTCATTGCCCCACCCGATCGGGATGTCCAGCGCGTCGAGCTGCTTGATCGTGTCGTTCTTCAGCTTCTGCTGCTCCGCCGTATCCGTATTCACTTTCTCCGCAGTCGCGACGATCGCCTTGCGCGCATCGTCATTGCGATAGAGGTAGTCGGCGATGCGCAACGTGTCGATGTTCAGAGTGACGGCGACGATGAAACTGATCGCGAGCAGGATTCCGCCGGTCGCGCGCTTGTACCAGCCCGAGACACGGTCCATCCCGCTGTCAAACCAGTCCTCGAGCGTCTTCTGCACATTCTGAAGTTCGCCCTGCGCGGAGTCGACTGCCGCGAGCAGCACGCGCTGAACGCTCGGATTCGAAATGTTGCCGACGTTCTGGCGAATGGAGTCGAGCGTGATGGGATCGCCATGCGGCGCGCTGTTGAATTCCGTCGTCGTCACGCCGCGCGCGGCGAGATCCATCAAGGCGATCGCGAAGTTCTTCGACGGGATGTAGGACGGCAGCTCGCGGCCTTTCGCGACCATCGACTGCAGTTTCTCGCGCGCAGCCGGCACGTACTCGCCGGAGAAGAGGCTGAAGATCAGCGGATGCGAGTAGAGCTGCTTGGCCAGCCCTTCTGCGTGCGGATCGTGGAGCAGCTCGCGAATCCCGCGCTCCAAGTACGCGGCGCGCGTCTTGAGCAGCGACTCGATGGCCTCACGCACAGTCGAGCAGATGATGCTGACGAGGATGTAGATGAAGACGATGCCGATTGCGACTTCGAGAATCTTCGAACCGAACATGCGAACACCTCTCGGCGGAAGAGAGAGACGCAGTCGGCGATTTCCCGCGCAAAACACGAAGGCCGCGTCGTTCGACGCGGCCTTCAAGATCAAGTTCGTTTGGAGCGGGCAACCGGACTCGAACCGGCGACATCAACCTTGGCAAGGTTGCACTCTACCAACTGAGTTATGCCCGCAAGAGCGGCGAAGGTTAGTGGAACCGCCCGCCGCAGTCAAGGGCCGTTAACTACGGTCGCTCGACTCGAATTCCGTACGCCTGGAGCTTCTTGTGGAGGTTCGAACGGTCGACGCCGAGGGCGTCGGCGGTGCGCTTTACGTTGCCTGCGAATTCACGAAGGCGGGTGAGGATGTACTGCTTCTCGAACTCGTCGCGCGCCTCTTTGAGGGTGAGCTTCGCGCTGATCGATGCGGGGCTGGTCAGGACCGCGCCGGCGCCGAGTTGGATGTCTTCCGCCTCGATCGTTTCCGCGTCGAGGAGGATCGCCAGACGCTCGACGACGTTGCGCAACTCCCGCACGTTGCCGGGCCAGTGATACGTACGCAGCTTCGCCGCGGCGCCGCTCGACAGCTTGCGTCGCGGCGTTCCCGTCTCCGCGGCGAATCGACGCAGAAAGTGATCGGCGAGCGTGACGATGTCGTTGCCCCGCGCGCGCAGCGGCGGCACTTCGATCGGAAGGACGTTCAGGCGATAGAAGAGATCGTCGCGGAAGTTGCCGCTGGCGATCTCGGTCTCGAGATTCTTGTTCGTCGCTGCGATCACGCGCACGTCGACCTTGATGGTCTGCTGGCTGCCGACGCGCTGGAACGTCTGCTCCTGCAGCACGCGCAACACCTTCGCTTGCGTCCTGAGGCTCATGTCGCCGATCTCGTCGAGGAACAGCGTACCGCCGTCGGCGAGCTCGAACTTGCCCTTGCGATCGTCGATCGCTCCGGTGAACGCGCCTTTGCGATGGCCGAAGAGCTCGGACTCGATGAGCTCCTCCGGAATCGCGGCGCAGTTGACGTCGATGAACGGCTGATCGGCGCGTGTCGACAAGCGATGCAACGTACGCGCGACGATCTCCTTTCCGCTGCCGTTCTCGCCGGTGATCAGCACGCGGCTTCCCGCCGGCGCGGCGCTGCGGATCTGCTGATCGAGCTTCTTCATCGGATCGCTCTCGCCGATCAGCAGCTCTTCGAGCGCGACCTGCCGCTTGAGATCGCGGACTTGCTCGCGAAGCTTCCGATCATTCAGTGCGTGATTGACGGTGAGAAGTACGCGCTCGAGCGAGAGTGGCTTCTCGAGAAAATCGTAGGCGCCGAGGCGCGTGGCGCGAACAGCGGTGTCGATGTTGCCGTGCCCGGAGATGACGATCACCGGCGGTGCGCCGGCGGATTTGAGGCGCTCGAGAACCGACAATCCGTCGATGCCCGGCAGCCAGAGATCGAGGATGGCCAGATCGAATTCGTCGCGGGCAAAGTGCGTAATCGCTTCCTCGCCCGACTCGCAGACGATGGTCTTGTGACCTTCGTCCTCGAGGATGTTCGCGAGGGTCGTACGGATGTTCGGTTCGTCGTCGACGATGAGGATCTTAGGCATAGGAAAAGGGCGAGAAGGCGAGAGGGCGAGAGGGCGAGCACGAGCGGTCTCGCCTTCTCGCCTGCTCGCCTGCTCGCCTCTTACGCTGGCAGCTCAATATGAAACCTCGTTCCCGTTGGTTGGTTGTCGTGCACGGTGATCTGTCCGTCGTGATCGCGGACGATGCGATGGACGATGGCCAGGCCGAGGCCCGTGCCGCGGCCTTTCGTTGAAAAGTACGGAAGGAAGAGACGCTCCTTGTCGGCGTCGGGAACGCCGCGGCCGGGATCGGCGACTTCGATGACGACGCGCTGCGATGCGCGCGAGGCGGAGACGCGAATCTCTCCTTTGTCGGTCGCCTCGACCGCGTTCTTCAGCAGATTGCCGACGGCCCGGCGAATCTGCTCGGGATCCATCAGCAGCGAGATCTCGGGATCGGCTTCGACGCTGACGCTGACGCCCGGCTTCACGTCGCGGTACAGACTCGCGGCCTGCTGCAGGTTCTCGGCGAGCGGCGCGTGCTTCATATGCACGGCCGGCATGCGCGCGAAGCGCGAGAACTCGTCGACCATCCGCTTGAGCTGGCTGACTTCGCTCACGATCGTCCGGCAGCCTTCTTCGATCGCCGGCTCGTCGCGTCCGAACTTTTTCGCGATGCGCTCGGCGGAGAGTTGAATCGGCGTCAACGGATTCTTGATCTCGTGCGCGATGCGGCGCGCCGCCTCGTTCCATGCGGCGAGCTTCTGCGCCTGCATGAGCTGCGTCGAGTCTTCCATCGCCAGAACCCAGCCCTGCGTGTTGCCGGCGCCGAGGCGCGCGACGGAGAGCTCGAGATAGTGGAGATTGCCGCCGCGGATGAGATTCACTTCGCGCGCTCGCGTACTTCGCGTCGTCAACTCACACAACGCCTCGGCGACCGGCGCGAGATCGCCTTTGAGCATCTCGCGGAGATCGGCGCGATACACCGGCGGCGTGTCGATCTGCAGCATCTGCAGCGCCGCGCGATTGATGCTGAGGAGACGCAGGTCCTCGCTGAACGCGATGATTCCCGTCGCCACGCTCTCGAGCACAGTGAACATGAACGCGCGCTCTTCGTCGAGACGCCGATTCGTCTCCGTGAGCGCGAGACGCTGACTGGCGAGCTGCGTCGACATCGCGTTGAACGAGTCGATGAGCCGTCCCACTTCGTCCGTTCCTTCGACTTGTACGCGCGTTCCGTAACCGCCTTCGGCGAGCGTCGATGTCGCCTCGGCGAGCGCCTTGATCGGAATGGTGATTCGACGCGACGCATAGATCGACGTCCACAGCGTGCCGAAGAGAATGGCCAGCGTCACCGCGAGAAAGAGCGAGGTCTGCGACGCCTTCAGCGTGTTCCGCTGCGAGTCGAGCTGTTCGAAGATCTTGTTGGCGACGATCGACTCGTCGATCATCCGGCTCATCGCGTTCGGGATGAAAACACCGGCGATCGCGGCGTCGGGACCGCTCCCGATGCGCGTCGCGGAGCGAATCCACTTCCCGCTCGCGCCGACGTCGATCTTCACCGCGTGCCCTTTGCTCGCGACTTCGTCGAAGAAGCGCCGCGGCGGTTCGGAGACTTCCTGAATCGGCGCGCGCGGATCGGTGAGCGCCTTCACCAGCACGCCGCTGCGGTACACGCCGACGAGATCGACGTTGTTGAATTCGAGGACGCTGCGCAGCACGGCGTCCATGTCGTTCACGGCGGCGGGATTCTTGGCGATCTCGCTCGCCGCGCCGCCCGCGGTGTCCGCCGCCTGATCCTGCGCCATCTGCGCGATCGCTTCACCGTTCTGCAGGATCTTCTGCACCGGCGAGTTGAACCAGCGATCGATCGAGACGCGCAGCAAGTCGGTCGCGAAGAGGAACAGCAGAATGATCGGCAGCAGCGACGTCGCCATGTACGTGACGACTAGCTTCGTGCGAAATCGCGAGCCGATGATGCCGCGCTGCCGCTCGAGCACCAGCTTGACGATGCCGCGCAGCAGCACGAAGACGATGCCGATGATGAGAAGTACGTTGATGTTCCACAGCACGAACAGCAGCACCTGGCTGTTCAGCGCCTCGGGCGAGAGGTCCTTCGCCCGCTGCATCACGTAGTAGACGAGACTCGTCGCCGCGAGAATCAGCAGCGGAACCGTGATGATGAATCGCGGATCCTTGCGATAGCGCAGCAAGAGGTCGCGCGGGGTCATCGCGCCGAGGTCACCTCCGACGGCGAGGCGAGCGGCACTTCACGCCACGGCGTCGAGATCTTCCAGGGGATCACGTAGAGCAGAAAACCGCGGCCGAAATCTGCCTTCACGCGGACGCGGATGCGATGCGCGCCGCGCCCGCCGATGTCGAAGAGTCCCGGCTCGTCGATCGTCGTCATGCGCGCTTGCAGCGTTGCGAGATCGTTCAGTGTCTCCGAGCGCACGAGCTTGCGGTCGCGGCGATAGTTGAGGAGATATTCGCGCGTGACCGAGTTGAACGACGCGATCACTTCGATGCGCGATCGGTCGATGCCCTCGTCGAACCATTTCGAGCGCGAGCGGTAGATCTCGATCACGTACGTGAAGCTCGTCGGCAATCCGCTCTGCAACGCCTGGACGGTGTTGTTGCTCTGAAACGCGTCGGCGAGTTGGAAGCGAACGTTGACGCGTCCGGCGCCGTGCATGGTCGCAGCGAGGCCTTCGATGCGCGGCTCGGTGCGGCGCTCGGCGGCGGCGGAAAGGGAGATGAGCGCCAGAAGCGCGACGACGCGAATTCTCACGGTGTGGCTTTTTTACCACACCACGGAACCGCGGCACGACTTGGGTTTACTCCCGCCGGCGTCGGCGTGTACTCGGAATCAACGTCTTCACGGCATGCCGAACGTAGGCGGCGATGTCTTTCTCGGTGCGCAAGTGTTGCCGCATTTGGATCGCGCCGATGTACGCGGTGTACGTGAGCAACGCCTGCTCGCGCGCATCGCGCGCATTCAAACCGAGCTCGCGAAAAGCGTCGTCGAGAAGACGGAGGCGCCGTTCGTTGATGCGGCGAAGGAGCGACGTGACGGCACGATCCGCTGAAGGCGACAGCGCGACGAAGAGCGCGTGCGCCTGGTGACTCCTCATCGCCTGCGCGAACAGCTCCGCGAGACGCGCGCGCGGCTCTTCGATCTCCGCCACTTCATCGAGCGCGGCGCGGTCGATCTGCTCCCATCGTCGCAGCGCCGCTTCGATGAGCTGCGGCAGGCCGGTGAAGTGCCAGTAGAAACTCCCTTTGGTCACGCCGAGAGAGCGCGCAAGCTCGGGGATCGAGAGCGAGCGAAGACCGTGCGCCGCGATCGCGTCGAGCGCAGCATCTTCCCAATCGGCGGTAGAGCGTGATTTGACCATACTGATCGGTACGGACTATATTCCATACCGATCGGTATGGAACGCCTCACGATCTCCATCGGCAACGACGACGACCGGCGTGCGATCTATCGGCTGCGCCACGACGTCTACGCGCGCGACCTCGCCCAACATCACGAGAACGAAGCGCGCGAACTTCACGACTCGCTCGACTCGCGAACGTCTACATCGTCTCCAAGTCCGGTAAGAAGATCGCAGGTTTCATCAGCATCACCCCGCCCTCCCTCGGCGCGTTCTCGATCGACAAGTACGTTCGGCGCGATGAGCTCCCGTTCGCGATCGACGGCGAGACGTTCGAGATCCGCATACTTACCGTGATCGAGGAGCGCCGAGGAACGATCGTCGCGGGGGCGCTGATGTACGCAGCGCTGCGCTGGGTTGAAGCCTACGGCGGCACACGCATCATCGCCCTCGGCCGCCGCGAAGTGCGCGGCATGTACGAAGCAGCCGGACTCCAATCGTGCGGAATCGATGTTCGCGCGGGTGCCGTCGACTTCAGCGTCATGACCGCGACGCCGTCCGCCATTCGCGATCGCATCCCGCCGTCATTGATTCCGCGAATCGAAAACGCCGCGCGATGGAATCTGCCGATCGCGTTTCACAAGCCGGCGGAGTGCTTCCATGGCGGCGCATTCTTCTCCGCGATCGGCGACGAGTTCGATCAGCTCGACCGCCGCGCGAACATCATCAATGCCGACGTCCTCGACGCCTGGTTCCCGCCGTCGCCGCGCGTCATCGCCGCGATGACGGAGCACCTTCCGTGGCTCATCCGCACGTCGCCGCCGACGGCATGCGAAGGCTTCAGCCGTGCGGTGGCGCGAGCGCGCGGCGTCACTGCGAATTGCATCCTTCCAGGCGCAGGATCATCGAGCCTGATCTATCTCGCGTTCCGCGAATGGCTCGATCGCTCGTCGCGTGTGTTGCTCCCCGATCCGACGTACGGCGAGTACGCGCACGTGCTCGAGCGAGTCGTGCGCTGTCGCGTCGATCGGCTCCAGCTCTCGCGCGCGGATCACTACGCGATCGACTTGCCGCGCGACGCGCGCGGCTACGACCTCATCGTGCTCGTCAACCCGAACAGTCCGACTGGACAGCACATCCCACGCGTGCAACTCGAGGCGTGGCTGCGCGGCGTGCCCGCAGAAACACTCGTCTGGATCGACGAGACGTATGTCGACTACGTTGGGGCAGCAGATTCGCTCGAATCCTTCGCGGTCACGCGGCCGAACGTCGTCGTCTGCAAATCGATGTCGAAGGTCTACGCCCTGAGCGGGATGCGCTGTGCGTACTTATGCGCGTCGCCGCATCTCCTCGAGCGGCTGCGCGGGATCACGCCGCCATGGGCGATCGGACTGCCGGCGCAAGTCGCCGCGGTTGCGGCGCTCGAAGATCGCGGCCACTACGCCGAGCGATATCGCGAGACGCACGCGCTGCGCGGAACCCTCGCGCAATCGCTCGCACCGATGATGGACGTCGTTCCGGGCTGCGCGAACTTTCTGCTCTGCCACGTCGAGGGCAATGCGGAAGACGTCGTCGCGCGATGCCGCGAAGAGGGACTCTTCATCCGCTTCATCGCAGACGACACGATTCGCATCGCGGTGAAGGATCACGCAACGATCGAGCGGATGGTGGAGATTCTCAGGCGAAGCTTTCGGCCGGACCCTGCCCCGCGACTTCGTACGTCTCTTCCTCGGCAGCCGCAGCCGCGAGGATCTTTCCAACGAACTGCGAGTGCAAGGCGTGACCGGCGCGGTGCGCCTGAATCTCGCCGATGATCGGACGTCCGACCAGCGCGAGATCGCCGACGAGGTCGAGGATCTTGTGGCGCACGAACTCATCGCGGAAGCGCAGCGGCCCGTTCACGACGCCGCGATCGTCGAGGACGATGCAGTTCTCGACCGTGCCGCCGCGCGCGAGGCCCGCGGCGCGCAGCTTCTCGACGTCGCGCATGAAGCCGAACGTGCGCGCCGGCGCGATCTTGCGCAGGAAGTTGTCGTCGCGGAAATCGAAGTTGTAGGTCTGGCGGCCGATGGTCGGATGATCGAAGTCGATCTTGTACTTGATGACCAGCCGGTTCGCAGGAACGATGCGGATGCTCTTGTCGCCCTCGACCACTTCGATCGGCTCGGTGATGCGGAGGACCGAAACGTCGGAGCCGAGGTCGCGGATGCCGGCGGCGTCGATGAGGTGCATGAAGGGGACGGCGCTGCCGTCGATGATCGGAACTTCCGGGCCGTCGATGTGGATGTCGATGTCGGTGATGCCGCACGCGACGATCGCGGCGAGAAGGTGTTCAACCGTCCCGACCTGCACGTCGTCCTTGCCGACGGTGGTCGCGTAGTCGAGCGCAGTGGTCGATGCCTGCAGCGCAGGAATGCGCAAGCCATCGAGATCGGCACGCACGAAGGTGATGCCGCTGCCGGCCGGCGCTGGATGAAGCGCGACCTTCGTGTAGATGCCGGAGTGAAGACCGACACCGCTGATGGAGACTTTCGATTTGACGCTCTTGCGCTGTGCGTACATGTCCGCGCCGTGTTGGAGCAGGGGGAGTGCCACGGGCGCGCGCTTTCGCGGTTTCGGGGTTAAGTGGTTGCGCCGTTAATCGGTTGCGCGCTTGCGGGGTTGCGTGGTTGCGGCGGTGAAGTGTCGTGAGAAACCACCACCAGTGTGGGAAAGACGCAACACCTCAGCGTCTCGACTGCTTCATCGCCACCGCCGCCTCGCGATCCGCTTCGCGTCGTTTTTCCGTCTCGCGCTTGTCGTACAGCTTCTTTCCGCGCACGACCGCGATCTCCGTCTTCACGCGATTTCCTTTGAAGTAGAGCCGCAGCGGGACGATCGTCAGTCCCTTTTCGACGACCTGCACTTCGAGCTTCTCGATCTCGCGGCGATGCAGCAATAGTTTGCGCGTCCGCTCGGGATCGTGATTCTGGATGTTGCCGTGCGTGTATGGCGCGATGTGTGTGCCGAGGAGGTACGCCTGACCGCCCTTGAACTGCACGTAGCTGTCCTTGAGATTCGCTCCGCGGTCGCGCAGGGATTTCACCTCGGTGCCGGTGAGCTCGATCCCCGCTTCGACTTTCTCGAGGACGTGGTAATCGTGAAACGCCTTCTTGTTCGAGGCGATCAGTTTTTCATGCGAGTCGGTTTTCGTCATTTGAGTTTGAAGGCAACGGTGAGGTTGCACACTACATCGATCGGGGTTCCATCCCGCAGCGCCGGTTTGAACTCCCAGTGGCGGGTCGCCTCGATCGCGGCGGTGGTGACACCATCGGGCAGTCCCTTCAGTGTTTCGATGTGAGAGACGCGGCCGCTCTTCTCGATGTGCAACTGAAGGATGACGAGCCCAGACGTGCGATTGCGCCGCGCGAGCTCGGAGTAGTCAGGATCGACCTGCTTCGTAGCGACCGGCGCGGTCATTCCGGCTTCGAGGCGCAGCGGCGTCTCGCGGCTCTCGTCTGCGAGCCACCACTCGGTCCGCTCCTGTGCAAGCTCTCCGTTCTCGCGCTGCACGGCGACGAAACGATTCCACTCGCCGGATTGCCCGCGGTCGATCACGAACATGTGATCGGTCGAGTTGCTCAACTCCACGATCGTCGCGCTCTCGGCGCGATGGATTCGCTGCTCGAACTCCGCGCGCTCGATCACCCGCACGTTCCTCGCGGCCGTGAACGGCGACGGCAAATTCTCGTTCAGGAGCAGCAGCGGACGCGGTCCGCCGATGCGCGCCATCAGCGCATTCACGGTGCTCTCGTTGCCGAAAACGAGAAGCCACAGGCCGAGGATCAACGTGTGCATGGGATCAGTTTGCTACAATCCGCCGCCGACTTCAGACAGGAGTTTCTCCCACATGACGAAGAACATCGTGCACGTCGTCGGGACGGGAACGATCGGCGAACCTCTGATCGGTCTCTTCACGCAATTCAAAGACAAATGGGGCATTGACGAGGTCACGTTCCACAAGCGCACGCCGTCTGCCGACGGCCGCGCGATGGTGAATAGTCTCATCAATCGCGGCGCGCGCCTCGTCGCCGACGAGCAGGCTCGCGACGATTTCGCGCGCCTCGGACATCGCGTGTCGTACACGACCGAAGAAGCGCTCGAGCGCTCGACCGTCGTCGTCGACTGCACGCCCGCCGGCAACGACAACAAGGAGCTGTACAAGCGCTTCAAGGGACCGAAAGGCTTCCTCGCGCAAGGTTCCGAGTTCGGCTTCGGCAAACCATACGCACGCGGAATCAATGATGAAGTGCAGTCGCCTGACGAGCGCTTCGTGCAGATTGTCTCGTGCAACACGCACAACATCTCCGTTCTCCTGAAGACGCTGGCCTGCGACAAAGACGGCAAGATGAGTCTCGAGGCCGGACGCTTCGTCTGCATGCGCCGCGCGAACGACGTCTCGGACACGAAGTCGTTCATCGCCGCGCCGCAGGCCGGCAAGCATGATGATCCGGAGTTCGGCACGCACCACGCGCGCGACGCGTATCACCTCTTCCAGACCGTCGGCGAGAAGCTCAACCTCTTCTCGTCCGCGATCAAATTGAACACGCAGTACATGCACACGCTTTGGTTCGATCTCGACCTGAAGCACGACACGACGCTCGAAGAAGTGAAGGCGGCCTTTCGCAACAACCCGCGCGTCGCCGTCACGAACAAGCGCTACGTCAACGAGATCTTCTCGTTCGGACGCGATCACGGTTACTACGGGCGCATCCTCTCGCAAACGGTCGTGCCGATTCCGACGGTGGCCGTGCCGAATGCCCGCAAGGTCGTCGGCTTCTGCTACACACCGCAGGACGGCAACTCGCTGCTGTCGTCGATCGCGGCGACGCTGCGCTACCTCGATGCGTCGACGATCGACGAGCGACTCGAAGTGCTGCGGCCTTACATGTTCCAGGAGATCTGATGCGGCAGGCGGTCGTCGTCTATGTTGCGGCGATCGCCCTCACGGCTGCTCTCGGCGCGCGAATCATCAAGCGCGGCGGACCGTACTTCGATTTTCCCCCGAGCACGATCGTCGAGCACTCGCTCGACGCCAACGATCCGGTCCGCAAGTCGCTGACGCTCTTCCCGATCGTCGCGCAGGTGATTCCGCGCGGCGAGTCGGTGGCGATGATCGACGACGCCTGCTTCTACGTCGGCACCGGACAATTGCCGCGCCATGAGGTCCTTCCTCCGTTCTTCGCGAAGAACGACTGTCCGCCGGACGCGCGCGCGAAGTGGGCGATCGCGATCAACGAGCCGTTCGCGAGTGATCACTACGAGCTGGTCGCTTCGTATGCTGAGGGACGCCTTTACAAATTGAAGTCATGACCGCGTACGTGCGCTCACTCGATCTCGCGGCGCGGATCGCGATCGCGTTCGCCGGTGCGATGTTGGTCGCGAGCGCTGCGATGTTCGCAATGTCGACGGCAGGCATCGCGTGGAATCGGCCGATCCTGATCGCGATCCTGCTTCTGTGGAGCGCCAGCGCCCTCGCCGGCGCACGCGCGCGCGGTGGCCGCAATCCCCTCGGCATTCTCATCATCTGCGCGCTCGTCGCCTACGCCGCGCTCACCGCCCGCGAGACCTGCAGCGATCTCCTCTTTTTCTGGGGACCGAAAGGCATTCACTTCTGGCTGGCGAAGTCGATCGACGTCGCGTACTTACACAATCCCGTCAACTGGCTCGAGCATCCCGACTACCCGCCGCTCGTCCCGCTGACGTATGCGTGCGTCGCCACGATTCGCGGCTCGTTCTCATGGATGGCGCCGCTGGTGCTGATGCCGCTGATGTTCGCCGCCACCGTCTTCGCGTTTCGTGGCATCGCCGCGCGCGCGATCGGCGAACGCACCGCGAATCTTTACGCGCTACTCCTCGCCTGCATCCTCGCCTACGCCAGCGCCATCGGCGCGATTGCCGGGGCCGGCGACATGCCGCTGGTCATGTTGGAGACGATCGCCGTCGCTGCGCTGACGTTCGCGCCACGCGATCGCGGCGCGCTGCTCGTCGCGTCGCTCATGCTCGCCGCCGCGGCGTTCACGAAAGTCGAAGGCGCCGCGTTCGCAATCGTGATCATCGCCGCGTACTTCATCGTGACGCGCCGCATCGTCTCCACCCTCGCTCTCTCCGCCGCCCCGGCGATTCTCCTCGGCGCCTGGCTGCTCTTCTGCCGTCACCACGGCCTGCTCGACTCGTATGTGCCGCGCGAGCGCGCGCACTTCGAGATCCTGCCGAGCGTCGCGCAGATGGTCGCGCAGATGGCGTCGTACAAAATGTTCTTTCTCCCCTGGCTCGCTGCGCTCGCCCCGATCCCCTTCGGCGCACGCAACGTTCACCGGGGCATGCTGCCGCTGCTCGTCGCCGCCGGCACGCTGGCCGCGACGCTCTTCTTCTATCTCCACCTTCCGAATCCGAAGTTCTGGATCTTCGCGTCGGCGTACCGCGTCCTCCTCACGCCCCTCATGTCCCTCGCGGTTGCCTCCGCAGCGATGAGTGAGTAGAGTCCGCGCGTGGCGTGGTTCCGGAAAGAAAAAAAACCGAAGGAAGCGGTCGAGAAAGCCTCGATCCCCGAAGGTCTCTGGATCAAGTGCGACGACTGTAAAGAGATCGTCTACAAGAAAGAGGTCGAGCAGAATCTCTTCGTCTGCCCGAAGTGCGGCTACCACTTCCGCATCGGCGCGCGCGAGCGCTTCGAGATGCTCTTCGATGACGGCAAGTACAAAGAGTTCGCGTCGGACATCCGCTCCGCCGATCCGCTCGAGTTCAAGGACACGAAGAAGTATCGCGACCGCCTGAAGGTCTACGACCAGCGCGTCGGAAAGGGCGACGCCGTCCTCTGCGCCGAGGGAAAGCTCGACGGACTGCCGGTCGTGATCTGCGCCATGGAGTACAGCTTCATGGGCGGCTCGATGGGATCGGTGGTCGGCGAGAAGATCACGCTCGCGGCCGAGCGCGCGCTCGACAAGAAGGAGCCGCTCCTCATCGTCTCCTGCTCCGGTGGCGCCCGCATGCAGGAGGGAATCCTCTCGCTGATGCAAATGGCGAAGATCTCCGCGGCACTCTCCCGCCTCGCTGCCGCCAACCTGCCGTTCATCTCGATCCTCACCGATCCGACGACCGGCGGCGTGACCGCGTCCTACGCGATGCTCGGCGATCTCAACGTCGCCGAACCGAAAGCGTTGATCGCGTTCGCCGGCCCGCGCGTGATCGAGCAGACCATCCGCCAAACGCTCCCCGAAGGCTTCCAAACCTCCGAGTTCCTCGTCGAGCACGGAATGGTCGATCTCATCGCGCCGCGCGCGGAGATGAAGCCCACCATCGGGCGGTTTCTGCATATCTTTTCCGGTAAGGCATGAGGCATGGGGTATGAGGCATGAGTAGGAGCCTTCCTCTCATGCCCCATACCTCATGCCTCATGCCGGGAACGCGCTCGCTTATCTAGATTCCCTCCAATCGTCCGGCATCCGTCCGGGCCTATCGCGCATTCGCGCGATGCTCCGCGCCATCGGACGTCCGGAGCGCAACTACGAATCGATCATCGTCGCCGGCACGAACGGCAAGGGCTCGACGTCGTCGATGATCGCGTCGATCCTTCGCGCGGCCGGACGGCGCGTCGGCTTCTACACCTCGCCGCATCTCGTCGACATCCGCGAGCGATGGTTCATCGACGGCGCGATGATCACCGACGACTTACTCGACGAATCGATCGCACGGCTGCGCGCCGCCGCGGATCGCATCGGCATCACACCGACATACTTTGAAGCGCTCACGATCGTCGCGTTCCTCGCCTTCGATCTCGCGAAATGCGACATCGCCGTCCTCGAAGTCGGGATGGGTGGCCGCCTCGATGCGACGAACGTCGTCAAACCGATCGCCGCCGTGATCACTCCGATCGGCTTCGATCACACCGAATACCTCGGCAACACGATCCGGAAGATCGCCGCGGAAAAGGCGGGCGTGATTCACCGCGGCGCGGTCGTGCTCACGTCGAACGACGATCCGATCGTGCTCGACGTCCTTCGCAAACGCGCCGCGAAGTTCGGCAACGCATTTCACGTCGTCAACGACGATCACCACACGCCGCTCGCCGGCGACTTTCAAAGGCGTAACGCCGCGCTGGCCGTGGCGACGGCGCGCGCGCTTCACATCGATGAGCGCGCGATCGAAGAGGGCGTCCGCAACACGCAGTGGCGCGGACGTCTCGAGCATCTTCGCCTGAACGACAAAGACATCTGGATCGACGGCGGACACAACGAACATGCCGTCTCGCGCACCGCGCCGTACTTCGACGCCAACGTGCCGCACCCCCGGCTGCTGGTCTTCGGAATGATGAGCGACAAGAACGTGCAGCCCGTCGTCGACCGCCTCTTCCCACTCTTCGACCGCGTCATCACGACGGAGCCGTATCCGCCGCGCTCGATGAAGGCCGACGCGTTCTTCAACACGATTCCGATTCCGAATCACGATGACGCGTTCCGCGCCGCGCTCGCCTCGAACGAACGATCGATCGTCATCACCGGCTCGCTCTATCTTGCCGGTGCGGCCATCGCGTTTTTCGATAAGATCGCGCGTCTATGACTGCTGCCACCGGCCACGATTTTCTTCACCGCGCCATCAACGACGTCGATCCCGAGATCGCCGACGCCATCGCGCTCGAGACGCAGCGCCAGAACGACACCCTCGAGCTCATCGCCTCGGAGAATCACGTCTCGAGTGCCGTCCTCACGGCGATGGGATCCGTCTTCACCAACAAATACGCGGAAGGCTATCCGGGAAAACGCTACTACGGCGGGTGCGGACCGACGGACATCGTGGAGAACATCGCCATCGATCGTGCGAAGAAACTCTTCGGCGCGGAGCACGCCAACGTGCAGCCGCACTCCGGCTCGCAGGCGAACATGTCGGTCTACTTCGCGATGCTCCAGCCGGGCGACACCATCATGGGCATGGACCTCTCGCACGGCGGCCATCTCACGCATGGACATCCGCTCTCGTACAGCGGCCGCGATTTCAAAGTCGTCGCGTATCACGTACGCAAGGACGATGAGCTCATCGACTACGACGAGATGGAGAAGCTCGCCGACGAGCACAAGCCGAAGATGATCATCTGCGGCGCGAGCGCATACTCGCGCATCATCGACTTCCAGCGCATTCGCGAGATCTGCGACCGCAGCGGATCGTTGATGATGGCGGACATCGCGCACATCGCCGGCCTCGTCGTCACCGGCAATCATCCATCGCCTGTTCCTTACGCCGACTTCGTCACCACGACGACGCACAAAACGCTGCGCGGGCCGCGCGCGGGACTGGTGCTCTGCAAGGAAAAGTACGCGAAGGATCTCGACCGCAGTGTCTTCCCGGGCGTCCAGGGCGGACCGCTCGTGCACATCGTTGCGGCAAAGGCAGTGGCGTTCAAAGAAGCGCTGACGCCTGAGTTCAAGGAGTATCAGACACAGATCGTTCGCAACGCGCGCGCGCTGGCGACCGCGGTCGGCGAGACCGGCTTCCGCATCGTCAGCGGCGGCACCGACAATCACCTCTTCATGACCGACGTCTTCTCCAAAGGCATCACCGGCAAAGACGGCCAGAACATGCTCGAGGCGGCGAACATCACCGTCAACAAGAACACGATTCCCTTCGACACGCAGAAGCCGATGACCGCCTCCGGGTTGCGCATCGGAACGCCCGCGGTGACGACGCGCGGACTCCTCGAGCCGGAGATGAAGACGATCGCCGGCCTCATCGCCCGCGTGCTCGACTCGAAGGGCGACGCCGGCGTGATCGCGCAGGTGAAATCGGAAGTGAAGTCGCTGTGCGATCGGTTCCCGATCTATTGAACCGGTATGAGGCATGGGCATGAGGCATGAGTTTCCTTTGCCTCTCATGCCTCATGCCGTTTGCCGCATGCCATGAAGCATTTCCCCTACTACCCCATCTTCATCGACGTCGAAAATCACGACGTCGTCATCATCGGCGGCGGCGAAGTCTGCGCGCGGAAGGCCGAGACGATGCTGCGCTACGGCGCGCGCGTCACGATCGTCTCTCCACAGTTCACCGACGAAATCGAATCGTGGGCGCGCGATGGAAAGCTGACGCTCCGCCGCAAACGCTACGAGACGAACGACCTCGACGGCGCGTCCCTCGTCATCGCATCGACCGACGACACGCGCGTCAACGAGCAGGTCGCCGCCGACGCGCGCGCGCGCAAAGTTCCGGTGAATGTCGTCGATGTCACCCCGCTCTGCGAGTTCATCGTCCCCGCGATCATCGACAAAGGCTCCGTACAGATCGCCGTCTCAACGGGCGGCAAATCGCCTGCGCTCGCACGAACGCTGAAAGAGGATCTGATCCGAATCATCGGCCCCGAATACGCCGAAGTGAACGACGTCCTCGGCACGCTTCGCGAGGGCGCGAAGAAGATTTTGCCGACCGACGTCGACCGCAAACGCTTCTTCGACTCGCTCATCGCCGCCGGCATTCTCGACATGCTTCGCGACGGCCGTCGCAAAGAAGCGTACGAGACGATCGCGCGCATGTGCGAAGGCGCCGGCGTTCCCGTCAGCGAGCGCGTGCGGGAGGGGCTGAACTAGAGCGGCGGGCCGCTGTGTTATCGTCCGCGCCGAAAATGCCCCTGCACGAGAAAAAAGTCGTCGCAGTCCTCCCCGCCTACAACGCCGAAAAGACGCTGAAAGCGACGCTCGACGACATTCCGAAAGACTGGGTCGACGAAATCCTGCTCGTCGACGACTGCTCGAAGGACCGCACGGTCGAGCTCTCGCGCGAGCTTGGCCTCAAGACGATCGTCCATCAGAAGAACCGCGGCTACGGCGGCAATCAGAAAACTTGCTACCGCACGGCCATGGAAGAAATGGGCGGCGAGATCATGGTGATGGTCCATCCCGACCATCAATATGACCCGACCATCATTCCCGAGCTCGTGAAGCCGCTGCTCGACGGAAAGTGCGACGCCGTCTTCGGCTCCCGCATGCTCGGCGGACGCCCCATCGAAGGCGGCATGCCGAAGTGGAAGTACTTCGCGAATCTCGCGCTCACGTCGATCGAGAACGCGACGTTCTACGTTTATCTATCCGAGTATCACTCCGGATTCCGCGCCTACTCGAAGCGCTACCTCGAATCGGTGAACTTCGACGCGAACTCCGACGACTTCGTGTTCGACACCGAGATCATCGCGCAGGGCGTCGCGAAGAAAATGCTCATCCGCGAAGTGCCGATCCAGACGCGCTACTTCGACGAAGCCTCGCAGATCGGCTTCTGGCGCTCGGTGCGCTACGGCCTCGCTATCCTGAAGACGATGGTCTTCTACAAACTGCATAAGAAGCGGATCTACTCGCATCCGATCTTCCGCGATCCCGCGGCCTCGCCGGTCGCAGCTCGAAGCTCGCAGCTCGCAGGTTAGGTGTCGCAGCTCATCTGCGACCTGCGCCTCGCATCACGTAGAATCCGCCGCGCTTGAAGCGTTCCGACGTCCTCGCCTGCGCCGCCCTCGTCATCCTCGCCACGATCGTCTTCGGCGACGTCTTCGTCGGCATCAACAACTTCTACATGCGCGATCTCACGCGCTACTACTACCCGACGAAGCAGATCCTCCGCGACATCGTGCAGCACGGCGAGTTTCCCTACTGGAATCGTCTCTTCAGCGCCGGGCAGCCGATCGCCGCGAATCCCGAGCACGAAGTCTTCTACCCCCTCACCTGGCTCATTCTCCTTCCGAGTTACGACCTCGGATATCGCCTCCACATCCTCATCCACATTTACATCGCGCTGATCGGCATGTACGCGCTGCTCCGCTCGATGGAGCTGCGTCGCGAAGCGGCGCTCTTCGGAGCGGTCAGCTGGGGCCTCGGCGGATTGGTGATGTCGTGGATCAACCTGCTGCCGATTCTCTTTTGTGCGGCGTGGCTGCCGCTGACCTGTCTCTTCGTCCGCCGCTTTCTGCTGCGCCCGAACAAACGCGATTTCGCGATCGGCGCGCTCTTTCTCGGATTGCAGTTCCTCGTCAGCGAGCCGACGACCATCGCCCAAACCGGCCTGCTTCTCGGCATGTACGCGCTCTATCGCGCCTGGTACTCGAACGCGCGGATCACGAAATCGATCACGCGCGTGCTCTGGATCGCGCTCATCTCACTCGCCGCATTCCTCGTCGGCGCCGCACAGGTCCTTCCGGCGATCGATCACGTGCACGATTCCGCGCGCTCGCGCGCATTCGGATTCGATCTCGTCAGCGCGTGGAGCATGCCGTGGGCGAAGTTCGCGGAGCTGATCTATCCGAACCTCCTCGGCCACATCTCCATCGACAACGTCACCTGGTATTGGGGTGGCGGCCTCTATCCGGGAATGGGCTCTGCGTTTCTGTTCAACGTCTACTGCGGAATCCTCGTCGTCGCGCTCTGCGTCGGCGGCGTGTTCATCCGCCCCCGCGGCGGACGATTCGTGTTCATCACCTTCGTCGTCTCTTCGGTGCTCGCTCTCGGCGGGCACACGGGGAAAGGGCACACGCCGCTCCTCAAAGGCCTCTACGACCTCGGCATCGCGAAGTCGGTCCGCTATCCCGAGAAGTTTCTGATGATGGGCATGTTCGCCGCGATCATCTTCGCAGCGCAGATGTTCGATCGCCTGCTCGCCGGTGACGACGATCTACGCGAGGGCGCGATGGGATTCTCGCTCGCAGCGTGGACCATCGCCATGGCGGCGACCGTCGTCGGCTTCACGCCGCTCTTCGGCAAGTTGATGACGAAGCTCTGGGTGCTCACACCCGGCGCGAACGCGAACTACATCATCGCGACGTCGCATCACGACTGGATCTACGCGACATTGCGGACCGCAGGCGCCGCGGCACTCCTCGCGACGGCGCGCATGAAACGGCGCAATCTCTGGCTGGCGCTCGCCGCGATCTTCGTCTGCGCCGATTTGATTCCGATCGCGAACGAAGTGAATCCGCGCATGCCGCGCCGCTTCTTCGATTCGCCGCCGGCCGCGTCGATGCTTCCCAAAAATCGCCGCGACTACCGCATCTTTCACGAAGCCGACTGGTACGGGCAGGAAGAGATCGCGCGCAAATACTTCTCGACCGGCAAGTCCGTCTACTGGGTCGTGCGCAACGGACTCTTTCCGATGACGCCTGCCGGCTCCGGCTTCGCCACCGTGATCGAGCGCGACTACGACAAGACCGCGCTCCTGCCGACGATCGACTTCACCGACTCCGTTTGGGACGTCAAGCGCGCCGGCCGCGCCGACTGGTTCGTGCCGTTCATGTCGATGTCGAATGCGTGGTTCCGCGCGGAATATCGCGAGTTCAACCGCGAGAAAGAGCGCAACAAGAATCACTTCACCGAGTCGCTGCCGGTCACCTTCTCGCCGGCTCCGCACTATCCACGCTACTACTTCGCCGATCAGATCATCACCATCCGCGACCGCGACGACTTCGTGAAGAAGCTCGTGGCGAACAGCTACACGCCTCGCGCCGCATTCGTCAGAATTCCGACGTTCGTCCCGGGCAACGGCGTCATTCGCGGTCTGCGCGAGACGGCCAACAGCGCCACCATCGACGTCGACAGCGACGGCCAGACGTTCCTCGTCATGAGCGTGACGACGCACAAGTACTGGCAGATCACCATCGACGGTCACGACGTGCCGGCGATCCCCACGAACATCGCCTATCAGGGCGTCATCATCACGCCAGGACATCACCGCGTGCAGATGATCTATTCGAATCCACTCATCCAGATCGGCGGAGGGATTTCCGCTGCGAGCGTGCTGCTCCTGCTCGTGCTGGCGATCCGCAAGCCGCGCGTCGCCACGTACGCCACGGCGATGCCTGCGTACGAAGAGCCGGTGCACGTCGTCGCCGATCAGGAAGGGACGCACCTCGAACCGGCGCCGCGGAGCGACGAATGACGAGGCGCCGTGAATGGACGATCGCAATCATCGTGATCGTCATCGTTGCGGCAGGCGTCGTCGCGGTGCTCATCCGCAATCGCCGCGCGCTTCAGCAAATGCAGGAAGAGACCTACGTTCCGCACTCGGCGAACGTGACGCCGGAGATCGCGCTGCTGCAGCAATACGTTCGCATCGACACGTCCAATCCGCCGGGCAACGAGCTCCCCGGTGCGCAATTTCTCGCTAAGCAGCTTGCGCAGGCAGGCGTGAAGTACGAGATCATCGAGTCCGCTCCGCGGCGCGCGAATCTCTACGCGCGCATCAAAGGAAAGCGCAGCGGCGAAGCGCTCATCCTTCTCAATCACATCGACGTCGTCCCCGCGCCGCCGAAGGGTTGGCAGGTGCCGCCGTTCTCCGGCGCGATCCAGATCAACATGCTCCACGGCCGCGGCTCGATCGACATGAAGAGCATCGCCCTCTGCGAGCTCGAGGCGTTCATCGACGTCGCGAAAAGCGGCAAGCAGCCCGAGCGCGATCTGATCTATCTCGCCGCGGCCGACGAAGAAGAAGGCGGCAAGCTCGGCGTGCAATGGCTGCTCGAGCATCGGCCGGACGTCGTGGACGGCGCGAAGTATCTGGTGACCGAGGGCGGAATCACGGAGATGTCGAAAGAGCAGGTCACGTACTTTGGGATCGAGACCGGATCTAAGCAGCGCGTCGTCGTCGATCTCAGCGCGAGCGACGAAACGACCCTGCGCAATTTACGGCTCGCGCTCGAGCCGCACTTTCGTCCGCACGACTACGATCGCCTCCTTCCGGGCGTGCGGCGATTCCTGGACGCCGTCGGACCGCAGCGGATCGAATCGAAGGAGCTTCTCGCCGACATCGACGCGACGCTTGCGAGTGGAAAGTTCTGGCTCCTGCCCGACACCATTCGCGAGCTTCTTCAAAACACCGTCTGGGCGAAGACGATCCGCCGCTTGCCGGACGGGCACTTCGCGATGTCGGTGACGCTCGCGAACCTTCCCGACGAAGATCCCGACAAGCGCTTGCGATGGCTGACCGAGTTCGCGAAAGCGCACAACGTCGGCGTCGCGGAGGTGACGCGGAAGGAAGGGCCGGCGCCGATCTCGAGCGACGAGACGCCGTTCTTCGCGCTCATCGCAAAGGAAGTGCGCCACGAATTCGGCGACATTGCTGTCGGGCCGGAAGTGCTCGCGCTTTCGACAAACGACGCGCGGTTTCTGCGTGCGCGCGGAGTCAACTGCTATGGCCTCCAGCCGTTCCCACTCGACTTTTTTCAGTCGATGAGCATCCACGGCGTCAACGAGCGTGTGCGCCTCGATTGGTACCTGAGCGGCGTGCGGATGATGAAACGCCTCGTGAGCGCGTACGCGTTCGGTTCCGTGTCGTGACACTCATTGTCACGCGCAAGTGCGATTGAGTGTCACTTGCACCGGGCGCAAAGCTGACCCAACCGAATATAAGTGTTGTTTTTTCAGTGACTTTACAATTGACCCACCGCGGCACTTCGATTGCCCCGATATAGATCGGTTTCTCGAAGAAGGAGGAGTTATTAATGAGTAAGAGGCAAAAAGGTTTCACCCTCATCGAGCTGCTGATCGTCGTCGCGATCATCGGCATCCTTGCGGCCATCGCGATTCCGAACCTGCTCACCGCCATGCAGCGCGCGAAGCAGAAGAGAACAATGGCCGACATGCGCGCCATCGCCACGGCGTGGGAAGCGCGTGCGACGGACCAGAACACGTACGGCGCGGCCGGCGGCGCGTCGAGCTTCACGTGGCTCACCAGCAACGTGACGTTCGCCAACCTGATCACGCTGCTCACCCCGACGTACATCAAGAGCTTGCCGCAGAAAGACGGCTGGGGACGTGACTACGGTTATGCGCTCGACAAGCCGATCGGCGTGACCAGCGCCGCGCAGGCCTATGCGATTCGCTCGCAGGGCAAAGACGGCAACTGGGACAGCGGCACGTACACCGTCGGCAAGGGCACGACCTCGTTCGATTGCGACATCGTCTACTCGAACGGCGCGTTCATCTGCTGGCCGGAAGGTATGCAGCAGTAAGCTCGATCTCTCTGACAGAAGTTGTCAGTTGAATCGACGCTGAACTGTCAGAAAACGTCGCACCGAAGCCTCTCTGGTACCTCTAAGTAGTTTCGCCTCAGTGACTTGAGATTTAGTGACGTCTGGTATTGCGATTGCGACTCCAGGCGCGAGTCAAGGAGGACAAATGAAGAGGAACCAGAGAGGCTTCACCCTTATCGAGCTGCTGATCGTCGTCGCGATCATCGGCATTCTCGCGGCCATCGCGATCCCGAACCTGCTCACCGCCATGCAGCGCGCGAAGCAGAAGAGAACAATGGCCGACATGCGCGCCATCGCCACGGCGTGGGAAGCGCGTGCGACGGACCAGAACACGTACGGCGCGGCCGGCGGCGCGTCGAGCTTCACGTGGCTCACCAGCAACGTGACGTTCGCCAACCTGATCACGCTGCTCACCCCGACGTACATCAAGAGCTTGCCGCAGAAAGACGGCTGGGGACGTGACTACGGTTATGCGCTCGACAAGCCGATCGGCGTGACCAGCGCCGCGCAGGCCTATGCGATTCGCTCGCAGGGCAAAGACGGCAACTGGGACAGCGGCACGTACACCGTCGGCAAGGGCACGACCTCGTTCGATTGCGACATCGTCTACTCGAACGGCGCGTTCATCTGCTGGCCGGAAGGCATGCAGCAGTAAGCTTCGACATCAACGAATGGTGGACAAAGGCGCGCTTCGGCGCGCCTTTGTTTTTTATCCGTGAAGCTGCTTGGTCACGTAGTTCACCGCCGCGTACAAGCGCTCGTGGTAGGCGTGCGCATCGCGGTAGATCTGCGGGAACTGCTGGACGTCCTTCGTCGCCACGACGAGATTCACGCCGTACAGAAACGCGGCGTTGCCGTCGAGCGTGCGCAGATTGTCGGCGACCAACACGAAGAACGACTTTCGCCGGTCCGTGGGCGTCAGCGAGATGATCGGCGCGAAATCCTGCAGCGGCGGCGCGGTGATCTGCGGCGGCAGGAGAAACACGACTTGCGGGAACTCCTGCATGTAGTAGTCGCGCGCCTGCTGCGGCGTCTGCATGTACACCGGCATGAAGCCGATCAGCTTCGCGGCTTGCCGCAGCGCCGGTGAATCGTTGCCGACGATCAGCGCCTTCGACCCGAATCCATCCTCGTCGTCGCCGTGACCCTCGTGCTGCGGATCATGAACCGGCGCCGCCGCGGGCGCGGCCGCAGCGTCGGGACGCCGGTACGTCAACTTGGTCTTGCAGGCGGGACATGGAAAGGTCACGCCCTCGCTGCCCACCTTCGTTTCGTCGAGTGAGAGCGCTTTCTGGCAATTCGTGCAGACGATCTTGACCATCGTGTTGTCTACTCCAGCATCGAGAGCATCGATCCGTCTTCCTCGCCTTTCGGCGCGCCTTCCGGTTCATCGGTGAGGCGGAGCGCGAGGTTCGTCGGATTCGTCGCGTAGGCAAGCGCGGTCTCTTTCGAGATCACGCCGGCGTTCCACAGCTTCTCGATCTCGTCATCGAACGTCTGCATCCCGTCGACCGAGCCGTCGTGCATGGCGTCGGTGAGCGAGCGCCCCTCCGACTCCCCTTTCACGACGTAGTCGCGCGTGCGCATCGTCGACTTCAGAATCTCCAGCGCCGCCACGCGTCCTCCGCCGATCTTCGGCAGGAGACGCTGCGAGACGACGTAGCGGAACGACTGCGAGAAGCGCGTGCGGATCTGCGGTTCCTGATCCTTCGGGAAGACGCCGATGATGCGGTCGACCGTCTTCGCGGCGTCGATCGTGTGCAGCGTCGAGAGCACCAAGTGTCCCGTCTCGGCCGCTTCCATCGCGATCTCGATCGTCTCGACGTCGCGCATCTCGCCGATGAGGATGACCTTCGGCGCCTGGCGAAGCGCGGCGCGCAACGCCAGCGAGAAGGTCTTCGTATCCGAGCCGACCTCGCGTTGATTGACGGTCGACTTCACATGCTTGTGCATGTACTCGACCGGATCCTCGATCGTGATGATGTGATACGCCGAGTCGTGATTGATCTGGTTGATGATCGCGGCGAGCGTCGTCGACTTGCCCGATCCGGTCGGACCGGTGACGAGGACGATGCCGTTCTTCAGCTTTCCGACGTTGAACAATTCCCGCGGCAGGTTCAGGGAATCGAGCGTCGGAATGCCCTCGGGGATGACGCGCAGAACGATCGCGTACGTGCCGCGCTGCGAGAAGATGTTCACGCGGAAGCGCGTCTTCTGCGGGATCGAATACGACAAGTCGACCGAGCCGTTCGTCATCAGCGTGCGCGTCAGCTCGCGGTCGCTGCGCATCATGTACATGGCGATCATCTCGGTCTGGTACGGCGTGAGCCGCGGCAGTCCCGGGAAGTTCACCGGCACCAGCGCTCCGTCGATCTCCACCTGTGGCGCGCGGCCGACCGAGAAGTTCAGATCGGAGACACGGTCCGACATCTTCAGCATCGCCTCGAGGATGGCGTCCAGATTGAAGTTCTTCATGGGACCTCGGCGTTGGATTGTAAGGCATGGGGCACGCGGCACGAGGCACGGGAGAAAACGCAGCATCTCACTGCCCATGCCTCATGCCCCATACCTCATGCCGCCTCTCTCCCAATGCCCTCGCATAGAATCCCGCCCGTGACTTTCGTCGGCATCGACCTTGGCGCCCGCCGCATCGGAATCGCCACCAGCGACTCCGGCTCGATCGCCACGGCGCATTCCGTCCTTCGCAACGAAGGCGACGTCATCGCCAAGATCGCCACCCTCGGAAGCCAGCTCGACGCCGAGACTTACGTCGTCGGAATCGCGCGCGGCGAGCAGCGCTTCCGCGACTTCGCCGAGAAGCTGCGGCAAAAAACCTGCAAAGAGGTCGTGCTCTGGGACGAGGCCCTCACCACCGTTGAAGCGAACGAGCAGCTCCGCTCCGCCGGACGCAATCGGCGCGATGCGCAACGCGAGATCGACATGCATGCCGCAGCCGTGATCCTGCAGTCGTATCTCGACCACCGCAATCGGAGGGCGTCATAGCTCGCGCGACGAAGACTCAGCGCCGAGGATGCCGGAAGTACCTCGCGTCCCTCGGCACGATCGCGATTTTCGCGGTGCTCCTCCTTGCCGGCGGCGCGTACTTTGTCTTTCGCGCGCTCACCTCGCCGTACAAAGGCTTCTCCGAGCCGGCGAAACTCGTCGAGGTGAAGCACGGCCAGCGCAGCGCCGCCATCCTTCATCACCTTCAACAGGCCGGCGTGATTCGCGACGAATACGTTCCGCTCATCTACATGAAGCTTCTGCGCCGCAGCGATTCCATCAAAGCGGGCGTGTACGAATTCACGAAGGAGATGTCCGCCGCGCAAGTGATCGACAAGATGGTGCGCGGCGACGTCGCGCTGAAGACGGTCACCATTCGCGAGGGACTCGATCGCTTCGCAATCGGCCGCCTCTTTGCCGCCGAAGGCCTCGGCAACGACCAGCAGTGGAAAAAAGAGACGGGCGAAGCGGACTTGATCCGCGACATCGCGCCGCAGGCGACGTCGCTCGAAGGCTATCTCTTTCCCGACACGTACAAGCTCAGTCCGGGCACGCCGGTGAAGACGATCGTGCGCCAAATGGTGCAGAACTTCCGCAATCACTTCGGCAGCGAGCTCGCGTACATCACCACCGGTCTCGATGCGCATCAAACGGTGACGCTGGCGTCGATCGTCGAGACCGAGGCGAAGATTCCGACGGATCGTCCGCTCGTCGCGTCGGTCTACATCAATCGCATTCGCCGCCACATGCTCCTCGGCGCCGATCCGACGGTGATCTACGCGCTCAAGCTCGCGGGACGTTGGGACGGCAACATTCACAAAGCCGATCTCGACATCGACTCGCCGTACAACACCTATCGCAAGCCCGGCCTCCCGCCCGGCCCGATCGCGAATCCGGGTGTCGCGTCGCTGCGCGCGGCCGCCGCTCCGGCGTCGACGAACTTCCTCTACTTCGTCGCGAAGCACGACGGCTCGCACGCGTTCTCGACGACGATCGAAGAGCACAATCGCAACGTGCACCTCTATCAAGTGCAGTGGTATCGCGATCAGCGGCTCGCAGGCGGCTCGGCTCGCTAACAGTTCTGTAACCTCGTGTTATCCTCTTCGCTCGTCCTCAAATAACAGCGAGAGGTGGCGTCCGCGATGGCTGCCAGGAACAAGCCGTACGAGCAATTCGGTGAATACATTCTCTTCAAAAAGCTCGAGTCCGATTCGCTCAGCGAATTGTGGCGCGCGGCGCGGATCGAGAATGGTCAAGTCGGATCACTCGTCGCATTGCGGCGCTTCACCGGCGGCAATCGCGAAGCGTTGACGCAGGCGGCGTCGCACGCGAAGCACATCGTCGGCAGCCTCACGGGAACTTCGTTCGCGAAGAATCAGATCATCGACGTGATCAACGGCGTGCCGTTCATCGCGCATGACTACGCAGGCGGACGCTCGCTGCGCCACATCGTCGACCGCGCGCGCGGCGGCGGAGCGGTGACGCCGAATCCGATTCCGATCGATCAGGCCATCGTGGTCGCCGAGAAAATCGCGCTCTCGCTCGCGACGACTTCGGAGCTCCGCCTCGGCAACGACCGCCTGATGCACGGCGCGCTCTTGCCGCAGCTCGTCTGGATCAGCGACGACGGCGAGATCCGCGTCGCCGGCCAGCAGCTCGGCGCCGGCATTCACGCGTCGCTGCGCGATGCGAAAGTGGCGACGGAGATCTCGCGCTATTTTGCGCCGGAGTATCAGAGCTCCGGACAGGCAACGAAGAGCTCCGAGGTTTACTCGATGGGGGCGGTGCTGTTCCTGCTCGTCACCGGAGTCGAGCCGCCCGATGCGATGAACGCGAGCGCGTTCATGAGCGCGATCCGCGCGGGGAAGACGATGACCGGCACGCCGATCCCCGACGACATCCGCATCATTCTCGACAAGTCGCTGACGATCGACGCCGGCTTCCGTTACGGCTCGGCCGGCGACATGAAGACCGCAATCTCCGCGCTCGCGCACGGCGGCAAATACTCCGCGACGACGTTCAACCTCGCGTTCTACGTCAGCAACCTTCTGAAGAAGGAGCACGAGAGCGAAGCGCTCGATCGCGACAAAGAGATGAAGCTGAATGTCGCGCCGTACATCGAGTCGCTCAGCGCGCCGGCACCGATGCCCGTTGCCGCGGCGACGGTTCCGTCGAGCGCGCCGATGTTCAACGCTGTCGATGACGGCGCGCCGTCGAAGAGCAAAGCTCCGCTCGCGATCGCAGCTGCGGTGATCGTCGCGGCGATCGGCGGAGGCGCGTGGTTCATGCTCCGCAGCAAGACTCCGACCACGACGACGACTGCGCCGAAGCCGGTGACGGCGTCGATGATGCCGACGGCGCCCAAGCCGCAGCTCGTGTCGCAGCCGCTCGTCGCAGCCGCGCCGACGACGACCGCTGCAGCGACCGATACCGCCGCGATCGAAGCGGCGAAGAAGAAAGCGTTCGAAGCGGCGGTCGAGCAACAGCTTCAAAACGAGATGATGAAGCTGCAGAAGGAGTACACGAACAATCTCCAGAAGCAGCAATCGAAGAACGCGCCCGTGCCGGTCGCCGCGGCTCCTGCGCCTTCGAGCGACTCGTCGCCGTCCGCGGCGCAACTCGATCAGCAGCGTCTGGCGAATCGCACGGAGACAGTCACTCCGACGCCGCAACCGGCGGTGCCTGCGATTGCCCAAACGCAATCGAGCGCACCGGCGCCCGCCGTGGCGACTCCTGCGCCTGTGGCACCGGCCGTTCGCGAAGGCGACATCGTCGACGTCAGCGCGCTCGATACGCCGCCGAAAGTCACGCGTCCTTCGCTCCCGCAATATCCGCCGATGGCAGTGAGACAGCGCGCCGAGGCCACGATCCTCGTGACGGCGCTCGTCTCTGAGAACGGCGACGTCATCGACGTGAAGGTCCTTCGCGGCGACCAGCGCTTCGGCTTCATCGACGCCGCGCTCCGCGCCGTCCGCGCCACGAAGTTCTCGGCGCCGATCAAGGACGGCAAGCGCGTGAAGACGTGGTATCCGTTGCCGGTCACGTTCAAGCTCTAGGCCTCGGGCTTCAGGCGTCGGGCGTCACGCAAGCGTCCGCGACGCGGTGTCGCCGACGCGAAGCGGCCGGACGCCTGCCGGCTGACGCCTATCGCGCGCGCCATTCGATCTCATTTAGCCGCACGCCGAGATCGCGCGTGTCGCCGTTCAGTCCGCGCGCGGCGGGATTGATCGTCTCATCCGTCTGGATCAGTAGCTCGTTTTCGACGTTCGTGTTTGCGTCGACGTCGTAAGTGCGCTCCAGCTCTTTCGTCGTCGCGTGGATGCGATCGATGACCTTGCCGTTGAAGGTGATCGTGAGATTGGGCGCGTGCGGCAGCACGTCGATCGGGACGAACAGCACCATCGACAGTTGCATGCGCGCGAGGCGCGGCGGAAGAACGACGCGTCCGCGCGCGCCGGTCCAGCGCCAGACGCGCGTGTCGAGGCGCTCTTCTTCGTACCAGCCTTCGGGGAAGAGGATGAGCCGGCGGAGCGGGATGATCGACGCTTCGAAGTAGCGCGTCGCGCGCGCGATCGATGCGATGCGATTGCGAGGACGTTCGAAGATGACGGCGCCGGGAACGGCGGTCATCCCTTCACGGACGTAGACGTCGCCCTCGTGCATCGAGCCGGTGAGTAACGGCGGATGATCGCCTAGATTGACGCGGGGGAAGTCGTCGAGAAGGGCGTCGCACAGCGGCTGCATCGAGTCGTGCACGAAGACCTTCGAAGTCTTCGGGTCGACATGCGCGCGCAGCCATTCGACGGCGTAGAACGGCGGCGACCACGTGCTGTGCACCAGCATCAACGCGGGCCACGTCCAGACGATCAGGATCGACGCGACCGCGGCCGCGCCAAATGCTTCGACACGCGGCCAGCGGCCGAGGAGGAGGTCGAGGCCGTCCGCGGCGAAGAACGCGACGAGCGGCGCGTAGCCGATCGAGAAGCGGCTCGTGCTGAAGCGATCGAGCAACGCCCACGCGGCGATGCAGAACGGCGCGAACGTCGCCAGCAGAACGAATGTCGACGCGCGCAATCGCCAAAGCGTGAAGAAGCCGGAGACGATCACGAGCGCGGTGATGATCGTGTTGATCAGCGGCGCGTCGTACGGCCGGATGAAGAAGTTGTCGAACAGCTCGTACATCGGCGGCCGCAGCGGCGAGCGGAACGAGTCCATCTTCGAGATGTATTGCTCGTGCTCGGCGATCGACTCGCGGTACATCGCCCATCCGCCGCTGAAATGCGCGGCGGCGCCGTAGCTCGCGATCGTGATCGCACCGACGATCACGACGAACGCGATCGCCCGCTTCGGCTTCTTCGCGATCGCGATCAATGCCGGCAACGCCGCAATCAGGAGGTTTTGCGACCGATATCCGATGGCGATTCCAAGCAGCACCGACGCGGCGATGAACGCGCCATCGCTACGCGCACCGCGCAGCAACAACGCGATCGTGATCACGATCAGCGTCATCGACGGCACGTCGCTCAATCCGGTCCCGCCGAAATACCAGACGTTCGGGAAGAGCGCGAGAAATGCTGCGGCGATCATCGAGACGCGCGCGTTCGCGCGAAGCTCGCGGCCGAGAAAGATCGCCGCAGGAACGATGAGACACGACGCGCCGATGGCGACGAACTGCAGCGCGCGGAACTCGCGAATCCCGAGAAATGTGAACAGCTTCGCCGTCGCGATGAACAGCGGAAAGCCGGGTGGATGCGGATGATGAAGGTGAACATCGAAATGCTTCAACGCACTGATGAAGAGTCCCTCGTCGGAGTCCCACGGCGTCCGCGAGACCGCAAGCCAGCGCGTCACCGGCATCAGCAGCGTCAGAAGCCACGCCGCGATGCGCTCGCTCCGCGTGAGCGGCTGGGGAGCGTCGGCGAGCGAACGCCACCAAAGGACGAGGGACTGCACGGCGGGATTCTAAAGTTTGAACGGCACCGATCTCGCAAATTCGCCGCGCATATGCCCGGACGAGGTGTGCGGCGGCGGTGGTCACTCGATCTCCACGGCATTCGCCGCGAAGGGACGAAGGAAAAAGGATTTCGCTACGCGCACGCCGACGGCACGCCGGTCGACGACGAGAAGACCCTCGCCCGCATCGCCAAACTCCGCATCCCGCCGGCGTGGCAGGAAGTGAAGATCGCGCGGAGCGACTCGGCGCCTCTTCAGGCGGTCGGCACAGACAAGAAGGGACGCGTACAGTATCGCTATCACGACCGCTTTCGCTCGCAGCGCGACGAAGAGAAGTTCCGCCGCGTCGTCGAATTCGGCGAGTCACTCCCTGCGCTCCGCCGCCGTGTCCGCGCCGACCTGCATCGCGACGACATCGACAAGCAGCGCGCCATCGCGGCGATCGTCCGTCTCATCGATCAAGGCTTCTTCCGCATCGGCAACGACAAGAGCGCCAAAAACGAATCCACCTACGGCCTCACCACCATCCTCGGCCACCACGTCACCGTCGACGACGAGACGCTCCTCTTCGACTACATCGGCAAGTGGCGGAAGAAACATCAGCGCGCGGTGAAGGACGCCGACGTCGCCAAGATCGTCGCGGAGCTCAAGGAATCGAAGCGCGCCAGCCATCGCCTCTTTGACGTGAAGGACCGGCAGGTCAACGACTACATTCAGTCGGTCGTCGGCGACAACTTCACGGCCAAAGACTTCCGCACATGGGCCGGCACGCTGCTCTGTTCGATCGCGCTCGCGATGCAGGGACAGGCGCCGAGCAAGACCGAACGAAAGCGCCGCGTGCGCAAGGCGATCGTTGCGACGTCCGAGCAACTCGGCAACACGCCCGCGGTCTGCCGCTCGTCGTACATCTGCCCGCGGCTCATCGACGAGTACATGATCGGACGACCCTTCGAAGCACTGCGCAAGACTCGGCAAGGAAGTCCCGTCGTGCGCATCGGATTGTCGAAGGAAGAGCGCGCGCTCTTGAAGTTCCTCCGCGAGACGATCGCCGATCGGCGACGTCATCCGCGAGCAGCGTAGTCTCTCGTCCTGCGGGCACCTCTCTTGCGATTCCTATCGCAGGAGGCATTCAATCCATGGACACGAGAGACGACGGTTTCTGGGATCAGGTGAAGGGAAACTGGAAACAGGTCAAAGGCAAAGTGCGCGAGAAATGGGGGCTCCTCACCGATGACGACCTCGAGCACATCGCCGGCCACAAGGACCGCCTGATCGGCAAGATTCAGGAGAAATACGGCGAAGCGAAGTGGAACAACGCGCAGGTCGATGACGAGATGCGCCGGATGTAGCTGATACGAGAGGCGCGGAACCCAATCGGTCCCGCGCCTCGGTCATTGAGCGGTTTCGCTCAGAACGTATCGCCGATCCAGAACGTCGTGCGCGTCTTGCCGATGGTGTTCTTCAGGTCATAGCGGCGCGCGAAGTCCCAGTGCAGCTCGAGGCCGAGGAAGTTGAAGGAGAGGCCGTAGCCGACGGCGGCCTTGCCGTCGACGAGGCGTCCGTCCTGGCGGAAATTGAACGGCTGGCCGGGGAAATTCGCGGCGCCGATGTCGAAGAAGAGATTGCCGCGGATGCCTTGAATGGCTACGCCGGGGAACGCGAGCACATCGACGAGCGGGAAGCGGAACTCGAGATTCGCGAACGCGGCGCGGCTGCCGACGATCGATCGGAAGTCATAGCCGCGGAGCGTGTTCAGTCCGCCGAAGTAATAGAAGTTCGAGAAATTGCCGGTCGAATATCCGCCGAAGACGCGCGCGGCGAGGAGCGTGCGCGACGAGAGCTGCAGATACTCGCGCCATTCGCCGGTGTAGTCCGCTGAGAGCGTCGAGCTGCACGACTCGAGGCCGCCGATTCCGCAGTTGCTCTTGTTGCGGTTCTTGAGATCGGGCGCGTACGCGACGCCGAGTTGGTAGCGGCGTCCCGAGATCGGTCCGAACTGCTTGTACACCGTGCTGTCGGCGTTGAACGACGCCGTGACGACCGGATATTGGTCGCGGCGCTGGAAGAACTGCACTTCGCCCGTGAAGGGATCGAAGCCGACCGGGAAGTTGAAGTCTTTCCAGCACATTGGGATCCTAAGCTTAGAATTCCACGTGGACAAGTTGTCGCG
>JADMIO010888899.1_pt1 | contig 38358 bp, 41 predicted proteins | sample 8958161 | NCBI WGS metagenome assembly JADMIO01 (sample SAMN16585339, study PRJNA669376) | soil metagenome | isolation source: Crop rotation soil | place: USA: Cullars Rotation, Alabama | collected 2011 | reverse complement strand
CGCGACAACTTGTCCACGTGGAATTCTAAGCTTAGGATCCCAATGTGCTGGAAAGCAGCTCCTCGTGGGTGGCGGGTGTCGCCTCCGGTCCGCCCGCCCAGACGACGACCTTGCCGGACGTCCACGAGGCCTGCAGCTCGACGGCACCGGGCGGCGTGCTGACCCCGTCGACGACCTCGGGTGCGATGGCCTCCTTCGGCGCCGGCGGCGGCGGGGGAGGGACGAGGCGGTCGTAGGCCGCGTCGAGAAGGGCGAGCTGGCGCTCGAAGTCGGCGACGACCTGCGCCCGCTCCGGCCCCTGCACCCGGAGCTGCACCTCGTCGTAGTCGTCCTCGGTGGCGTCGAGGATCCGTTCGAGGGCGGCCTGCCACCCGCGCTTGTCGCCTTGCAGCAGCGCGAGTTGGTCTTCGGTGGCGATGCCCTCGGCCTCCGCCCAAGCAGCGGTCTCGAGGGCCTCAAGAACGTCGTGCATGTGTGGTGCGGCGCCCCTTGCGCCGTCCTCCCCGTTCGTCGGCCCGGACAGCTCGCGGGCCTGGCATCCACCGCTCGGGGTTGCGGGATGTGGACCCAGGTTATCGCGGGAAAACCCGTGGGCGGACCACGGGGGACGACGGCGAGACTCGGGCCCGATGGGGGCACTGTCGTCGTGGGCGCGCGATCGGATCGGGCTGGTGCGCGTCCTGCCGGAGACGAGCCCCGTCCTGACCATCGCCGTCGTCCTCACCGGGCTGGTCGCGGCGTTCCTCCCGCCGGCGTTCAACGTCGCGACGGGCGTGCTGACCGGTGCGGTCGAGAAGGCGGTGCGGGCCGGAGGGCCGAGGGGGCCGGTGACGACGGCGCTGCTCGTCGCGACCGGGCTGTACTTCGCGACCCATCTGATCGGCCCGGTTCGGGAGACGATGGGCTCGACCCTGATGCGCCGCGTGGACGCGGCGCTGACGGTGCGGGTGATGGGGGCGGTCGCCGCGCCGCGGGGCATCGCCCACCTCGAGGACCCCGACGTCCTCGACCGCATCGCCCAGGCGCAGGGCGTCGTCACTGCGATCACGCCGGGCGCGGGTGCCTACTACCTGATCCAGGTCTGGACGCAGCGGCTGCAGGGCGTCTTCTCGCTGGTGCTCGTCGCGCGGTTCTCGCCGGCGATGGCCGTCGCCCTGCTCGCGGGTCACGTCGTGAGCTTCCGCTGGCGGCGCTGGCACTGGCGCGAGGTCACGTCGGTCGTGATGGATCGGACGGAGGGCATGCGTCGGGCCCACTACCTCCGCCGGCTGGCGGTCGAGCCACTCGCGGCGAAGGAGGCTCGGGTCTTCTCGCTCGCGGGCTGGATGCGCGACCGGTACGGCGCCGCGTTCCACGACGTGATGGACGAGGTGTGGGCCAAGCGCCAGAACGGCGGGCTCATCGCATCGGCGGTGACGGTCGGCATGTTCCTGGCCGAAGGCGGCGCCATCGGCCTCGTTGCCCGGTCTGCCGCGCAAGGCCACGTGAGCCTGGCGACCGCCGTCGTCGTCGCCCAGTCCGTCGTCGCCGCGTCGCAGCTCGGCACCTTCAGCGAGGGCCACCTGTTCGTCACCGACGGCGCGGCTGCGCTGCGAGTCCTCTACGGGTTGGAGGACGCGGTCGTCGAGCGCCTGGCCGAGATGGGCGGGACGATCGCCGCCGACGCGATGCCCGCGAGGGAGATCCGGTTCGACGGCGTGCAGTTCCGGTACCCGGGCCGCGACGAGGACGTCTACCGCCGGCTCGACCTGACCATCGAGGCCGGCCGGTCGCTGGCCATCGTCGGCGAGAACGGTGCCGGCAAGACGACGCTCGTCAAGTTGCTGTGCCGGTTGCACGACCCGACCGCCGGGCGGATCGTCGTCGACGGCGTCGACCTCCGCGAGCTCGACGCCGCCTCGTGGCAGGGACGCGTCGCGGCGTTGTTCCAGGACTTCGTCCAGTACAAGCTGTCGGCGGCGGACAACGTCGCCTTCGGTGACCTCGACGGCGACTCGTCCGTCGTCGCGTTGGACCGCGCCGCCGCGCTCACGGGTGCCGCGCGGGTGGTCGAGGGCTTGCCGGGTGGGTGGGAGACGCCGCTGAGCCGGCAGTTCACGGGCGGCGCCGATCTGTCCGGTGGCGAGTGGCAGCGGCTGGCGCTCGCTCGTGCGGTCCACGCGATCGAGGGCGGTGCGGGCGTCTTAGTCCTCGACGAACCCACCGCCGCGCTCGATGTCCGCGGCGAGGCCGAGGTCTACGACCGGTTCCTGGAGCTGACCCGCGGGCTGACGACGATCGTCATCTCCCACCGGTTCTCGACCGTGCGGCGGGCCGACCGGATCGTCGTCATCGAGCACGGCGAAGTCGTCGAGGACGGCGACCACGACTCGCTGGTCGCCTCCGGCGGCCGCTACGCCACCATGTACGAGCTGCAGGCGGCGCGCTTCCGCGACGAGGCGTCCCTTTGATGGAGATGCTTCGCAACCTCGTCACGATGCTGCGCTCGTCGTGGGACGCCGATCGCAAGCGCTCGGTCGGCGCACTCCTCACGACCGCGCTCGTCCCCGTCACGCGTCCGCTGCGGTCGATCGGGCTCGCGATCCTGACGAACGGGATCATCGCCGGGTCCGTCCGGCAAGCGGTGAGCGGCGGGTTGTTCGTCGCGCTCCTGACGGCAGCGAACCGGTTGCTCGACTGGGCCTCGGTCACGATCCGCATGCGATTGCGCGAGCACACGATCCTGTTCCTCGACGAGCGGGTGATCGAGCTGGCCGCCGGCGCGCCCGGCATCGAGCACCACGAGCGGCCGGAGCACCAGGACCAGATGGAGCTGCTGCGCACGGACCGGCAGTTCCTCGTCAACCCGTTCATGCCGATCGCGTGGACGGTCGCCGCCGTCATCCAGATCGGCGCGACGGTGCTCGTGCTCGCCGGCCTGCACCCGGTGCTGGCGCTGCTGCCGCTCGCCGGCCTCCCTTCGCTGCTCGGCACGATGCGGACCGAGCGGTGGTGGGAGCTCGTCCGCAACGAGACGGCGGAGGACACCCGCCGCATGGTCCACCTGCTCGAGCTGACGACGCAGCCCGCGGCGGCGAAGGAGGTCCGGGTCTTCGGCCTCGCCGACGAGCTCCTCGAGCGCTACCGCCACCTCATGTGGCGCGTCGAGCGTCGTCACACCGGGCTCGGCGTTCGCAACACGTTGCTCCTGTCCGCGGGATGGGCGGTGTTCGCCGGCGCGTACATGGCGGCGGCGGCGTTCGTCGTCGACCGGGTGCTCGACGGTGCCCTGGAGGTCGGTGCGATCGTCCTGACCCTCAGCCTCGGCGCCCAGATCAACAGCCAGCTGTCGGAGCTCGTGTCGAACACGACGTGGTTCTCACGCACGGCGCACGCCGTCGGTCGCTATCGCTGGTTGCAGGAGTACGTGGAGTCCTCGGTCGCCGACCTCGCGCCCCACGCGGACCGGCTGCAGCCGGCGCCGACGCGCCTCGTCGACGGGATCACGCTGGACGGCGTCTCGTTCGCCTACCCGGGCACCGAGCGCCCGGTGCTCGCCGGCGTGGACCTGCGCCTGCCCGCCGGTTCGACGGTGGCGATCGTCGGCGAGAACGGCGCCGGCAAGACCACGCTGGTGAAGCTCCTGCTCCGCTTCTACGAGCCGACCGGCGGGCGCATCCTCGTCGACGGGGTCGACCTGGCGGACGTCGACATCGACGAGTGGCGGCTGCGCGTGTCGGCGGGCTTCCAGGACTTCGCCCGCTTCTGCCTCATCGCCCAGGACGCCGTGGGCGTCGGCTGGCTGCCGTCGATCGAGTCGGAGCCCGCCGTGCTCGGCGCCTTCGACCGGGCGTCGGCCGGCGACCTCGTGCCCTCGTTGCCATCGGGGCTCTCCACGATGCTCGGCCGGGAGTTCGAGGAGGGCGTCGACCTGTCGCTCGGTCAATGGCAGAAGGTCGCGATCGCCCGGTCGATGATGCGGGAGACGCCGTTGCTGCTGGCGCTCGACGAGCCGACTGCGAGCCTCGACGCGGCGACCGAGCACGAGCTCTTCGTCCGCTTCGCCCGCGCGGCCTCGGACGCGGCGGCGGCGCGGGGTGCGATCACGCTGCTGGTCAGCCACCGCTTCTCGACCGTGCGCATGGCGGACGTGATCATCGTGGTGGCGGATGGTCGCGTCGCCGAGCACGGCAGCCACGCCGAGCTGGTTGCGGCCGACGGGCTGTACGCGCAGCTGTACGAGCTCCAGGCCCGGTCGTACCGATGATCCGACTCGTCGCGACCGACCTCGACGGCACGCTCCTGCTCGACGGCGTCCCACCGCGGATCTCCGATCGCGTCCGGGACGGGTTGGCCGCCGTGCAGGCGGCCGGCATCGTCGTCGTGCTGGTGACGGCGCGGAACTGGCGGTCGGTGCTCGACATCGCCGAGATGGCCGGTGTCGGCGGGCTGGCGGTGTGTTCGAACGGGGCGGTCGTCGTCGAGCTGCCCACCGGAGCGGTGCGGCGATCGCATCCGGTCGCGATCGGTGCGGTGCGCGGGTTCGTCGAGCGGTGCCGGTCCTCGCTCGGGGATGTGTGCTTCGGATGGGAGACCGCGCTCGGCGCCTATCGCGACGCCGCGTACCACGAGTACGCGCAGGCGGCGATCCCGTTCCCCGCCGCGTACACCGACGTGGTCCAGGTCCGGGAGGAGATCGGCGACGATCACGAGGTCACGAAGCTCCTCGTCCGTCACCCGACGCTGGCGCCGATGGCGCTGCTCGAGGAGCTGTCGCTCGTCGCCGGATCGGACGTGACGCTGACGGTGTCCGGCGGCCACTTCGTCGAGGTGACGGCGGCGGGCGTGACGAAGGCGTTCGCGCTGGAGCTCCTCTGCACCGACCTCGGGATCTCGTCGGACGAGGTCGTCGCCGTCGGCGACCAGCCGAACGACCTGCCGATGCTGCGGTGGGCGGGACGCGGCGTCGCCATGGGCAACGCCGACCCGACGGTGCTCGCCGAGGTGGCGGAAGTGACGGCGTCGAACGAAGACGACGGCCTGGCACTCGTCCTCGAGTCCTTGGTCTGACCGTTGGCGGACCGCACCGAGGAGACTGGCGGGGTGGGGGCGGACCTGGACGGAGGGGAGCGCGCCGCCGTCGAAGCGATCGTCGGCGCCGCGGTGGAGTCGACCGCCGCGGTCTGGGGACGGTCGCACGCGGTGCTGACGCAGCTGGCCGACGGCCGCTCCGTCATGGTGAAGCGCCCGCGGAGACGGGACGACGCCGAGGGCCCGAGTGACGAGGCCCGGGCGCGCTTCGCCAACGAGCGCGCCTGCCTCGAGCTCCTCGCCGGTGGCGGCATCGCTCCCGAGCTCCTCGGCGTGTCGGGCGAACCGGAGCTCCTCGTGATGGAGGCCCTGCCTCCAGGCAGGGCGCTGGCGGCCCGGCTGCTGGGCGACGACCCGGCCGCGGCACGTTCCGCGCTGGTCGAGTACGCGCGCGCACTGGCGACGATGCACGCGTCGACCGTCGGACGCGAAGCCTCGTTCGCCGGCGACGGCCACACGGCGTGGGTCGACTGGGTCGTGGACGGCGTCGACGGCTTCGTCGCGTCGCTCGACATCCTCGGCATCGCCGGCGACGCGGCCGCGCTCCGCCGTGAGTGCGACGTCCTCATCCACGAGCTCGGCGGAGCGGGCTGGTGGAGGGCCTTGACCCACGGCGACCCCTGCCCGGACAACACCCGCATCGAGGACGCCACCGGTCGGTTCCGCATCTTCGACTTCGAGCACACCAGCTACGGGCACGCGCTGACGGACGCGTCGTACGTCGTCGCGCCGTTCCCGACGTGCTGGTGCTTCGGTCGGGTCCCGGAGGACATCTCCACGACCGCACTCGCCGCGTACCGCCACGTCCTGGCGGAGACCGTGCCGGAAGCCGCCGACGACGGCGCCTGGGCAGACGCGTTCGTCGTGGCGCTGGCGGCGCCCGTGGTCGCGCGAGGCAACGTGTTCCGCAAGGCGCTCACGACGACCGACGACGAGTTGTGGGGCACGACCAACATCCGCGTCCGGTTGCGCCAGTGGTCCACCTCGTTCCTCGCCGCCGCGAACGACCGCGACCGGTTCCCGGCCCTCCGCGGCGCCGTGCAGGCGATCGCAGACGACCTCGACGTTCGCTGGGCCGACGCCCAGCTCCCCGACTACCCCAGCCTGCGGACCGGAGCGGCGACGACCACCGTCATCCCGGCCTGGTGGTCGCCCGACCTCTGACGTCTCTGCGCGGTCAGACGGTGGCGTCGAACTCGTCGAGGAGGCGGCGGACTCGGGCCTCGCTGATCCGGTACGGGGTCCCGACGGTCTGGGCGAACAGCCCGACCCGCAGCTCCTCCAACATCCAGCGGGCGTCCTCGAACGCGGGGCCGACGGCACGCCCACCAGCTCGTGACACGATCGCGTCGAAGCGCGCCTCGAGCGGCTGGACGACTCGCATCCAGGCCGCATCCCGCGCCGGGTCGTTCGGCAGGCGGTCGAGGCGGTGCTCGATCGCGATCAGGTACCGCTCGACGTCCCGCAAGCGGTCGACGGAGCCGAGCTCGACGACGAAGCCGCGGTGGATCAGCCGCGCCAGCTGCCGCCGCACGTCGAGGCGCGCAGGGAGCAACGGGCTCGAGACGATCGCGTCGAGGCGCGCCGAGATCGCCGTCCGGTGGGACAGCACGTCGGCCACCGCGAGCGCGACCGCCATCGACCGGTCGACCACGTCTCCCGCCACCGCCGATCGGAGCGCGGCGAACGACGACTCGTCCCATGCCACGCCGCCGTGCTGGTCGACCAGTCCGTCCACGGCGACGGCGATGCAGTCCTCGAGGAGATCGGCGAGGGAGCCCTCGGGCGAGTCGGTCAGCGCCAGCTTCGTGCGCGTCTTGAGCAGCCGCTGCAGCGCGGCGAGCGGTGAGGAGGGCAGGCCGAGCAGCAGCAGTCGCCTCGTGCCCGCCCGCATCGCCACTGCCTGCTCCTCGGGCGTCGGGAACAACCGCACGCCGACCGACGACCGGCCTTCGTCGACGAGCGCCGGGTAGGCGCGCACCCGCCGCTCGTCATCCTCCACCGAACGCGGCAGCGACCCGATCGCCCAGGACGTCAGCCCGGTGCGTTCGACCGATGGGCCGACCGCCCGAACGAGCGCGCCGACGAGATGACCGGACAACCTGCCCTGCAACGCGACCAGGTCCTTGCCGAACGCGACCCGCCGGCCGCGGTCGTCCTCGACCCGGAAGTTCATGCGCAGGTGGTCGGGGACCCGCGAGAGATCCCAGTCCGACGGGCGCACGAGCTCGCCCGTCCGCCGTCGGAGGTCGGCAGCCAACGCGTCGACGAGCTCGTCACCCGACGTGGGATCGTGCGTCGCCAGGAAGCCACTGACCGCCTCGCCCACCGGGACGAAGTGGCGGCGCAGCGACTTCGGCAACGACCGCATCAGCGCGGCGACGAGGTCTGGCCGGAGTCCGGGCACCTGCCAGTCGAACCCCACCGGCGAGACCTGGTTCAGCACCGACAGCGGCACGTGCACGGTCACGCCGTCGAGCTGCGACCCGGGTGCGAACTCGTAGGACAACCGGAGCGACACGTCGCCCTGCGTCCAGGTGTCGGGGAACCCGGTGAGGTCCACCGCGCCGGCCGACCGGTCGATCAGCAGGTCGAGGGTGAAGTCCAGCAACGACGGATCGACGGGACGCGCCTGCTTCCACCACGAGTCGAAGTGCCGCCCGGACACGACATCGCGCGGAACGCGCTCGTCGAAGAACTCGAACAAGGTCCGCTCGTCGACGAGCACGTCCCGCCGTCGCACCCGGTCCTCCAACGCCCGCACCTCGTCGACCAGCTCACGGTTCCGACGAACGAACTCGTGATGCGTCTCCCAGTCGCCCTCGACGAGCGCGTGCTGCACGAAGAGCTCCCGTGCCAGCACCGGGTCGACGCGGCCGAGCTGCACCGGACGCGCGTTCACGATCGGCAGTCCGTACAGCGTCACCCGCTCCATCGCCATCGGCGCGGCGCGCGTGGCCGACCAGTGCGGCTCGCTGTACGAACGCTTCACGAGGTGGCCGCCGACCGACTCCGCCCACTCGGGCTGGATGCGCGCGACCGTGCGCGCCCACAACCGCGTGGTCTCCACCAGCTCGCCGGCCATCGCCCACTTCGGGGGGTTCTTCGCCAGCACGGAACCGGGCTGGATGGCGAACCGCGCGTTGTGGGCGCCGGCGAACTCCGGCAGGCCGCGGCCACGACCAGCGCCCGCGCCGTCGTCTGCTCGCATCCCGATCTGCGACAGCAGCCCGGCGAGCAGCGACCGATGGACGGCGTCGGCATCGACCTCGTCGTCGTCCGACCGGCGGGCGCCGAGGTGGCCGGTGATCTGGCGCACCTGGCTGTACACGTCCTGCCACTCCCGCACGCGGAGGTAGTTCAGGTACTCGTTCCGGCACAACTTGCGGAACTGGTTCGAGGACAGCTCGGCCTGCTTCTCGCGCAGGTAGGCCCAGAGGTTCAGATACGACAGGAAGTCGGAGTCCGGATGGGCGAAGCGGCGATGCTGCTCGTCGGCCGCCTGCTGCTTGGCGAGCGGCCGCTCTCGCGGGTCCTGGATCGACAACGCCGACGCGATCACCATCACCTCGCGCACGCACCCGTTCGCCTCCGCGGCGACGATCATGCGGGCGAGCCGGGGGTCGAGCGGGATGCCGGCGAGGCGGCGGCCGAGCTTGGTGAGCCCGGTGCCGTCGCCCGTGAGCGCGCCGAGCTCGTGCAGCAGTGCGACGCCGTCCTTGATGCTGCGGGCGTCGGGCGGTTCGACGAACGGGAACGCGGCGACGTCACCGAGGCCGATCGACGTCATCTGCAGTATGACCGAGGCCAGGTTCGTGCGCAGGATCTCCGGCTCGGTGAACTCGGGGCGCCCCTCGAAGTCGTCCTCGGCGTAGAGCCGGATGCAGATGCCGGGCGCGACCCGGCCGCAGCGGCCGGCTCGCTGATTGGCCGCCGCCTGGGAGATCGGCTCGATCGGCAGTCGCTGCACCTTCGTCCGCCGGCTGTAGCGGGAGATGCGAGCGGTACCGGCGTCGACGACGTAACGCACCCCCGGCACCGTCAACGACGTCTCGGCGACGTTCGTCGCCAGCACCACCCGTCGCCCCGGGTGCGACTGGAAGATGCGGTGCTGCTCCGCCGCGCTCAACCGCGCGTACAACGGGAGCACCTCGGTGTCCCGCAGCTTCATGGCGTTGACGGCTTCGGCCGTGTCCCGGATCTCGCGCTCGCCGCTGAGGAACACGAGGACGTCGCCGGACCCTTCCGTCGAGAGCTCCCTCACCGCGTCGCAGACGCCCTGGATCTGGTCGGGATCCTCCTCGTCCTCGAGCGGCCGGTAGCGGACCTCGACCGGATAGGTCCGTCCGCTGACCTCGATGACCGGCGCGTCACCGAAGTGCTCGGCGAACCGCTCGGTGTCGATCGTCGCCGACGTCACGATCACCTTGAGGTCGGGCCGGCGCGGGAGGAGCTGCTTGAGGTAGCCGAGGATGAAGTCGACGTTGAGGCTGCGCTCGTGGGCCTCGTCGATGATCAGCGTGTCGTACCGCAGGAGGTCACGGTCGCGCTGCAGCTCGGCGAGGAGGATGCCGTCGGTCATCACCTTGACGAGCGTGCGGTCGCCGCCCCGATCGGTGAAGCGGACCGTGTAGCCGACGACGTCACCGATCGCGCCGCCGAGCTCGTCCGCGACCCGTTCGGCAACCGTGCGCGCCGCGAGCCGGCGAGGTTGGGTGTGGCCGATGACGCCGCGGACACCCCGTCCCAGCTCGAGGCAGATCTTCGGGAGCTGCGTGCTCTTCCCGGACCCGGTCTCACCGGCGACGATCACCACCTGGTGGTCACGGATGGTCGCGAGGATCTCCTCCTTCCGCTCGCTGACCGGCAACGCTTCCGGGTAGCGGATCGGCGAGGGCACGGCCGCCGCCCGGCGGGCGACGCGTCGCTCGGCCTCCTCGAGCTCGGCGGCGTCGAAGCGCCGCCGCAACCGGCGCTCGTCCCTCAGCAGGAGCCCGCCGAGCCGGGCATCGAGGTCCGGGCCGTCGTCCACGAAACCCATGCTGCCCGCACGAGCGACCGTCCCTAGGTTCGTTTGTCCGTGGAGCGGATCGTGGTCACCGACGACGGCGCCCGGCTGTGGTCGGTCGGGCCCGAGGTGATGGACGGGATGCCCGTCGTGCTCAGCCACGGTGGGCCCGGGCTGTGGGACGAAGGCGGCGACCGGGTTGCCACGATGCTCGAGGGCGTCGCGTCCGTCATCCGGTGGGACCAGCGGGGCGGTGGGCGCTCGGGCACCGAGCCGGCGGTGTTCTCGATCGAGCGGTTCGTCGCCGACCTCGACGCGGTGCGGTCGGCGTGGGGATTGCAGCGGTTCGTCGTCGCCGGCCACTCGTGGGGCGCGGGACTCTCGCTGCGGTACGCGATCGCCCAGCCCGACCGGGTCCTCGGCCTCGTGTACCTGTCCGGCACCGACCTGGGCTGGGTGTCCACGCACCGCGCCACGTACCGGACGGAGCGGCTGCGCCGGATCGGCCCCGATCGGGAGCGGTGGGAGACGCTCGAGGCGGCGTACGACGCCGGCGCGCTCGCCCCCGACGATCTCGACGAGTTCCTCGTCCTCGCCTGGTCGACCGACTTCCACGGAGGCGGCGATCGAGCGCGTGCCAAGGCCCTCTGCCGGGAGTTCGGGTGGTGGCGGTTCCCGATCGCCGCCGACGTGAACAAGGCGGTGAACGCCGACGCCAAACGGGAGGACGAGGTCCGGCTGCGGGCCGGGTGTGCACGACTCGGCGTTCCCGCGCTGATCGTCCACGGCCTCGAGGACCCGCGGCCGGCAGCCGGTCCGCAGGAGTTGGCGGCCACGCTCCCGAACGGGCGGTTCGTCGGGTTGGCGGACGTGGGCCACGTGCCGTGGGCCGAGCACCCCGAACGCCTGGAGGAGGCCCTTCGGTCCTTTCTCGTCGAACAGCGTCAACCCGAGCGTTGATCTGACCAGAACGCCCCAAGGGCGTACCATGGTGAGTCCACCGCCAGCTTGCGCGCGCCGTCCCCGCCGGACCGGAAGCGCGACCTCGCCCGCCCCGCTGGCGCCGGAGATCGGAGATTCGCCGTGGCCTCGTCAGGAAGCACGTTCAGCAAGATGCAGCGGGAGCGCGAGAAGAAGGAGCGCGCCGCCGCCAAGCGGGAGCGCCGCCAGGAGCGGAACCCGTCCAACAACGAGCTCGACACCAGTGCGGTCCTGACCGCCGAGGGCGATCTGTCCGCTGCCGACCTCGTCCGCCTCGTCGAGGCGATCCAGAAGGAGTACGACGACGGGGTCATCGATCTCGACGAGTTCGAGGAGAAGAAGCAGGCGCTGCTCGCCCGCGTCCGCATCGACTGACCATCGACGGAGCGCCCGCCCGGGCGTACCGTCGACGCCGTGACCGACCTCCTGGTCCGGCGGGACGACCTCCATCAGATCCGGTTCGACGACTCGCCGCCCGCCACCTTGGCGGGCGGCGAGGCGCGTCTGGCCATCGACGCGTTCGCGCTGACGTCGAACAACATCACCTACGCCCTCTTCGGCGACGCCATGCAGTACTGGCACTTCTTCCCCGTGGCGGGTGACGACGAGGGATGGGGTCGAGTGCCGGTGTGGGGGTTCGCCGACGTCGTCGAGTCGACGGTGGACGGCCTGACCGAGGGGCAGCGCTACTACGGCTACTTCCCGATGGGCTCCGAGCTCGTCGTGCGGCCGGGACCGGTCGGTGACCGGGGCTTCAGCGACACCGCCGACCATCGCCGGCCCATGGCGTCGGCGTACAACAGCTACACCCGCACAGACGCCGACCCCGTCTACGACGCCGACCACGAGGCGACCCAGTCGCTGCTGCGGCCGCTGTACTACACGGCGTTCCTGCTGGACGACTTCCTGGCCGACAACGGGTTCTTCGGTGCCCGCACGGTCGTGCTGTCGAGCGCGTCGTCGAAGACGTCGCTGGGCACCGCCTTCTTCCTCGCCGAGCGCGAAGGGATCGAGGTCGTCGGCCTGACGTCGTCCGCCAACCGCGCGTTCGTCGCGTCCCTCGGGGTGTACGGCCGCGTCCTGTCGTACGACGAGGTCGGCGCCGCGGGGGACGGACCGGCCGTCTACGTCGACGTGGCGGGCGACGTCGCGGTCCGGGGCGCCGTCCACCACCACTTCGGTGACGACCTCGTGCACTCGGCCGTCGTCGGGAGCACGCACTGGACGGCGGGACCGGGCGACGGGGCCGTCCTCCCTGGCGCGGCGCCGGCGTTCTTCTTCGCGCCGGAGCAGATCCGTCGGCGAGCCGACCAGTGGGGCGCGGACAAGCTCGAGCTGACGTTCGCCGAGGCCTGGCGGCGGGCAGTCGCCTGGACCGACGGGTGGCTCGAGGTGCGCCGGTCGTCGGGTCCGGACGAGGTCGGCGAGGCGTGGCACGAGGTGCTCCACGGCGCCGCCCCGCCGCACGTCGGGCACGTGCTGTCCTTGCACTGAGGGACCGGTCGCCGGCTTCTAGCCCGGCCACTCCAGGAACATCCACCGATGACCTTCGAGGTCCTCGGCGCGGTAGCGGCGTCCGGGGCCGTCCTCCTCGATCGGCGACAGGATCCGCGCCCCGTTGTCGGTGGCCCGTCGGAGGTGGGCGCTCACGTCGTCGACGTAGACGAGGACGCCGTCCATGATCCACGGCACCTCGGACGCGCTGCGCGGTCTCGCAGTGCTCGCGGTGGCGGCGGGGGCCCTCGTAGTCGCGGCTGGGCGTCGCCACCATCACGATGCCGCTGCCGGTCTCCATCTCGCCGTGCGAGAGCGCGCCGGCGGCGTCGAGGAGCCGGGTGCGCTCGACGAACCCGAACGCGGCGCTGAGCCAGTCCATCGCCGCCGGTCCGTCCTCGTACGAGATCATCGGCACGACGCCTTGGCGTTCCCCCATCGCAGCACCCCCGGTTCGGACGCGACAGTAGGGTCCGCCGCCATGACCGACGTCCTGGGGGGACTGCTCGTGGTCGACGCCACCGCGACCGGCGCGGTGGCCGGTCCGCTGTCAGCGCGGCTGCTGGCGGACTTCGGGGCCGACGTGGTGCGGGTGCAGCCGGGCGCCGCCGTGTTCGACCGCGGCAAGCGTTCGTTGGGCGAGGAGTCGCTGCCGGAGCTGTTGGCGCGTGCGGACCTGGTCGTGGTCGACGACTCGATCGAGCTTCCCGACGCGGCCGGCGGTCGCGTCGTCCAGGTGTCGGTGCTGCCGTACCTCGACGGACCCGCGCCGTGGGCGGGCGGGGGAGAGGACGATCCGCTGCTCGCGGCGCGGGCGGGGACGGCCCTGCGGCAGGCGTCGGTCGAGGACGTGCCCGTCGAGTCGATCTACCCGCACCTCTCGACGGTCCAGGGGTTGTGGGCGGCGGCGTGTGCGGTCGCCGCGCTGGTGGAGCGGTCGTCGTCGGGGCTCGGGCAGCGGGTCGTCGTCGGCGGGTTGCATGCCGCGTTGGTCGCCTCGGCGGCGGCGTTCAACTTCGACGGCGCCGCGGATCCGCCGGCGAGGGGTGGGCGCGGGCCCGGCGGCTCCGGCGGGGCGGTGCCCTTCTACCGGACCTACCAGTGCGGGGACGGCGAGTGGCTGTTCCTCGCGGCGTTGACGCCGCGCTTCACCGAGCTCGCGTTCGGGGCGCTCGGGCTCACCGACCTGATGTCCGACGAGCGGCTCGGCGGGCGCGGCCGCGCCGCGATGCTGACGCCGGAGCACTCGGGGTGGGTGATCGACACGATCGCCTCGGTGTTCCGGACCAGGGCGCGGGACGAGTGGCTGTCGGCGTTGCACGACGCCGGGTGTCCGGCCGGTCCGTTGCTCGATCGCGACGACTGGCTCGACCACCCTCAGCTGGCCGCCATCGGCATGCGGGACGAGTCCGCCGACGGTGTCTTCCCGGGCACCCCCATCCGTTTCGTGCGTGGTTCGGGCGGCGCAGCCGCCCGAACCACGCACAGATCGGGGAGTGCCGGGCCGTTGGACGGCGTGCGCGTGCTGGACCTGGGGGCGATCATCGCCGGTCCGTTCGGTGCGTCGTTGCTGGGCGAGCTCGGCGCGGATGTGATCAAGGTGGAGCCGCCGGCGGGCGACTCGTTCCGGGGTCCGGGGTTCGCCGCCTACAACAAGGGGCAGCGGGGCATCGTGCTCGACCTGCAGCGTCCCGAGGGCCGGGACGCGTTCCTCCGGCTCGTTCGCGATGCGGACGTCGTCCTCGACAACTACCGCCCTGGCGTGCTCGGTCGGTTGCGGTTGCAGCACTCGGACCTGCTCGAGGTGAACCCGTCCATCATCTCCTTGTCGGTGACGGGGTTCGGCGAGGGTGGGCCGCTGGGCGGCGAGCCGGGGTTCGACCCGGTGCTACAGGCGATGAGCGGGATGATGCGGGCGCAGGGGGGCGACGGCGACCCGGTGTTCTTCACGGTGCCGGTGAACGATGTGGCGGCGGCATCGGCGTCGGCGCTGGCGGTGTGCCTGGCGTTGTTCCATCGGTCTCGGACGGGCGAGTCGCTGCGGGCGTGGACGTCGTTGGCGGGCATGTCGGCGTTGCTGCAGTCCGAGGCCCTGGCTCGGTACGACGGTCGGCCGGTCGCCTTGCGGGGTTCGACCGACCACCCGGGTCCGGCGGAGGACGACCGGTACCACCGGGTCGCCGACGGTTGGGTACGGGTGCGGGGCCGCGCGTTCGATCCCGCGTGGTCGTCGATGTCCCGTGCGGAGCTGGTGGGGAAGCTGGCGGCTTCCGGCGTGGCCGCGGCCCCGGCGCTGTCCGCCCGCGAGCTGATCGACGAACTGGTTGCCGCCGACGCGCTGCACGCCGATCCTCGTGCGGGTCGGGAGACGTGGTGGACGCCGGGTCGCCACGCCCGCTTCTCCCGGACGGAGCGGACGGGCACGTTGGTGTCGCCGTCGCTCGGGGAGCACACGCGGGAGGTGCTCGCCGAAGCCGGGTTCACGGAGTCGGAGGTGGAGTCGCTCCTGTCGTCGGGCGCGGCGAAGGCGGCGACTCCGTGAACCAGCGCCGGACGTAGGCCCGCACCGCTCGGTCGGTGTAGCCCCAGTCGGCGTGCGCCGTGAGGACGTGCTCGGCGTACGCGTCGACGAACCCGTCCACGTCGTCAGCCTCGATGACCTGACCGCACCCCTCGCACGCCCGTCCGATCGCCACACGCCACCCTCGCGCATGTGCTCGGACCGTTAGGGTCCCGGGTCATGTCGATCCGAGGCAAGGCGTTCGTCGCCGGCATCTACGAGCACCCCCGCAGGGACATCCCCGACCGGACGCTGACGCAGATCCACGCCGAGCTCGCGCTCGGCGCGTGCGCCGACGCCGGCATCAGCCTGCACGACGTCGACGCCGTGTTCACCGACTCGACGGTGCCCGGCATGGGCAGCCTGAGCCTCGTCGACTACCTCGGCCTCAAGACCACGTACCTCGACAACACCGAGACCGGCGGCAGCAGCTACGTCGGCCACGTCGGCCACGCCGCCACCGCCATCGCCGCCGGCAAGTGCTCGATCGCGCTGTGCACGCTCGCCGGCAAGCCGCGCAACCCGAACCGAGGAGGAGGAGGAGGAGGCGGCGGACGGGGCGGCGGAGGTGGCGGACCCAACCCCGACGCGCAGCCCGAGGGAAGCTTCGAGGGACTGTGGGGACTCGGCGGTGCGCCCTACCAGTACGCCCTCAACGCCACCCGCCACATGTACGAGTTCGGGACGACGAGCGAGCAGCTGGCCGAGATCAAGGTCGCCGCCAGCCTCCACGCCCAGCACAACCCGAACGCCTTCCTCCAGCAGGTGTTCACCGTCGAGGAGGTCCTCGAGAGCCCGATGATCAGCGACCCGCTCCACCGCGACGACTGCTGCGTCATCACCGACGGCGGCGGCGCCTGCATCGTCGTCAGCCCCGAAGTCGCGCGGGATCTCGGCAGGACCAACGCCAAGATCCTCGGCCACGGCGAGAGCCCGAAGCACGCCGACAACGGACGCGTCGACCTCACCTACACCGGCGCCGTCTGGTCCGGACCGAGAGCCTTCGAGGAAGCGAAGGTCACCACCAAGGACATCCGGTACGCGTCGATCTACGACAGCTTCACCATCACGGTGCTCGAGACGATCGAGGACCTGGGCTTCTGCGAGAAGGGCAAGGGCGGCGAGTTCGTGCTCGACGGGGCCCTCGTCGCGCCCCACGGCAAGCTGCCGTTCAACACCGACGGCGGCGGCCTCTGCAACAACCACCCCGCCAACCGCGGCGGCATGACCAAGGTGCTCGAGGCCGTCCGGCAACTGCGAGGCGAAGCCCATCCCGCCGTGCAGGTGGCCGACCCGCAGATCGTCCTCGCCCACGGCACCGGCGGCTCCCTCGCCACCCGCATGGGCAGCGCCACCCTCATCCTCGGGCAGGAGGACGCATGACCACGACCGGCAACAACCTCCCGAGCCCGCCGCCGAGCCCGAACTTCGACACGCGGGAGTTCTGGGACGCGACCGCCGAGGGCCGCTTCCTCCTGAAGCGGTGCAACGACTGCGGCGTGGTCATCTGGTACCCGCGCTTCCTCTGCCCCGACTGCAGCAGCACCAACACGTCGTGGTTCGAGGCCAGTGGCAAGGGGACGGTCTACAGCTACACCGTCCCTCGCAGAGCGCCCGGCCCGTACCGGGACGCGGTGCCGTTCGTCGTCGCCTACGTCGAGCTCGAGGAAGGCCCGCGCATCATGACCAACCTCGTCGACGTGGCCATCGAGGACCTCACCTGCGGCATGCCCGTCGAGGTCGTCTGGCACGACACCGGTCAGGGCAACGCCCTCTACCGCTTCCGTCCCACCGCCGGGTAGGAACGCCGCATCACCTACTTCGACCTCAACGTCGAGAAGGTCCTCGAGCACTGGACCGTCGCCCACGCCGTCCGTGAGCTGTTGGCCAACGCCCTCGACGAGCACCTTCTCGGCCACGGTGCCGTCCCCGAGGTCGAACGCATCGCCGACGCACCGGTCACCTACCGCATCCGCGACTTCGGACGTGGCCTGCGCCACGAGCACTTCACCCAGAACGAGAACGACGAGAAGCTCACCAGCGACGCGGTGATCGGGCGCTTCGGCGTCGGCCTGAAGGACGCGCTCGCCGTCCTCGGCCGCCACGGCGTCGGCGTCGCCATCCGCACGGCCACCGCAGACATCACGACCGCCGTCCATCCGAAGGCCGGCTTCCCGGACACGACCACGCTCCACGCCGTGTTCGCGCACGCGACGAACGCGACCCTCGTCGGCACCGAGATCACCCTCACCGGCCTCACCGATCAGGACGTCGACGCCGCCAAGAGCTTCTTCCGCCGGTGGAACGACGAGCGCGTCCTCGACCGCACGCCGTACGGAGACCTGCTCGAGAAGCGATCGGATGTCGCCGCCATCTACGTCCGCGGCGTCAAGGTCGCCGAGGAGGAGACGTTCCTCTTCTCCTACGACGTGACCCGGTTCACCACCAAGCTGGCGAAGGCGCTCAACCGCGAACGCAGCAACGTCGGCCGCACCGCGTACGGCGACCGCGTCAAGGACATCCTCCTCGCCGCCCAGTCGACCGAGGCGATGCAGGCGCTGATCGACGACCTCGGCGAGTTCCAGTCGGGCGCGCAGCACACCGAGTCGACCTGGGTCGACGTCGCCCTGCACGCCGGACGGGTCGTCTCCGCCACCGGCGAGGTGGTGTTCGTCACGCCCAACCAGCTCCAGCAGGGCGGCCCGCTCTTCGACTACGCACGCGAGGAGGGCAAGCGCCTGCTCGTCGTCCCGACCAAGGTCATGGACCGGCTCAAGGACGAGACGGACGTCGACGGCAACCCGATCCGCACGCTCGACGTGTTCGCCCGCGAGTGGCAGCGGTCGTTCCAGTTCACGTTCGTCGACGAGGCGGACCTGACCGACCACGAGCGGAGCGTCCTCGTCCGGGCCGCCGACGTGTTCGCGCTCCTCGGCCTCGACCGTGACCAGTGGCCCGTCCGCGTCTCGACGACGATGCGTCCCGGAGCCAAGGGCGTCGACGCCGCCGGCGTGTGGGACCCGGGCAACGGCCAGATCGTGGTGCAGCGCGGCCAGCTCCGCACCCTTCGGCGCTTCTGCGCCACGCTCCTCCACGAGATCGCCCATGCCACCAGCGGCACGGAGGACGCGACGCTCGAGTTCGAGTCCGTGCTCACCGAGCAGCTGGGGACGCTCGGATCGGCCGCGCTCGGGTCGTGAGCGATCCGCGGGCTACTGGTTCGGGTCGTCGTCCAAGAACCGGATGCGGACGCCGACGTTCTGCTGGTGACGACGTTGGTGGCGCCACTGCTGCCAGAACGGCTCGGCGACGGCAAGCGCGAACGCGGCGAGCAGGAGGAGCACCGCGAACGCGGTGACCTGCCGGCTGAGTGGCTCGGCGCGATCCAGGTTGGTGGAGAGGAGGAACGCCCAGTCGTGCTCGCCGCCGATGAGCGGGAGCTGCTGGTACGGCGCGTCCTTGATGTAGACGGCCACGTCTTGCGCCGACGTCGCGGCCCAGGTGAGGCAGACACTCGTCGCGACGAAGTCCGTGCGGATCCATGCGAAGTACACGGCGATGCCGAAGGGAACGGCGACCTGTGCGATCGAGCCCATCGCCGCGCTGAACGTGTCGTTCCCGAACGGGTAGCTCACCATGTGGCCGAGCTCGTGGAAGCCGAGGTCGACGAGGGAGAGCAGCGGGATGCGGTTGTGGCCGACGAAGACGACGATCGTCGCGACCACACACCACATCGCCGCGCCGGCGACGCCGTAGCCATGGCCCTTCTCACGATGGTCGACGTGGTCCTTGACCCAGTCGAGCGCCGCATGCGACGTCATCACAGGTCGATCGTCGGCGGGAACCTGAAAATCCTTTAGCCACCCCGTGTCGTAGCCTCGCCCGTCGTGCCGCGCGCCTGGAGCCGCCCGCTGGGCGCGACGACGCTCGTGGTGCTGCTGCCGTTCGTCGTGCTGGCGGTCTCCGCGCTCGGCGTGCACGCGCCGTCCGGCGACGTGGCGCTGCTCGAGGTTCGCGTCGGCGACGTCGGCGGGCGGTGGACGCCGCTCGTGGGCTCGTACCAGCGGTTCGGGTTCAACCAGCCCGGCCCCCTGCTGCTCGAGATCCTCGCCGCGCCGTACCGGGTCTTCGCGTCCAGCTACGGCGGGCTCCAGCTCGGTGCGCTCCTGATCGGCGCGGTCTCGGTCTCGTGCATGCTCCGGTTCGGGTGGCGTCGAGGCGGGCGGACCGGGTTGCTCTGGACGGCGCTGCTGGTGGCGGTGCTCGTGCACGGGTTGGGGCCGGCGTGGCTCGTCGATCCGTGGGAGCCGCACGTGCTGGCGTTGGTCGCGGCCGCGCTCTTCGCGCTCACCTGCGACGTCGGCCTCGGACGGGTCGCAGCCCTACCGTGGGTCGTCGTCGCCGCCTCGCTGATCGCGCAGGCGTGGGCGACGATGCTGCTGTTCGCCGTCGTGCTCGCGACGTGGGCGACGCTCGCGGTCGTGGTGCACGCGGGCCGCAGCACCGCGGCTCGACGGGATGCGTTCCGTGCCCTCGTCGTCGCCGCCGTCGTCGGGTTCGTGCTGTGGATTCCTCCGCTGCTCGACCAGCTCACGCAGTCGCCGAGCAACGTGTCGGCCGCGCTCGACGCGCTGGCGGACGCGAACGAGCCGGCCGTCGGTCTCGCCGACGCCGCACGGGCCGTGGCGACCGAGCTCGGACCCGACGCCTCCTGGCTCGGCTTCCCGCAGCGCCTCGAGGGCCTGTCGCCAACGCTCGACCTCGACCTCTCGCCGATGTCCGCGCTGGGCATCGTGGCCCTCGCCGCTGCGACCGCCATCGGTGCACGGTCGGGGCCGCTCAGAGGCCCGAACCGTGCACAGCACGGGGGAGGCGACGGCGAGCCGCGGTCGACCGCCGGTGCTTGGGTGGTCGGGGCGACCGCGTTGGTGGCGATCGGCGGAGCGGTGCTGGCGATGTCGCGGTTGCTGGGCCCGCTGTTCGTGTGGCTGCCGCAGTGGTTGCGGGTCGTCGGGATGACGACGTGGCTCGCCGCCGGCTGGTGCGCGGCCGCCGCCCTGCGTCCGAGCGAGCGGGTGCGCACCGTCCTCGACGCGACCTTCGCGGCGCTCACCGCGATCGTCGTCGTCCTCTCGATGGTCGACGCGGTGACCTACGAGCCCGCGCCCGACCCACTGGGAGCGAGCGTCCGCCGCCTCGTCAGCGATGCACGGGACCAGCTCGACGACGAGCCACTCCTCGTCGCCTCCACCGCCGACGCGCCGGTCGCGCTCGGTGGCCAGGACGTCGCCGTCGAGGTCCTCGTCCGTGCCGTCGAGGGCCAGGGCCACGAGACCCGGGTCGAGGAGTCGCTCGCGAACAAGTTCGGGAAGGGCCGTGCCCATCCGACGGACGCGGCCGCCGAGCTCCGCCTCGTCCGCGCCGACGAGGCGGTCCCCGACGGCTTCCGCGTCGTCGCCGAACGCGACCCACTCAGCGCCACGCAGCGAGCACGGCGCACCGACCTGCTCACCCGGCTCGGGCTCCCGCCGGATGCGACCGACGCCGACGCCCTCCGGATCGCCGCCACCGATCCGTCGACGAGGGCGACGGTCCGTCAGCTGCGCCGCCTCCCGGACCTCCCGCCCTTGCGGCTACTGCTGGACGAGCAGCTCGCCCACAACGGCTGACGCGACCGCACCGGGCGACACCTCGTCGACGCGGATGACCCGGCCGCCGATCGGCGCGGCAGCGGCGATCTCCTCGGCATCGGACGCGGGGCACGCCGACGCGGGGGACTCGAGCAACACGAGCGGGACCGGCAACCGCGAGGCGGCCCGCAGTGCGAGCTTGCGGCTGCCGTGCGGCCCGGGCATCCCGTGGCGCAAGCGCGGATCGAGCGACGAGCCGGCTGGCATCGGCGCCATCGCGTCGTCATCGTCGAAGAGCGCGCGCAACCGACTCCGCTGGAACGTCACGGCCTCGAGCGGCGTCCTCCACGGCGCTCCGGTGCCGTCGACGAGCACGACCGCGGAGGCCTTCCCGCCGAGTCCGCAGAGCCACGCGTTCCAACCGTTCGCTCCCACGCCGACGGCGACGACCGGCTCGCCGATCCTGGCCAGCATCGGCACGGACAGGAACGCCGCGTCCGACGCCTCGTACTGCCCTCCTTCGGGGGGCGGTGCGCCGGCATGGCCCGGCAGGTCGGGTGCGAGGACGTCACCGTTCCAGCCGGCGGCCCGGAACGCCTGCGCCCACGGCCGCCCGCCGCCGGCATCGCCGATGTCGTGCAGGAAGAGGATCGGGGGCGTTGCGCTCATCGCACGTCCTCCACGAAGCGCACGATCGACGACAGCACCTCGTCCGGCTGCTCGATGTGCACGTAGTGGCCGGCGTCGGCGATCACCTCGTGGCGCGCGCCGGCGATGCGGGCGACCTTGCGGGCCACGACGTCGGGGGTGTGATCGCTCCAGGTGTCGTCCTCGGCGCCGGTGAGCACCAGCGTCGGCGTGTCGCCGCGAAGCGACTGCTCGGCCTCGTCGTACTCCGCGTCCCAGTCGCCGGGGAAGCCGGTGCGGAACACCGGGTCCGACTTCCACGTCCAGCCACCCTCGCACTCGACCGACCCGTGCAGCACGAGGTGCTCGACCCAGGAGCGGGGCAGCCGGTGGTTGATGCCCGCCCGGCGCTCGACCATCTCCTCGCGCGTCCCGTACACGCGCGGCGGCGCCAACAAGGTGCGCTCGGCGGAGGCGAACGAACGGACGGCGTCCTCGGCGATGTCCCAGTCGTCCGGCGGCCCCGAGCCATCACCGCCGCCGAGGCCGTCGAGGTTCACGACCCACGGGACGAGCTCGGGCCACACGGTCGACGTGAACATCGAGATCCCGGCCCCGAACGAGTGCCCCACGAAGCCGACCGGACGGCGGTCGGCTCCGAGCCACCGCGCGAGCGACGCCAGGTCGAGGGCGTTGGCCACCCACACGTGGCCGGACGAGAGCCGCCCGCTGTCGCCGTGACCGCGCAGGTCGACGGCGACGACCCGCACCCCGAGCGCGTCCGCCAGTCGCGGCGCCAGCTCGTCGAACATGCGACCGTGATCGTGGGCGCCGTGGGCGCACAGCACCGGCGGCGCGTCCTCGTTCCCCCAGTCCCAGACGCGCAGGCGCGTCCGGTTCAGCTCGACCAGTTCGGTCCGATCCGGGGCGCGCAGCGAGAGCGGTGACGGCGAGAGCACGGCCGGCGAGTCTCGCAGCCGGACGACCGACCGCCGAATCGATTTGTGCGCGTCAGCGCGCCATCCAGCGCTCGACCTGTGCCTCGAGCAGATCGAGCGGCAGGCACCCGTGCCGCAGCACCTCGTCGTGGAACGCGCGCACGTCGAAGGACGAGCCGAGTCTGGACGTCGCCCGCGCCCGCAGCTCCTTCAGCTTGAGCTCGCCGATCTTGTAGCCGAGCGCCTGTCCGGGCCACACGATGTAGCGGTCGACCTCGACGACGATGTCGTGGTCGGAGCGGCCGGTGACCTCCATGAAGTACTCGATCGCCCGGTCCCGCGACCATCCCAGCCAGTGCAGCCCGGTGTCGAGGACGAGCCGAACGGCGCGCCAGATCTCGCCGGTGAGCGCGCCGAAGAGCTGCGCCGGGTCGTCGTAGCAGCCGACCTCGGGTCCGAGGCTCTCGGCGTAGAGGCCCCAGCCCTCGCCGTAGGCCGTGAACCACGCGTTGCGCCGGAACTCGGGCAGGTCGGTCATCTCCTGCGCCAGCGCGATCTGCAGGTGGTGGCCGGGCACCGCCTCGTGCAGCGTCAGCGCCTCCATCTCCCAGATGTACCGGCTCGGGAGGTCGTACGTGTTGGCGAAGAACTGACCCGGTCGCGAGCCGTCGGGGTTCGGCTGCAGGTAGTAGGCGGCGGTCTGCGACCGCTCCGCGTACGGCGGGACCGGCACGATCTCGTACGGCACCTTCGGCAGGCGCCCGAACAACGACGGCAGGTGCGCGTCGATGCGCCGGCCGATCTCGCGGTAGCCCTCGAGCAGCGCGTCGGGGTCGGTGTGGTGCTGGTCGGGCGACGTCCGGAGGTGGTCGGTGTAGCCCTCCAACCGGTCGTAGCCCTCGTCCTTCGCGACCTTCTCCATCAGCGCGCGGATCCTCGAGACCTCCGACAGACCGAGGGCGTGGATCTCGTCCGGGGTCATCGACGTCGTCGTGTGCTTCCTCACGAGGTGCTCGTAGCGGGCGTCGCCCTCGGGAAGGTCGCGGCAGGCGATCGTCTGTCGCGCACCCGGCAGGTACGTCTCGACGAAGAACTGGTGGAGTCGCCCGTACGCCTCGACCACGTCGGCATAGGCCGCGGTCGCACCACGGCGGACGCGGTCGTCCTCATCGCCGACCAGCGGTACGAGCAACGGACTGTCGAACGCGTCACGGGGGACCTGGTTGAGGATCTGCTGCGGGATGTCGCGCAAGCAGATCTGCGGCGGCGTGACACCCGCGGCCAGACCGAGGCGAAGGTTCTCGATCGTCTGGTCGACCAGGACCGGCAACCGGCGCAGCCGTTCGACGATGCGCTCGCGCTCCTCGGTCGTCGACGACGCCTGCGCCTCGATGACCATCGCCGGGTCCTGCTGCACGCCTTGCAGCTGATCGACGGCGAGCAGGTGGTCACCGAAGTCCGTGTCGGCGATCGCGTCGCGCGTGATCGAGGCCAGGAGGTCTCGGCTGACGCGGTCGTCGTCGTCGAGGTCGTCGTCGCCGAAGGTCGCCAGCTGCGCCAACCGCGCCTCCGCCTTCGACCGCCGGCGCTCGACGGCGACGGCGGAGACGTCGGTCCACGCGTCGTCGTGGCCGGGGTAGCCGAGGACCGTCGCCGACTCCGGCGACTCCGCCATGTCGTCCGCCCACGCGTCCGCGAAGAACTGGTGCAGTCGATGGTTCCGCGCCATCGGTTCAGGTTACGGCCTCCCTCGCGGAACCGATTCCGGGTCCGGTGGCGTCCGTACCATGTGGCCATGGCGGAGGCGATGAAGCTCGGAGTCGAGCTGGCGCCTCGCGTCGCGGCCACGGACGACCTGCGAGGTCGCTACCTCGAGGAGTACCCGGCGTCCGTGCGGCTCGCCTACCTGCTCACCGGCGACCGGGCCTCGGCCGAGGATCTGGTCCAGGAGGCGTTCGTCCGCATCTTCTCGAAGCCCCGTCGCATCCAGGATCCGCAGGCGTTCCCCGCCTACGTCCGGCGAACGATCACGAACCTCGCGTTCTCGCGGGCGAGGTCGTCGCGCCGCGAACGCCTGCGCGAGGAGCGCGTGTCGATCAGCGTCGACGGCGAGGTGCCGGTCGACGCCGACAGCCGCGAGCTGCTGCAGGCGCTCGACGTCCTTCCCGACCGGCAGCGGGCGGCGATCGTCCTCCGCTACTGGCTCGACCTCAGCGAACGGGAGATGGCCGACGCGTTGCGGTGCCGGCCCGGCACCGTGAAGTCGCTGTTGTCGCGGGCGTTGGAGACGCTGCGAACCGAACTGGCGCCCGAGCCCGGGTGCGATGCCGGGGGAGGGCGGCGGTCATGAGCGACATCGAGCGCCGTCTCCGAGAGGACCTCTCCGCGACCGCCGGTGCGGTGGACACGCTCGCCCCGCCGTTCGAGCCGGTCCTCGCCGAGTCGACGGCGAGGCGGGAGCAGCGCCGGTCCGCGGCGGGAGCCGGCGCCGGCCTCGTGTTGCTGGTCGCTGTGACCCTGACGATCGTCGCCACGAACGCCCGCGAGAAGACCGAGGCTGATCCTGAGCGTTCCGGCACGGCTCGGCTCGCCGTCGACTCGGCGACCACGACGATCCCGCCGACGCCGACCACGCGGCCGCGGCCGGCACCGTCCCCGACGACGCCGCGTCCGCAACCCATCCCGTCGCCGACGACGGTTCCCGAGACGACGACGACCACGACGGATCCGCGCCCGCTGGCGCAGCGGGTGCCCAAGGGCCTGTGGGTCGTCGGGCTCGACGGCCGGAACCTGCGCCGCGTCGGCGAGGTGGGTCGCTACGCGTGGTCGCCGGACGGCTCGAGGCTCGCGGTCGCGACCGACCGCATCTCGATCCTGTCGGCAGTCGACGGCCGTTCCTTGTCGACGATCGAGTCGGCGCCGACCTCGGGTGCGAAGGTCAGCTGCCTCGACTGGTCGTCGACCGGGCAGCTCGGGTGGATCACCACCGACGGCGCCGTCCGATACGCGTCGGCGTCGGACCGCGCCGGCACGTTCGTCGGCACGGTGCCGGGACCACTCGATCCGCTCGGGTACCTCGCCGACGGCTGTCGCTGGTCGCCGGACGGCTCGTTGTTCGCCGCGCCCGGCGACGGGCTCACGCTCTTCGACGCTGCCGGCCGTCGCGTCCCTGTCCACACCGACGACGCCGAGGCGGACCAGCCGATCGGACGGACGACGTCGCCGGTGTGGGCGCCTGACGGCCGCTCGATCGCCTTGCTCGGGCAGGCCGACACCGTCGCGCCGAAGGCGGTCGTGCTGTCCGGCGAGGACTGGGCCCATGCCGTCACGGTGCCCGGGACGAACGGCGTGCTCCGCCTCGCGTGGGCCACCGACGGCCGCAAGCTGTTCGTCACGGAGGAGTCGAGGGTCAGCTCGTTCGACGTCGCCCGCGGGACGTCGACGGTCGAGGCGACGACGTGTTGCCTCGGTGGGCTCACCCCCCTGGGCGGTGGTGATTTCGTGACGTTCGGGCAGGGCGACGCGGTCCGGTTCGTGTCGTCGTCCTGGCAGCCGCGCGGCGGCCTGCTCACCGCCGATGCGCCGGCGAACCGCTGCGAGGGAACGTTCTTCGCCACCGTGCGACTGGCACCGGACGGCCGCGAGCTGGCCGTCGAGGCCCAGCCGATGGCGGGCGTCCAGTGCCCCGACGTCCGGCCGTCGCCCTAAGGGGTCAGCTCGCGAAGGATCGCCGGGAACTCGCCGCTGAGCTCCCGCGCCAGGTAACCGATCGGACCGATCCGGCGGGCCAGGCGATCGCCGGCGACGGCATGGAGGTGCATGCCGAACACGGTCGCCTGCACCGGGTCCGCTCCACGGGCGGCCAGGCCCGCGACCGCACCCGACGCGACGTCGCCCGAACCCGACGTGCCGAGCCCGACGTTGCCCGCGGCGTCCGCGAACGCGCGGCCGTCGGGCGCGCACGTGTACGTCGTCGGTCCCTTCACCGCGACCACCACGCCCAGGTCGTCGACGAGGCGGCGAGCGATCGCCATCGGGTCGTCGCGCACGTCCTCGATGGCGCACCCGGCCAGCGCCGCCGCCTCGGCCGGGTTCGGGGTCAGGACGACGCGGCCGGTGGACGAACCCAGGACTTCCCGGCCACCCTCGCCGAGGCTCGTGATCGCGCCGGCGTCGAGGACGATGACGGACGGACCGTCGAGCGCGACGAGCATCCGCACCGTCTCCCGCACCTCGTCGTGCTCGGCCTCGGATGACCCGACGCCGATCACGATCGCGTGCGCGCCCGCCGCGCGGTCGGCGAGCACCTTGCCGACGTCGTCGCCCTCGTCGAACCCGACCACCAACGCCTCGGGGACGGCGGCCGCCAACGCCGGCGCCGCATCGAGGGACGTGGCGAGCTGGAGCTTGCCGGCTCCGACGCGCAACGCCGCCTCACCCGCGAGCAACACCGCACCCGGCACACCCGCGTGGCTGCCGACCACGAGGACCCGCCCGCGCTCCTCCTTCGAGTCGCGGTCGTCCGGCTGGGGCAAGGGCCAGCCGCGCAGGAGCGCGGCGTCGACCTCAGCGGGCGGCGACGGGGGCATCGGGTTCCGTCGTCACCGGCTCGCCTGCCTCCTCGAGCGGAGCCACGTGGTTGAAGAGGCGCAGCGCCATCTGTCCGTGCGGCCCGCGCCCTTCTTCGAGCTCGTAGGACGTGACCGAGCAGTTGGCGAGCTCGTGCTCGCGATCGATGGCAAGGATCTCCTGTTCGCCGAGGTGCTCGAGGACGTAGCGGAACATCAGCACGACGACCTGGTGGCTGACGACGAGGATGCGCTCGCCGCAGCACTCGCGGCTGATCGTGTCGACGAAGCTGCGCAGCCGGAGGATGACGTCGGCCCACGACTCGCCCCCAGGAGGCCGGTGGTAGAACTTGCCGAGGTGGGCCCGGAACTCGGCCTGCTCGGGGTACTTCGCGGTGATGCCCTTGCGGGTGAGGCGGTCGAGGATGCCGAACTCCCGCTCCCGCAGCCGCTCGTCGACGACGAGGTTGACGTCGTCACCGACGACGAGGCCGGCCGACTCGAGCGCCCGTGAGGCCGTCTCGCGCGCCCGCACGTACGGCGACGTGTAGACCACGCGCGGTTGCTCGTCGCGCGGCAGGTCGCCCAGCCATCGACCGAGCGCCTGGGCCTGACGGTGGCCGAGCATCGACAGCGGCACGTCCATGTCGCGGTCGGCGATGTCGATCACCGGGAGGCCTGCGGCTTCGGCCCGATCCCGGGCGACGTTCCCGGCGGACTCTCCGTGACGGACGAGGTACAGGCGCGACGGCCAGATCGCGTTGCTCACGCCCGAAGGCGTACCCCATCGGCGCCGGCACGGAACGAGCACGCCGCCCTACCGTCACCGCCGTGCCGCGTCACCGCTTCCACGGCGACCCCCAGCGCTTCGACGCGGTGGCCGACTTCGTCGCCGCCCGGTTCCCCAACGCCCGCACCGCGGTCGACGTCGCCGGCGGCCAAGGGATGCTGGCCCGCCGGCTGTCGAAGCACCACAACATCGACTGCGACGTCGTCGACCCCCGGGGGTGGGCGCTGCGCGGCGTCAACGCGAGAGCGGAGGAGTACCGGGCCGACATGGCCGCGTACTACGACGTCGTCGTCGGCCTCCATCCGGACGAGGCGCTGCGCGAGGTGGTCGCCTCGGCCACGCACCGTCCGGTCGTCGTCGTGCCGTGCTGCAACTTCTGGTCCGCGGACACCAAGCTCGGACGCGACGAGCTCGTCGACGCGATCGCCGCCCACCATCGCACCATCGGCGATGCCGAGGTGGTGCACTTCGACTTCCGCGGCCCGAAGAACGTCGGGCTCGTCCTGACTCGCGCCTAAGAAGCGGCGGCGCGGTCCTTGGCGACCTCGTCGAGCGACTCGTACTCGTCGCCGGTGTCGACGAAGTCCTCGAACTGGATGACCTTCATCTCGGTGAAGCGGTCACGCAGCCAGCCGTTGTTGGCGTCGAGCAGCCCGAGCTTCTTGCAGTTCGGGACGATCTTGGCGAACAGCAGCTGCTGGAACAGGTCGTCCTCCGGCGCCACGTCGACCCGCATCGCCTTGATGGCGACCTTCGGGTCGACGCCCATCCGATCCCACACCTCCTGCTGCAGGAAGCGGTCGCGCATGCGGACGGCGGCTTCGAACGCGAACTCCTGGCGGTCCTTCATCTCGGCGTCGGACAGCCCCGCGTAGTACTCCGTGCAGCGACAGCACGCCGAAGGCGACGTGACGCGCCTCGTCCGACATGACGTAACGGAGGAGCTGCTTCAACAGCGGCTCGGGGGTGATCTGCTGCATCATCCCGAAGGCCGCGAGCGCGAGGCCCTCGACCATGATCTGCATGCCGAGGTAGGTCATGTCCCACCGGCTGTCGGCGATGATGTCGTCGAGCAGCATCTTGAGATGGGCGTTGATGGGGAAGTGCCCGCTCAACTTGGTGTCGAGGTACTTCGCGAACACCTCGACGTGGCGGGCCTCGTCCATCACCTGCGTCGACGCGTAGTACTTCGCATCGATCCACGGCACGGTCTCGACGATCTTGGCGGTGCAGACCAGCGCGCCCTGCTCGCCGTGCATGAACTGGCTGAGCATCCAGTTCTGCTGGTGGATGCCGACCTCGATCCACTCCTTCTCGCCCCACTTCGCCATCGGAGACGAGTGGAACGCCTCGGGGAGGATGCTCGGGTCGGGCATCGTGATCTGCCCCATCTCGCGGGCGAGCTTCTCCTGGTCGACGTCGACGGACCAGTCGAGGTCGGTCTCGCCGTTCCACTGCGACGTCTTCGCCTTCTCGTAGAGGCGCCCGAGGTTGGGACGGCTGCGCTCGTAGTCCCACGTGAAGATCGCGTCGGCGTTGTCCTTCACCGCGTGGACGACCTCGTTCACATCGGTGTTGGTGATGGCGAGGATGGCGTCGAGGTCGTTCAGGCCGTCGCGGCCGAGGATCTCGGAGTAGGACAACGGACTTCCCCCTGGTCGTAGATCGCGACTTTTCCCCTGGTAGAGACAGTGTCGCGTTGGGTGGCACGGACGCTACCCAGGCGGCTGAAGACCGTCCACGTGGCGTCGGTCACAAGAAATTCGACAGGCGCGCGTAAGGCGCCTGCGTCGCTGCCGTTTCCTCGACGATTTCCCGTTCCGAACGGCGGACCGGGACGCAACAACCCCGCCAATGGAGGCAACCATGCTCAAGAAGGTGCTCGTCGCGGTCGGCTTCGCTGCTGCGATCCTCGTCGGTTCGGCTTCGGCCGCGAACGCCGGCGTCACCGTGTGCGCCAACGTCAACGTCAACGGTCAGGGCACCGGTGGCGAGCAGTGCCAGACGGTGGACCTCCCGGCCCTCCCGTAGCGCACTTCTGCGGTCGTCCGTCTGGGCGCGCTCAGTTCGTCATGGCGAACTGAGCGCGCCCATTCGTCGTTCTAGGACGACTTCCGGATCGCCTTCGTCGTCTCGATGGCGGCGTCGAGATCGACGACGCGCTGCTCGGCCTCGAGCGCCTCGCGCTCCTCCGTCAAGGCCTTGCGCTCGGCGGCGATGCGGGTCTTCTTCGCCGCCCGCTCGGTCTTGGTGACGGCCTGCTCCTGCGCGGCTTCGACCTTGGCTGCGGCCTTCGCCTTGGCCCGAGCCTTCTCCTCCGCCGCGCGCTGCTTCCGCGCCTTGTCGGCCGCGAGCTCGCGCTCGCGCTCGTCGGTCTGCGCCTCGATGCGCCGGCGCGCGGCCTCGTCCTGCTGCGTCCGCTCGCGCAGCTCTGCGTCGGCCTCGGCGCGCCGGGCCTTCGCCTCGGCCTCGAGTCGCGCCGCCTTGCGCAGCTGCGCGACCTTGGCCTCGACGAGGCGGCCCTGCTGCGCGAGCTCCTCGTCGCGCAGCAGCTCACCGAGCCGCTGGAGCACGGTCGCTTCGACCGTGTCGAACGCCAGCGTCGGCGGCCACGCCTCGTCGGTCTTGAGGACCGACTCGGCGGCGGACAGCGGGAGCCGCGCCGCCTGGAGGTAGGTGCGGACGAAGGTCCGGGGGATGGTGTTCAGGTTCGGCATGGGGGGTTCCTCTTCTCTCGGTCAGGACTCGGGGTCGAGCGCCTCGGCGGCGCGGCGGGCGGCTGCGGCGGCGCGTTCCATCGCGGCGGCGTCGGCGACCTCGGCGTTGCGTTCGGCCGCGGCGAGCCGCTCGTCGCGATCGATGGCGGACTCGGCGACCGCCTCGTTCCGCGCGACGGCGGCTTCCTTGGCTGCGTGCTCGCGCTCGATGCGGGCGCGTTCGGCAGCGCGCTCCTGGTCGAGTCGCGCCTCGCGGGCCTCGGCCGCCTCTTCGGCGGCCACGGCCTGTTCCTCGGCCGCCAGCTCACGCTCGCGTGCGACGACCTCGGCCCGCTTCCGCTCGGCCTCGGCCTCCTCGGCCTCGCGAGCGGCGGCGACGGTCGCGTCGGCCTTCGCTTCGTGCAGCCGGCCTTCGTGCTCGAGCAGCTCGTCGCCGGTCACCTTGCCGGCGACCTGCTTCGCCGCCGCCTTCACGCGGTCGACGAAGCCTCCGGACGTGGGGTTCGACACGGTTCCTCCTGGGGGGATGGGGGTTCCCTCTGCACCTACCCAGGAGCTTGCCGCAGCAAGCATTTCGCTAGCTGTCGGCTGTTAGCTGTGGCCCTGCCCGCCCTTGCGGTCGACGTTCTGCGGACCGGGCTCGGCGCCGGCGGACTCCTCGTCGAAGCGCCGCTCGGCCTCGGCCTCGTCACCGCCGGCCTCGGCGACGAGCCGGTCGGCCTTCTCCATGTCGTCGTTGACCTCTTGGCCCATCCAGTCGTCGACGGTGCTGTTGGCGGGTTCCTGGTGCGGGTCGCGGTTCGGCATGGACCCGACCTACCCGGTCAGGCGTTCCCCACAACGCCCACCAGCAGCCACAGCGTCACGAGCGTCGCGCCGACGGCCGCCAGCCAGGCGATCGCCATCACCGTCACGAACGTGAGGTCGAGCTCGGGCAGCCGACGCGAGGCGGGGCGCGGCATGGGCGCGGCGGTCACGGAACCTGTTCTGCCTGCGCGCGTCGCCACTGAAACACTGAGTTCGACCTCCTCAGCCGAGCACCTGCCGGATGGCCGGGAACATCGCGGTCGCTCGGTCCGCCCGCCCGGCGACGGCCACGATCACCTTGCCGTCGGCCTCGGTGCCGAACCACACGGTCTCGCCCACGACCACCTCCTCGCGGAGATCGGCCGGGACGGCGACGTCCATCGTCCGTCGCTGCGGTTCGCCGGTGACTTCGCGCGACACGGCGGCGGTCCGGCCATCGACGTCCTCGACGCGACCGCCCCACCAGCGCCACACGACCGACGGGCCGTCCTCGTCGACAGCCACCAGGTCGTGGGGCCGCACGCGGATCCGGTCGCGCACCGCGTCGCTGTAGCGGGCGAACGTGGAGCGCCGTCCGTCGAGGCGGTCGAGCTCGCAGCCGCCGTCGACGCATCGGAGGACGACGGCGATCGTCAGCTCGCGTCGTGGAAGGCGGGCGGCGAGGGCGCGGTGGGCGTCGGCCAGGTTCGACGAGACGGTGCTGCGGGTGACGCCGAGGGCGCGTCCGATCTCGGCCTCCGTGAGCCCGGCCACGTGGCGCAGCACGACGGCGGCGCGTTGGCGTGGAGGCAGCCGATCGACCTCGAACCAGGCTTCATCGCCGGGCGGCGCCGTCGCATCGCCGGGCCGGAGGGAGACGCCGATCGCCTCGTCCTTGGTCGCCCGCCGCAGCTGGCGCCGAGCCTCGTTGACGGCGACCCGGTACACCCATCCCGACGGCGAGGCCATCGCCTGGACGCGATCCCACCGTTCGAACGCGCGGGTGAAGGCTTCGTCGACGGCGTCGGCTGCGAGGTCCGTCGAGCGGACGGCGCGGACGACGGCGTCGACCAACCCCGGATGGGTGCGCTGGTACCAGTGGCCGAACTCGCCGTCGTCGAGCACCCACCTACGTTGCCAGGGCCTCGCACCACAGCGTCACGAAGACAGCGCCCGGCGCCTCGGCCCACTCGCGCCACGCCTGCGCGAACGAGGGGATCTCGTCTCGCGTCGCCCACTCCTGCGCAACGGCGTGCGCGATGAACGGCTCCGCCTCGAGCCGCATCGCCGTCGACTGCGCGATCGCGGTGACGGCGTCGCGACCCAGGGCGACGTTCGGGCGGACCGCGAGCTGGACGTCGTCGAAGCCGGCGTTCGTGAGGAGCTCGGGCAGGCGGCGGCCGATGTCGGGGTTCCGACGGGTCCGGCTCTCGATGGCGAGCGCGCCGTCGAGCGCGGGCGTGCGCGGATGGAGGAGCACCGTCTCCACGTCCGGGTCCCCGATGCCGACGCGCCCACCGGGTCGGACGACGCGGCGCACCTCGGACAGCGCCGCGGTGGGAGACTCGACGTGCTGGAGGACGGCGTGCAGGAACGCGACGTCGAACGCGTCGTCGTCGAAGGGGAGGCGGTCGCAGACATCGGCCCGCTCGAAGCGGACGTCGGTCCGATCGCCGGCGCGCGTCCGCGCGTCAGCGAGGAAGGCGTCGTCGACGTCGACACCGACGACCTCGCCGACGTGGTCGGCGAGGCCGAGGGTGATCGAGCCCGGTCCGCAGCCGACGTCGAGCAGACGGTCGGTCGGACGCAGGTGCGGGAGGAGGAACGCTGCGTTGGTGGCGGCGGAGCGGCGGGCGAAGGCTCGGCCGTGGAAGGACCGGGCCCAGTCCTGGTACGTCGAAGTGGTGGTCACACCCTCCTGAGTCCGGAGGGCGCGTGGAATGCCGGGCCGGGTCCGGCTGCTCAGGCGGCGGCGACGCGGCCCATGCGCCGGCGGATGCGCTTGCGCTCGGTCTCGGTGTGGCCGCCCCACACGCCGTCGTTCTGGCGGGTGAGGAGGGCGAAGTCGAGGCACTGCTGGCGGACGGGGCACGAGGCGCACACCTCGAGCGCGGGTCCGCTGTCGGACTCGGAGTCGGGGAAGAAGAGGTTGGTGTCGAGGTCCCGGCAGGCGGCGTCGGCCTTCCAGTCCAAGTTGCGGGTGGGCACGGTGTGGCTGAGCCCCTTTCTGCACTGCTGCGAGGTGAGATTGCGGTGGAGTGGTCCAACCACAGCCGTTCCCCGTCGATTCCCGGTTCCACCCGCGCGATCCGAGATTCACGCTCCGTGGTGAATCCCTGCTGAGCGGTGCTGTCTGCGTGAGATCGAACGGCGGAAGGGGGTGCTCCGCGGCGGGCGTCCGGCATACTGAAGGGGTGGCACAGGCGGCGAAGGACCCGGCCTCCGTGGCCGCAGCCTCCGACCTCAAGCGGAAGTTCGCGCAGTTCGCGTCGAGCCGTGACGAGCGTTTGCGGGCGGAGCTGACCGAGGCCTACCTGCCCCTGGCCGCTTCCCTGGCGGCCCGGTACGCGGGCCGCGCCGAGCTCGACGACCTCGAGCAGGCCGCGAACCTCGCGCTGGTGAAGGCGGTCGACCGCTTCGATCCCTCGAAGGGGTTCGAGTTCACGACGTTCGCGTGGGCGACGATCTCGGGTGAGCTGAAGCGCCATCTCCGCGACCGCTCGTGGGGGCTCCGGGTGCCGCGGCGCGTGCAAGAGCGGTTCCTGGTCACGGCCCGCGCTGCCGAGGACCTGCACCAGCAGCTCGGGCGCCCGCCGACGGTGCAGGAGCTGTCGGCGATGACCGGCCTCGACGAGGAGGCGACGATCGAGGCGCTGGAGGTCCGGTCGCTGCACCGCCTGCCGTCGCTCGATGCGCCGCTCGCCGGTGGCGACGGCGAGACGGCCGACCACGGCGCGGTGGACGAGGCCTACGACAAGGCCGACGACCGCGACCTCGTGCGTCGGCTGGTCTCGTGCCTGCCCGATCGGGAGCGCGAGCTGCTGCGGTTGCGGTTCGACGAGCAGCTGACGCAGTCCGAGATCGCGGGACGGATCGGCGTGTCGCAGATGCACGTCTCCCGTCTGCTGAGCTCGACCCTCGAGCAGCTCCGCCGGCTCGCCGGCACCGAAGCCGTCTCCGCGGGCTAGCCGTCGTCGTCGTCCGATCGGCGTTCGGGAGCGCTCTGGGCACGACGCCCTACCCTGTGTCCGCCGTGCACGAAGCGCTGCACTTGCCCGCCCATTCCTCGAGTCCCCGGCGCGCCCGCCAGTTCGTCGACGAGGTGTTGCATCGATGGCACCGCGACGGTGCCATCGACCGGCTCGCGCTGATCGCGAGCGAGCTCGTGACGAACGCCGTCCGCCACGCGCGGACCGAGATCACCATCGAGCTCAGCGCCGAGGACGCGTCGATCCACCTCGAGGTGTTCGACCGCGGCGCAGGGAAGCCCGTCTTCCTCGACTCCGAGCCCGGCGTGCCCGGTGGACTCGGTCTGCCCATCGTCGAGGCCCTGGCCTCGTCGTGGGGGATGCGGGCCCGCGAGGACGGCAAGGGCGTGTGGGCGGAGGTGCGCGGCTAGTTCGCGCGGCGGGCTCCACCATCCACCGCTGGCGCGTGGCGCGCTGGTGGACTTGTCCGCATGAGCACGCAACTGGACGTCTCTGTCGAGTTCGCCACCAACCCCGAGCCGCGCTGCGCGTGCGTGCTGCTGCTCGACGTCTCGGGGTCGATGTCCGGACGCGCCATCGCGGCCCTGAACGACGGGCTGCAGGCGTTCGCCGCCGACCTCAACGGCGATGCGCTCGCCCGCCAGCGGGTCGAGGTCGCGGTCGTGACGTTCGGCGGCGATGGCGTGCGGACGGTCCACGAGTTCGCGACGGCCGGCCAGTTCGAGCCGGCCCGCCTGGCGGCGAGCGGTGGCACGCCGATGGGCGCGGCGGTGGTGACCGCGCTCGACATGGTCGAGGCCCGCAAGGCGCAGTACAAGGCGAACGGCATCACCTACTACCGGCCGTGGGTCTTCCTCATCACCGATGGCGAACCGACCGACGAGTGGAAGACGGCGGCCGAGCGGGTGCACTCGGCCGAGGCGGCCAACGGGCTCGCGTTCTTCGCCGTCGGCGTCGAGGGCGCGAACCTCGACGTGCTGAGCCAGCTCGCCGTCCGGACGCCCCTGAAGCTCGACGGGCTGAAGTTCGTCGAGCTGTTCGTGTGGCTGTCGCAGTCGCAGCGGACGGTGTCCTCGTCGAAGCCTGGCGACCAGACGGCGCTGCCGTCGGTGGAGGGATGGGCGTCGGTCTAGACGCGTCGCCCCGCACCTGGCGGGCGCTGGGCGCGTCCGTCGCGGGATCAGGCCACCGGGCTCGCGGCGTCGGCTGCGAGGACGCGTCCGCCGTCGAGGTGCTCGCCGACGGCTCCCTCCTCATCGCCGTCGCCGACGGCGCCGGGTCCGCACCGCGGGCCAGTGAGGGTTCCTGGCGCGCCGTCGCGGCGGCGACGGAGGCGATGCGAGCCGGCGTGCCCCTCGACGACGTGATGTGCGGGGCGCGCCGCGCGCTGGCGCCCATCGGTGATGACGAGCGGCTCGGCGACTTCGCCACGACGTTGCTCGTCGTCCGAGCCTCGGCCGATCGCATCGAGACAGCGCAGGTCGGCGACGGCGCCGTCGTCGTGCGGCGTGGCGGTGAGCTCGAGGTGCTCGCGCCGGACGAGAAGGGCGAGTACCTCAACGAGACCGTGTTCCTCACGTCCGACTCGTGGGCCGAGCACCTTCGGGTCGCGTGCGTCGACGGTGACGGCGTGGATGGGGTCGCCGCGCTGACCGACGGGCTTCAGCTCGTTGCGCTCGACCTGTCGACCGGCGTCCCGCACGCGCCGTTCTTCGCGCCGTTCTTCTCGTTCGTCGCCGAGGACGGTGACGTCGCGCAGCTCGAGTCCTTCCTCGGCTCGGATCGGGTGGGGGAGCGGACCGACGACGACGTGACGTTGGTGGTCGCCGCACTGGTCCCGTGACGGTCACGACCGCCCGCCGGCTGGGGGCCGGGGGAGAGGCCGAGGTGTACGAGGTCGCCGATCGTCCCCGGTACGCGTTCAAGAAGTACCGGGTGCCGTCGGCGGAGCGGGCGGCGAAGTTGCGGGTGATGCTCGCGTCCCCACCGGAGGACCTCGACGCCGGCGGGCACGTCGCCATCGCGTGGCCACGCGAGCTCGTCGTCGCGTCGAGCGGGGTGGTCGAGGGCTTCCTCATGCCCCGCATCGACCTGTCGTCGACGGTGCCGCTGTTCCAGGTCTACAACCCCGCGTCCCGCCTGCAGATCGCGCCCGCCTTCACGTGGCGGTACCTGTTGCGGACGGCGCGCAACGTCGCCGCCATCGTCGACTCGTTGCACCGCGCCGGTTACGTCGTCGGCGACATCAACGAGTCGAACCTGTTGGTCAACCGGCGGGCGCTGGCGGTCCTGGTCGACTGCGACTCGATGCAGGTGCGCGACCCGGCGACCGGGGTCGTGCACCGGGGTGGCGTGGGCAAGCCGGAGTTCACGGCGCCCGAGCTGTTGGGCCGCGACCTGTCCACCACCGACCGCACCTTCGAGTCGGACGACTTCGCCGTCGCCGTGCTCGTGTTCCAGTTGTTGCTGGAGGGCGTGCATCCCTTCGCCGGCATCTGGCGTGGACGGGGCGAGCCGCCCGACGTGTCGGCGCGCATCCGCTCGGGCCAGTTCCCGTATCGACGCGGTGCTCGGTTGGTGCCGCCGCCGCACGGGTTGCCGCTCGACGTGCTGCCCCCGCCGTTGCGGAAGATGGCGTGGCGCGCGTTCACGTCAGGCGTGCGCCGCCCGTCGGCGCGTCCGTCGGCGGGGGCGTGGGTGGCCGCGTTGGAGGCGGCCGAGGGCGCGCTGCGGACGTGCGACCGGTCCGTCCACCACGTGTTCTCGTCGCACCTGCGGCGGTGTCCGTGGTGCGCGCGCATCGACCGCGGGATGCCCGACCCGTTCCCCGGTCCGAGTGGCCGGTCGACGCTCGAGCGCCGCCCGCCACCCCGGTCGGCCCGCATGCGGGCGTGGGCCGCGGCGTGGTCGCGCGCCGCGCTCGCCTCGGTCCGTTCGGCGCTGGCGGGTTTCGCCCGCCGGCTCGGGCGCTGGACGTGGTCGAAGGTGCGAGGGCCCCTCACCTGGACCCTCCCCGCCGCGCTCACGGCCGCGCTGGTCGTCGCGCTCGCCCCGGTGCCGGCCCTCGTCCTCCTCTGTTTGGGCGCGCTCAGTTCGGTATGGCGAACTGAGCGCGCCCAAACGGCTCTGGGGTGGCGTGGGCCGTGGTGGGTGGCGTGGCCGGCGGCGATGGCGGCCGGCCTCGTGCACCTGCTGCACGGGCCGTGGTGGTGGCCGTTGTCGTAGGTTCGGCGGCCATGATCAGCATCGAGGAGGCGCACGCGCAGCTGACGGCGCCGGGGGGACCGTTCGAGATCGAAGAGGTCGTGATCCGCGGCGTGCCCACGAAGACGTGGAAGCACGCGGCGACGTCGTTGCGGGTGCACGTGGAGAACGCCAAGAACCACGGCGACAAGTCCTTCATCGTCTACGAGGACGAACGCACGACCTTCGCCGACCTCTATGCGCAAGCGGCCACGTTCGCGACGCGCCTGATCGAGGACTACGGCGTGCGCAAGGGCGACCGCGTGGCGATCGCGATGCGGAACTTCCCCGAGTGGCCGGTCGCCTTCTGGGGTGCGGCCAGCACGGGCGCGATCGTCGTGCCGCTCAACGCGTGGTGGACGGGGCCGGAGCTCGAGTACGGCCTGTCCGACTCGGGCACGACGGTGCTCGTCGCCGACGGCGAGCGGATGGAGCGGCTCGCCGACCACTTCGCCAACCTGCCCGGCCTCGAGGTGATCACCGTGCGGGGCGACGGCAAGGTGCAGTGGACGGACGTGGTCGGTTCGCCGGCGCCCGGTTCGATCGAGCTGCCGCCCGACCCGGGCATCGAGCCGGACGACGAGGCGACGATCTTCTACACGTCGGGCACGACCGGGAAGCCGAAGGGCGCGCTCGGCACCCACCGCAACTTCACGACCAACATGATGTCGCTCGCCTTCTCGGGCGCCCGGTCCGGGTTGCGGATGCGCAGCGCGATCGAGGCGGGCGAGTTCGAG
>JADMIO011227206.1_pt1 | contig 38359 bp, 25 predicted proteins | sample 8958161 | NCBI WGS metagenome assembly JADMIO01 (sample SAMN16585339, study PRJNA669376) | soil metagenome | isolation source: Crop rotation soil | place: USA: Cullars Rotation, Alabama | collected 2011 | reverse complement strand
ACAACTTGTCCACGTGGAATTCTAAGCTTAGGATCCCAATGTGCTGGAAAGATCCTACGGCCGCGCTCGCCGACCAATTACGCGGCGGGGGCGAGGTCAGCGAGGTGAGCCTGGTGGTCGACTATCGGGATGCCCGCTTTGCGGCGGTGGGTGGGGCCGAGGCGTTTGCCCTCGAAGCGCCGAAGGACGCGAAAAAGGTGCGGTACTTCGTGCTGCCGCCGGCGCCGCCACCTTCGAAGCTCTTGGGCCAGAAGGTGGGCGAATTCAAGTTTCAGCCGGCCGCAGGGGCCGACGTGACGCGCGAGTCGCTGGCCGGGAAGGTCGTGGTGCTGGCGTTCTTCAGCGACGATGCGCGGCACAAGCCGCACTTACAGGCCATCGACGCGTTGGCCAAGAAGCTGAGCGGCCGCGAGAAACTGGTGGTTTATGGCGTGTGCGCCGATGCCGGGGCGACGCCCGAGCGGCTCAAGAAGCTCGGCGAGGAATGGCAGGTGACCGTTCCACTTTTGCGCGATGGCGAAAAGGCCGGTGGTGAGACGTTCGGAATTACGCAGGTGCCGGCGCTCGTGGTGCTCGATGGCGAAGCAACCATGCATGTGTTCGATGTGTTCGATCCGACGACGATTGCCGAGCAGTTGCCGCCGGCTATTGAGCGGCTGCTCAAGGGCGAGAATCTCGCCGGCGACTTGCTCAAGCAAGTGCAGGTTGAACACGACTCCTACGAGCAGCAATTGGCCACTGCGGCGGCGGCGAAGTCGTCGACCGTGGTGCCCGTGCCGGCGGCGGTGACGGCCGAGCGGACCGAGCCGCGGAAGTTGCAGCTCGAGCGGCGCTGGGCGGCGACGCTCGCCGCGCCGGGGAATTTCTGCGTCGCGGAGAAAGCCGGCGGCGGGGCGCAACTCTTCGTGTGCGAGGGGTTCCGCACGGTGGTCGAGCTTTCCAATACGGGTGAAGTGGTAGCTCGGCATGAGCTCGTGTTGCCGGAGAAGGCGGCCATCAGCAATTTGCTCACGGCGGAGGGAGCGCAGGGGAAGCGATTCTTTGCGGCGTCGGCCCACCTGGCGCCTCAGGCCTTTGTGTTCGATGCGGCCTGGAAGCCGATCGCCGCGTATCCACCGGCCGACGAGAAACACGAGGGAGTGCGCGACATCGCTTTGGCGGATCTTGGCGGCGACGGCACCCCCGAGCTGTATGTTGGTTTTTGGAGCTTGCTCGGCGTGCATGCGGTGAACCTGGAAGGCAAACAGTTGTGGACTAATCGCACGGTGCCTACGGCGCTCGCGCTGGCTGTAACGCCAAAGAATGACATCGGACTGCGTGAGTTATTGGCGGTGGGCGACCGCGGGCAAGTCGTTCGCCTGCATCAATTCGGCGACGCCGACAAGCCCATCGAGCTTCCGGGCCGCGCGCAGTATTCGCTCATCACCGGTCGTTTCCAAGGCGAGCGGCCCACGACGTACTGCGGCCTCGCATATCAGGCCGATGGCCGCATGACGGCCGTGGCGCTCGAAAAGGAATTGAAAGAGGCCTGGAGTTTTCCTCTCGCGCCCGGGGCGTACGAGAACCAGATTGAACCCATTACCTCGGGTCACTTGCTGGGCGATGCGACGGGCTATTGGGTGCTGGCCGGCCCCGACGGCGCGGTGTGCGTGATTTCCGACGATGGCGCGTTCGTCGACGTGTTCAACTACGGCGAACGCCTCTCCGGCATTACGGTCGCCACGCTCGATAAGGAGCCACTCTTGATTGTTTCGGCCGGGAAGAAGGTGGAAGCGTGGCGTGTGACACTGCCGAAGGAAGAGAAGAAGAAGCAATAGCCGAATTCGAAACGCAGCGGGTTTGGGTGGCACTGGCGCCGCCAGTGGGCGCCGCGAAGCGAGCTTCTATTTAAAAAGGGCCGAAAGCTTCTTCTTGGCAGGACGTAGTGCCGCGAGTTGGTGGCGATATTCGAGTTGGTTGAATAGGGTCGCGTCTTGCCAGAATAGCGCTTGCGGCTTGTGCGAAATGGATCGTCGAATCGCACCAAGCACGGGCAAGGAGTCCGTGGCACACGGAGATGAAGAGAGCGCGCGCGGGCCGCGTGCGGCTACGAGCGCGTGAGCTTGTGGAAGGCGGTGGTGAGCTTTTTGGTGAGGGGGCCGGGGTGGCCGTCGCCAATCGAGCGGCTGTCGACGCGGACGACGGGAATGATTTCGGCTGCGCTCCCGGTAAGGAAACACTCGTCGGCCACGTAGACGTCGTGCCGGGTGAGCGGAATTTCGCGGGCGACAATCTTCAGGTCGCGGGCCAGTTCGAGCACGGCGCCGCGAGTAATGCCTTCGAGAATGCCGGCGTCGTTCGGTGGGGTGAGGAGCTCGCCGCGGCGCACGAGGAAGATGTTGTCGCCCGTGCACTCGGCCACTTCGCCCTTGGCGTTGAGCATGAGGGCCTCGATGCAGCCGGCCTGCAGGCCCTCGATCTTGGCCATAATGTTGTTCAGGTAATTGAGCGACTTGATGCGCGGGTTGAGCGCGGCCGGATGGTTGCGAATGGTGCTCGCCGTGATGATGGAAAGGCCGTTCTCGTAAAACTCTTCGGGGTAGAGGGCGATGTGATCGGTAATGACGATGATCTCAGGCTTGGGGCACTTGTTCGGGTCGAGGCCGAGCGTGCCGGCGCCGCGGGTCACGATGAGGCGAATGTAGCCATCGCGAATGTTGTTCGCGGCGAGCGTATCATTCACGGCCTTCGCCATTTCGGCCTGCGTCATGGGAATGGTGAGCCAAATGGCTTTGGCGGAATCCCACAGGCGCTGCAGGTGTTCCTGGAGGCGGAAGACCTTGCCGCTATAGCTGCGCATGCCTTCGAAGACGCCGTCGCCGTAGAGGAGGCCGTGGTCGTACACGCTGATTTTGGCGTCTTCCTTGGCGTAGAGCTGGCCGCTGATGTAGACCTTGAGTGTGGAGGAGTGAGTGGCGGCAGGTGATTGGTGAGTGGGGCTGGCAGTGGCCATGATTGTTATTCCGGTGGCGGCATTCGTGAATCGATATTCTTAAGACATTAGACAATAACCGTTGGGCATTTGCCAACCGGGGCGTCGCTGCGCTCCGCCGCCAGCCACCGTCGCGGCTAATTAAAAAGCCCTATTCCATGCGGCCTTCGACGAGGCGGACGGTGCGGTCGGATTCGGCGGCCAGGTTGCTATCGTGGGTGACCATGATGATGGTGAGACCCTGGTCGCGGTTCAAGGTTCGCAAGAGCTGCATGATTTCGCGGCCAGTCGCACGGTCGAGGTTGCCTGTCGGTTCGTCGGCCAGGAGGACCTGGGGCCGGGCCATGAGGGCTCGGGCGATGGCGGTGCGCTGCATTTCGCCGCCCGACAATTCCCGCGGCTTGTGGTTGAGGCGATGCGAGAGGCCTACCATTTCCATGAGTTCGCGGGCGCGGGCCAGGTATTCGCGGCGGCGCCACCAGTAGCTCCAAACTCCGTGGGCGATCATGCGGGGCACGAGCACGTTCTCCAGCGCGGTGAGCTCGGGCAGCAGGTGATAGAACTGGAAGATCATGCCAAAGCGGCGATTGCGAATCAGGTCGCGGCCTTTGCTATTGAGGTTGTCGATGCGATTGCCTTCGAAGTGAATCTCGCCCGTATCGGGCGCATCGAGCGTGGCGAGCAGGTGCAAGAGAGTGCTCTTGCCGGAACCGCTGGAACCGATGATGGAAACGAGCTCGCCCGGCTCGGCCGTGAAGTCGACGCCGCGGAGCACGGGTATTTCGAGCTTCGCCTTGCGATAGGTTTTCGTGACCGCGCGGGCCTCGAGCAAACCGGAGCGCGGCGCGCTGTTGGGGAAGTGCGCGTGTGGCGCCGACGACGTGCCCCGGGCGGTGCTCGGGCCGTGCCAGGTTGCGGTGGCGGAGTTCTTACTCATAGCGAAGGGCCTCCACAGGATGCAGCCGCGCGGCGCGGAGCGCCGGCAGCACACTGGCGAGCACGGCGATGACCACCGAGCCGGCCATAATCCAGGCCACGGTGAGCGGGCTTAAGATCGTGGGTATTTCCTGGAAGTAATAAATGGTGGGGTCGAATATCTCGCGGCCCGTACAGCGGGCATAAAAGGCGGCAATGTCGTTGATGTACCAGACGAAGAGCACACCGCCGATCGCGCCGGCGCCTGAGCCGGTAAGCCCGAGCACGAAACCGTAGCTGATGAAAATGCTCATCACGCCGCGGTTGGGAGCGCCGAGGGCCTTGAGGATGCCTACGTCGCGCGTTTTCTCCACCACAATCATGAAGAAGGTGGCGAGAATACCGAAGCCGGCCACCGCGATGATGAGGAACAAGAGCAGGTTGAGGATGATGGTTTCCATGCTCACGGCCTGGAGGAGCGGGCCTTGCAGATCGCGCCAGGTGGCCACGCGGAAGGGATAAATTTCCGGCGGGAAGTGGGCGCGGAGCTTATCGCGGACGGCGTCGAGATCGGCGCCGGGCTTGAGCTTCATTTGAATCGAGGTGACGGCCGTGGTGCCGGTGGCCGGATCGATCATGCCGCGCAGTTGCTGGAGCTTCTTGAGCGGCACGAAGGCGAACTTCGAATCGTACTCGCTCATTTTGCTTTCGTAGAGATCAACAATGGTGAAATTGTCGCTCACGGCCTGCGGCGGAATGCCGGAGGAGGGAAAGGTGATTTTCACGTCATCGCCGGGACGGCAGAGGTAGAAGTCTTTCACGTCGCCATGGGTATCGCGCTGCCGTACGCTGGCGATGGCCATGCCCAAGATGACACCCGTGAACTGCTCCTTGCCCGGATCGAACTGGTTTTCTTCGACGGGCCGATGCGCGGCGAACGGATCGCGCGGCGCGGCGGCGTTTTGGTCGGGCGTGCCCGACTCGCTGGGGAAGTTGCCGGTGGGCGCCGTCGGCAGCTGGGAGAAATCGGGGCCAGTCGCTTTCGCGCCGCCGGCGAGCTGGGCGGCCGCGGCGGCTGCCGAGCGGGCCTCTTCGGCCTCGCGCTGCTGCTCGCGGTAGGCGCGTTCGAAAGCCGCCCGCTGGCGGCGATAATTCCAGCCCGATTCTGGCAGGCGCTCGTCGTAATGGCCTTCCGGAAGGCGAAACGTGAGTCGCTCCCGATTCTCGGGGTTCATGAGGAACTGGCGGAAGTCGCTCACCTCGGGATAGGAGCTCTCATCGATGCCAATGACAATAAGCTCGCGAGTGATCCATTGGCCGCGCACCTGATAGGTAATCATGGCCGGCACGTGCACGGCGGCCGAGATGCTTTCGAGATCGTCGCCGAGGAGGCGCTTCACCTCGCTGACGTACCAATCGGGGTCGGCGAAGCCGTTCATGCCTCCTTCGAACACGACATCCGAGAGGATGCCATGCAGCCGCTTGTGCATTTCGGTGGTGAAGCCCGCCATGACGGCGTTCACCACAATGAGCGTGGCCACACCCAAGGTGACGCTAATGATGGAGGCCAGCGCGATGTGGCGGGTGCGGAGGTAGCGCCAGGAGAGCAGGAGTTTGTACATTGCCAGTCCTTTGGCAGAACAGAGGTCAGGGTTCAGAGGTCAGGGTTCAGGAAATACAAGTGAGCAACCCTCGGCACTCATCACCAATCACTTCGTCGGCATCCATTGCCGAAGTTAAACTTCCAATCGTAACAGCGGGAACAAAATTACGTCGCGAATCGTTTGCGAGTTCGTGAGGAGCATGACGAGCCGGTCGATGCCGATGCCGAGTCCGCCGGCAGGCGGCATGCCGTGCCGCAGGGCGCGAATGAAGTCGGTGTCCATCTTGGCCATCGACTCATCGGCCGCCATGCCGGCGAGCTGCGTGCGGAAGAGCTGTTCCTGCAAATCAGGATCGTTCAGCTCGGTGTAGGCGTTCGCCACTTCCATGCCTTCCACGAACAGCTCGAACCGTTCGGCAATGTTGGGGTCGCTCGTTTTCCGCTTCGTGAGCGGGCAAATGCTGGCCGGGTAGTCGGTCACGAAGATCGGACCGACGAGGGCATCTTCCACCTTCTCTTCGAAGACTTCGCTCTTGATCACATCGGGGTGTTTGCCGGCCGTGTCGAAGCCGATTTTCTCGGCCAGGGCCTTCACGCCTGATTCGTTCGCCGGGTCGACGCCGGTGTGCTCTTGAAAGAGCTCGTTGTACGACTTACGGGCGAACGGCGGCGTGAAGTTAATGACCTTCTCGCCCCAGGGGCGTTGGTAATTGCCGTCGATGGCGCGGATGGCGTCGCAAATGATTTGCTCGGTGAGGTCCATCATCGAGCGATAGTCGCCGTAGGCCTGGTACACCTCGAGCATAGTGAACTCGGGGTTGTGCCGAGGGCTGATCCCTTCGTTCCGATAGACGCGGCCCAGCTCGTACACGCGTTCCATGCCGCCCACGAGGAGCCGCTTGAGGTGCAGCTCCAGCGCGATGCGGAGGAAGAGGGGCATATCGAGCGTGTTGTGGTGCGTATTGAACGGACGGGCCGCGGCGCCGCCGGCGATCGAGTGGAGCGTGGGGCCTTCGATTTCGAGAAAGCCTTGGCCGGCGAGGGTCGAGCGAATCGACTGCACGACGCGGCTGCGATGCTTGAAGCGCTCGAGCACGCCGTCGCCGTAGTTGAGGTCGAGGTAGCGCATGCGCTGCCGCTGCTCGGGGTCGGAGAGGCCGTGGTATTTTTCCGGCGGCACTTCCAGGCATTTGGTGAGGAAGTGGAGCTCAGTGGCGAAAATGGTGAGCTCGCCCGTTTTGGTGTAGCGGAGCTCGCCATCGACACCGACGAGGTCGCCGAGGTCGAAGAGATCGGCGAGTTCCCAGAACTTGTCGCCCACCTGGTTCTTGCCGACGAAGAGCTGAATCTTGCCGGTCCAGTCTTGAATTTGGATCCAGCGAATTTTTCCGGAGGGGCGCTGCAGGAGAATGCGGCCGGCGGCGCGAACTTTGGGTCCGCTGAACTCGCCTTTGCCTTGCGCGGCGATCCAGGCTTTGGCGTCGAAGCCCTCGCTGCCGAATTCCGAGGGCAGGGGGATGCTCGTGCCCGACTCGGTGACGAACTTGATGCTGTTCGCCTGCGAGCGAATGGAGCCAATGAGTTGGCGGTTATCGAAGCGCTGGCCCCAGGGATCGACGCCGCGAGCGGTGAGCTGGCGCAGCTTTTCGCGGCGTGCCTCGTGTGGATCGGTAGGTGCGGCGGAATCGGACATGGTGGTAGACACAGTGTGCTCAAGGGGTGGGACGTGGAGCGAGGTCATCCATGAGCACTCGTTCAAAAGGGGCGCAGGTCATTGTCGCGATTCGCGATGGTGTACGCGACCGACCAACCTAACTTCAAGAAAGACAAGATTTTAGTGTGGCCGGCAGGGGGGTCAACGGCAAAACCAACGGGCGAAACGCGTAATTGCTAGCGAAAACAAGGCACATTTCGGACGCGAAAGGTTCGCGATTGGTGTTCTGGGAGCCAACGCGACTCGACTACAATCGCCTGAACAGGGAGGGCAGCCGTCGCTATTACGCGGCCCCTTGTTCGCAAACAGGCACAGGGAGGTGCACATGATTGGCTCGCTTCGCTCGACTCGCGCTCGTTCGCTGGTCATGTTGTTCATTGTGGCCGGTGTCTGCGTCGGTAGCTCCGCGGCCTTGGCCCGCACTCGCCGTGCGCGGAACACGGAGTCACAACCAATTTCTGGCACTGTTGTGCAGAACCATTCGACGTCGCTCGCGCCCGTGAACGACCCCGTGCCGAGCGAAGTTGCGACCCATGCCGCGCCCGCACCGCAATCGGCGCAGGAACAAGCTGAAAGGGAAGCGGCCATTGCCGAGGTTCGCCGCGCGGTGGGTGAGAGCCCGGTCGATCGGGTGAAGGATTTTGAGAACCCCTTTGATCCAATCGTGTCGAAAGCAGGCGACGCCCAGCCGCTACCGCCGGCGCAGGAAGAGGAGACGTCAGAGAAATGGCGACTCGAGGGTCCAGTTGCCATCCAATCGAGCGGAACAAATCACGCGAGTGAGGAACCGAACGAGCAGCACGTGGGGGCCGATGCTGCCCATATTTTCGGCGCGGAGAATTATAGTTCGGTCGACCACATGCTCCACTCGAAAAATGCCGACTGGCTTCGGCCGAAACGCCCAAAGCTGCCCTACATCAGTTGGGGTGGCGGGCCTCCCTATCGATTACCGACCAATGCGGGCGAGATGGTTACAGCATACGACGACGGCTTTCAGGACGCGCTGGAGCGCCTCAGCGATCTCACGGGCTTCGAAACCTGGAAGACTCGCCTGGAAATGCCACCTACCGATTCGCTGACGATATTTGGGCCCACGGAAGGCTTTTGGGGCGAAAAATTGGCGGCCGACTTTGACCTTTCGGCAACAGCGACAACGCTCAATTCCCTGCCTTCAGAACTGCGGGGTCTAGCGCGGCGGTTGGATGTTCGGGCCGCCGATCTGGAGGACGCCCGACAGTTCGCCGATGCCGATCGTGTGCGTGAATTGGCGGAGCTACTCCGACGTGAAGCTCGAGGGCAGGCGGCGGAAAAGTATCATGAACCCGAATTGAGTAAACAGGAAATCTACGAGCTGTTCGGCGGTCCTGTCCCAGGGCGTTAGCGCGGAAGCGTCGAGCCTCGCAATTGCCCGCAAATCTGACCGCATTCTTGAGTCATTGATTGACACGGCCCCCTGCGACTCGCCACGATACGGAAAGTCTTTTCTTCCGTTTCTCACGCTCGTTCAAACTCGGGGGAAGGAGTGGGCCATGGCTACGTGGAAAATGTGTCGTGGTTTGGCGTGCGTACGTTGGCTGGTAATGGCGATCGTCGTTGGATCGATGTTTACCGAGGCGACCTCAGCGGCCGAGGGACAGAAGGCTGAGGTCACACGGCCGGCTGAAAAGAAGGAGTCACTTGCCGATTCGGTGGCGCTCTCGCTGCCGCGGGCCGTGGTGAGCAGTGCGCGTCACGCGGCTGGCTTGGAGGATTTTCGTCGTACCCTGGGGTCGAGCCCGGCGGAGCCGATTGGCCCCGCCGAGAAACCGAAAGCCAAAGACATGGAAGCGCCGGCCGGTGACAAATCGGGCGGCCCTTTGAAGAAGTCCAACAACGAGCGCGACGGCTACCCGGCGTTCGGCGGTGGAACGCAGGGTAGCGGCCTCGTCTTTCCTGCGCCAGCGCCAGCACTGGCCGCCAATGCCGATTTTCATACCGTGACGATTACGCCGGCGCTGGGACTTGCGAACGCCGCCGTGGCGGCTGACGATGGTTTGTCGATATCGCTGCGGGCACTGGCCCGGCAGTTGGAAACGAAGGCCGACGGCCTGGAAGAGGCGAAAGATTACGTGGCCGCCGACCGTTTACGGGAACTGGCCAAAAGCCTGCGCCAGGAAGCGCGGGGGATGGAAGCTGGGACGCTGCTCAAAGACCCGCGTCAGGAGGCGAACGCCTGGGACGGAGGCGTTTACCACGGAGATTTCGGGGCGCCGCACATTGACGTGAAGCCAAGTGTTTCTTCAGGAGGCGCTCCGTAGTCAAAACCCGCGAAAACAGCGTCTTTTCGGGCCAATAATTGACACGTCACGTTGCGTGGGTCACCATACGGAATAGGAACGGGGCTCATCTCATCTATTCACAGGCTCGTGCACAGTAGCGCGGTATTCGTGCGGCTAAGGGGCGACGCTTTTCCGCGGGCAGTCGAATATAATGCGACAATTGAGTGGGAATATCGCCGCTCGCGCCGAGCACGAGCACGAAACGACAACTTTGCGATCGAAATAGGGGCATCCTTGCCCAGGGGTAGAATTCGGGGAACCTATGGCTGGTTTGCATAAATTCGGTGAAATTCTCATTCGGCGCGGGGTCATTTCCAAGGAGCAATTGGCCGAGGCCGACAGGCTCTCGAAGAAAGATGGCGCCAAGGTGGCCGATTGCCTCGTAAAGCTCGGCTATGCGACGGGCGACGACGTCATGCGGGCCGTGGCGGAAGAGCATCGGCTCGACTTCGTAAACCTCAACGACGTGGCGATTCCGCCCTCAGTCATCGAGCAGGTACCGGAATCGGTGGCCCGGGAAAACGTCATTTTGCCCATGGCCGAGGAAGATGGGGCGCTCAAGGTCATCATGAGCGACCCCTCCGACTTCGAAACCATCGAAAAGCTGCGGTTCATTCTCAATAAGAAGATCGAAATTGCCCTCTCGCCACGGGAGAACATTCTCGAGGCCATTAACCGCTACTACGGGCTCATGGAGGGAGAGTCGGCCGACTCGATGTTGCAGGAGTTTACCGACACGGCGATCGACTTCACGGCTACCGAGACCGAATCGTCGTCAGACGAGGAAGTGGTCGACGAGAACAGTGCCCCGGTGGTTCGGCTGGTGCAGCTCATCATCTCCGAGGCGGTGCAACTGCGGGCATCTGACATTCACGTCGAGCCTTTTGAAGACCGGGTGCGGGTGCGCTATCGAATTGATGGCGCGCTCCACGTCCGCGACGACCTTCCCCGCCGCCTCTTGGGGGCGGTGATCTCTCGCTTCAAGATTCTCGCCCGTATGGATATCGCGGAGCGGCGCCGCCCTCAGGACGGTCGCATCAAGATCACGGCGGGGGGGAAGGACCTCGATCTTCGCATTAGCATGATCCCGACCAACCATGGGCAGTCGATGGTGGCGCGGCTCTTGGATAAAGACAACATCAAGGTAGGCGTCCGGCAGCTCGGCTTCACGGAAGAAAACTTCCGCACCATCCAAACCCTCTCCCGGCGTCCCAATGGGATTATTCTGGTTACGGGGCCTACGGGGTCTGGGAAGACTACAACGCTCTACTCGATTTTGAGCGAATTGAACCGGCCAGATAAGAAGTTGATCACCGCGGAAGACCCGGTGGAATACTATCTGGCGGGCATCAACCAGGTGGAGGTGAAGCATAACATCGGGCTCGATTTTGCCCGTATCATTCGGGCCATGCTACGGCAGGCCCCTAACGTGATTCTGGTAGGTGAGATGCGGGACGCCGAAACGGCGTCGATGGGAATTCAGGCGTCTTTGACGGGACACTTAGTTTTTAGTACTCTACATACGAACGATGCGCCCAGCGCCATTACGCGTATGATTGACCTGGGCGTGCCAGCATACCTCGTGGCCAGCTCGGTTATTGCCGTGTTGGCTCAGCGCTTAGTGCGCGTGATTTGCGCCAAATGCAAGCAGCCACATACCTATCCCGAGTCGGCCCTGATCGAGGCCGGGTTTACCCCGGAGATGATTGCCAAGAGTACGTTTATGCGAGGAAAGGGCTGCCAGAATTGCAACAAGAAGGGGTTTCGCGGCCGCATTGGCATTTTCGAGCTAATGCTCATGACCTCCAAGATTCGCGAGATGGCGTTCAAGGGAGAGTCGGCTGTAGAAATCCGCAAGGTGGCTATGGGACAGGGAATGAAGACCCTCTACATGGATGGCATCCACAAGGTCATGAAGGGCGTGACTACCCTGGAAGAGGTGACACAATCGGCCAAGCGGACCGAACAAGACGTATTCACGTAAGCCGGGCGCTGCCAAGAGGCCGTTTTTCCTGCTGTCACTTGAGTTTACGCACGGCCGATCCAATAATCGATAGCACCGGCCAGCATCCCGATCGGGAATCGCAACGCTGGTGCTTTTCGCGTTTGATTTTGGGGCCAGTTGGATCGCTCGCGGCCATGTTCCGGCCCGAGGCCCCAGGCGGGTATCTGCAAGCCGTACAGCAGCCAAGTGCACAGCCGCCTCCGGTGCGCCTGTGCCACATCCGCGGCGCATGGAGCGAGGAGCGGGCGAAGCGTAACCAAGGGGAGAGTGGCCTTCGCCGCGACAGACTGAGTTCGAGAACAGATTTGAGGAACAACGAATGGGCACCATTCTGATCGACAAGCTGCTCATGGCCTGCGTGAAGCAGGGAGCCAGCGATATTCATTTGGCGGTGGGCCAGCCGCCCACGTTCCGCCTGCATGGCCGCATGCGCAAGCTCGAAACCAAAGTGCTCGAGCCCGAAGACACCGTAGCTCTCATGAAGAGTATTACGCCCGAGCGGGGTCAGCGCGAAATACAGGAAATGGGCGGCTGCGACTTCGGCTTTGCCTTCGGCGAGTATGCTCGTTTTCGCGTTTCGGTGTTCAAACAGCGCGGCAACATTGGCATGGTGCTGCGGCAAATTCCGAACAAGCTGCTCAGCATCGACCAGTTGGGGCTACCGAGCGTGATTCCGAAGCTGTGTCATCGGCCGCGCGGAATCTTTCTGGTCACGGGGCCGACGGGCTCCGGCAAGAGCACCACGCTGGCGAGTATGGTGAACTATTTAAACGAATCGGTGGATCATCACATCATTACGATTGAAGACCCGATCGAGTTTTATCATCCGCACAAGAAGTGCACGGTGAACCAGCGGGAAATCGGCAATGATGTGCCCAGCTTTTCCGAAGCGATTCGCCGCGCCTTACGCCAAGACCCCGACGTGATTCTGGTCGGCGAAATGCGCGACTTGGCGACGATTGAGGCGGCCATTTCGGCGGCCGAAACGGGCCACGTGGTGTTCGGCACGCTGCATACGTCGAGCGCGCAGGGCACCGTGAACCGCATTATCGACGCCTTTCCCACGCAGCAGCAGGAGCAGATTCGTACGCAGCTCGCGTCGTCGCTCATTGGCGTGTGCTCGCAACAGCTGGTGCCGAAAATTGGCGGCGGCCGCTGCGGCGCCTATGAGCTGCTCGTGGTTACACCCGGTATTGGCAACCTGATTCGCGAGAACAAAACATTCCGTATCAGCTCGATGATTCAAACCGGAGCGAAGTACGGCATGATCCTCCTCGACGATGCCCTGTTCAAACTGTGGCAAGACCAGAAATGCACGGCCGAAGACGTGCTCGCCAAGACCAGCAACCCCGATGAATTGGCCAAGCGCATTGCCAACGCCCAGCGCGGTATTTTCGACGACGAGAGCGATGTCGACGCCCAGGCCAAAAAGGGCGAGCTCGATCACGAATAGGGGCATCTAGCACCCGAGAAAAGAACAATTTATGGCGATTCGAAAAATCGGACAAATCCTGGTCGATCTCGGTTTCATTTCCGATGACCAGCTGGAAATGCTCCTCGAAGAGCAGCAGCAACACCCGGGCGAGTTGCTCGGCCGAATTGCGGTCGAAATGGGACTTCTCGCCGAAGAACAGTTGGCCCAGGCGCTGGCCGAGCAAATGGGCATGCAGGTAGTTACGTTGGGCGACGCCGCGATTCCGCCCGAGGTGCTCTCGAAAGTGAGCGAGCCGATGGCCCAGCTCTACCGCGTGGTTCCCATTCGCTTTAGCGATGGGCAGCTCACGGTGGCCACGTGCGATCCACAGAATCTGGCCATTCAAGACGAACTGCGCACTTTCCTCGGCCTCGATATTCGCGTGGTGGTGGCCACTGAAAAGGAAGTGCTCAAAGCGCTCGATAAGTTCTACTCGGTGGGCAGCGAAAGCGTCGAGTCAATCGTCGATGAGCTGCGCAAGGACGCCGAGTTGCAGAATACCGCCATGGCTCTCGCCAGCGGCGGCGCCCATGACCTTACCGGAGTCGAGGCCCTGGCCGAAAGCCAGCCCGTGCGCAAGCTCCTGAACATGGTGCTGCTCATGGCGATTAAGGACCACGCGGCCGACATTCACCTGGAGCCCTTCGAAGACGAATTTCGCATTCGCATCAAGGCCGATGGCGTGCTCTACGAAATGGTGCCGCCACCGAGGCATCTCTCGTTCGCCATTACCACGCGCATCAAGGTTATGGCCAACCTCGATATTGCCGAACGCCGGCTCCCGCAAGACGGTCGCATCGAGCTCACCGTGGGTGGCCATCCGGTCGATTTGCGCGTGAGCGTGCTGCCTACGCTCTTTGGCGAGAGCGTCGTCATGCGGGTGCTCGATCGCTCGGTGGTGTCGCTGAATCTCACGAAAGTGGGCATGCGGCCCGAGCTGCTCAAAGAGGTGCGCGTACTCATTCAAAAGCCCAACGGCATTATTCTGGTGACGGGCCCCACGGGCTCGGGCAAAACCACCACGCTCTACTCGGCACTCAGCGAACTCAACAGCACGGAAGACAAGCTCATTACCACCGAAGACCCGGTGGAGTACGACATTGACGGTATCGTGCAAATTCCCATCGACCATGAAATTGGCGTCACGTTCGCGTCGTGTCTGCGGGCCATTCTGCGACAAGACCCCGACACGATTCTGGTGGGCGAAATCCGCGACCTGGAAACGGCCGAAATCGCCGTGCAGGCTTCGCTTACGGGCCACACGGTGTTCAGCACGCTGCACACGAACGATGCCCCCAGCACGATTACCCGCCTCAAAGACATGGGTGTGCCGCCGTTCCTTATTACGGCGTGCCTGGAAGGAATTCTCGCCCAGCGCCTGGTGCGGCGCATTTGCAGCCAGTGCCGGGAGGAAATTCCGCCCCCTACCGAAATGATTTTGGAGCTCGGCCTCAAGCCGGAAGACATTAAGGGGAAGAAGTTCTACCGCGGCCGCGGCTGCGATGCCTGCAACAATACGGGCTACAAGGGTCGCGTGGGCTTGTTCGAGCTCATGATTATGAACGACGAACTACGCGACATGATCATGGCCAATGCCTCGGTCGACGAAATGCGTGAAAAGGCCAGGAGTTACGGCATGAGCACCCTCCGCGACGCGGGTATCGCTTACGCGTTCGACGGTACCACCACCATGGAGGAAATTGTGCGGGAAACGGTGCTCGAGGCCTAGGAAACAATCAACCAGGGCTCCGGGAACTATTGTTCCCGGCTCGCTCAATACAGCTCAGTGTTTGAAATTCAGTCACCTCGCTCATTGTAAAAATTCCGCTTCCGGCCAATTTTCGGCAATAATGCGTACCGTTATGGGCCCTTTTTCGATGGGGAATCGCGATGCCTAGCTATCAATTCGAGGCGATGGACGCCACGGGCAATGAAATTAAGGACGTCATCGAAGCGGCGAATGAGCAGGAAGCGCAGTCGACGATTCGCCAAATGGGATACTTCGTCACCAAGATTTCGGTGAAGAAGTCTCGTGGACAGAAGGCCGAGGCGGTTCCCGGCGCCAAAAAACCCCGCGGCTTTGCCATGGGTGGCGTCAACAGCAGGCAATTGTGCGCTTTCACCCGTCAGCTTTCTATTCTCCAGGATGCCGGCTTGCCTATCCTGCGCAGCCTCAGAATTCTCGAGGGGCAGCAGAAGCCGGGCCGTTTGAAGAACGCCCTCCAAGATACGTGCGACGACATTGAGGCCGGCTCCACACTTTCGGAGGCCCTGGCGAAGAGCCCGCGCGTATTCAATCGGCTCTATGTGAACATGATCAAGGCCGGTGAGGCCGGTGGCGCCCTCGAAGTGATTCTCCGCCGTCTCGCGGAGTTCATGGAACGGTCGGAAACGTTAAAGCGGAAAGTGAAGGCCGCCATGATGTATCCGTGCATCGTGGTTTTTGTCGCGGTGAGCATCCTCACGTTCATCATGCTCAAAATCGTGCCCACGTTTCAGAAAATGTTCAAAGAGTTCGAAATCAAGCTGCCCGCCATGACCGAATTGCTGGTCGCCATGTCCTCATTCGTGGGCAATTATTTCTGGGCGTTTCCCCTGCTTCCCATTGGGTTGTGGCTGTTCGTGAAGCTGGTGCGCAAGTTCAAGTCCGGACGCATGGGCTGGGATCTTTTTATCCTCAAAGTACCCATTGTGGGAATTCTCACGGAGAAGAATACGCTGGCCCGCACCACGCGTACGCTGGGTACGCTCGTTTCGTCGGGTGTGCCCATTCTCGAAGGGCTCACGATTACCCGCGAAACGGCTGGCAACGCCGTGTTCGAGAGGCTGTATGCCAAGGTGGGCGAAGCGATTCGCGAAGGCGAAACCATCGCCAAGCCTATGAAGGAATATTCGAAGCCCGGCTTTAACCCCATAGCCCTGTCGCTGTGGGTTGGGTTTACCGCGCTGCCGACGGTTCCGCTGCTCTTCGTGAAGGCCCTGGGTATCACTATGACGGCGCCGCTCGTGCTGGCCGCGGCCGTGGTGGGCGGCCTGTATTACGCGACCCGCATGAATGCCCGCGTGGTCGATGACCTCGTGGTGAACATGGTCGACGTCGGCGAAGAAACGGGCGAACTTGATACCATGCTTTACAAGGTGGCTGATACGTTCGACGAAGAAGTGGAAACCCTTACCGATGGTCTCATGAGCATGATGGAGCCCATTCTCATCGTGTTCCTGGGCGTGTCGGTCGGTTTCATCGTCATTTCGTTGTTCATGCCGCTGGTGTCGCTCATTGAAAACCTGGCCAAGTAACGGGCGTACCGAACTACTCATCGCTCGGAGCGAACAAGGAGCGTTTTTATGCAAATTCAAAGCCAACGTCGTCGCGGTTTTACGCTCGTGGAAATGCTGGTCGTGGTGGTCATCATCACCATTCTCGCGGCCATTCTGGTGCCGGCGATTTTCTACGCCCAGCGTTCGGCGCGCAATGCCCGCATTGCCACGGAAATTGCCACGATGAAACAAGGCTTCGAGGCGTACAACGTGAAGTTTCAGGAGTATCCCCCGAACTTCGACGACGCCACGAAGGTGACCAACCACCTCCGCTTCTGTTTCGGCCGCCGCTCGGGAAGCGATGTCACGCCCACCGGGCTCGATGCCGCCGAGGCGCTGGTATTCTGGCTGCGCGGCTACCGTAGCGACCAATCGCTGCCGGTAGGTGGCGATGCGGCCACGGCGAAAGATGTGACCAACCGCGTGAGCTTCTTCGAATTCGACCGCTCGCGGCTCGTCGATTCCGATGGCGACGGCTACCAGGAGTACGTGGCGCCGTACTGCCAGAACGTCCCTTATGTCTTCTTCAGCAGCAAGAACTACAGCGGCGCGTCGTTCGGTACGGCTGGCGCTTCCACGGGCGTGGTGCGGCCTTACCTGCGCGACGGCGGCAGTGAGTACGTCGAACCCAACACGTTCCAAATCGTGGCGGCCGGGCAAGACGGTAAATTCGGCTCAGGCAGTTCCACCGGCCAGTTCCCCGGCGGCACCAATTACTCGGCGGAAGATGGCGACAACATCGCCACGTTCAGCGCCGGCAAAACACTGGAGAACAGCAAGCCATGAGGCCGCGCTCCTTGCCGAAATTTGTGCGAGCCGCTAGCCCGCCGCGTGGCGTAGCTCGGAGGGCGTTCACGCTGGTTGAGCTGCTGGCGGTTATTGCCATTCTCATGCTCTTGGCGACGTTCCTCTTGTTCGCGCTTTTCGGCGCTATGCAGGAGGGGAAGATCGCCCGTACGAAGGCGCAAATCGCCAAGCTCAATGAAATCGTGATGGCCCAGTACGATTCGTACCAGTATCGGCCCATTCCCATTCGCATATCGGGCGGGAACCTTAACAGCGCCCAAACGCTGCGCCTCCGTGCCGTGCGCGAGCTCATGCGGTTGGAGCTGCCCGATCGTATGACCGACGTGACGACCATGAATACGGGGCTGCTCACGGCGCGGCCGGCACTTTCCGAGGCGTACCTCCGGAAAAAGACGAGCGGCTGGACGGCCCAATACCAGGGCGCCGAATGTCTGTACCTTATCGTGTCGCAAGCGCACGATGGTTTCAGCCCTGCGCTCGATGCCTTTACCGACACCGAAATTGGCGACGTCGACGGCGACGGCATGAAAGAAATTCTCGACGGCTGGGGCCGACCCATCGAATTTCTCCGCTGGGCCCCGGGCTACACCTGCGGCGGGCTCAAGGTGCTCCAGCAGAACGACGCGGCCGCACAGCACGATCCCTTCGATATCATGCGTTTAGAAACGAACGCTTACGCGCTTTATCCCGTGGTCTTTTCCGCCGGGCTCGACCGCGAATACGGCATTGAAATGGGATCGGGCTCGAACTATACGTCCGGCTCCAATCTGCCGAACCCATACGCGTTTCCCACCATCGGCTCGACGCTCAACAGTTACGACGCCGACAACTACACCAGCCACAGCCAGGAGCAGCGTTAAACATGTTCACCTGGCGACGAACGACTCCGCGGCTTCGCCTGCGCCCCGGCATGACCCTCGTGGAATTGCTCATGGTGCTGGTGATTGTGGTCATTTTGCTCGCGGTCATTGCGCCCATCATGCGCATGGGTACGCAAGACCGGCGATTGCGTGAAGCGGCGCGGCAGGTTAATGGCTATTGTGCCGGCGCCCAGGCCCGCGCGGCCGAGCGTGGCCGCCCCGTGTTCGTGAAAATGGATCGGAACTCGAATGCCGCGCTCACGCTGAGCCTGGCGGAAGTGCCGCCGCCCTACACGGGCGATGTGACCGATGCCCTGGTGACCTCGATCGACCCCAACGGCGCGAACTGGACGGTTAACTTCGGCGGCGGACACGTCTCACAGCTCGTGACGCGGAAGCTGGTGGTAGGCAACAACGGCGAACGCATTCGCTTCAACTTCCAGGGGCACCTGTACCCCATTGTTTCGGCTACGGAAACTACTGTCGTCATTGGGAACGCGCTGGCGTCCGGCGTGGCGTCCGGCGTGCCTCCGGTCATTCCCAGCGGCGCCAAGGGCGCGAGCTTTCAGATTTATCGCGCCCCGGTGCCTACCTCGGCCGCGCCACTTACGTTGCCGGCGGGTACGGCGATCGATCTCTCCTCTTCCGGCAGCGGGTTGGGGGGTACACAGTTCAGCCAGGCCGCCACCGATACGACTCCCGTGCTCGTGGGCTTCAGCCCCACCGGTGGCGTTTCCGGCGTGCTGTATACGGGCGGGACGATTACCGCCGAGGCCGTGCATTTGCTCGTGGGTCGCAACGATAAACTCGGTTCCGGAAATCTCCAGGATCCCAATGCCATTTGGATCTCGGTGAACCCCACCACGGGCATTGTCACCACGACCGATAATTTCCCCTCGGCCACCGTCGCCACCGCGCGGCAGTATGCCAACAGTGCGCAGAACCTGGGAGGCCGCTAACATGTATCTCGCCCTGCATCTGGCGCACACACTTCATGCGTCACGCGCTCGCGCCCGTCGCGGTATGAGCCTGCTTGAGATTCTCATTTCGATTGGCATTGTCGCCGTGGGCCTCATGGGCATGGCCATTCTCTTGCCCATGGCCGGCCGACAAGCCACGCAGGGCCTGAAGGAAGACCGCGCCGCGGCCGTGGGGCGCCGCGCCTTCCGCGAGTTCATGCTGCGAGGCTACGCCAATCGCGATGTGTACTGGGTGTTCGACGGCTCGCAAGGCCCAGACGATAACGCCGTGCTCGTGCCGGGCAGGGGCATCTGCATCGACCCGCTCCGCTGCGCCCAGTACATCGAGGCCAACAACAGCGAGCTCGTGGTGGGCAACGTTTTCTTTCCGCCCGCCACGATCATGTCGCCCGGCAATATGCAGTGCGTCACGGTTAAGGCGCGGGCCACATCGTCGGGCAGTATGAAGTGGGCCCAGGCCCTCGATCTCTGTCAATCGCACGACGAACTCACCATTGAAGAGCTCGATAAAGACCATTCGGTGGCCGCCAAGCAGAAGCTGGTAATGGACGGCTCGAATGCCCTCAAGCGCGACGACTCTCAAGATTTCACCTGGTTCGCCACGGTTACCAATGCCGCCGGGCAGCAGGCCTTGCTTTCCATCGTGGTGGTGTACAAGCGCGACCTGACCTTCGCGGTGAACGCCTCGACCGGCGACCAGCGGGCAGCTGAGGTGCGCTACGCTTATAACGACACGGTCGCCCCGTCGGGCGGTGAAGTGTTCATTTTCGGCGCCAACGCCGACCAGCTCGAAGTGAAGCCCGGCTGGTGGGTCATGATGGTAAGCAGCACCCCACACGCACGGCAACACCGCTGGTACCGCGTGGCGAATGTCAGCCAGGTGTTCGACACTAGCGCCGCTCCGCCGCCCACGCTCTACCCAGACACACCCTCGGGCGCCAAGTATCGCACGCTCACGTTGCAAGGCCCCGATTTCCCCCGCTCGGCGAGTGAAAACAAAATGGTACTCGTGAAGGGGGCGGTAAGCGTTTACGAAAAAATGATTCGCCTGGAAAAGGGCAGCCTGTACAACTTGCAGTAACAGCCAGAGATTTCGCACCGGGCGGCGCTAGTCGTCTTGGCCTTCCGGTGGCGAATGCCGCGTCCATCAGTCTCATCCTAACGACGGTTTTCCCGCCAGGCCTTCACGGCCTGCCAGTTTCCCGAGGTGCGCCATGAAAACTTCGCGAACTTCCCGCCGGCGCGGCGTGATTATTCTCATCGTGCTCTGCTTGCTCGTGCTCTTCGGCCTCGTGGCCGTGTCGTTCGCCATCGTGGCTGGGCAATACCTCCGCTCCTCGCGGGCCGCCAATCGCGTGGAACAATTTGGCGATTCGCCCAACACCTTGCTCGACGAAGCCTTGTACCAGGTGCTCGTGGGCGGCGAACGGAGCGACGGCTACACCACCCGCTCGGCCCTCTGCGGCCATAGCCTCTTGCGCGATCTCTACGGCTACAGCGATGCCGTTTCCGGCACCGTCACCAGCGCCTCGCTGGTTAACAGCCAGCTCATCGATGTCAACTGCACCGCCACCTTCCGCGGCATTACCGGCTATTACAACGGCTGCGTGTTCACCATGAAGAACGGTATTGCAGCCGGCTACAGCGCGCGCGTGGTGTCGTTTACTCCGGCGGGCACTACCGCGGCCACTACCTCCGGCGGCACGCTGCGCGTTGAGTTCATGGAGTCGGATCGGTCTAACGTCTTCACCGACCTCATCGATGCTCAGGCCCTCACCGACGCGTTCAAAGATAAAGTCTTCATCGTCAACGGCCGACCCAACAATGGCCCGGGTTGGGGTTACACGACGGGCAGCGGCAACATCACCGATGAAGGATTACTGCCGAATTACAGCAACACAGTATTCACCACCACGCTCACCAATGGCGATACCGACGAAGGCTTCGACGTGCCCGACTATCGCGATATGTGGCTCTCGTATTTCGCGTCGGGCTTCACCACGAGCAACCAAATCATTCCTTCATTCCACAAGCCCGAGCTCATTTGGTACTGGCAGAATCGCGATTCCACGAAACTCAATCGTGCGTGCCTGCGGCCGCTGCCCACCGACAACCCCAACTTCAGCGGCAGTAACCCGTACCTCGACCCCGTGAACATTGCCGACGCCACGGTAATGGCCCAGCGATTGGCCGGCGTCGATAGCAGCGGCAACCCCGACCCGAACTGCCGCTGGGATGTCGACAACGATCGCGATGGCGTGTACGACAGCGTCTGGGTCGATATTGGCCTTCCCGCTAAAGCGGGCCGCAATGGCCGCATGTATAAGCCGCTCGCGGCGATTCTCATTCGCGACCTCGACGGCCGCCTGAACCTCAATGCCCACGGCAATACCCGCCAAACCACAGCCGATCTGACCGGCAACGCTACGGGTACGTTCGCGGGCGGGGCAACGTCGATTGCGGTCGCTCGCGGCCACGGCTACGGCCCGGCGGAAATCAATCTGGCCGGCTTCCTTGGCTCGGTTGGTTATTCGGCCGCCCAGGTTGATACATTCTTTGCCATGCGCTACGGCAGCGATGGTCAGCCGGGCCTCTCGTCGAGCGAGCGGCTGCCGCTCTTCAAAACTCAAGGGATGCCGAACGATTATCCCTCCACTCTCGCCGGGTGGGGTTCCCCGCCCGACGTCTGGGGCCGCGGCGCCGAGGCGCTCGACCCCGATGGCAACGGCCAGTTCTTCTTCGAGGGCCGCACCATTGCCGCGGGGCCACCCAAGATTGACGAGCGCGAAAACTCACCGTACGAATCAAATTCAGTACGGCCCAATTCCAACGATACTCTCTTCACCTACGCCGAGTACGAACGACTGCTTCGCCCCTACGATACCGACACGCTGAGCCTGCCCACGCGCATGTACGGGCTCACCAATATCAGCGGCTCACGCGCCAACCTCGAGGCGGTTACACCCTTCAGCTTCGACGTTCCCTCGGTGCCGTCGCAGTTCCCGCCCGCGCTGCGCAGCCAGCTTTCGACCTATCCGAACACGTCGACGATCCTCGACTTGTTCACCGCCAAGCTCTTGGCTGGCGGCGTTACTTATGCGGGCAACGGCATTGCAAATCAGCTCAACGTCATGGTGCCGCTCGAACTCCAGCGCGGCCAGCGCTTCAACGTGAATCGCCTCTGGGGTAACGGTCGCGACGACAACACCAACGGCACGGTCGATGAGCCGAGCGAAATTGCCAGCGAGCAAGTGTTCGGCGCGAGCGACGGCAATGCGGCCCAAAACGCCGACTATAAGAACGATTACACCGGGCCCCTTCCGGCCAATTCGGCCTACTACGATGCCGGCCGCCAGATGTATGCCCGCTTCCTCTACTGCCTGGCGATGGCCCTCGTTGACGACAACTACTTCATTTCGCTCAACAGCGCCGATACCGATATTGGCGGCACGCCGAGCGCCGCCGTGAAGCAGGAGCTCAAGGCGCGTCGCCTCGCGCAATGGGCCGTGAACTGCGTCGACTATCGCGATCCCGACGGCATCATGACGCCGTTCGAATACGACGTGAACCCGTGGAACGGCTGGGATGTCGACGGCAACCTCGATACCGATGCCACCGTCGCCAAGCCCGAAGTAGGCGCGGGTATCACCACGCAGCGCCCCGCCGAAAGGCGCGTGGTGTGGGGCATGGAATACCCCGATCTGAAGATTTGCGAAACGCTCGCCACGCACGATCGCCGGGCGGCCGATAAGGCGGCCGATACGGGCGGCGCTACCGATCATGCGCGCAAGAAGGCCAATAATACGCCGGGCGATACCACGCTCGATCAATACGGCGTGCCCCAGGGCGGGCTTTTCATCGAGCTCTATTGCCCGCGCAACCCCGTGGTGTACGACACGGCCGCAGCCGGCGTGCAGCGTTCAGTGCCCCCGCGCGAGCTTTATACCTACGCCACGAGCGGCACGCAAACGCTCGCTTCACTCGACCTGTCTCGTCTCTCGCCGGCAACGGGGGCGACACCGCCCGCCGGCGTCACACCCAACTTTACCTACCCGGTCTGGCGAATTGGCGTCAGCGAAGCGCACTACAACAATGCCGACAAGAGCGCCATGCAGCTCGCGGCGACTCACCCGGAAACGACCAACTTCCAACCGGGCGAGGTGAACACACAAGGTGAGCTCAACATGCTCAATGTGAACGGTGTGGGCGGAACATCGCGCACCGTCGCCCTCGACCGCCTGATCTGGTTTGCGAACCTGACGCCCAATAGCGCCACTCCCTCCACCTCGCCGGGCCGGGTTTATTACAACCGGTTCGCGACGGCGGGAACTGCGTACACGCTGCCTGGCGGGAGTTATGCCGTGGTGGGTCCTCGCGCCGTGACTCGCTTTGGCGGCCGCACCGATAACACGCCCTCGGCCCAGCGCATTGTGGTGCAACCGGCCGTGACGACCATTCTCAATATGGGCAATACCGATGCCAATGCGGGTGTCATTAAGAAGGCCGCACTCGGCATTCTCGCCGCGGCCAATCCTTCCACGACCTGGAGCACAACGTACACGACGCTTGGAGTAGGAACCGTTGCCGGCGCCGGTAATGGCGTTGGTATTAGCGTTTCCGAGCCGCGTCCGTTCGACGATTCGACGACACCCGTCGTGAAGTATTATCCGGCCGCTACCACGACGATGACCAATTGGAACGCGGGTGAGGGGAACGGATATACCAACCCTCCGGATATTCCCTTCGACAATCCGAATGCGAATACGGCCTCCCAGCCCGTGGCCGGTGATCGCGTCACCACTCCGCTCCAGGGTAACGCCGCGCTCCGCTCGACAGGTACCAAGCAAGATTACGCGACCGCCTACCTGCAGCGGTTGGCCAATCCATTGGCCGCGTATGACCCGGTGAAAAACCCGTACATTACGGTCGACTGGCAGTCGATTGATCTGACCGTGTTCAACGGCGCCGATAGGAAGCCGAGCGCGTGGGATAACAACAACCCGGCCGGCATTGGCGACTGGGATTCCGATGACCCGGCGCCCGGTGTTCCGAAATTTGGTACGCGCCAGCGCACGGGCAACGGCGCTAAGAATCTTTGGTCGATCGATGTCAACACCCCGGCCGACAGCGTGGCCAGCCCCGCTCCGGACGATGTCAATTATTTCAACTATCCTCTCGTTCAAACCCTGGGCTACTTGAATACCGGTTTCGGCACCGGTCTGACGACGCCGGCGGCCTACCTGGGTTCGCCGTCGTCACCGTTCCCCTGGTTCAATTGGACCAATCGTCCCTACAATTCGCCGCTCGAGCTCATGCTCGTGCCGGCGTGCCAGTCGTCGCGCGCCTGCCTGGAGTTCTCGCTGGCGAACACGACCGATAACTCGTACGCGAATGGCAGCGGCATTGTGACGACGCGCGCCCCGTTCTCGCATTTGCTCAACTTCTTCCAATCGAAGAAGCCCGCCGGCAGCTCGGTGGCCGGCTACGGAACCGATTACGATGCCGACGCTTCGGAGCTGTGTCGCCTGTTCGATTTCCTCGAAACGCCCTCCCCCTTCGCTGGCACGGAGCGGTGGTTCGATCCCGCGGCGCTCGCCGTGGGCACCAACGGCAACCAATACCTGAAAGCGCCCTTCTGTACCTTCCCCCGCTTCCGCGACCCGGGGCGCGTGAACCTCAATACCATTGCCGACAAGCGCGTGCTGCAGGCGATCGTGGGCCTGCCCGACGGAACCGAAATGGATAACCTATGGAACGCCTTCGGGGCGAGCCGGCAAGGTTATACTACGAGCGGCGGCGCTCTCGATTCGGCCTATCCCTCACGGTTCGCCCATCCGTTCTGCTCGGCGGCCGCGGCCGATCTCGCCGCCACGGTGAATATGCGCTACAAGGGGGTCGATGCTACGCTCTTGCGTCCGAACCCCAACAACGCGGCGCAGCCCCTCTTCCTCGGCGCCGCGAGCGCGCTCGACTACAACAACTCGACGCGCAATCCGGCCTTCACCTACAGCCGCCTCACGCGACTGGCGAACCTCACCACGACGCGCTCGAACGTGTTCGCCGTGTGGGTCACGATTGGCTATTTCGAGTTCGACCCCTCCACGGGCAAGCTGGGCCGCGAGGTCGGTTGGGATTCCGGCGAAAGCCGTCGCAACCGGGCCTTCTTCATGATCGATCGCTCCATTCCCGTCGCCTATTCACCCGGCGAAGTGAACAACACCGAGCGCTGCGTGGTCATTCGGCGATACTTGGAGTAGGGAAGAGAGAGTGAGTGGTGAGTGGTGAGTGGTAAATACCGAGCCGGGAGCGTGAGCGACCGGAGTGCAATTTCAGAGCTGGAAGCGTAAGCGACGCGAATTTCTTCGCGAAGCGCGCACTCGGCGAGCGGGGGCCCCGCGAAAGTCTCCCGAGCCCCGCGCTAAATTAGAACGGCTCGCGTTCCGCCGACGGCGCCAGCGCGAGTTCCTTGAGCGCATCGAGCGCCGAGAGCACGTCGGCCCGGGCAATCGCTTGCCAGTCATCGGTCTTGTGCCGCAGAATGGCCAGCTTGAACGCCTCGAACGCCTCGGCCAAATCGTCGGGAAGCTCACCTAAATTGGCGAACGGTTGCACCGTCGCCACGGGTTCGCCGTTCTCCGCGGCGAAATCGTTCGCATTGGCACTCGCTTCGCGTCCGGCCGTGCCGCTGGGCTCGTCGCCGAAATCGGGGCCTTCGTGAGTCGGTCCGCTCGCGCCATCCACGTCGCCATACTGGGGCCGAATGTCGGCCTGGCTATCGTGAGCCGGCGAAACGTCTTCGTCGGTTTCCGCCGCCACGATATCTTTCGCCTGGGGCGCCGCTTCTCCCGCCGGCCGCAGCGTTTCCCAGCGCTGCTGCCGCATTTGGCTTACCGACCACTGGCTTTGCACGGCCCCTTCGAGCCACATTTCCGCGTCGTCCCAATCGAGGGCGCTTTGAAAATGGCTCCAGAAAAGCCCCGGATATTTCTCGCAGCTTTCGCCGAAGCGTTCGCTCACGCGGCGGAGCCGCCCCACGTGCTGGCCCGTCACGCCGCCCACGCGCTGGCTCCAGGCTTCATCGGACAACTCCGGCACCGGCGCTCCGGCCGCTTCGAGGGCCGCTCGCCACTGGCAGATGATGCGTCCCTTCTCCCAGTTCGTGGTGCTTACGAGCTTGTTCCAGCGTCCCACGAACGGCTGCGACGCCGCCTCGACCTCGCCGGCCATTTCCAGGGCGCCTGAACTAACCGCATGATCCTGCATGAAGGGCCTTCCTTAATTCCTCGGGACTCGTTCCGTTCGGGAAGAATTAAGGTAGCGGCCGCTCGCGCCTCTGGCGAGGCGCGCCGTGAAGATTGTGCGAACGGGCGGAAACCCTCGCACGAATGGGCCCTGTCCGTTTATTCCGGCCTGGGGAAAACCTGTCGGCAAGATCGTCGCCGTGAATGGCGATGGCACCCACGGAGAGTACTCCGTGGGCTGGGAACGCACGGTTGCCCTTACTTCCGCTTCAGCACGAAACCGGTGTAATGGAACCCCGTTTCGTCGGTAGTCACCATGCCGCCGCTGGGGGCGAGGTACTTGGCAATTACGGCGAACGGCGGCAACGGCTTATCTTTGAGGGCGCCGTCAATCGCCTTGAAGAAATCGTTACGCTCGGCGGCCCGGCCCAACGATTGTTTCGTGGCCTCGGCGGTCGCTACGTCGTAGAGCATTCTCAGCCCTTCCTCCGGCCGATCGAACGTCACGAGGCCTGGCGTATCGCCGCCCGGCTGCCGCTTGATCTTGCTGGCAATGAGCTTGTAATCGAGTTCGCCGGCGAGCCCCTTTCCCCCTTCGCTCTTCGCGGCAATGCAGTGCTGCAAAATGCTCTCGCGATCGGCCACGAGAAGGTAGTCGTCGTAAATCGCAATGCACGGACGGGCATCGACATTCAGCACCGTTTCAATGTCGCGCGGCGGACGTTCGCCCGCGGGACGGTCACCGCCGGCGGGCTGGGCGTCACCCGCCGGGCGATTACGCCGACGCGGCCGCGGGTCGATTTTCGAACGCCAGTAATTCACGCCGCCGTACGCCTGTGGCTCAAGCGCCTCGGGGAACTTCGCCATGACTTTTTCGAGGACTGGTGTGAATGCCTTCGCGTCTTTCAGTTTGATGGCCACAAGATTCGCCCGGGCATTCAGTTTTGCTGGCTTCTCCACCCAGTTCACGAGGCTCACGCGTCCTTCGGCGGCGGTAAGAATTTCCGTTTCGAAATCGGCCCCGAGGGGATCGGAAATCGTCCGCTTCACGTCGTTCGCCAACGCATTATCGCCCAAGAAACTGTTGTAAACCTTGCGCAGCTCGGTGTACGTTTCGTCGGCATCCCAGTGGAACGTGGTGTAGCCGGCGGCGTCGGCCGGCACCCAGGGCTCCGGCGAAATCTCGCCCGATTTAAGGGCAATCATTTTCAGCACGCCACCCCGCGGCGATTCAAGCAGCAGGTGCGTGTGCGAGACGGCGTCGAAATCGTCGATGCCGAAAATCAGGCTGCCGCCCACCGCTTGCAGGCCGTCGAGGCCGAGCGAAGGGAGCACGGCAAGGCCTACCTGGGCCGACGTATTACCGCGGGCAAAGGCCTTCGTGGCAGCGATGGGGTCGGCGTACCATACGAAGGGCGCTCCTTCGCTGGCCGACGACTGGCAGCGCTTCATCACGGCGGCGAACTTGTCGTTCTGCGTGAGCGGCTTGCCCAGCTCCTTGTCTTCCTTGCCGTCCCACCGCGCGAGCGCGTTTTTAAGCTCACTCGTCCGCGTGGCAATAATGTAAGTGCCCTTCCGCTCACAGAAGGCGATTGTGCGATTGGCGTCGTTGTTCGTTACATACGTGGTAATGAGTGTGTCGCCTACGGTCTCGGTGCTCTTCACGCCGCCCCCTTCGACTATGGCCGCTTCGCCTTTCTCCACGAGTTTCTGTGCGCTCGGCAACTGGTCGCCCACGTCGACGAGAAGCAGTACCGCCGGCGACATGCCTTCGGGAGCGACGACCGCGAACGCGACTTCGCCCTGCGGAATCTTGAGCAGTTCGCCGAGCGACGCGCCCACACGCTCCTGAACGCGGCTGAACGCTTCGGTCATCGAGCCGTAGAGATGGGTGACGAGCGGCTTGATTTCCGGATCGTTGCTGATGCGGCCCATGGCCGTTTCTTGGAACTTGGCCATCGACTGCGGTACGTTCGCCATGCGTACATAAATCACGGTTTCGTCGGGCAGCAGCTGCGCGGCGGTCGGCCGGTCGGCCCGTGCCGCAGGCACGGCGAATGCCACCACCAGGGCAGCCACGAAAACGCGAATTGAAGTTGCTTGCAGGTACATGGAAAACTCCCCCGCTCAAGAAACGTGGCGAACCGAAAAGGGCTAACATAATGCCCAATTTAACTCACCGGTATTACCCGCACAGCCAGAGGCGGGTTTCAGACATCAAACTATAGCGGTCGTAAGGGTAAAATGCGTATAATGCCGTGTAATGGTTTTGCGGGCTTAAAATATCCGATAGCTCGCGTAGGACCGTTACCTTCCTGATAATCCCACCATGCGTCACGCCATTCTCCTTATCGCCGCCGCACTTCTGCTCGCCAGTTCGGGCGTCGTGCAGGCCCAGTCGCTCTTTGGCAGTAGTAGCAGCAGTGGCGGCCGTAGTCCCGGAGGCGGTACGATATCGGCCGGCCAGCGTTCCTTCTCAGGTTCAGGCGGCGGCGCCGCGGCCATGAATGGCGCGGGGCTCGATAACCAGGCCCAGGTGGGATCGATCTCCGGAAACGAGCGCTTCGTGCGCGGCAATCGGCAGCCTGGGCAATTCGTGGGAGCCGATACCGGCGACACCACGAACATCTTCAGTGCCGCCACGCAAGGGGCGCTGCAGAACCAGGTTCGCAACCTGGTCAAGAATCAATCGAACTACAATACGAACAACGGCAACCGCAATTCAAATAACCAGGGCACCAAGAAGCAGCCGCGAGTTCACCTGAGCCTCGCTCAGGAATTTGCGGCCGAAGCCGCGGCGCACCGCGTGGCCAATGAGGTGGTTGCCACGCGCCTCTCGAGTTTGCCCGGCCTCAAGTTTACGGCGCCGCTAGAGGTAGTTGTGGAGAACCGGGTTGCAACCCTGCGGGGCTCGGTCGCCACGGACCACGATCGCGAGTTAGCCGCTCAATTGGTGCTCCTAGAGCCCGGCGTGTCGGAAGTGGTGAATGAGCTGGCGGTGCTGCCGCCGTCGCCGGCGCCGTCGGCAAAGTAGCCGGCACCGCGACCGGCATGTTGGCGGGCATTCCATACGCGACCATTCCATACGCAGGCATTCCATTCGGGGCTATCATGTTTGCAGCAGCCGCGGCCGGCACGTATCCGTTCGCAGGGTAGTTCGCCGGAATATCGCTCAGGGGGCCTGCGGCCGCCACCGATCGCTGCAGCCCCGGCGGCAGGTTGATGGTCGTCGTTTGCACGCCCGGGCTCGTCCATTTCGTAAGCACCCCGCCGCTGGCTTGGCCGGCATCTTCAAGGGGCTCGCTGTAACTCACTTGCTGCACGCCGCTACCGCCGGCCTGCGATATCAACGCACCCAGCGGCCGAGGCGCGGGCGCAAGGGGTGCGGACGCCGGCGCCTTCGGGCCCGGCAGCACGTGTTTGCTTTGATCGCCAATAATCGTGCGCCCTGACGCGCTCGTGAACTTGGCCAAGAGGCTCACGGTTTTCTCGGGGCCACCCACGGCGTCCCACGGAATCCATACGCTGTACGAAGGGCCAAGTTCCGAAGGGCTGTAGTGCTGCGCCAGTTGCTCGGGCTTAATGACATACCGTCGCTCCGGCGACTGACCTTGCGACGCCATGGCCTCGTCAAACGTGTACACCACGAGCGAGCCTTCCACCTGCAGCGATTGGCTATGCTCGTTGTAGAAATAAACGCGGCCGCCAAAGCCGCGCGTGGGTGTGCCGCCCGCCGGCGTGTAAATCACGTCGGACCAATTGACGATGAGCTTGCTCGGTTCCCCCTTAGGGTGCTCCTGCTGCTCCTTCTCTTTGGAGAGCCAGTCGGACTTCTCGCCTTTGAGCCACGGCACGCCCGACGACAATCCCTTGCAGCCGGAAAGCGCCACCAGCCCCAGGCAACACCCGAGGGCAACTATCGTTCGAACCCACACGAACGGCCGCTTCACGTTGTTCATCACGTTACTGTCCTCCCTGATTCCATGGCCCGGGCGGCGCTGTTTGCGGATACGCGGGCATTGCCTGCGGATAGGGCGCTCCTTGCGGCGCGGGCACTCCGGGCACCGGCGCCTGATAGCTCACCGGCGCTACCTGATTGGGCGCCACCGCGGCCGGCACAAACGGGGCCGGTGCGGGATAACTCCCCGCGGGCACTCCATTCCACCCGCCATTCGCGGGCGGCTGCCAGCGCGCGTGCTGCATTTGGGTCGGCGAAATTTCCGGCGGCGGCGCCGGCATAGGCGCCGGCTTTCCAGCGGGCACCGGCAGCGGATTCGGCGGGTTACCCATCGGCAGCGCGCCGCCCGGCTGACGGATCGCCGGACCGGGAATTTGTTCCTGGGCGGCCGGTGTTTCGTCGGGATAGATCGTCATCGGGCCCCAATCGCCCGCCGGTTCGCACCGGCTATTCAGCCCCACGTCGCCGTGCATATCGATCACGTCGGCCAGGCACCAGCTCATGCGCGACGACTCGACATGCTTGATGTGCTCCACGTCTTCGTCATTCTTCACAATAATGGGCGTCATGATAATGAGCAGTTCTTTGCGCTGCTCGAAGGAGTTGTCGTAACGGAACATGTCGCCCACGAGCGGAATATCGGAAAGCCACGGTACCCGCCGCTTGTTCTGCAGCGTGTTTTTCGAAATGAGGCCGCCCAGCACTACGGTTTGCCCGCTGCGGGCACTCACGGTCGTTTGGGCGGTGGTCGTTTTGATTTGCGGCGAGCGAATCACGTCGCCGTTTTGGTTGATCGAAATGGGAATACCTTCCGCTTCGGTGCCGAGCTCGCTGCGCTCGGCGTCAATTTCCATGACGACCTGGCCGTCGGGGCTAATGCGCGGCGTGACGCCGAGAATAATGCCTACGTTTTCCAGCACCGTGTTGTTAACGGTGCCGGTCGTCGTTTGTTGCGAGCTGGTAATACGCGGCACGCGCGAGCCTACCTGCACGAAGGCCGGCTGATTGTCGAGCGTCATGACCTGGGGCCGCGACAGCACCTGGATATGCCGTTTGTCTTGCAAAGCCCGCATGAGCACGCTCACCGAATCGCTGCTGGCCGAAAGGACGAGGCCGCCGTAACCCAGTTCAGTGTTCGAGCGGCCGAGCGAAAAATTCGAAATGGCTTGCCCCGCCACGTTGTCCTTCGTGGCCAGCGAAGCCGCACTCGCCGCATTACCCAGCGGCAAAGTGTTGTTGAAGTTGAAGCCAGGAACCGCCGTGGTATTGAGCACGCTGCGGTTGAACAAGAGCGAATCTTGCAGGCCCAGCTCTACGCCGAATTCATCGCGGTCGGTCAGCTCGACTTCGCCAATGAGCACCTGAATGAGCACCATGGGCGGACGCTTATCCAGCTCGTCGACAATCCGCTTGATTTCGTCGAAGTACCGCGGCGTGGCGCTCACAATCAAACTGTTGCTTACTTGCTCGGGCACCACCACCACCTCGCGCTCGATTTGCTCGAACGGGCTATAGGTTCCCGGCGCGAGCTGCTGCACCTGCCGCTCGCTGGTAAGGAACTGGTTAATGGCCGTGGCCACGTCGTTCGCCGGGGCGTTTCGCAGGCGATACACTTCCGTTTTGCGCTGCCGCACGTCGCTGGCGTCGAGCCGCAGGAGAATCGCTTCCACCACGCTCAAATCGCCCGGCGAGCCCGACGTAATAATGCTGTTCGTACGCTGGTCGACCGCGAACCGCAGCGAAACCAGCGAGCTATCGCCCTGCCCTGTCGCCGTTAGCCCCAGGAGAGCCGCGGCCGCCCCGCCGCCGCCACCCCCTTGGCCCGTTGTTACCGGCAGGCCAAAGAGTTGCTGCAGCATCGTGGCGAGAGCCGAAGCATCGCCATTGACGATCGTGAATACTTTGAGCACCGACGACGCGCCCGGCAGCGAATCGAGCTGCTCGATGAGGGCGCCAATCAAATCCATGCTTTCCGGCGGGCCAGTTACCACGAGCGTATTCGATCGCGGGTCCGACGCGATGCGCACGTCAGTAAGAATGCCAGATTTCAAGAGCTTCCCCTGCTCGGGGTCGATGACCGCGAACTGCAACATGGCCGAGCGGCTCGAAACGCCGGCCCGCGAGGCCGCGTTGTTACCGGTGCCTTGCTGATTTCCGCCGGTGGCGCCTTGCAGGAACTGCTGCGCCGCGCCACCACCGCCTTGCGTGCGCGACGTGCCGCCGCCACTCTGCCCGGAAATGGCGTCTTGGAGAATGGGCGCGAGTTCATCGGCCAGGCTGTTCCGCAGGCGGAATACTTTCACTTCGTTGGCCGCTTCGCTGCGCACCACGTCGAGCCCCTTCACCACCTCGCGAATTTCGGCGAGGTCGCGCGGGCTGGCGTACACGAGCAGCGAGTTCGTGCGATAGTCGGCCAGAATGCGGGCCTTCACCCCGAGGCCGCCACGGTTCTCGTAGAACGAACGGAGCGATGCCTCGGCGTCGACCGCCGCCATGTATCTCAGCGGCAGCACCGTGAATTGCGAGTTCGGCGCCACGGGCTGGTCGAGCTTGGCGAGCACGTCTTCCAGGGCCTTTACGCCTTCGGTCCGGCCGATGATGAGCACCGCATTGGGTTTCGAGAGCGGGAAGTACGAGACCCGGCCCGTGCGCGGCGAAAGCACCTGATCGTAGAACTGCCGCACGAGGTCGGTGAGCTGTTGGGCATCGACATTCTTGAGCCCATGAACGGTAATCGAGACCTGCGTCGTCGCGCTCATCTTTTCAATGTCTTCGATAATCTTGATGACGCGGTCAACGTCGCGCTTGTTGCCCCGCACTACGATGACATCGAGCCCTTCGATGTACTCGAGTTGCACGGGACCAATCAGCGAGGTGTCGTCATCGCCGGCGGCCGGCGGCGCTTCCGCGCCCGGCCCCGGCAGAGCGCCACCAGGGGCCGCCGCGGGCGGCGCGGCAGCCGGCGGGGCTTGAGCGCCCGGCGCTGGCTCGGCCTGGGCGAGCATTTTCTGCTGGAAGATTCCGTCGACCAGATCGCCGCCCCAGCGCAGGCGCGGCGTTCCTGTTCCATCCTTTTCACCCGTGGCGGCATTCAAATTCGAAACGGCCTGCTCGAGTTGAGCCCGCGAGGCCGACTTCACCGACACGAGCTCCGCCTTTTGCCCCAGGGGCAGCGTGCGGCGGTCGTACAGCTCGAGCAACTTCTTCCAGCCGGCCATTTGCGCGGCGGGAACCGAAAGGGTCACTTCGCCCGTTTCGGCGTTGAGCAAAATCGCGCCGGCGGGCGCGCCGCCTTGCATGATTGAATACTGAGTGCGCTTGCCATCCTGGGCATTCGTCGCCGCGGTAATGCCCGGCAAGCGTTCGAGCAAGCGTTGAAACTGGCTTCCCTGCAAATGCTCGAGTCGATAGCTATAGTTCACGAGGGGTGCGCTGGGAGCGCGATTCGCTGGGACTTCGGCCGGCGTCGCTGACGGCGCCTCGCGGCGCGCGGTTTCTTCATCGCGTACCGCCGGCGCTTTGGCCAGGCTGGCGGCAATTTCGCGCTGCACTTCGGCTGGGGCCAGCACCACGAGGCGCCCCGCCTTGGCATCGGCCGCAATGCGCACGTTGGCGGTCGCGCGGTATTTTTCCGTAAGCTCGCGCGCCCGCTGCGCCGCTTGCGGGCCTACCTCGTAGGCCTGCATAACGGCTTGCCCAGGCATCGGCGCCGGCGCGGGCTGCTGGCCCGCGGCCGTAAGCGGTCCGATCGCCGCGATCGCCACCACAATCCAGGCGGACCAATGGCTGTTCTGCCAGAGGCCGCGGTGAGGGGAACGTATCGTCGCCATATTCAACCGTCCGTGTCGAAGGAGCATCGTCCCTAATGCTAGCGTTCACGCGCAGCGCGAGCGCAAAGTTTGCGCCGGTGGAATTATCGGAAAAGTTTACCCGTCTTCTAAAGGGAATTACGGACGACCGCCGTGCTGGCGCTCAAGTCGATGGGCCTCGCGACCGCAGGAATGGCCCTCTCATATTCACCGTCTCCTCCCGGAAACGCCCGTTTTTTCCCCTGTTTTCCCCCGTTTGCCGGCGACTGCTTGCCCCCCTCTCTCGGTGTGAGAATAATGGAGGCTCGCGCCTCTACGTTTCCTGGATTCGCTACATGACCCTGGTTCACGCCGCCGCCGATTCGCCCACCTCGACCCGCGAGAGTGAGCAGCAAATTGACACGGCGGTCGACGTGGTGACGCCTGAGAACATTGCTTTCAGCTATCACCTCGCCGGGCCCTTCCGCCGCCTCCTCGCCTTCGGTCTCGACCAAACGTTGAAGGTGCTCGTGGCCGTGGGGCTCTACATTGTCCTGGGCATTACCGGCATTGTGGTTGGGCCGACGTTCGTGCCGCTCTACATCCTGGCGATGTTCGTCGTCCATCAGGCCTATGGCGGTTTGTTCGAGACTTTTTGGAACGGGCAAACGCCCGGCAAGTATCTGCTGCACATTCGCGTGCTCACCACCGCCGGCGAGCCAATTAACGGCATGCAGGCCATGCTGCGAAACTTCCTCCGCGAACTCGATCTGCTCCTCCTCACCGGCCTCATCGCCTGTTCGATGAATCGCCGCAACCAGCGACTTGGCGACCTCGTGGCCGATACGATGGTGGTCGTCGAAGAGACCCGTTGGCTCACCGGCGTGGCCCGGTTGGAGGACGAGCGCGCGGGCCAGTTGGCGGCTTATATTCCGTCGAACTTCGTTGTGAGCCGCTCGCTCGCGCGGGCGGTGGCCCATTATGTCGACCGGCGGAAATTCCTCTCGCAGCCGCGGCGCCGCGAAATTGCCCAGCACGTGGCTGTGCCGCTCATCGAACGCTTCAGCCTGCCGCCCGATACCAGCTACGATTTGCTCCTCTGCGCCTTGTACTATCGCACGTTCATTGCCGACCGCGCCGAGAACGTGCCCACGCTCGATCCTTATTTGCGACAGAAGGCCCAGCCGCTGCCGCAATTCAATCCTCAAGATGTATTCGCCGCGCCGACAGGCCGGCGCTAGTGCCCATGAAGGTTGCTGAACTCCTCGAAGCCCGACGTCGCAACTGGCAAGAGCTCGATCAGCTCTGTGGCCGCCTGCATACAAGCCGCGCCGAATCGCTCGGGCCGGCCACGCTCACGCGCTTCGCGGCGCTCTACCGCGCCGCCTGCGCCGACCTGGCCCTGGCCGATAGCTACCAGCTGCCGCCGGAAACCGTGCAGTATTTGCATCGCCTCGTGGGCCGCGCGCATAACCAGCTCTATCGCACGCGCAAGTTCGATTACCAGTCGTGGGGAAAAATCCTGCTCTACGACGTACCCCAATTCATCTTTCGCGATCGCTGCGTGCAAATGGCCTTTTGTCTTTTCTGGGGCATTTTCTTCGCGAGCGCCGTGCTCGCCGCCTCGCCCACCATCTGGCCCGATTTCGATCGCCAAATGCTGGGCGACGAAATGATCGATCAGCTCGAAGAAATGTACAAAGACCCCATCGCGGGGCGCGATCCGTTCACCAACAATCAAATGGTGGCCTTTTACGTTTACAACAACGCCGGCATTGGCCTCAAGTGTTTCGCTTTCGGCCTGGGCGTATTGCCCGGGCTGCTCGTGACGTCGTTCAACGCGGCCCATTTGGGCGCGGCGTTCGGACACATGGCCCGCCCTGAGGTTTACCCCCACCAGGGCAAGCACTTTTTCCATTTCGTAACGGCCCACGGGCCGTTCGAGCTCACCGCCATTGTGCTTTCGGCCGGCGCCGGCCTGCGGATGGGCTTCTCCTGGATGATTACCTACGGCTTCACCCGCGGCTCATCGCTCCGGCGAGCGGGCAAAGACGCCCTGCCCATCGCCCTCGCCGCGGTGCTCCTCTTTATGTTTGCCGCGCTGCTCGAAGGTCTCCTTTCGCCATCGGCCGCGCCGTACGTGGTGAAGGCGCTGGCCGCGGCCTTATCGAGTGCGATACTCATTTTCTATTTCATTGTGCTGGGGTTCCCCCGCTCGAGCCCGCTGTTTTTGTCGTCCTCTTCCAGTGAGCGAAACTAAGTCTACGCCCTTCGGAAGTCACCGTGCAGCTCGATAACACCAGCCTCGTGATTCGTGAACGCAGCCAGGTCGACATTCTCGACCTGGCCCTGCAGGTGATTCGTCGTTACCTCGGCCCCCTCCTGCAAACGTTCGCGCTGGGCGCGCTGCCGTTTATCGTGCTCAACGAAGTGCTCACCGGCTGGATGCTCACGAACGTTGCTTTCGACGACCCCTGGGATTTGCCCGGCCGCTACCTCTGGGCGCAAATGGTGCTGGTGTTCCTCGAGGCCCAATGGGCCTCGGCGCTGGTAACGTACTTTCTCGGCCGCGCCGTCTTCCTTGAAAAACCCCGCCTCCGCGACATGGTGCGCGACGTGCTCAAAATGTCGTGGCCCCTGTTCCTGGTGCAAGGCATTCTCCGCTGCGCGGTTCCCGCCCTGGTGATGTACGGCTTCGTGTGGCATACCAATGAAATCGTGGCGCCGACGGAAATCGTCCTCATGACAATTTTCTGCCTCGTCGCCGCGGGCGTGCGTGCTTTCCGGCCGTTCGCCACGGAAATCGTGGTGCTCGAGCGCAACAAGCTTACGTCGAGCAATCGCAACGTCATTACCGTCGGCCGAAGGAGTGCGGCCCTGCATGGCCCGAGCTCGGGCGATCTCTTCTCGCGCTGGCTCGGTTCGGTCCTGGTCGCCACGCTCGGTTTTGCTCTCGTGTTCGCCAGCCTGTACACGACCTGGGGCTTTCTCATGTTTCACTGGCAGCTCGACCGCGTGAATACTCGCATTTTGTTTCCGCTGGCGCTCTGGATTATCGTGTTCTATTTCGCCGTCGTTCGCTTCCTCTCCTACCTCGACCTGCGCATTCGCCAGGAGGGCTGGGAAGTTGAGCTGCGCATTCGCGCCGAAGCCGCGCGCCTGATTCGCAATCCCCTATGACGTATCGCCTCGAAACCGTGCTGTTCGCCCTGCTCATGGCACTTGCCTGGGCTACGGGCGCGAGCGCGCAAGAGGAGAACGACGCCGTTGATACCGCCGGCAGCGCGCTCGCCGCCGAGCACTACCCTTGGTACGATCCCGCCACCGACGATTTGCGGCCCCTGCATGTGGCGCCGCCCGCCGAGCCGCCCGAGCCGAACTATCCCGATTGGGAATGGAACACGCCCAACGCACCGAGCTTCACCGGCTTTCAAGGCCTGGGAACTTTGTTGGAAGTGCTTTTGATCGGCCTCTTGGTGCTGGTGTTCGTGGGCATCATCGCGGCCCTGATTTACTACTTCATGCGCAATAGCGACGTTGCCGCCGGCGCGACCACGGAAGCGGCCAGCGCCCCCAGCGAGGCCGACCGCATCGAGAATCTCCCCTTCCCCGTGCGCCGTCCGCAGGGAGACTTGCTCGACGAGGCCCGTCGCCAGTACGAAGCCGGCAACTACAACGAGGCCATCGTTTACCTTTACTCCTACGAGCTCGTGCAGCTCGACCGACACCAGCACATTCGCCTTGCCCAGGGTAAAACGAACCGCCAGTACCTCCGCGAAGTGCGTCCGCAGGCCAACCTCTGCTCGCTCCTGGAGCGCACCATGGTGGCCTTCGAAGACGTCTTTTTCGGCCACCACCCCCTCTCGCGCGAGCAGTTCGAAGTTTGCTGGAATAGTCTCGATCGATTCCACTCCTCCGTAGAGACCGCCGCCACATAATCAAGCGCCATGACGTCCCTCGCTCCCAAATCGAACTCCCTTAGCCACCGGCCAATGCTCCGCGCGTTGGGCTCGTGCGCCGCGGCGTTGCTGCTCGCTCTCGTTGCCGCGGGCTGCGGTTCGCAGTCGCAACGGCTCGATACCGGCTACGGCGCCCGCCGCGGGATGGGCTACTCCTCCAGTGTGAGCGGTACCAGTATTCTGGGGGAAATGTTCGAGAAATCGGGCGCAAAGGTCACTTCCTGGCGTCACCTTTCGCCGAAGCTCGAGCAGGCCGATGTCATCGTTTGGGCGCCCGACAGCTTCTCACCACCCAGCGCCGAAACTCGGCGCTGGCTGGAAGAATGGCTGCGCAAACGGCCGCACCGCACGCTGGTGTACATTGGCCGCGATTACGATGCCGCGAGCGAGTATCTTTCCAGCACAGTGGGATCCGAAGCTTGGAATTCACGTGACTTGAAGTCGCGGC
>JADMIO012779114.1_pt1 | contig 38360 bp, 35 predicted proteins | sample 8958161 | NCBI WGS metagenome assembly JADMIO01 (sample SAMN16585339, study PRJNA669376) | soil metagenome | isolation source: Crop rotation soil | place: USA: Cullars Rotation, Alabama | collected 2011 | reverse complement strand
GCCGCGACTTCAAGTCACGTGAATTCCAAGCTTCGGATCCCACTGTGCTGGAAAGAACCCGCAGTCCCGCCTCGCCCCCAAGCAGCACGATCAGGTAAGTTCGCCAGTCGATTTCCTGTGCGGCTCGAAGAAGGCGTTCGTAAATATCGAAATCGTGAAACGCCGCCTCTCTGCGACCAATCGGCAGAAGCTGAATCGCGCAAGGAAGCCTGTCGATGAGTTCCCACTTCATCGCTGTCTTGAGCAACACATTCAGCACTGTCAATACGTTGTTCACTGTCTTCGGCGCTCGGCCCATCATCCGCACCTTGAGGCTCTGAACATGGGCATGTGTGATCGAGTCGAGCTTCTCGGAACCAAGAGCAGGTATCAGATGAACCCGAAGGATCGTTTCCTTGGACGCGATCCCGCTGGGCTTCTGACGGTTGGCCCGAGCGTATTCCTGAATGAACCTCGGTGCGAACTCTTCGAGTGTGGGCACCTCCTTCTTCCTCTGCGGTGGGCCGTTGACGAGAATGTGGCGTTCCCGCTCTTCACCCCACCGCTGCGCCCCGGATTTGGACGTAATCGAGGCTTTCCGCCGCTCTCTGAACCGTTGACCGGTCGGGAGGAGGACATTGATGTCCACCTCCCAGCCGCCCTTCCGAAATTTTCGAACTTTCACGCTCATCGGTCACTCCGATCCGATGGCGCGCACTTGTGGTGCAGCCAGTCTAACAGCACGTCACGACGGACGAGACGACGCCGTCCGATACGCAGCACACCGGGAAGTTGCCCCCTCCGCATCATCTCGTAGACCGCCTTGGGCGAGGTGCGAAGAAGCGTGGCGACTTCGGGAACGACCAAGAGCATTTCGTTCCCGCTCGCCTCAGGCAATCGGCGCACACGTCCGAGACGGGCGTTGGTGATCATCGGGTTCATACAAAAGCCTCGTCTCTGTCACCCATGAGAAAGGCACGCCCAGCCGCCGTGATGCAGTGATCGTAGGCCCCCTTGGCTCCCTTGATGCGCGTCACGTAACCTTGGGCCGCGCCAGATGCCTTGACCAACGTAGCTTCGATCCGCGCGTTGCTGTGTCCCTTCCCCGCCAACGCCCCTTTTATTTGCCTGATGCTCATCGGATTCTGAGCCTCGGCCAGCAACCTCAACACCGCGACCATCACACGGTCTGCGTTCAGTGCGTTCCGGCTTTTGGCCGAGTAGGTCAGGTGGCGAGTCAGAGGTTCAAATTCCAGGTGTCCTTCATCCACCGCGATATCCCGACCCCGAGCGCTGATGAACCGTGCGGAGGTGAGATCATCTCGTTCAGCGCGGACGAGACTCCAGATCCCATCAGGCCAATCGAGGATTCGGGAATCGCCTCTGGAGCGATCCCCACCGTGCCCGCTGTGGTGCACGACCAGTGCCTCGGGAACATCCGCCTCTTTCAGCAATGCATCAAACGCCGTGAACCATCGCCCCGCCTCGCTGTGCTCATCGAGCCCGAGGGCATCGAGGGCTGGTCGAAGGCAATCCACAATTACCAGATCGGCACTCAGACCGCGCAGATGTCCGGCCCACTCTCGCCGTCGTCCTTCATCGAGAATGTCGAAGGATCCCGCCGCACCACGCAAACTGATCAGATGCACGCGATCAGTGTTCTGGATCGCCTGATCGCGCAGCCACGCCTCAATCTGGCCCTCGCTCATTTCGAAATCGAGGATCACCACGCTGTTTACAGGTCGCACCTGCGCAGCGCCCAGGAACGGCACGCCATCAACTACGGAGCGGACAAAGTTGCCGACGAGCGTGGTCTTCCCGCTCTTGTATTGGGCGATCAAGATGACCTTGCCGCCGATCACGAACCAACCTACGATCCGGTATCCAATCTCTGGCCGAGCCTGGGCGAATCGCTGTTTCAGTGAGATCGCTGGGGGGATCGGTGTCGGTGGGCGATCCTCCAGATCCACCGCACGGCGCACAGCCCGCCTGAGACGTTCTTTACGAATCTCCTCTGGGAACTGCGCCAGCGAGTAGCCCGGATCGAGGCGATTTGCGGTTGCTACATGCGGACGACCCTGATCTCTCTTCTGAAGCGTGGGCTCTGTGTGTGTGTGCGCCCCCTCTATAAGGAGAGGGGCTCGCACATCCACGGCTTCAGTTGCCGGTGAAGAGGAATTGGTGGTCTGCGCCCCTGTGTGCGCCACGGTGTTGTTCTCGTTCATACCAATTCCTCCGGCAGCGCGGGGTGCGGCTCTGCGAGCATGTCTCTGACCAACCACGATGGAGGCTTCACGGTGCGTTCTCCGGATTTCAACACGCGGAAGAAAACAGCAGTGCGGGCCAACCAGTAGGTGAGGGTGGCGGGGGTGAGGGCTTCCAAGCCGTCGTCCATTCGAACGCATGGCAGGTTTCCAACGCGGACAAATCGCGGCGGGTGAAGTCCACCGTTGGCCTCCCGCAGCGCCTCCCACGCCTCAGCCACGGCGCGGGGCACGTCTTCGTGAGTCACATCAATCTGAATCAGGTCTCTTCGTCCTTTATGAGCGGGATTGGTTATCTTGCCGTTCTGCATATCCATGGCGTTGGACAGCTCAACTGGACCGTCCAGTTTTGGTTCGGGTGAATTCATCTGGCCTCCTTTGGGGGCTGCTGCATCGCAGCCGCTCATGGACGCTTGTCGGCAGGATCGGACGGACGTTACTTGTTACGGTGTGTTACCGTAACTTTGATGATTGGGTTACACCTTCGTGTCGCGGCTCCCCGCCCTCAAATCGTTGAAGCAACCGAATCTGGGTGGATTTTGGGAGGTGACATCGACTTCCCAGACCGTCTTTCACAGGAAGTTTTTCAACTTCCAGCGGAGCTTGTTCGGGATGGTCGCAGCTACGGGGCGGTCCTGGCGTCACTGCAGCCGCTGGCCGGAAAGAAGCCCAGCGACCTCACTGCGGCTGGCGAAATGCTGGCCCACAGACGCAGGGGCCTGATCGCTACCCTAAACGACCGGTTGCCAACCTCGACACTCGGTGTCGATGACCTCGATGCGTTTCTCGCGGTCAAGACCCCGCGCCAAGGAGCGTCGTTCATCCGCAAGGCTGGAATTCTGCGCCCGGGCGACACGGTGTGGGATCAGGCGGAACGGCAGTGGCCACCAGAGGCAGAGACATTCGGACAGCGCTGGGACGATGAACTGGACGACGACCGCCAGCACCATCTGGAACTGCTGATGCCGTTCTCCGCGTTCAGGCAGGAGCAGGAGCGGCTGCGGCAGTTGCTGGATCTTCTTCGTCAACGGCATGTGGCTCCTCTCGAAGCCGATGCCGTGGCTCAGGGCCAAGGTTTCCCTTCGGTTGATGCCTATATCCGATTCGCGTTTGCACTTCGGATGCACGGCGGCACCACTCTCGATACCGACATGAGGCAGGACGGGACTGCGGTCCTCATCGCGCACTACTCGCTTCCCGCGCTATATGCGCTCCTCTGGGCAAACGAGGGACTTGGTCATGCCCGACTGTGCGAGCGGGCCGACTGCAACAGTCTGTTCGCGGTGACTTCGCGTGGATCGAAGCGGTTCTGCACCGCACGGTGCGCCAATATGGAGAAGACACGTCGGGCACGGAGGAAGCACGCCTGACTCTCCGCAATGGTAGCTACTGAGGGCTACTGACGGTTCTATTCGACCTGTGAACGGCACTTTCAACTTGTTGAAATGGCGTTCCTCCGTCGCTATGGGCCGCTATGGGAGCCGTCGAACATGATCCTGAGGTGGGGCAAGTTCCAGATGACAAGGCTAAAGAAGCGCTGTCATCCTCGCGTTGCGCACTTTATGTGAGAGTCGTCATCATAAAAAATATTGATGGATCTGATTTAGATCTAAAAGAGATCCTCATGATGACTTTTACGCATGCTTGTCGAGAATCGCCGGAGTTCGAGTTATCCTTCGTTTGATTGGTCCTCTCAATCAAAAGGAGCTTCAGGTCTCGCGACTTTCTGGAGCCCCGCTCCCGAGTCCTGCGGTAGACTCGGAGCCTTTCGAGTGGATGGAGCGCAACGCTTTGGCTGACACTCTTGGCGATTTCGTAAAAGAAATAGCGGCCTTGATGAAGGAGAACAACCTTCGGCTGCCACTCAAGGATGAGCGGCCCTGGCATTTGCTTTTCTTCGACCTGAAGCGCGACCGTGGCGCTCAGGGCAGGCCCGCATTTTTCGACCGCCTCATCTTCGACTGGGATGGACCCTCCCCCAAGTGCCAGGAGTTGTCCGAATTTATTCATGCGCTTCATTGGAACGCCAACGTAACGGCGAGCAATCCAACATACGAAACGTTGACTCTCAGCGATGAAGTGGCCATTCGGTGGCGGCCTGCGCTCGTGACCAGCTTTCACCAGACTGCTTTAAATCAGGCTCGCACCAAGTTTCAGACTGCGTAGAGTCGTTAGGCGCAGATGGCTGGAGGGATAGGGCTTCAGAACTACCCAAAGCTGTCAGAAGTCGCCAAGGGACTGGACGACTACCTCCGAAGCAGGCATCCCAAATTTTTTGGGAGCCAAGCCACTCACCCCGTTCTTGAGCTGAAACGTCATAAAGTCGTCCACGACAATCTGTGGGGCACGAATAAGTTCAGTTGGCTGGAGTGGCTGATGGTCGATTCACCGATCATGCAGCGGCTCAAAGACATCCACCAAGTTGGGCTGGCGTTTGAGGTTTACCCCTGCGCTCATCATCAACGATTCGAGCATTCTCTCGGTGTGCTCACGCTCGCATCGAAGACGTTCGACGCCTGTGTCGCGCACAACGCCGGGGACCTGCAGACCTTCCTCCCAACGCTCTACGATGGAACAACCTACGACGACTGCATCAAGCGACTCCGGCAGGAATTGCGGTTGGCGGCACTCCTTCATGACACCGGGCACAGTCTCTTCAGCCACGCCTCCGAGAAGGTTTATTCCAAGCTTCCCCTTTTGATCGAGGCATCTGCCGAACTCACGCAGATTGCTGGCAAAGAAAAAGGGGCGGGCGAGGTGATCTCGTTCTGTTTGGCACAAACTCAATCGCTTTCCGATTTGGTCCAGCGCGGCAGATCCAAGTTACTTGGAACACCCGCCTTTGATGAATACGACGGTGAAGTCAATCTCGATCATGTGTCTCTTCTGATCGTTGGACGGGCATGGCACCCGTATCTCCAATTTTTGGGCGACATCATTTCCTCGGCGTTCGATGCGGACAAGCTCGATTATCTGTTGCGTGATGCCACCGGTGCAGGTCTTCCCTTACGGTATGACCTTGACCGCTACCTTCACGCTGTGCACGTAAAACGCTCGGAAATGGCAGACGGAGAGGAGCAACTCAAAAAACTTTACGATTCACTTGCGCCAGGAAAGGCCGAACGGTTCACCGCATCGGGCAAGCAGCCCTTTGACTACTACGAGGCTTATCGCCTTCGCTTGCCGAGGTCCGCGCTGAATGCCATCGAGCAGATCGTGATTTGCAAGATGATGCTCTTCAGCTATCTCTACCATCACACGAAGGTCAGGGCGATTGAGGGGTTGTTTGAACGAATGCTGGCACGAGCGCAGAAAAACTGGGAGGGCGAGGAAGGATCTACGAATCTGAAAGTTCTGTGCAGATATCTCGACGTGACCGACTCATATCTGCGGTCGGACTACTTTCTCGGATCGACGGATCCTATAGTTCGTGACTACGCCTACCGACTCGTGAACAGGCTTGCCCCGAGAGAAGTGATGCGAATCAACTCGAGTATTGCATCGCACGCTGATCGAGCTCCTATCAATGACATGCTTTCCGACCTCCAGAGCCGAGCCAAGCGAGATGCGTATATTTCGAAGATCGAGACTGCAATGGGGGACGCGCTGGTGAAGAGAAACAAGGCGTTGTTCGGGGCCACATCAGCCGCCGCACTCGAAAAATCCGGCGCGTGGCTGGATGTCCCAAAAGCTCCAAAATTCGCTGACATAGACGAGGTCGCAAGCGGAGCCGAAGACGAGAGCCTTGAACTGAAACACATCTTTCCCGTCGATAAGTGGACGCAGGCATACACCTCCTACAGCTACAACGTTCGAATTTTCGCGTTCTCGGAATACGTAGCTGACGTCAAGCACGCGGGCCGGGCGGCATTGGAACAAGTGACCGGCGTAAAGAGTCCTGACTTTTACGCTCGGATCTCTCGAACTCGATAACCCAGACCGACGCATCCGGCAATGTGGGCGAGTCGTTGCCCAGGCGTGGCACCGTTTTTTTGTCAATCGATTGCAAAGCAGCTACTCCGAAGCTCTCGGAACAGGCGTTTCCTGAGCAATCTGATCGGCCCGCTCGGCACGATTTCCAAACACCCGCCGCCGCTCGCTGTAGACCCGCGAGGCAGGCACGCCGAGCATCCTTGCTGCTTCCCTAATCGACAGCCCCGCGACTCGGTCAAGGTCATTGCGGGCGATCCTCTTACGCTTCCGTCCGAGCTTCTGGCCCTGCCGCCGTGCCCTCTCCAGCCCTGCGTGGATGCGCTCACGGATGCGTTCCCTCTCGAACTGAGCGAAGCTGCCCATGATGCCGAGTAGCAGGCGCCCGGTTGGACTCGCGGTGTCGATGTTCTCACCGAGGCTGACGAATGACACTCCGGCTGCGTTCAGCTCCTCAATGGTGGTAATTAGGTGCCGCAGGCTGCGCCCAAAGCGATCCAACCGCCATACGGCCACCATGTCGACCTTCCGGTAACACGCATCCATCATCAGTTGGTCGAGTGCAGGTCGGCGGTCCTTCGCCCCGCTCACTCCCTGATCCACATACTCCTTGACGATGGTCCAGCCTCTCGCCTCGCAATATCTACGCAGCTCGATCAACTGGTTCTCGCACGTCTGATCGGTGGTGCTGACGCGGGCGTAAACGGCAACGCGAAGGGAGGGGCTCATAGCCCCTCCTCCCTCTGCTCGCGGCCAGCTTTCAGGATGTTGTCAGCAGCCTTGAAGATCCGCTGACAGCTCCGTTCCGGGATCTCGGCACCCTGCATCCAGTGCTGCAGGTAGCCTCTCGAATACTCCGCACCCTTGTTCAACCCCAGCGCAGCCGAGCACAGGAACGCCACACCCTCGGCTTCAACCTCTCGAATGTTCCGAGGCGTCTGTGGGCCGTCCTGCTCGGTGTGCTCGGTGGTGTGGCCCAAGACAACGTGCGCGATCTCATGGAGCAACGTCCGATCCGGCATAGGCGAGAGTGGCGATACCGCGATCTGCTTCCCCCGTGCGAACCCCCAGACGTTTCCATCGGTGTGATCAAACCGGACTGCCTCGATCCCGAGCGCCTGCATCGCTCGGAGGCGATCCCATTCGGGGATGGGTTCGGGGGTGTATTCCTGCCCTGATGTCTGGGACAGGACGAACCAGTTTCTCTTCAGCAGGAACCGGGTAAATGCGAGGTGCTCGGGATCCTTTCCCTCCTGCTCGATGGTCCGCTTGACCGTGATCGGCATCCAGAGGGCCAACGCCTTCTGACCTTTCTGCACGAACCGTCCCCGCTCCTTCCACTTGTTGAAGCTGGCAATAGGCCCTGGGCCGATCCCGCGTTCCGCACACTGTAGGAGGGCAAGCAGTTGATTGCCGAGAGAGTAGTGATGGAATGCCCCGAAGGCTTGATGGAGCTTCCCGGGTTCGCTGATGGCGGACTGCAGCAGACTGGCGAAGGTGGCGATCTGGTCCTGCGGATTCGTGGCGTTCATTGGCGTTCTCCCTTTCGGAAAACGCCGAGGGGCTTGGCCGTAAAATGGTGGCCAGCGTCCTCGGCAACTCAACCTTGCTGAGGCGTTAGGGGCGTTCAGGTGTTCCACCACCTGGGCGTCCCGACTTGCGATCAACTTGATCGCGTGATCTTCATTTCAGCAATTCGCACACCATTCCGATCATCAAGACAGACTGCGGATCATCACATCGGTCCATCGATGTGTGTGCTCTTTTGTAGACATCTATCTGATCTCGTAGACATCGACACTGATGAACGAGCTTGATCGTTATTGGTTGATCGTTGATGTGCAACAGCGGTGCGAAGGATGAAGACGACCACGGGGCATACCCACCCCCGGCTCCCCGGTTGTGACCCCCAGGGGGACGGCGTGTTCGATATGAGTCGGAATTTCTAGCAGTAGAAAACGCTATTGCAGAGCACAGTCGGCTCAATGCGGTTGCTGTTCCGTGCCCACCGATATCTGGTTTCCGGCCCCGGCGTCACCATCCTCACGGGCTCGCAGCGCTCAACACAACCCGCGCTCTCGCATCCAAAGCAGGGCGCGTTGAGCATAGACACGTTCGTCCTCCATAGGCGCTGACGTGGTCGCGGCCACTAACACTTCGGCTACCTGAGACCACTTCAAGGTCCCGATCCCCTTCACATTGTTGAGACCATCGGGGCGGTGTGGGTAGGTGGGGAGCCCTGTTTCCTTCACGCGGCTCATCACCTCGACACCCTTCCGGCTGCGCTCCTCGTCCATGATCAAGAGCGCGAAGTAGAAGTCGCGCACACCGGCGAACCACGACCCCACGTCGAGATTGCGGACGATCTGGTCCCGGGTCTCGTTGCTGGTTGTCCTCGTGCTGATGTCGCTTTTGAACTTGGCCTCGATGAACCAAACCGACGATTCCGTTTCGATGATCACGTCGATCTCCGACTCACCTTCATCACCCTGATGAAGCCGCAGCGCCGGTGGAGGCTGGACCTTCTTCCAAAGGTTGACGGTTACGACATGTGACGGTTGTGCTTCTGGCGATTCCGGGAACGCCCGCTGCCGCAGCCCCGGCAGCCACAGGTCCGGGTCGATCTGGGCCAAGGAGCGAAACACGTTCCACGTCAGGGCATCCTCGGAGTTCTCGCTCCGCAGCCGGTCACGCTTCTTCCCTCCCATTGCGGCCAGGTCAGGGTGATAGCGGTCGATGATTAGGTTGTCTCGATAGCTACTGGCAATGCGGACGCCTGACTTACTGAACTGCATAGCCGCCTTTCGATAATCCGGATGGTCTACCTGGTCGGCCCGCTTGCCTCAGCCCGCTCTGACTTAAAAGCTGGCGGTCAGGCAGTGCCGACGTCCCTAAAGATCAGGGCCACCCCCTGCTGTCGGAGGCGTGCGTTGAACTTCTTTTCATCGTCGCCATCCTTCGCGGTTGGTTGCAGTCCTCGCTTGCGGCCATAGGAGCCCGGGTTGACTCCGACAAAGAGAATCGACTGCGGGTAGCGTGTGTTGTAGGCAAGACATTGCCCTACGCCTCGCGCAATCTCATTCGAGCACGACGCTTTCTTTACGAGCTTCACCTCGATGGGAAGAATGGTTTTGTCGTCGCCAGCCGTGAGAGTGCGAACACTCTGACGCGAGATGATTACGTCGGGAACGAAATCCAGCCCATGGAGGCGCAACCACTTTACCTTCTTGGCGAGTCGCCATGCCTTGCGGTCGTCCTCGGTGCGCCCATCTCGGTAGACGACGTGGTAGGGGTGTTCCTCCGGCGAGACTGCGTAAAAAAGCCGTTCCCGTAGGTCCAACGCAATCCGCTCCACCAGGTCGTGCTCATTGTCGAGGGCGGAGCCCGACAACTCCAGGACGTGGCGAAGGTGGTGTTCGACGGATGCGACGAAGCTCTCCCAATCAGTCATGTCAACCCCGCTGCCAAAGCGCACCGCTGAGGGCTACGTCTCCTCCGCGGCCCCAGCTCCTGACATTCGCTCTCGAAGTGCCTCCCACAATCCCGCGTGATTCAGCAAGATGTCTTTGATCCCTGCACGCACCTCGGGGGAGTTAAGCGCCTGTTTGCTCATGGAGGTGTGAGCGTCGAAGGCACTGATGATCGCGTCCGTCAACTCGGAGTCGAGATCAGGCGAGTTCCCGAACTGCTGCTTACTGTTGTTTGCCGCCTGCTGCTGCAGCTTGCGGGACTCCAGCAGCTTCCCCATGATCACGTTGTTGACGTAGACCAGCTTGTCATCCTCGGTGAGATCACCTTCAAACAGGTCGTTGACCTTCTCGATAATCTCGCGCAGAAACGCTTTCTGCTTCTGCTGCACGCTGCCGCTGCCAGCCTCGGTAATCGGGGGAAGAGGTAATTGTTCGCCCTCGCCAATCGGCATGACTCGCTTGCCAAGATTGCGGAGGTTGTGGTGAGTCAACAGCACTTTCGATAGGTCAATTACCTCGCGTTCACGTCCGAAGTCGAGGAGTGGGAGGAGTGCCTTGAAGAAGACCGCGCGCTTCTCGATCTCCGTGTTGCCGTAGTCGAAAATCTGGGAGAGAAAGGTGTAGAGGCGCACGTATGCGCCCATGTCGGCTTTGAACAGGATGAGGGCGTTCAGTTCGTCCTGTGCGCTCTGTGCTGCCGCCCCGTCGTCCTTCTCCCTCGCGCTCTTCAGCGCCTCCTGCGACGCCTTGTAGCGCCTCAGGATCCGGTCTAGCACCGGTTCCAGCGCGTTGACCAACTCGCTCTGCTTCGCCTTGGGATCGAGTTCGACCTCCACCACCCGATCCACTTCCGGCGAATCGTAGTGTCCCGCCGCATCGAGCTTGGCCCGAAGGTTCAGCACCAGGTGCGGGTCCGTTGCGGCCGACATCTCTGCCGTCTCGTAGTAGGTCTTGAACGCTGCCAGCACCTCGTCGGAGTTGTTGACGAAGTCCACGATGTAAGTGGTGTCCTTACCTGGGTAGGCGCGATTCAATCGCGAGAGGGTCTGCACCGCCTGAATCCCGGCGAGGCGCTTATCCACATACATCCCGCACAGGAGTGGCTGATCGAAGCCGGTCTGGAACTTGTTCGCCACCAGCAGGATCTGATACTCGTCGCCCTTGAACGCCTCGCGGATGTCGCGGCCCTTCAGATTCGGGTTGAGCGTAGGGGTGCGCTCTGAGAGGGGATCTGGACTGGACTCGGGATCGTTGACTTCACCCGAGAAGGCCACGACTGTTCCGATCTTGTATCCCCGCTCGCTGATGTATTTCTCCATCGCCAGCTTCCACCGCACGGCTTCCATTCGACTCGCGGTGACCACCATCGCCTTCGCCTTCCCACTCAGCAGGGGCGTTACGAACTCACGGAAGTGCTCGATGACGATCTGCACCTTCTGGGCGATGTTGTAAGGGTGGAGGCGAACCCACCCCATGATCCCCTTCATCGCCGCACCGCGCTCGACCGCCTTCTCGTCGTATTCCGCGCCGTTGTGGGCGAGTTTAAATGCCAGCCTGTAGGGGGTGTAGTTCTTCAGCACATCGAGGATGAACCCCTCCTCGATGGCTTGGCGCATGGAGTAAACGTGGAAGGGCGTAGGGAGGTTACCCGGCCCAGCGGGTCTTGATGGGTCCGGTCTCGTCCCGAACAACTCCATCGTCTTCGTCTTCGGCGTGGCGGTGAAGGCGACGTAGGTGATCCCCGGATTGGATGCGCGGTTGGCCATTTGAGCGGCGAGGATGTCCTCGGCGCTGACCTCCCCACCATCCCCCAGCTCTTCGATCTCCTCGGGTGAGAGCACCGCCCTGAGCTGTGTTGCGGTGTTACCCGCCTGCGAGCTGTGGGCTTCATCCGCGATCACTGCGAACCGCTTGCCCTCCGTCGCTGCAAGCTGCCGAACGGCCTCAAGGGCGAATGGGAAGGTCTGGATGGTGCAGACGACGATCTTCTTACCACCCGAGAGTGCCTGCGCGAGCTGGGCGCTCTTGCTGCTGTCGGTGCCGGTGATCGTCTCCACGACGCCGGTGGTGCGCTGGAAGTCGAACAGCGCATCCTGTAGCTGCGCGTCGATGACGTTGCGGTCGGAGATGACGACGATGGTGTCGAACACCTTCTGGTCATTGGCGTCGTGTAGCTCCGCGAGGAAATGAGCCGTCCATGCAATGGAGTTGGTCTTCCCCGAGCCCGCCGAGTGCTGCACCAGGTAACGCTCGCCCGCACCCACAGCCCGCACCGCCAACTCCAGCTTCCTCGTCACATCGAGCTGGTGATAGCGGGGAAAGATGATGTTGGTGATCTGCTTCTTCGAGTCGCGCTGCGTGATCAGGTAGCGGCCCAGAATATCCAGCCAGCTATCCCTCGCCCACACCTGCTCCCACAGATACGCCGTTCGATGACCGCCCTTCGGGTTGACCGGATTACCTGCGCCCCCGTTGTCGCCAAGGTTGAACGGAAGGAAGGTCGTCGTCGCTCCCTCGAGTCGCGTAGTCATCTGCACTTCGCTGTTGCTGACTGCAAAGTGGACGAGCGCCCCTTTGGCGAACGTGAGGAGCGGCTCCGCCGACTGACCCTTCAGGTGTGGGTTGCGGTCATACCGATACTGGTCCACCGCATCTTCAACACTCTGGGTGAAGTCAGTCTTGAGTTCAGCGGTCGCCACAGGGATGCCGTTGAGGAATAGAACGAGGTCGAGGCAGTTGTCGTTCTGCGTCGAGTAGCGCACCTGCCGAACTACCCGGAGGCGGTTGGCGTTGTAGCGCTCGGTGATCTCCGGGTTGATGTCGAACGCGGGTTTGAACTGGGCGAGCTTCAGTTGCTGCTTCAACCCGAGCAGCTCGACTCCATGCCGAAGGACATCGAGAGTGCCGCGCTGATTGATCTGGTCGCGGACCCGCGTGGCCAGTGTCTCTCCCGCTTGTGTCCCGTTATTCTTGCTGAGCGTCTCCCACGCCTTCGGTTGGGTGGTCCTAACCCAGTCGGTCAGGTCTGAGGGAAAGAGCGCGCGGCCTCGGTCATATTTCGCCGCACTCCCGTCCTCGTAGACCCAGTCGTTGGCACCCAGGTGCTCGCACAGCTCGGTCTCGAAGTTGATCTCTTTATGAAGGCTCATCGGGAGGCTTAGAGGGTCAGGCCTTGTATCGGCTTCTTCAGCGCAGCTTCAAGGCGGATCAACGCATCGATCATCCTGTCCTGCATGTCGGGCCACTCCGCCTCGGGGGACTTCCAGCCACCAGTCAGCTCCTTGCAGATCCGACACCCTTGGCGACCGGGAAGATCCTGCCAGTCCAGGGTTCCCCCGAACTTGTCCTCGATGCTTGAACGCTGCACCAACAATGTGTTGAACGCTTCTTTGCTCTTCGCCTCGCCACCAAGAAGCCGAATGTAGCATTCGACGCGCCCTTCGTCCTCTGTCAGCACCGCCCCGAGGGTGAACCCACTCCGACCAATTCCTGCAGAAAGCCAATGATCAGTGGAACTGCTGCGGTTCGCGAGGAGCGACGTCCGGGCTTTGGAGCGTTCAATCAACTGAGCCCAGAATTTCCTGAAAATCTCCTGACGAACGCCCAGAACTTTCCGCTTCTCCTTCTCCTGAGCACGCACCTTCACCTCGTAGTCCGCAGACTCCGGCAGGGGAATAATCTGAGTGACGTCGATAAACACCTCGGCCCCGTGGCGATAGGGGAGAAGGCGAATGCAGGTGATGTCCAGGTCGTGCCGGTTCAGCCACAACACCGCGGTTGTGAGTTCTGTCGAGAAATTCGCAGACACGAGAACGATCCGCACTTCGCCAGTGAGTTCAGCTTCGTCGGCTGATGCGAGTTGGAGAAAATCCAGCACGTCACTGCGTGCTGCATCAGGCTCTCCCCCGTGCGTCCGGGCGTAGGCTTGGATCGCTTGGTCCAACGTCATGCTGGAAACCATCGAAGCGTAACGGATGGCTTGCAACTCCATGTGGCCACCGTCTTCCGTCCGCTTGATCTCCACCACGACCAATCCGGCGTCCCTGCTAAGGCACAACAGATCGATCCTTCGGTTGCTGTCCTCCCAATCGCCATACTCCTCGGCAATCACCAACAGGTCACCACCGATTGGCGAAATGTCTCGGCGCAGTAGGCGTTGCAGATCCTTGCGCTCCAGTAGGCTCTCCGCCGCGAAGGAGGTTTGCGCGACAGATTCGAGCTTGTCCGAGGTGACGTGGTAGAGGCTCACAAAGACATCCTTCGGAAGCGTTCAGGAGGTGGCGGCGAGTTCGCGGTCACCGAGGCCGCGAACATCGATCTGGCCGGTCACCGCGGCGGAGATGAGGGCTGCGCGGCGTTCTTCGAGGAGATCGATAGCGCATCGCGCTTCGGCTGTGAGGGCGTCGAACTGACGAACTTCCTTTTCTATGAATGAAAGAATCGCCTCCTGCTCCGGTTCCGGCGGAAGGAGCACTGGGAGTTGCATCAGGTTGGTCGATGAGATTGAGGCGAGGTTGGTCGATTGCTTTGACCGGCTCATAAAATAGAACTGAGCGTAGTCAGAGCCAATGATCGCGTTCAACCATGCCGAAGACACACTCCGCGGGCGAACTGCGAATACATGATTCTGCGAAATGCATGGCTCGATCTCTCCATTCCAGACAGAGCCGCGGCCCAGTTTGTCAAAGTCTCCGCCCTCGTTCATCAGGACGTCACCGACTCTCAGCTTGTAACGCTCTAAGTCGCCAACGGGGATGTCAATGCTGGCGACCTCTGTGAGGTCCAGATACCCGTCCTGAACGTTGGCGACCCGCAGGTAAGGCACATTGATGGTGTCACGCCCAGCGTTGTCCTTTCCCTTCGCCACGCCCGTTTGAACATCAGCGATTCGCTTTAGTGACATCACCCGCCAATGTGCCGGGACTTGGGCAAGCCACGCGATGCCGGATGGTTTCAGTGACACCCTGCTGTTCAAACCTCGCGTAACGGCCTGCGAGATGACGGCCTGACGCTTCTCGTTCAACAGGTCGATCAGTCGACTCTGGGCGTCGATCAGTGTTCGGATCTTTGCTGTCTCGGCATCCAGCGTTCGGACAATGTCAACCTGCTCGGAAAGGGGCGGCAAGGAGAACGAAAAATCACCGACGCTCTGTTGGGATATTCCAAAGAACGTAGTGCCTGTTCTCTCCCGCACCATGTAGTCGGTAAATACGGGTGCCCCGAGAACGTAATAAAGAAAACGGCTGTGGAAACGCCCCGCTCGTGGTCGAAACAGCAGCAGATGGCTATTTAGACAAGCTGGGCGCGGCACGGCATCGACATACGCCAGCTTTCCCATAGCAGCGCCGTCTTTCATCATCAGCACGTCGTGAGGCTGAAGTTGGATCTCCGGAGCCATCGCATACCGATCATGAGTGACGTGGTAGCACCTGCCCCAATCAACTGCGCCGTCTACGAAGTGCTCGCTTGTGACCAAGAATGGTCCTTCCTCGGTATATTCGTCGGCGCGGAGACCTTGCCACCCAAGCCTGCCTTTCATCGAAGCGACATGCTTCAATCGGACGATGGTCCAATGTGAAGGGACATCCCCCAAAGCCTCAATGCCCGAGGCCTTGTAACCTTCGTAGCGATGAAAGCTCATTGGGAGAGAGCACCGATCATGTTCAAGATCCGCTGGCTCACGGTCGCCAGATCGGCATCAATGTCGTGTAGCGGACGTGGCGGCTTGAAAACGTAGAAGTGACGGTTGAATGGGATCTCGTATCCGATCTTCGTCTTCTCATGGTCTATCCACGCATCAGGAACGTGGGGTAGCACCTCGCGCTTGAAGTAGGTCTCGACGTCCTCGTTCAGTGGGACGTTCTCGGTGTCACGAAGATCGGCGTTAGGCTGCGGCTTGCCCTTCGTCTTCCCCTTCGTCGCCAGCACGACCTTCCCACTCTCATCGCATAGAGGTCGCTCAACTGTGATGGTGCGGTAACCGAAGTTTTCGTTGTTGAAGATGCGGCTGATCGGCACGCCGTCTCGCGTGACCTCCTCAAAGCTCCCGAAGATCCGCGTGATCTCCTCGATGTGCTCAGCTCCCAGTTCCTTCCGCTTGCTCCCCAGACTCTTCCGCATCTTCTGCCAGAAGCTGCTCCCATCAATGAGCTGCACCTTGCCCTTCCGCTCAGCGGGCTTGCGGTTGCTGACGACCCAGACGTAGGTGCTGATGCCGGTGTTGTAGAACATGTCGGTTGGCAGGGCGACGATGGCCTCTAACAGGTCGTTCTCCAACACGTAGCGGCGGATTTCACTCTCGCCTGACCCAGCACCTCCCGTGAAGAGTGGTGACCCGTTCAGGACGATCCCGAAGCGACTCCCTCCGGCACTGGCCGGTCGCATCTTGGAGAGGAGGTGCATTAGGAATAGCAGCGAGCCATCACTTACCCGGGGAAGCCCGGGGCCGAACCTGCCGTTGAACCCCTGCTCCTCAGCCTCTTTTCGGACCTCCTTCTCGATCTTTTTCCACTCAACACCGAACGGTGGGTTGCTCAGCATGTAGTCGAAGTGCTTACCCGGAAGGCCGTCAGCGGACAGCGTGTTTCCGAACTTAATGTTGCTGATGTCCTGCCCCTTGATCAGCATGTCGGCCTTGCAGATCGCGTAGGACTCCGGGTTCAACTCCTGGCCATACATCACCAGCCGCGCATCCGGATTCAATCCCGTGAGGTGCTCGCCAGCAACGCTGAGCATTCCTCCGGTTCCGGCTGCCGGGTCGTAAACCGAGCGCACCACTCCCGGCTTTGTCAGCGCCTCGTCATCCTCGATGAAGATCAGGTTGACCATCAACCGGATCACTTCGCGTGGGGTGAAGTGCTCTCCAGCGGTCTCGTTGGACAACTCCGCGAACCGGCGAATCAGCTCCTCAAACACCATCCCCATCCGGGCGTTGCTGACGACATCCGGATGAAGGTCGATGTTGGCGAACTTCTCGGTCACCAAGTAGAGGAGGTTCGCCTTCTGGAGCCGGTCAATCTGGGTGTGGAAATCGAAGCTCTCGAAGATGTCGCGGACGGGCCCGGAGAACGCCTGCACGTAGGTTCGGAGGTTCTCTCCGATGTTCGCTTGATCGCCCATCAACTTCTTCATGTCGAGGGCCGAGGTGTTGTAGAAGTGCTGGCCAGCCTTCTTGAGCAGGAACTGCTCCGGATTCAGCCCGGCCTTCTCGCGAGCTTGCTTCTCCGCGAGGACTGCGCCCTTCGTCGGCTCCAGCACGCAATCAAGGCGACGGAGGACGGTGAAGGGGAGGATCACCCTCCCGTATTCAGACTGCTTGTAATCCCCACGCAGAAGGTCTGCGACGGACCAGATGAACGCTGAGAGATTTGGGTCGGCCATGAGACGCCGTAGTGTAATCAGCCAACGGCATCAAGCCAAAGGGTTGGATGTCAGACCGACCCGATTCTGATGAAATATGCGGACACAGAAGACGAATGTTTCCTGCGGGGACCTGTCCGCACGGTTGAGGTGACGATGGCGATACCTTACGACGCTGCCCCCTACACTCTGTGGTCCTTGGATGGTGAGGAAAAGGTGGCATCGTGTCAGGTGCGATTCGTCCCGATTGGGACGGAGGTGCGGATTCTCCGAAATGCGACGTTGCTGATGTCGAGAATCTTCGTGGCGGGCGACGAGGCTCTGGCTTGGGCTGAGGAACAAGGCCAGGAGCATCTCGCGGCGGGATGGCGTCAGCCAAAATGATAGCGCCCGCTCTCAGGAGGATTTCTTCTGCGCGGCTACTCGCTTGTCCTTCAGCTTTTTGGCCTTATCTGGCAACACGTAGATCGTGATCAGTAGTGCTTCGATGATCTCGAAACCAATCGTCAGGTCGTCATCGGGTGGAGCTTCGAGTTCGTGCAAAGCCGCGTTGCCAATGAAACGCTCTTCGTGTAGCAAATCAGCTTGAGGCTGAGCGAGAAGCCCGGCTTCCACCAGGCGGTCGATCTTTTTTTGCAGATTGATGCCTGCGATTGCTCGATCCTTGCAGATCGCCTCTACGATTGCCCTCAGCCCACCACCTGCCAGAACCTTCGCGCCAGCATTGAACGCTCCTAACGCTTCTTTATACATGCCAACGACATTCGTTGGCAGGCCGTTGCCAAGTTCCTTGTTGAACGGTCGGCCCTTTCGGGCTTGATCAGGGTAGATCGTTACGTGCTCAAGCGGTTGGTCGTTTTCGTCAAGATCAAATTCGTCGGCGTAGATTTCTCGAAAACGGAGATCCTCGCACCCTTGGCATCGAATGATCTGATGGGAGGTCTCGAAGTAGTAGCCGTCCTCGTCGGGATCCGAGGTTGTGTTGTGTTCGGAAACGACAACATGGTTTCTCTCGCCGCCGCAGGAGGAACAAGGCGCCTTGACGAGTGTGGGCTTTCCCTTTTTGGCCATCTCCAGCCACATACCTTAGCTCACGAAAACGCCCCGTGTCCCTCGAATGTCCTACGAAGATCCAACTGCTGAGACTCACACATCAGGCCGCGTGGGCCTCGCACCCACCCCGAGCAATCGGTTCATCCGGTCGCGCCGAATCCTCTCAGCAGGACTCTTCGTAGCGCCATTGGCCCATCGCTGAAGCTGGGACAGCGTCACCGTGTGACGCACGGCTGGCTCGCGCACTTCGATCTCCAATCGCATTCCAGGCGCAGTCGTCTCATCAACCCATCCCGCCTGTCGCAACGCAGCAATCGCCAGGATGCCTGCCTCGAAGAGGGATTCGGCAGTGACTTCGACGGAGTGGCGGATGCCTCGGGAGTCGGTGAGGGTGACGAGGCAGGGGCGAACCGGCACGCGCAAAGCGTAGCAGATGACTTTCGTATTTTATTCGTGTAGACTACGGCCCTCTCACGGTTCATCTCTTCACCGCTCAGGAAACTCATGCCAAAGCGGCGGAACCTCGCCTCGAAGATCGCCAACAAGGAGGATTTCAAACGGCTGCTCGATGCCGTCATCTCCGACCTGGGCCGCGTCAACGACAACCTCACCCTCTTCAGGTCTCTTGCACGGGCTCAGACCACATATTGGCGCGGCATGAGCTACTCGCAGGCGTTCTGGTCAACCACGATGGGAGCATTGCAGGACGCCGCGCTGTATGGGCTTGCCCGCGCCTACGACCAAGATGACGATGCGCTGTCGCTGCGGACGCTGTTGGAAACAATCGAGACACCTGCTGCGTTCCTCACGCGCACGGGCGATTTCGATGTTCAGCAGCTTGAACTCGATTTGGCCTTCGCTCACCGCGACACCAACCAGCCGGTGAGGCACCTGATGATGTGGCGTCATAAGTTCTTCGCTCACCGAGACCCGATCAAGATCCTCAACGGCCAGACTTTGGCAGACGACTATCCGCTCACCTGGGAAGACATCGACTCCCTGGTGGAGACCGGGTTCAGGATCGCCAATCGCTACGGTATCGAGTTCTTCAACAGCTCAACGCTGCGCCACGTTCACGGCCACAAAGACTACCTTCGGACACTGAAGATTCTTCAGGCCCACGGTGAAGCTGCTTACGCGAATGTCAATGAACAGCTACAGCGCGCGGCGGCGGAAGCGGCTGCAGCAACAGGGGAGTAGCCTTTCAGGTTTTTTGAGGGGCGGGAGACGACCTGAGGAATTTACGATTACTCCTGTGCGATGAAGGTCGCAGGCCTTCTTCGTCGTGAGAGGCACAGGGAGACGAGAGTGGCTCGGCCCCGTCTCCAGAATGTCTCCATGACCCGGGCGGATTCAGCAGAACTCCAGCGGAATTGACTGGAATTCTGAAGGTCGGTGAGGCGGTTATTTTTAGTCGGTTTCGTCCACAAGTGCCACGCCATCAATAGTTTGACTAAAAACAACTGGCAGGTTTCGAATCCCTGCCTCCCAGCCAGCTCTTCCGTAATAGCAGCGCCGTCCTACTCTGGACACCACACCTTCAGGCTACCTATCATCGGCGCCTTCTCGCGTGGCATCAGCCCCGGCGCCAGCCACCGGATCCTCGCCGTACCACGTGCCCGCACTGCTCAGGACGCGAAAACGCGTGAACGACGTGCGGTCAGCGAGTCCTTCAGCTCGGTGGCGATCGAGTTGACGCCTATGGCTGCCCTGACCGTAGGCGAACGCGCGGATCGACGCCTCGTCCCGCCAGAAGGTGAGCGTGAGCGGATCGTATTCGACTGCTCCGGGAAAGAAGAACGACTGTTGCGAGCGCAGTCCACAGACTCCAGTCATCGACGCCCGCACCGCCAGCACACCGGCGCCGAACTCGCGCACGCGGTTCATGTCGAGACCGTCGCCGAGGTGCCATCCAGACGTCGTCAGTGCCACGACCGGGCCGTCGGGAAGATCGGCAGGCATCATCGACTCGAACAGAAGTCCGGGATGAGCGCGGTCGAGATAGTTGGCGGTGCCGTGATGGCGGAACGGCTCCAGCAGGGCGCTCCAGACCTCTTGCGCTTCGTCAAACCAGGCAACACGATTCGCCAGGAAGCGCTGCGCCGACGCCGGGTCTTCGTGCAACCCGAGGATCAGAAAAGTAAAGGCCTGCTGCGACGCCGGTTCGGTGCCCGCCGCTCGCGTATCCGCAGCCACGTTGCAGAAGACCGTTCCCGGCGTTTGGCTCTCGGGTACGGAGCCGGGCTCACGCAAACGGTCGAAGCGCGCCAATTGGACCGACGCGATCGCTGCTTTTGCCATGGTGTGGGACGATAGCATGCTGTAGAGCTTCGCCTTACACGTGCCTGAAGATGGATACCCAGTGGTCGCCGAGCGAGGGCTGTGGATGATTCACCGTGCCCTGTTTGCCACTACGCAGCGGTGACCAGCCAGTTGCGGAAATCGTCCCTAACGCGCAGCCACAAGAAATCGATTTTGTTTTCAGTCACTTCCACCACAGCGTGACTTCACCATAGAACTGTCGAGATGTGTGTGCTTGTGCTGCTCCTTGCGGCCGTCCTGCAGGTGCAATCATCGGTTGTTGACCTCGTTGTCAGCAGCGAGGCAGGTCCTGTGTCGCGCGCTCAAGTGGTCGTCGCGGGTAGGACGGTCGAAACCGGATCCGATGGACGGGTCGCACTTCCACTCCCTCCTGGCCCCGTCGATATCACCGTGATCAAAGAAGGGTTCAATCCAGTGACGGTGACCGTGACCGTCGTGGTCGGCACGCGCCAGGTCGTGCCCGTGCTGCTCGAAGCGCAACCGACGATCGAAGAGCATGTGACCGTCTCGGCGACGCGCACCGACAAACGGATCGAGGACCAGCCGATGCGCGTCGAGGTCCTGGACGCCGAGGAGATCGGCGAGAAGCAGCTCATGACGCCCGGCGACATCGTCATGATGCTGAACGAGATGGGCGGTCTGCGCGTGCAGGCGACGTCGCCGTCACTGGGAGCGGCGAGCGTCCGCGTTCAGGGCATGCGCGGGCGATATACGCGCTTCCTCTCAGATGGTCTGCCGCTGTTTGGCACGGACGTCGGCGGTCTTGGATTGCTCCAGATTCCTCCGAGCGATCTCGGTCAGGTCGAAGTGATCAAGGGCGTCGCATCCGCGCTGTACGGCGCCGGTGCGCTCGGTGGCGTCGTCGATCTGATTTCACGACGGCCGACGAAAGAGCCCGCGAGAGATCTGATGGTGAATCGTACGAGCCGGAGCGGCACCGACGCCGTGCTCTTCGCCAGCCAGCCGTTCACACGCGGCTGGAGCGGGACCATGCTGGCCGGCGGCCACTGGCAGCAGCGGAACGACATCGACGGCGACGGATGGGCGGACCTCGCAGGCTATTCACGCGCGGTAGTCCGCCCGCGTCTGTTCTGGAGTGACGATCATGGCCGCTCCATCTTCGTGACGGTCGGCGGTATGTGGGAGCAGCGCGACGGCGGGACGATGCCGTCGGCGGTGTTGGCCGCAACCGGAGCCTCATATGCCGAATCCGTGGATACTGCGCGCGTCGATAGTGGGCTCGTGGTACAGACACCCATCGCCGATCGTTTCGTTTTGACCGCACGCGTCTCAGCCACGCGCAAGGACGAGCAGCATCGCCGTGGCGACATCCCGGAACACGACATCGCGGACACGGTCTTCACCGAACTCGCGTTGCGCGGAACGGCGCCACATCAGACCTGGGTGGGCGGCGCCGCGTTCGAGCGCTCGACGCTCGATCCCAGAAACGACGCTCGCTTCGCGTACACGTACAACGTGCCCGGAGTCTTCGTGCAGGACGACATCGAAGTGCGCCGCTGGCTGACGGTCTCGGCCAGTGGGCGCGTGGACGATCACAACGTCTACGGCACGTTCGTCAGCCCGCGTGTGTCGGCGCTTCTGCGCAGCGGCGGCTGGTCCAGCCGGATCTCGGTCGGCACCGGATTCTTCGCGCCCTCCGCGTTCACCGAAGAGACCGAAGCCGCCGGCCTCGCTCGTCTCACGATTGCGACACCGCTGAAAGCGGAGCGCGGTCGCAGCGCCTCTCTCGACGTCACACGTGCGTACGGACCGTTGACCGTGACCGCCACGGCGTTTCGGTACGACGTCGACAACCCCGCCGTCGTCGATCGGGCCACCTATCGGTTGGCCACCTTGTCCGAATCTACCGTCAACACGGGCGTCGAAGCGGTCGCCACGATCAGGCGAGCGCCGTTCAACGTCACGGGCACCTATACGTACGTTCACTCGCGCGAAGGCGTCCGCAGTGAACGAGCAGACATCCCGCTCACGCCGCGGCACAGCGCCGGCCTTGTCGGCATGTGGGAGCGCGAAGATCGCGGTCGCGTTGGGCTTGAGGCGTATTTCACGGGTGCGCAGCGCCTCGAGGACAACCCATTTCGTTCGCAGAGTGTTGGGTACGTGCTGTTCGGCGGACTGGTCGAGCGCCGCTTTGGCCGCGTGCGCGTCTTTCTGAACGCGGAGAACCTCGGCGGCGTGCGGCAGACGCAGTGGGATCCGCTCGTCCGGCCGTCTCAAGCCGTGGATGGCCGGTGGACAGTCGATGCGTGGGCGCCGCTGGATGGCCGAGTCATCAACGGCGGTATTCGGCTCGGCTTCTAAGACTATGCGGCCGCTCGGGCTTCCCGCGTCGCTCACGGACGAACGCGGATAATCGTCTTCCCCTTTATCCGTACGGTCGGGTTGAGGGCAGCAACCGCCTGGTCGAGAGTCGAAACGGTCCCGATGTTCGTCCGCAGTCGTCCGTCCCGCACCCGCTGGACGATCTCATTCAATTGGCCGCGATCGGATTCGACAACGAAGTCGACCGCGAGACCGTCAGCGGGCCGTGCCCCAGGTGGCCCGACGATGGACACCAGCGTTCCTCCGGGTCGAATCAGGCTTACGGACCGCTTGCCGATGTCGCCGCCGATGACATCGAACACCAGATCGACTCCGCCAATGTCTTCGAGGATGTCGTTCTCGAGGTCGACGAACTCCTTCGCGCCGAAGTCGAGCACCGTCTGACGGTCGGCACCCCGTCCGGTGCCGATGACGTAGGCGCCGGCCTCGCGTGCGAGTTGCGTCACCATCGAGCCAACGGCGCCAGCCGCGCCGTGCACGAGGACGCTATGCCCCGTCTGAACGCGGCCGTGCTGGAACAGTCCCTGCCACGCTGTCAGCCCCGAGATCGGCAGACTGCGGCACCCACCGTGAAGTCGACGTCACCCGGAAGCGGCGCAAGATTGCGTGCCTCGATCGCCAGATACTCGGCAAGGGTGCCGTCGCGATACCAGTCGGCGAGGCCAAACACGCGCTGCCCCATCGATAGACCGGTCGTGCCGTAGCCAAGGGCGGTCACGACTCCGGACAGCTCGTGTCCGGGGATCGACGGCGTTCGGTCACGGCCGACGCGGTCGGTCCAGGTCGAGGGCCATGTCAGCTCGGTCGGGACGAATCCCGATGCATGAACTTGAACGACGACGTCGTTGATCGCTGCCTTCGGCTCAGGGCGCTCCACCAGTGTCATCCCCGCCGTTCCGGCAGCTTGGTCCGTCACCACGATTGCCTTCACGTTTGACCTCCCGGCCGGCCTTCGCTCGTTATCGCGCCGGTTCCATTCCCAGTTTCCGGTAGGTGGCGGCCGCCTCGGGTGAGGACAAGAACGCCAGAAGCGCCTTCGCACCGGCGGGGGACTTCGCGTGCGCGGAAACGAAGCCGACCAGCGCCGTCGGAGCGATCAGCTCACGCGGCAGCACGCCGACGACGTCGATGCCGGGTTCGTTGACCTCGCTCTGAAACGTCATCCCGACTTCCGCCTGGCCTTTGGCCACCAGGTCAAGCTGCCCGTACTTCGCCTTGGTCGTGACCTGATCGGTGATGCCCAGCTTGTCGAGCATCCCCATGATGCTCACGCCCGCAGCGGCGCCAGTCGCCGGATTCGGGAAAGACACCGCCCTGGCCGCCAGCAACACCTTTTTGACAGACTCCGGCGTGGAGATGTCCGGCTTCGGCTGTCCCTTGAGCACCGCGAGTACGACGGGCACAGTGGCCAACTGGGTCTGACTGCCGACCACGACGTGGCCCGATGCAATGACCTCGTCCAGCGGCGGCTGCACTATCGGGACATCGAACGGCTCGCCCTTCACGACCTGCTGTTTGGTGCCACCGCCAGAGCCGAATGTCGCCTTCACTGTGTAGCCCGTTTTGCGCTCGAACTCCGGAATCAGTTCCATGACCGGCGCCCTGACACCTCCCGGGCCGATCAGTGTCACTTCCTGCCGCTGCGCGGAGAGACCCAACACGCCCACTCCAAAGGCAAGCACCAACGGGAGCCATTGCTTCATAGCAAGCCACATCCCTTCGGCGTCAACTCTACACATTTAGCGCTTCTTCGTCGTGCGATGGGTCGCCTGGGCTGTCCAGGGATCCTCCGGCCAGGGATGTTTCGGATAACGTCCCCGCAATTCCTTCCGCACCTCGGGATACGTCGTCTCCCAGAAGCTGCGAAGGTCGCGCGTCGTCTGCACCGGCCGACCGTTGGGCGCGAGCAGATGAAACAAAATCGGCACGCGGCGCGGCCCGACCGTGGGCGTGTCGGCAAGCCCGAAGAGCTCTTGCAGTTTCACTGCTGCTGACACCGAGCCGTCCTCGCCGTACTCGAGTGTGGTCGAGCGGCCGCTCGGGACGACGGTCGAGGACGGCGCCAGCGCCGCCAGCGATCGCTTGATCTCGAAGGGCAGGTGCGCCTCGAGATCGATCTCGTCGAGGGTACGTGCGGTGACCGCAGCCTGTAGAAGAATGGCCGGCAGATCCACCTCGATGCCGGCGAAACGCAGCCGGCGAATCAGTGACGCATCGCGAGGTTCCGGTGTCCGCGCGAGCCATGCATCACGAAGCAGTGTCGCCGCTGTTGCCGGATCGACCGCGACCGGCGTTTCGCTCAGAACAATCGCGCCCACTCTCGAGATGCGAGCGGCACGTACGCGATTGGTATCGTCGATCCAATGCTCAACCTGCGTGGAGGAAGGGACGATCCACTCACGCTCGACTCGGCTCGCGACGTAAATCCGCGCCTCATCGATCCCCTCCCGTGTCGCCGCGACGACATCCAGCGCCACCAGGTAGTCGCCGTCGCGAACGCCCGATTCACGCGCGAGCGTCGCGCCGTGGCCGGACGCGAGCGTGACGCGGTCGCGCGCCGACGCGCGCCGTTTGCCGAGGCGATCGGCGTAGCCGGTGAAGAGCGCATGGCGAAGCGTCTCCTCCGACGCATGCGCCGAAACGGCGCCGCCTAACGCATTCGCGGCAACGCGCCGCAGCTCCTCGGCAACCTGCCGGACGTGGAATGGCTGCTGCGAGAACCGATCGATCAGCGGCAGGAGGTCACACGTGGTCGCCGCGCCAGCTCCGGTTCGCGCCGTTACGCCCTCCGAAAGCAAGGCGCACGCGGCCGCCACCTCCGGCGCCCCCTGGCCGTCGAGGAGGATCCGTGCGAGCCGCGGGTAAACGGGAACGCGCGCGAGCTGCCGGCCGAGCGGCGTCAGCCGCGGCGCCGCAACGCGATCGATGGCGCCGAGCCGAACCAGCAATTCCAGCGCGGCGTCGAGGCGGTCGGCCGGTGGGGTCTCGAACCACGCGAATGTCCGTGGATCGGCGCCCCATGCGATCAAGTCGAGAAGAGGTGCAGCGAGATCGACGCGGGCGATCTCCGCCTCGCGATGCGGACGGAGTTTGTCGGTTGCCGGCCAGAGCCGGCGAACCAGCCCAGGCCCAAGCCGCGCGGCTCGTCCCGCGCGCTGATCCGCGGAGTCCTGCGTCACCCGCTCCAGTAACAGGCTATCGACGCCGCGCTCAGCGTCGTAGCGCGCCACCTTCACCTGTCCGGTATCGATGACCACTGACACGCCGGGCACAGTCAACGACGTCTCGGCGATATTGGTCGCCAGGATCACCCGTCGTTCCGGTGACGCACGAATCGCATCGTCCTGCGCCTCGCCGTCGAGCGACCCATGCAACGCAATGACATCGTGGCCGCACCTGATTCCCCATGCACTCAGCTCCGCCTGCGCGCGTTCGATTTCACGGCGACCTGGCAGGAAGCACAGCATCTGTCCCTGCGTCCGAGGCGCCAGATCGCGAACCGCGTCGCCGACCGATTGCGTCGCCGCGTACTCGACGGTCAGAGGATGAGGAGCACCGGGCACGGTCCGTACGGGCGCTCCGTCGAGGAAACGAGCCACCCGATCGACGTCAAGTGTGGCGGACATGACGACAATGCGGAGGTCGGAGCGCGCCAGCCAGGCCTGCCTCGCAAGGGCAAGACCGAGGTCGGCATGGACGCTTCGCTCGTGGAACTCGTCGAGCACGATGGTGGTGAAGTCCGACAGCAATGGATCCTGTTGCAGGCGGGCCGTCAGGATGCCTTCGGTGACCACGAGCAGACGAGTCTCGCGCGAGAAGCGGCGCTCGAACCGGATCTGCCATCCGACTTCGCGACCGATCGTCCAACCCTGTTCCCGCGCGATTCGCGTTGCCACCGCCCGTGCGGCGACGCGACGTGGCTGCAGCACGACAACCGGACCGGCCGCGACCAACGCCGGCGGCACCCGAGTGCTCTTGCCCGCACCGGGCGCGGCGCACAGAATCAGCGCGCGACGACGATCCACCTCCGCGCAAATGTCGGGAAGGAAGGCATCGATCGGAAGGGGCTCGAGAGACATGCCGCATGCCATGATGACGCATGCCCCGTCCGAGTTCGACGTCGTGTCGCGTCTCGGCCGCTCGCACCGTCCAACCAGCGTAAGGTTGGTATCGTCGTAAGGATCATGCACCGGTACACGAACACCATCCTTGTCATCGCCGCCTTCACGTTGATCTCAACTCAAGCATTCGCGCAAGCAGCTGAGCAGCCCAGCCTCGACAGTCGCACCGGCACCGACGTCAACGTCACAGTGAGTGGCTACAACTACACCGAGCCGGGAGCGCAGAACATCTCAATCCACGGCCTCAAGATCGGCGGCGAATTCAGCGGCATTCTCTCGATCAGTCCGCGGCGACGGTGGTTCTTTCAGAGCAATGTCCGCGGCGTCGTCGGTAATGCCACCTACGACGGCTGGTGTTCGCCATTCGTCATCTCGCCATCCAGCGGCTCTGCGAACGGGTATGCGCTCCATCTGGGCGAACCCTCGCCCTGCAGCGAGACCAAGGACAAGGATTGGTATGTCGAAGCGCGCGGCCTGATCGGCAAAGACCTTGTCACCAAACGCTGGGGCTTCTCGCCATACACCGGTCTTGGTCTTCGTCACCTCTCGAACGGAACATCCGGTGTCGCGGGCTATCGCACCGACGACTATCTTTATCTGCCGCTCGGCGTCACGACCCGCACTGGCGTCGCGGCATCGCGCACCCTCAGCCTCACCCTGGAAGCCGACGCGCTGCTTCATGGCTGGCAGACAACCCGTGACTCGCAACTAGGCGGGGGAGACGTGCCGGCGACGCCATTTGCACCGGCGTTTACCATCAACGGATTTACCGATGTTTCCTTTTCGCAATCTCGGGGATGGGGGTTGCGCGCCAGCGGTAGATACGAACTGACGCGCCACTGGTCGTTCGAGCCGTACTACATCCGCTGGACCGTCGAGTCCTCGCCTGTGAACTACGAGACGGCAACGTATACGGTGAGACGCATCACCGCCACCGAGCAGCTCGGGGCCTACGAACCGCTGAACCACACCAACGAAGTTGGCGTGAAGTGGGGCTTTCATTTCTGAGTATGGTACCGAGCAGGCCGGACGCGACGTTTTCCGTCTCTTCCAAATCGCGTCTCACCAACCACGATCTGGGGCGGTTTAGCGGGCAGTCGCTCTTCGATCGCCTTGGTCGCGCGGTGTGCCATGCCGGCTGTTTGCCGCGCAAGGAGCTGTATGAGGCATGGGAGATGGCGCGGCGCCTCCGCCGCTGCTTCCGTGGCGGCCGCATCGTCGATCTCGCCGGCGGACACGGGTTGCTCGCACACATCCTCTTGATTCTGGACAACTCGTCGCCGCGCGCGCTCGTCGTCGACACGTCGCTGCCGGCATCGGCGGCCAAACTTCACGAAGGGCTCATCGAGTCGTGGCCGCGGCTGCGTGGGCGCATCGACTTCGAGGAACGCTCGTTAGACTCGATCGCGCTGTCCGAAGATGATCTGGTCGTTTCAGCACACGCATGCGGTGCGCTCGCTGACCTCGTACTCGAGCGCGCGTCAGCGGCGCGAGCACGCGTCGCGGTGCTGCCGTGTTGTCACGACCTGGGCGTCAATGATGAGGGGACGCTCGCCGGATGGCTGGATGGCCCGCTCGCGATCGATGTGCTGCGAGCGGTGCGGCTGGAGCAACGCGGCTACCGGGTGCGAACGCAGACGATTCCGTCAGAGATCACGCCGAAAAACCGGCTCCTGCTCGGAGAGCCGGCCGCACGCTAGCCGCGGCGCGCCGCCTCGATCGTGGCGATGTCGATTTTCTTCATCGGCATCATCGCGGCGAAGGCTCGTTTCGCCTCATCGCCTCCGGCCGCCATGGCATCGGTCAGCGCGCGCGGCGTGATCTGCCACGACAGGCCCCAGCGATCTTTGCACCAGCCGCACTGGCTCTCCTTGCCGCCGTTGCCGACGATGGCGTTCCAGTAGCGATCGGTCTCCTCCTGGGTGTCGGTTGCGACCTGGAATGAAAACGCCTCGCTGTGGGTGAATGTCGGCCCACCGTTGATGCCGATACATGGCAGACCGAGCACGGTGAACTCCACCGTCAGCACATCGCCTTTCTTGCCACCCGGATAGTCAGTGGGCGCCTGGCGCACCGCGGTGACTTCACTGTTGGGAAAGGTCGCGGCGTAAAAGCGGGCGGCGTCATGCGCGTCCTTATTGAACCAGAGGCAAATCGTGTTCTTCGGCTTCATCTCCGTGCCCTCCTCTCGCGCGGGAGCTCGTCCAGCGCTGCCCGAAGAAACGGCGCGGTCGCACTGCGCACATTCTTCGCCACGTCGATCGGCGGGCCGGCGGCAACGACGCGCCCGCCTTGCTCACCGGCGCCGGGGCCCATGTCCACAATCCAGTCGCTCGCCGCGATCACGCGCATCTCGTGCTCGACGAGGATGACGGAGTGACCCGCATCGACCAGCCCTTGCAGCTGCGTCATCAACAGATCGACGTCAGAAGGATGCAGGCCCGTTGTCGGTTCGTCAAGGATATAGAGCGTCGATCCTCGCGCCTTGCGCTGCAGCTCGGTCGCCAGCTTGATGCGCTGCGCCTCGCCGCCCGACAGCTCGGTGGCCGCCTGCCCCAGTCGCAGATAGCCAAGGCCGACGGCCTGGAGCACGGTCAGCGATCGGAGCACGGCTGCTTCGTCGCCGAAGAAGTCAGCGGCGGCGTCGACCGTCAACGCCAGTACTTCAGCGATGTTCTTGCCTCGATATTGGATCTGCAGCGTGTCGGGGTTGTAACGCGCACCGTGGCACGCCGGGCACGGCGAGTACACGCTCGGCAGGAACAACAGCTCCACCATCACGAAGCCCTCGCCTTCGCAGGTTTCGCAGCGTCCCTTGCCAACGTTGAACGAAAACCGTCCGGCGTCATAGCGGCGCGCACGCGCGGCCTTGGTCGCCGCAAACAGCGCTCGCACATCGTCGAAGAGCCCGGTGTAGGTCGCCACGTTGGAGCGCGGCGTACGGCCAATGGGCTTCTGATCCACGCGAACGAATCGCCGGATCTGTTCGAGCCCTTCAACGATGGCGCCCTCGGTGGACGCGGCCGCCGGCGCGGGCTCGAGGCCAGGTTCCTCTTCTTCCACCGGCGCATGGCCCAGTGCATCTGCCACGAGCTCTGAAAGCACCTGGCTGATGAGCGTGGACTTCCCGGATCCCGACACGCCCGTCACCGTCGTCAGCACGCCGAGCGGCAGGTCGACGTCTAAGCCGTGAAGGTTATGGCGAGTGATGCCGCGCAGCCGGAGCCAGCCCGATGGGGTGCGTGGCGGATGCGACGGCAATCCGGCCCGTCCCATCAAATAGGGCGCGGTGCGCGATCCGGAAATACCGGACAAGCCGGCCGGCGGACCGCTATAGAGCACGACCCCGCCGTGCTCGCCTGCGTCAGGGCCGATGTCGACAATCCAGTCGGCATGCCGCATCACGTCGATCTCATGCTCGACGACGAAGAGCGAATTGCCGGAGGCGCGCAGACGATCCAGCGCGCCGAGCAGCGCCTTGGTGTCGGCGGGATGCAAACCGGCTGACGGCTCGTCGAGTACATAGACGACGCCAAACAGGTTTGAGTGGACCTGCGTGCCGAGTCGCAGGCGCTGAAGCTCGCCCGGCGACAGGGTGGGCGTGCTGCGATCGAGTGACAGGTACCCGAGCCCGAGGTCCCTCAAGATCGAGAGTCGCGCCATGGCTTCACCGGCGATGCGCTCGATGACAATGGCCTTTTCGGGGTGGTCGATGGCGGCGTGCGCCTTCTGCGCTTTCGCGCCGGAATAGGGACCAAGCAACTGTGCCAGGCGGTCGAGAGACAGCTGTGAGAGCTCCGAGATGTCCAGGCCCGCGAATTTCACCGATAGGGCTTCCTTGCGCAGACGCTTGCCGTCGCACTCAGGACAGTCGCGGCTAATGAGATAGCGGCTGACGCGCTTTCGGATCGATGCACTCTCTGTGGTGGCAAACGCGGTGAGCAGATAACGGCGGGCGCCGGTGAAGGTGCCCATGTAACTCGGCTCCTCCCGCCGCTTCAGGGCGCGTCGCGTTTCGTCCGGATCGTAGCCGGCGTAGACCGGCACCGTCGGCTGCTCCTCCGTAAAGAGGATCCAGTCGCGATCCTTCCGCGAGAGCTTGTTCCACGGACGATCGACGTCGTAGCCAAGCGACACGAGGATGTCGCGCAGGTTCTGGCCGTGCCACGCCGGCGGCCACGCAGCGATCGCGCGTTGACGAATCGACAACGAGGGATCGGGCACCATCGATTCTTCGGTCGCGTCGTAGATGCGCCCGAGACCGTGGCACTTCGGACAGGCGCCCTCGGCGGTGTTTGGCGAGAATGACTCGGCGTAGAGCAACTCCTGGCCTGGTGGATAGTCGCCGGCGCGCGAGTAGAGCATGCGCAGCAGGTTCGACAACGTCGTGACGCTGCCGACCGACGAGCGGGTCGTCGGTGCGCCGCGCTGCTGCTGGAGCGCGACGGCCGGCGGCAGCCCCTCGATCGAGTCGACCTCAGGCACTTCCATCTGATGAAAGAGGCGGCGTGCGTAGGGAGCGACCGACTCGAGATAGCGCCGCTGGGCTTCGGCGTAGAGCGTACCGAAGGCGAGCGACGACTTGCCGGAACCCGACACGCCGGTAAAAACGACTAAGGCGTCGCGGGGAATTGTGACGTCAACATTGCGCAGGTTGTGCGTCCGGGCGCCGCGCACGCGGACGAAACCGTCGCGCGATAGCGGGGCTGGAGAGGCATTCGACTTCGGCGGCACCTGTGGGGATCGGGTGCGATTATCGTGCCGATCCGCGGCTCATCTAGGCGCGGTGCCCTGCTCGGCCAGCGTCAAGTCAACCATCAGCTCACCGGCGAGCGCTTCGAGCACCTGGCGGAGCCGTTCGGCGCTGACTTCCGGCGGCACACGCAGGCTGGCGCTCGCGTGAAATAGCGCGTCACCTGACATCGGCGCGCTGCGAACGTCGGTTTCGAGATCCTCGATGTTGACGCGATGCTGCGCCAGCGCGCGCGAAATGTCGCGAACGATCCCGGGGCGATCATTGCCGAGCAGCTCGAGCCGGATGGTATGTGGCACCGGCGCGGCACCGGCCCCGCTGCGCTCGACAATCACGCGAAGACCGCCCGCGTCGAGCGCGCGCAGCGCGCCCGCCAGCCCATCGGCCTGGTCGTCTTCCACGCTGACACGCAGCAACCCGGCAAACTTGCCCGCCAGGCGTGCCATCCGGCTTTCCTCCCAATTCGCGCCAGTGGCCAGCACCCGTTCGGCCAGTTGTTCGACGATGCCCGGCTTGTCATCGCCGATGACGGTCAACACCAATGAGGTTCGCATCCCCTGTACCTAGCACATTGGCGGACGCTTATCCTATTGACGGATACGCCATGAAACCGAGAATCACATTGGTCACGCTTGGCGTCGACGATCTGGAACGTGCGGTCGCCTTTTACCGCGACGGCCTCGGCCTTCCCACGCAGGGCATCGTCGGCACTGAGTTCGAGCACGGTGCGGTCGCGTTTTTCGACCTCCAGGGGGTGAAGCTCGCGCTCTGGGCGCGCGACAACCTCGCGCACGATGCCGGCGTGCCCACAGGTCCACGCAGCGCGACCGAGTGTGCGATCGCCCACAACGTTCGCAGCGAGGCGGAAGTCGACGAGGTGATGCGGCAAGCGCAACAGGCGGGCGCGACCATCGTCAAGGCCGCGGCGAAAGTGTTCTGGGGAGGCTACACGGGGTACTTCGCCGATCCCGATGGTCACCTCTGGGAAGTCGCCTTCAATCCATCGCTACTGCCCGACGACTGACGACCTACGCCTTTTCCTCCCAGACGCGCGCCAGCTCGACGATCACTTCCACCGCCTTCTCCATGTCCTGCACCGACGCCCACTCGAGGCGTGAGTGGAAGTTGTGCTCGCCGGCGAAGATGTTGGGCGTCGGTAATCCCATGAACGACAATCGCGATCCGTCGGTACCGCCGCGGATCGGACGTTCGCGGACGGCGACGCCGACGCGGCGCATGGCCTCGCGCGCGTAATCGACGACGCCGGGATGTTGATCGAGCACTTCTCGCATGTTGCGGTACTGCTCTTCGATGGTGGTTTCGACGCGGGCGCCGGGAAAGCGCGCCACCGTCGTCTCTGCCAATGACGCCAGCATCGCTTCCTTGTCCTTGAGCGCGCTGGTGTCGAAGTCGCGGATGATGAACCGCACCGACGTGCGATCGACGCCTGCCTGCATGGTGTAAGGGTGCACGAACCCCTCGCGGCCACCGGTGGTCTCAGGCGAGAGCCGATCCGCCGGCAGCGCGTCGATAAACGCCGCTGCGACCTTGATGGCGTTGACCATCTGGCCCTGGGCGTATCCCGGGTGCGTGTTGAATCCGACAAAGGTCAGCGTCATCGCGTCGGCGGAAAAGCTTTCCCATTCCAGGTCGCCGCGGCTGCCACCGTCCATTGTGTAGGCGTACTTCGCGCCGAACGCCGGCACGTCGAAATACTGCGTACCGCGGCCAACCTCTTCGTCAGGCGTAAACCCGACGCGAATCACACCGTGCGGAATCTCCGGGTGCTTCAGCAACTGCTCTACCGCCGTCATGATCTCGGCCACGCCCGCCTTGTTGTCGGCGCCAAGCAGCGTCGTGCCCGAGGCGGTGACGATGTCGTCGCCGACGCGTTCGGCGAGAGCCGGGATGTCGGCGCGCCGCAGCACGGCGGTGGGATCGTCTGGCAGCACGATGTCGCTGCCGTCATAGCCGCGATGCACGATCGGCTTGACGCCGGCCCCGCTCATCTCCGGCGAGGTATCAACGTGGGCGATGAAGCCGATGACGGGAACGCCTGTCTTGACGGAGGTAGCGGGCACGGTCGCGGTGACGTAGCCGTGCTCGTCCTTCTGCACGGCGGCAGCGCCGAGCGTCCGCAACTCAGCCGCGAGCGCGTCGAGCAGCTGATGCTGCTTCGACGTGCTCGGGTAGGTGGTTGATGCCTCGTTCGATTGCGTGTCGTACTGGACGTAGCGGAGAAAGCGTTCGAGGACTGCGCTCATCCCCTCTACTCTAGCCGACGACTACTTACATTCGATCCGCGCGTTGTCGACGACCGCGGTGACGGTGCCGTCGGTGTGGATGGTGACGTGCGTGTTCTGGTGCAGCATCAGCGTGTCACCACCGCCGTTCGGAATCAGCTTGAGCGTGTCAACCGTCGTGAAATCGCGGGGGAAGAAACCCTCGAACACACTCTCCGACTGCTTGGTGATGCCGCTCACGCGGTAGGCCGTGCCCGTCGTAAGACCGACGCCGTTCAGGTCCTGGTAGCTGATGAACAGCCGCTGACGCACCCATTTGTTCGCTGGCGTCGTCGAGGTCGTCATCACTTCGTGCTCGACGCCGTTGACGGCAAGCACCTCGCCGTTGCACGGGTTGAGGTAGAGCGTGGCGATGGGAACGTCGAGACGCTGCTTCGTGCTGAAGGCCGGATCGGCGTTGCCCGGGTAATAGGCGTCGGCGACCGCGGACCCGAAATTGTTCGAGTCGTCTGGATCAAAGAACGCGGGATCGTCTTCGCCGCTGACCGAAGCGAACGTCAGCACGAGGCCGTCTTTCTGCGGCTTGACGGTGAGCGCCACCGTCGCGGTAGCGCCTGACGCCATCGCTCCGAGGTGACAGGTGATGTCGCCGTCGGTCGTCGTGCAGAAACCCTGCGAGGGTTTCACCGAGACGATGTCAGATAGAAACGGTGCCGACGCAGACCAGGTGGCAGCGGTGGCGGTGCTCGGTCCGTTGTTGTGGATCGTCGAGGTGAACGTCACCGCGGAGTGCACCTTCACCGACGGAGCCGACACCTGCACATCTACGGCGAGATCGGCCAACTGGAAGGTGACGACGTCGATGGTGAGCGACGAGGAATTGTTGTCGGGAAAAGGATCGTGTGTCGTTGATGACACATGCACCGTATTCACCATCGGACCCTCGGTCGCGGGGGTCTGCAGCACGAGATCGGCACTGTAGCCGGTGACGGGGTCGACGGTGCCGAACTGACAGCTGAAGGTGCGCGTCGGGTCGTCGTAGCTGCAGCCGTCGGTGGAGGTTGAAATAAACGTGGCTCCTGGCGGCAGCACGTCGGTAAGCACCACGTTCTCGGCGGCGTCGGGGCCGTAGTTCCAAATGTCGATGAAATACGTCACCGGCGAGTTGGGCGGCTCGCCGTCGGTGATGGGAAACTTCTGGAGAAAGGCCTCGAGGTCGGCGTTCGATTGGGCCGCGGCAGGCGCGACGACGGACACGAAAGCTAGAACCGTGAGCGCAAAGACACGGACCGTGGTGCGAATGGCTTGGTGCATGGAATACCTTGGGAAAAAACGTGTTTCAGCGCGGGGATCCTAGCACAGCCATACGACGCGCGTTTCACGGTGAATCCTCGACCATCGCCCGCAACCGATCGATCGCCCGGTCCCACTGATCAGAAATGTGATCGAGATGCTGGCGCACGTCTGCCAGCCGCCTGGTCTGAATTTCCCAGATGCGCTCGCGTCCTTCGCGCGTGCTGCGCGCAAGGCCGGCGGTCGACAGCGCCTCGAGATGTTTGGTCACGGCCTGCCGCGTCACGTGGGTGGCCTCGGTGAGCTGGACGATCGACTGCGGTCCCTTCGCGCACAGCCGCGCGACGATCTCGAGCCGGGTGCGATCGCCCAGTGCCGCAAACGCCGCCGCGGCCTGCTCAGGCGGCAGTGTGCGTCGCAAGATACTTCTCGATGAGCCCGGCCTGCGCCGTCCAGCCACCTTCGTTCGCCTTGAACGCCTTGGCACGCCGCTCGAGCGGAATGCGATCGAAGCCTGACTCGGTGATAGTAAGGCTGGTACCACCCGGCACCTCGGCGAGCTCGAACTCCACCAGCGTCGGCATCTCCTTCGAATAATCGACGCCAGGCTGAATCGCGTATGGATGCCACTTGAACGAAAACAACCGCATCGGCTCGATGCGATCGACGATGAACTCGAACGGGAAGCCGCGATAGGGCTCCTGCGCCTTGGCAATGTTGGCGTCGACGATGGTCGGCACGATGCGCCCGGTCAGCCGGCCGCCGGCGACAAAGGAGCCGTCGAATTCAACGCCAAACCAGCTGCCGAATTGCTTCGCGTCAGTGATGGCGCGCCACACGCGCTCGAGCGGCGCCTTCAGCACGACCTGCTTGACGATGCGATCGGGTGTCTCGGGCATATGCAACCTTTCGGTTGCCTATGATACCTCACCAGGCCGCACTATCCTGATCTGGTGCCGGAGCTTCCAGAGGTTGAATCTGCGCGGCGGCGCATTGCGCCGGCAATGGTCGGCGCGCGCATCACCGCCGTCGACGTGCGTCGTCCTGACTTACGCGCGCCGTTCCCGCGGCAGTTTGCGAAACGTCTGATCGGCCAGACCGTGCTCGCGCTGTCGCGGCGAGCCAAGTACCTCCTCGCCACGCTCTCGTCTGGCGAAACACTGCTGATGCACCTGGGGATGTCGGGATCGTTCGAAGTGATCAGGCGCGCGGAGCCCGCGCACCTCGATCCGCACGATCACGTCGTCTTCTTCATGTCTTCCGGCAATGTCGTGCTGTTCAACGACCCCCGCCGGTTTGGCGTGATGGATTTGATCGGCCGCGGAGACCTCGACAGCCATCCGGCGTTGAGCCGCCTCGGCCCCGAGCCGCTGTCGGATGAGTTCGACGCCGCGGCGCTGGCACGCGCCTGTCGCGGCAAGAAGACATCGCTGAAGGCCGCACTGCTCGATCAACGTGTGGTGGCAGGCCTCGGCAACATCTACGCGGTTGAAGCGCTGCACGTGGCGCAGCTGTCGCCAATGCGTAAGGCATCGACGATCGCCACCGCGTCGGGCGCGCCCCGCGATGCGGCGTTCAAGCTTGTTGACGCCATCAAGCTGGTACTCGAGCGGGCAATCCGCCGGCAGTCAGGCAAACGTTACCGAGGCGCGGAGTTTCTCGTCTACGACCGGCAGGACGAGCCGTGCCCCCGCACAGGGTGCGGCGGCACGATCCTGCGTCGCGTCCAAGGCGGGCGATCGACCTTCTATTGCCCGCGTTGTCAGCGTTAGTTGTGTACTTAGGGGCCGTTTCCAAGCGGACCGGTTAGTGCGTGCTCATATGATCGTGCGCGCCCTGGTGATAGGCGCAGCTCACGGCCGGGTTGAACGGTGAGAACACGCCGGTAGGATTCTCACGATAAAGCCATACATGCCGATCGAAATGCGGCTCGAACATGTGCGCTTCGTCGAGCTCGGTCGCCGGATCATCCTTCATGTTGTCGTAGGGAACGCCCTGAAACGTCGGCGGCTCGTTGTGGCCCGCCGCGCGCCACGCCTCGGCAAACACCAGGTTCTCTACCGCCACGAGCTCCACCGATCCATCCGCCTGCGGTTCGTAAATCAAGATGCTTGGCTTGCGAAAATCCGTATGAGTGCCAACGCCGTTCACGCGCGGCGATGGCGGCGCGGTGATGCCGAGCAGGTCAGGACGGAAATAATGGATGCCCATCGCGCCCTGCGCTGCAGGACGTCCCATCATCGCCGCGGTATCGCACATGTTGAAGGGGTCGCGGATGTAGCCCTCGGCAAGGGCGACGTTGACGTCCTGGAATCGCTCGGTTGCGCGGCGAACCTCAGCAAGCGTCGGCTCCCCTGAGGCGGGCGGCTCGCTGGCAATCACCGGAGCTGCGGCTAACAGCGCGCCAGCAAATACGATAACGGCCAATGTTGCGGTCACGTACGGGTTTCGATTGGTCACGGAATCCTCCCTCCGGACGTGAACGCGTCAGACGGGCGGAAACCCCGCAACCCGGAACTAATCCGGACCAGCCGAGCATGGCGTCGGCTCCCAGGCCGAGCCATCCGGTTGCTTCCTGAACTGCGACGAGATGATGTACGCCGTTTCGAGATTGAGGTCGTCTTCGATGACCGCGGTCCACACGATCAATGAGCTGCCATCCCCTTCCTTGAACAAATCCACGTACTCGATCAGCGACGCGTTCTCCGCGTACGGAACGCCGTTCTTCCGGAGATAACCAGACAGGAGATCGCTGGTGGTGATGCGGAGATAGCGCGCCGTCTGTGGTCCGCCGCGGCGCAGCGTCCACGACGCCAGCGAATTGCCCTGCCAGCTTCGTTTGCGCGGCTCAGGTGCCGTCCAGTTTCCGAAGTGCAGCAACCGTGTTTGCGTACCGTAGTCGGTGTCGACGCGCAGGGTGTGTCGTCCTGCCAGGCGATGCGCAGGTGCGTCGGCATGTTCATCAGCCCCGGCGCGCCGTAGGCCTTGCACTGCTGGCCGGCGGCCTCGTCTTTCGCCTGATCCCAGGCGTCGGCCACTTTCTTCCCCGCCGCCGAGATCGGAATGCCGAGGTAGTCGCCCTTGGCGGGCGGCACCATCAGCAGCCGCCAGTCCTGGGCGACGAGCGACGACCAGTAGCCGGTTGGATCGAATGCAGCAGCAGCCTTCGCCGACGGCCTTTCCAGCACATTGGGATCCTAAGCTTAGAATTCCACGTGGACAAGTTGTCG
>JADMIO011270909.1_pt1 | contig 38378 bp, 35 predicted proteins | sample 8958161 | NCBI WGS metagenome assembly JADMIO01 (sample SAMN16585339, study PRJNA669376) | soil metagenome | isolation source: Crop rotation soil | place: USA: Cullars Rotation, Alabama | collected 2011 | reverse complement strand
GCCGCGACTTCAAGTCACGTGAATTCCAAGCTTCGGATCCCACTGTGCTGGAAAGAAATTTTGAGTTTCGTTTGAAGCGAAAACAGAATTTAAAGACACTCCCAAAGCTTTGCGGGAAGATGAACTGTCTTATTTCCTGATTCCGAGTTTCTCGATCAACTGGCGATAACCGGTCAGGTTATGCTTCTGCATGTAGTTCAGCAAACGTTTACGTTTACCAACCAACTGCATCAGTCCGCGGTGGGTAGAGAAATCTTTTTTGTTTACCTGGAGGTGACCGCTGATCTGGCTGATACGCTCAGTCAGCAGGGCAATCTGCCCTTCGATAGAACCGGTATTCTTCTCAGAACCGGCGTAAGTTTTTAAAACAGTAGCTTTTTTTTCTGTTGTTAATGGCATCTTTTTAATTTTTAAATTTCATCCGATTTTTTGCATCTTATTTTTAAGACGGCAAAGGTAAGGCGAATAGGCGTACCAGCCAAGGCTTTAAGGGCCTTTTTTCCTTCTGTTCTGCACGGTTTCTCATTGGTTTTCAGACTATAGCCGAAAAGACGGGAAAACGGGAAGGGCACGGAAAGTGCATTTTTACTACTCCCCGCCAACTTACCGGATTACCATCTTCCCGGCTACCCTGCAACATCCCTAATTTTACTCTATGGAATTATCACAGGACACCAAAAACATTCTCGGTTTGCACCTGCCCACCGACCCGCGTTGGGTAAATCTTGCAGAACTCTCTTTAGCCGAAATACTGACCGACCACGCTTATTGCGAACAAAAAGCCGCAACAACCTGTATCTCCCTGATCCAACGCTACAGCAGCAAAGAAAAACTGGTAAAAGAACTGGCGCCGATCGTTACCGAAGAATGGGGACATTTCAGGCTGGTGCTGGCAGAACTACACAAACGCAATCTTCAACTCGGGAAACAACGCAAGGACGAATATGTCAATGCCCTGCTCCTTTTTCAACGTAAGGGCGGGCATATCGACGACCGGTTCCTTGATCAGTTACTGACCATGGCCTTGATAGAAGCCCGGAGTTGCGAACGTTTTAAACGATTAAGTGAGGGATTGAATGATGAATACATGCAACAATTCTATCGTCGCTTCATGGAAAGCGAAGCAGGCCATTATACCTTGTTTATCGAACTGGCCGAAACCTATATCGATAAACAAAAAGTAAGGCAGCGCTGGAAGGAATGGCTCGAGCATGAAGCTGATATTATAAAAAACTTAGAACTGAGGGGTGACCGGATACATTGATTTGACAATTCGTCAATTTGGCAATCTGCAATTCAAATAGAAACAGTCTTTCTAGATCATTGGCAAATTGACAAATTATCGAATTGTCGAATTGTTATTTCCCGCAAACGTTTGAACCTTCTTTGCTCCACGTGAATAAGTAATTTCATTTTTACATGGAAACTGTCCCCTACCAGCAAGCCCTTGATGCCGCGACTGCCGATACTGATCCTGTTGTTGAACCGGTAACAGATGGCCTGATCAATAAGACCTTTAAAGTGACACTGGTTGAGAGCGGAGAAAAGTTTTTGTTACAACAGATCAATACAAAGGTTTTCCCCGAACCCGGAAAAGTGCAGGACAATTACAAAAGAATATGGTCGCACCTGTATTATGAATCTTCACTTCCCGGAACTTCCCATCCCGTTAGCATACCTGCACCCCGTGATTTCCTCGATGGATCAAAATTGTTCTGCGATACACATAGACGATACTGGAGGCTTTTTGAATTCATCGATAATTCACGGACCATTCATGCGCCGGAAAATAGTCTACAGGCAAGGAACGTGGCCCAGACATTCGGGGCCCTGACGGCCCATTTCACCGATTACGATATCACTTCGTTACATACGACCATCACAGGTTTCCATGACCTGTCCCTCCGTTTCGCACAATTCAAAGACGCCCTTCACACAAAAGATTATGCAAGATTGATGAAAGCCGCTCCACTCATCGACGAATTAAAAAAACGGGAACATTATGTAAGCTTCTATGAAGTGATGATCACTTCACCCGAATTCAAACTCCGGTTGATGCATCATGATGCCAAGATTTCGAACATTCTTTTTGATGAAGAGACAGGCAAACTGATCTGCCCGGTCGACCTCGATACCTGTATGCCGGGTTTTTTCTTTTCCGATCTCGGTGATATGATCCGATCCATGGCTGGCAGTTCTGATGAGAACAATTCCGACCCTGCACAACTCCGTATCCAGCCCGATTACTATACGGCTATCATAGAGGGTTACCTGGAAAGCCTTTCATCCTTTCTCACCGACTCAGAAAAAAAGCACATCCATTATGCCGGGAAGTTAATGATCTATATGCAATCATTACGGTTCATAACAGATCATCTGCAGGGAGATCTTTATTACAGGACCGATCATGCGGACCAGAATCTTCAGCGGGCAACAAACCAATTGGAACTATTAAAACGACTCGAAGAATTCCTGGACGGGCAGTATAAAGCTTAACGCTCCTCTTCTTTCTTTTTATTCTCATCCATTTTATCAAGGATTGGTTTTGATCCGTAGATCCCGGCAAAGAAAGTATCCAGGCCGATCTTGCGCCGGACATATTCGGCCGCAATAATACCCAACACTGCGCCTACTATTACCCCAGTAACGGAAAAACTCTTTGTAATGAAAAAGCCTGCAATTCCACAGATGATGGTGGGGCAAATAAATAGTTGCAGCCAGTAGATGATGGCAACGATCCGCATACGATCATGTTTGTGAAAAATAAACAAGTTCCTCTTTAAGATCGAGGAAAGGATATTTCTCCTGTAACAGTTTTGCTTTTTCAAAATGATTGATGAGAAATTGCTGGTGCGCTTTTGTCTCCGGTTGAAAAGGCCTGTGCTTTCTCGCAATAACGATCTTTCTTACTTCCTGCATCAATTGCTGCGATGCTTCATCGATACAGGACGCTGCAAATTTTTCCAAAACGAATTCTGTTGCCGGATAATTCGGATGCACAAGGTCGATATCATAAAAACGGTAATCCCGCAACACATCGATTACCAGTTCGTAGGCCGGGAAATAATGCGTCGCCGGGTATTTGCTGATGATATGATGCACGGACTCGATCAATCTTGCCTTGCTCCGGTTATTCTCCACTACCCCATCGCGTATATGTCGCACGGGACTGACCGTGAAAATGATCTTTAGCTTTTTATTAAAAGCGAACAGGCGATCCATCGTCTCTTCCAGCAATGTTATTATCTGCGGTATCCCGAGCATGGTCTTATCAAACCATTGGGAAGGCGCCCGGTGACAATTGGCCACTCCTTCACCGGTTACATAACTCGCTTTATCGGCAGCACCTGTAAGTTTATATGTAAACGATGATCCTAGTGTAATGATCAGCCAGTCTGCTTTTTTTAAAAAGTCGTGGGCTGTTTGTTGCGAACTATTGATGCGATGAAGCGTCTCATCACGGTTCGTATGCGAGAAACGGCTGTGATGTTGCCAGCTGTTCCATACTTCATTCAACTGGAAAAGGTCTTTTTCACTGTAAACAGTATTGTCGATATAAGAGATAAGGCTTTTGCAAACAGCATCGGGTCCGAACAATATACCGTTGGGGTTCTGGCAGACAGAAAATTTCAAATCAGCGAGCGCATTACCGATATGTTCGGTAAAACAGGAGCCGGTCAGCATGATAGCATCACTGTATAAAACAGGTGGCGACAATTTCTTCCAATCGATATTCAACATCCATTCCATACAGCCTATTTAAATATTGATCCTGCCAGTTGCAGGCTTTCCAGCAGTGCTTCCTTGTTCAAGCCTGTTGCTTGTCCCTGCTGTTCAAAATAACTGACCATCTGTTCCATATTCATATTACCGACCAGTTCATCATCTGCCATCGGGCAACCGCCGATGCCTTTTAATGCACCGTCAAAACGTTTACATCCTGCTTTCAAGGCAGCTTCCAGTTTTTCTTTCCGGTTATGAGGGGCAGCATGCAGGTGAACACCGATCTCGGTTCCGGGTAAAGAGTCCACCAGGTATTCCGTCATCGAATAAACCTGTTCAGGCGTAGCCACACCTACTGTATCGGCCAGTGAAATGATACCAATATCCATTCCCACCAACCTGTTCACCCATTCAAAAACGATCTCTTCCGAATAACCGTCGCCATAAGGATTTCCAAAACCCATGGAGATATAGATCACCAACTCCTTACGGTTTTTAATACAAAGGTTCTGGATATCTTCTACTCTTCCCAATGACTCTTCAATAGAAGAATTGGTATTACGTTGCTGAAAGGTTTCCGAAACCGAAAAAGGGAAACCCAGGTAGTTTATTTCATCGTGCACCACTGCTTCTTCGGCACCGCGAAGATTGGCAACGATAGCGAGCAGTTTTGAATGAGTGTTGCTCAAATCGAGTCCACGGATCACGTCAAGGGTATCCGCCATCTGTGGAATGGCTTTAGGAGAAACAAAACTCCCGAAATCGATGGTATCAAAACCGACTCTCAGCAAAGAATTGATGTACTCAATTTTTGTGGCGGTCGGGATAAAATGTTTCCAGCCCTGCATTGCATCGCGGGGACATTCGATCAATTTTATCTTTTCCATAACCATAGTTGACAAAGTTACTATTCAAAACGCAGTAAATTTAATTCTCAACAACTGCTAATGGTAACAAAACTCAGCTTGCTAACCTTGCTTTTTTTCTTTACGCAGCGGACCCAGGCGATGCTTGCCGATAGTTTGCCACAAAAAAATACCCTCAGCAAGGTGCAACTCGTCAACGGAAGTTCTATCAATGGTTATATCCTCCGGGCCGATGACAGCAGCATTACCCTTGTACGTAAAGAGAACTGGAAAAAACAGCGCTATGACCAGGCAGAGATGATAATGGGTGAAAACATCACCGGCATCACCAAGAATTTTAAAAATGGAATGACAGCGGGAGAAGGCATGCTGATCGGTGGGATCACAGGGATCGTGCTGGGTTTTTCACTGGGTTTATCACAACATTGCGATGACCCTAATAACGAATGCGATTTTTTTGACAAGTTGCTTTCTACCAAAAGCTTCCAGGCATCATTGATACTGGGTAGCGGCTTTGGTATCGCGGGAATGTTTGTCGGTATCTTCTCCAGGAAGAAAGATAAAGTCCATTATAACATCAATGGGAACAGGAACAATATCCGGAACAACCGGAATGGGTTGGTGTATTAGGCAGCTTTATTTCTTCAACCCATTTACTTTTTCCCGCAACGTATTAAAGAAACGGTTCCGTTCTTTTTCTCCTGTCCGGCTGATCAATGCGGCCCGGCTGAGCAATGTGTCAAAAGAACTCATCGCCTTGGCAGAAAAACGCGGGTCCTTTGTAAAAAGGTAATAGAATACACTATAGGTAACCATCGATAAAGAATGGTCATCCAGTTTGATCACCATGGTATTATTTCCCAGTATCAATTCATTCACATAAAACTGGATCGATGCCTTATGCGATACTTCCGTAGCGCCGGGCATGAATTTCACTCCTTTCTCCGCCTGTAACTGCAGGTGATCGATCCATTGATGGAAGGAGGCTATAACGGCGTCCATTTCAGCTACAGAACGGAAATTTCCGGCATCACGGTAATAGGCGATCTGGTTGATGGTGCTATGGATACTCTCCAGGTTCCATAATTCAACCGAGTTGATTGTATTATGCTCTTCCAGTACCTGTTGCCCGATGGCATAGCAATCATGATAAGGAAATTCAGCGAAGGAAAATGTTTTGTTAGCCAGTTGTGGCTGGTTGTTGATCGTCTTGGACCAGAAAAAGGTTTTAAATGCCGCTAGCTCGGGAAACAAATAAAAATACCAGATCGGCGCATCCTTACAGAGGTAAAATATCTCTTTGGATTTAAAAGAATTGAAATAGCGGAATTGCTGCAACATCCCTTTCATATATTCCACGAAATCGCCCTGGGTCTTTGTCATTCCCGGGGCTTCAAATAATACCGATTCAGTTTGTAGTTGTAATAACTGGTCCAGCGAAAGATGGTAGTGCCCGCAGATCTTTTTTAACTCGATCAGGTCGATAGGTTTTTCTCCCCTGATACGACGATAAACACTGTCTGCGCTCAAGCCCAGCAGTTCACCCAGTTCGTCTACGAGAGAAAGATGTGAAGGCAATTTTTCTTTCAGCACACTGAAAAGTTGCTGTTGTATTCCGTTATTCTCCATCGGAAAGAAAATTACGGAAATTCCATAAACACGATAACTTTTTTTACGGATACCTGCCAAAAACAATGATGAGCCGGGACGCACTTGCAAAAATTGCTGCTCTTTAAAATTTGTTTAACAAGACAACACGGTTTATCGTTATTATTTATTGTTAACAGGCGATCCTCAATTAGCAGGAGCCAATACAAAAAATAGTTTTGGTCATTCAACAAAACCGGTGGCCATGGCGAAAATAAAATTCAGATCCGGATCATCATCCCTGTTCTTTCAATCACTGGATAATTCGATCAGGAAAGTTCTCACGGTTAATGACCTGCTGAAAAGATCAAGGCGAAAGCTCTGGATCAAAATGATCTTTTATTTCCTGTTGCACATCTGCGCCTATGCTGTACTCTCTATTTCCCGGCCGGAAGGATTGGCCGGGCTAATTCCTGCTTATGTCTTCATCGGGGTTTCGGGTTTACTGCTGGGGTTTAACGTCTCGCATGACGCATTACACGGATCTTTTTCCGCCAACAGGAAGATCAACCATTGGTTATATCACCTGTCCTTCAATGTCCAGGGCACTAATGCGTATTTATGGAAGATCCGTCACCAGTCCTCCCATCATATTTTTCCCAATGTAGATGGCTGTGATGCGGATATCGATGATAATCCTTTTATCCGTCTCTCGCCCCAGCATCCCCTGCGGAAATACCAGCGTTACCAACACCTTTATTCCTTTGTTGTCTATTGCTTTTATACTTTGCATTGGGTTCTATTCAAAGATCCTTTATATCTCTTTAAGAAAAATGTCGCCAACCTGCAGCATAAAAAACATCCCTTCAATCAAAAGCTGTTATTCTTTGCCTGGAAAATAGCTTACCTGTTTATCCTGGTGGGGTTACCGGTATTGACGGGCTATTCTTTCGGAGAGATCCTGCTTTGCTTCTTTATCATGCACGTGGTCAATTCACTGCTTTTTATCCATGTGCTGATCGCAACGCATTTGTCTATGGAAACACAATTTCCCCATACCGATGAGAATGGTTTTCTACCGGATGATTACTACACACATCAACTGGCTACTTCACTTGATTATTTACCACAAAGCAAGTGGTGCAATCTCCTGCTGGGTGGCTTCAATGCGCATGCCGCGCATCATCTTTATCCCAAATTACCGCACACAGTTTACCCATTTATCTCTGGGCTCATCGAACAAACGGCAAAAGAATTCAATATGCCTTATCATAAACTGGGTATGATCCAGGCTATCCGTTCTCATTACCGCTATTTAAAAATGATGGGGCGACAGGTGCAAGAGCCTCCCGTTGATCACCATTCCAATCAATACCAACATGAACTGTTTCCAAAGAAGAAAAGCAATGCTTGTGCCGGGGCCCGCGACTGTTCCGCATGTTCTCTCTGCACAAAATGATTCCCAACAATTTATAATCACTCTTTATGTATATGACGACTTCAAGCTCCTTGATACGCACTGACCTGAAAGCAAATAAATTTTTCTGGTTGCTGTCCTGTTTACTTGCCTGTTACTGGGTGTACGGTTGGTACAATTGCATCGACCGGCAGGATTGGATCATTGAAAACCTGCTCGTGGTCATTTGTTTGTCTGTACTGGTGCTTTCGAGAAAATGGCATCGCTTCAGTGACCTCAGTTATTTATGCATATTCTTTTTCGTGATGCTGCATTTATATGGCGCTTTTTATGCGTATACACAAAATGCATTCGGGTTCTGGCTGCAAAATAAATTCGGGCTCTGGCGCAATCCCTATGACCGGATCGTACATTTTAGTTTCGGTATTTTCATGGCCTACCCTTTCCGGGAATTACTGATCAATAGATTCCGGGTATCGAACAGTGCTTCCTGGCTATTGCCCATCGAGATAGCGTTTTCGTTTGGAACCATTTTCGAGTTGATCGAATGGGGTGTTTCTGTGGTGACCACCAAAGAAACCGGCGAAACCTATGTTGCTACGCAGGGAGATCCCTGGGATGCGCATAAAGATATTGCACTGGCTGCAACGGGCGCCGCTGTGACGATGCTGATCACTTACCTGGTGAATCGCAGAAAGAAAAAACAAGATCAACAACCCTTTACTATACCTAACTAAGTTTTATATGCAACTTACCTTTCTAAAAAGAAAAGCACTGACGCTATGTTTGATCACGCTACCTGTTATCCTGTCTGCCCAGATCGGCGAACATCACTTTCCTGATCGCACCCGGAAGGTCATCTGGCATACTCCCTGTGGCGCGGCCCAGATACACGGGTTGGCGTTAGGGTTTCAAGCGGCACGGTTTGGGGAAGGAACGTTAACGATCAGGGGAGTAAATGCTGACCTGGGAATGTTCGCTGCCTATGGCACTCCATATTTCATTGTTTCCAATTTCTTTTCGAAAAAAAAGAAAGCGAAACTTTTTAACATGAAAAAAGATTCCGCTTACACAGTCATTCATGGTCTGAGTGTAAGCTATGGTGGTGAAGCGGATGTGGAGGTCCGCGGTGTCAATATTGCCGGGGGCACCACCGTTGCGACCAAACTCTATGGCCTGTCGTTGACAGGTGTTTATTCGAGATGTTACGAATTCAGGGGTGTAATGATAGGTGGTCTGAATAATATCGCACAGGAAGGAAGAGGATTACAGATCGGCTTATTCAACTATTGCAAGGACCTGAAAGGTTTGCAGATAGGGTTATGGAACAAGAACGGCAAAAGAGGATTGCCTTTTATCAATTGGAGAACTTAACCACGCTGCCGCATCACTTCATATAAGATCATGCCGGTAGCAACGGATACATTCAACGACTCAAAATCACCTGCCATGGGTATCCTGATCTTTTCATCACATATTTTCATCAACGCGGGATATATACCATTGTCTTCGCTGCCCATCACGATAGCACAGGGTCCTGTGAGATCTGTTTCGGCGATCGTTTTAGAAGCGGTCATTTCACTCGCAAAAACCTTTATACCATTGAGGTGGAGATCATCGACTGTTTTCATCAGGCTATTCACCCGGCAGATGGCAATCTTTTCCAGGGCCCCTGCCGAGGTCATGATCGCATCTTCATTCAACGCACCAACACCCTTATCGGGAATAATAATAGCATGAACACCCATACAATAAGCCGTTCTCGCAATACCACCAATATTCCTGATATCGGTAATACCATCGAGTATGAGGAACAACGGCGTTTCGCCATTCTCTGTAACGAGGGAAATGACATCCTGGAGATCCTGGTATTGCACTTTGGCGATCTGCGCTACGCAACCTTCATGATCGGTGATATTAAACCCATTCAGTTTGGCAACGGGCACATAATTAACAGGTACAGTTTGTTTGGCCGCCAGTGCTTTGATCTCATTGATATCCTGGCCCCGGGCCATCGTATCGAGATAGATACGATCGAGCTGTTGCCCGGATTGAAGGGCATCGATCACGTTGCTGCGACCGATGACCAGGGTATTTTTTTTGGGTCGTTGTTGTTTAAAATTTCTCACGGCGTAAAGATACTATGACTGTGGTGATTGTTGAAGAATACAGCATTTGTCATTTTTTATAACAAATACTATTTACTATGGCCAACTTAGAAAGGTTCTTTGAGCAGCTCAAACAAGGGCTACCTGTTTTTTTTATATCGTTGATTGTTCTCGAAACGACCATATTGCTGGTTCGTTTCAAAAAGATCCATTTCAAGGAAACAAAAGTAAATGTCATTACCGGGCTTGTCGCCATACTGGCACAATCGGTAGTAAAAATGTACTTTCTTACTGGTCTTTATCCTGCTGTGTACGAGCACCGGATCTGGGAGATCGGGTTTACACCTGCCGCATGGTTGCTGGGCTTTTTTCTCTATACCTTCATCCAGTTTGCCACGCATTATTTCTACCACAAGGTCAGGATATTCTGGTGCCTGCATGAAGTACATCATTCAGCCATCCATATGAATACCACGACAGGGTTGCGCAATTCAATTTTTGATATCGTTTCGCTCGACATCTTTTTCCTGCTGATACCCCTGGTCGGTATCAACCCGCTTATCTACTTTATACTTTATACGCTTAATAAATTCTGGGGTTCGCTGATCCATATCAATGAGCATATCGTCAGCCGTGTACCTTTCCTCGAGTATATACTTGTCACCCCTTCGATCCATCATATCCATCATGCCCGCAATATCCCCTATCTCGATAAAAATTACGGAGAGATCATTCCCTGGTACGACAAAATTTTCGGCACCTATGCTAGCACAAATGAAAAACCTGTTTATGGTACATTGACAGTGAACAAAGAACTGGGTTTCTGGGAAACACAGGTACACGAATTCAGGAAATTATGGAAAGACATGCGTAGTGTAAAAAGCTGGAAACACAAGCTGGGTTACCTTTTCATGCCACCGGGTTGGCACCCGGGGAATAGCAGTGGTACAGCTTATGAATTGCAAAAGCGGTATGAATATCGAGCAGACGAAGATGAATAGTGAACAGATGAAGTTGGGGGGAACGATTCATTGATTTCACGAAAAGGCTTTTCTAAAAAACAAAAAAGCCCATCTTTAAATGATGGGCTTAAAAAAAAATATCGATCTGGTTATTTAATGCCAAACGCTTTCTTCACTTTTCCTACGTAATCCAGTTTCTCCCAGGTAAACAGTTCTACTTTCTTGGTCAGCTTTTTACCATCGGGTGAAGTAAATGTTTTTTCTACGATTTCCGGCTGACGTCCCATATGTCCATATGCAGCTGTTTCGCTATAGATCGGGTTACGCAGCTTAAAACGCTGTTCGATGAAATAAGGACGCATATCGAATACGCTTTCAACGATCTTACTGATCTCGCCATCATTCATTTTCACAGTTGAGGTTCCGTAGGTATTCACATTGATGCTCGTAGGTTGTGCCACACCGATCGCATAAGAAACCTGTACCAGTACTTCTGTACAAAGACCGGCAGCGACGAGGTTCTTGGCGATATGTCTTGTTGCATAGGCTGCAGAGCGATCCACTTTGGAAGGATCTTTTCCGCTGAAAGCGCCACCACCGTGTGCACCTTTACCACCGTAGGTATCCACGATGATCTTACGTCCGGTGAGACCTGTATCACCATGCGGACCACCGATTACGAATTTACCGGTTGGGTTTACATGGTATTTGATATCGTTATTGAAAAGTTTCGCGTATTGTTTGTACTTCGATTTTACTCTTGGGATCAGGATATTGATCACATCGCTTTTGATCTTTGCCAGCATTTTCGCTTCGCTGTCGAAATCATCATGTTGTGTAGAGATAACGATCGCGTCGATACGTACGGGCTTATTATTGTCATCATACTCCAATGTCACCTGGCTTTTTGCGTCCGGGCGCAAATAAGGCATCTTGGAATTCTTTTCCCGGCGGATCACTGCCAGTTCAAGCAGGAGATTATGCGCCATATCCAATGCCAGGGGCATATACTGTTCTGTTTCGTTGGTAGCATACCCAAACATCATTCCCTGGTCGCCGGCTCCCTGCTCTTCTTTTTTCTTACGGTCAACGCCCTGGTTAATATCAGACGACTGTTCGTGGATAGCAGATAATACACCGCAGCTGCTCGCTTCAAACATATATTCACTCTTGGTATAACCGATCTTGCGGATCACACCACGGGCAATTTCCTGTACATCGAGATAGGCTTTTGATTTTACTTCACCTGCCAGCACCACCTGCCCGGTGGTTACCAGTGTTTCGCAGGCAACTTTGGATTGCGGATCGAAAGCCAGGAAATTGTCGATAAGCGCATCAGATATCTGGTCAGCTACTTTATCGGGATGTCCTTCACTGACTGACTCCGATGTAAATAAATACGGCATGTATTATAAATTTTGAGGTGCAAAGATAAGGGTGTAGCCATAACGAAAAAAGCCTTCCTGCCATGTAACAGGAAGACTTTTAAACATATCTTGATAACTCTAGAGTTTTGAGTAGACCAACCTCAATCTCATTCTTCTCGGGTTGGTGTCCAGGGGCCCGTTATTCCCGATCAGTCTTACACGGCCCTTAACGATCGTCGGGTTGACGAATACATTGATCGTAAGATCTGTTCCCGGCGGTATTCCGAACTGCTCGTTCAATGAGAACGGCGCGGAGAGACGCAGATCGTAGAGGCTTTGTGTTCCGTTCAGTACATGTTGCACATACCGCGAGATGTTGAATTTCCAGGTACGCACATTATGACCAAGACCATCGGGCACATTCGTCGGGATCACGCCCAGTGCCGATAAGTTCAGATCACCTGAATTGCTATAGGTAAGATCATAAGGGATGGTCCTGTACTTATAATTCTTGGTAATAGTAGGATCGTATGCATCCAGGTACATGAATTCGGGTGGTGTGTACGTGCTGTCGGAAATATCATAGAGCTCTTCCATGATCAGTTCGGCACGGTGTATCAACCGATTGCCTAACCCTGCCAAAGCGGGTATCTTGATCGTCGCGAAAGTTCCTGGTGAACCCTGTATATAAACCAGCGGATCCGGCGTAGTTGCAGGATTATTCAACGATGTCAGCAGAGGTGTGCCGGTATAATCACGTTTAACGAGATTGGCAGCTGCGCTATTCAGTTTCGGGACAGTGTTACCGTATGCGAATACAAAATAGTTGACAGTGGTATCTTTCTTACCGTTATTGATATAATTATAATAGATCGCCAGGTGCGTATTTATTCCCTGCAGGTTAAAACCCATCACCGCATCTCCTGATCCCATGGACTGAACAGCAAATCCTTTGAACTTGGTCTTAAATATCGAATCGCTCTTGTAGGCATTATTAATTCCCGTGGACGTTGAATCATACTTCAGCAACCGGGTACCGAAACTATTGTCCAGTCTTATACGCAACTGATTCTTGACGGAATCCTTGAACAATTTCATCGAATCATTCAATATTTTGGGCGCAAAGGTCTTTGATCCCAGCAGGTTTGAATAGGTGATCTCATTCTTACGGACCAGGTAACCGGTATCGGCCCTGAAATCACTGGACTGATTCACTTCATAGACGTTCACCGTCTGAACCGCATTCGTATCTCCGTAAGTTTCCACATAATCCATGCAAAGCACTACCGAGTCGATATAAAGGCTGTCGTCTGCAACAGCAAAAGAAAAGGGGTACGCAGGAGGATTCAATTGAAGAAATATCCTGGCATCTGTTTTACCAAAGAACTGGTCGCCGTTATTAATGCGTCCCAGGAAAAATTCTTCAGCCCTGGAAAGGAATTGCGAGTCATTGGCAAGACCAAATGTATCGTTGAATGCCTGTACCGTGATGCTCGTGTCGAATGTGGTAATGCCATCGATCGGGGGAATGATCCCGCCACCCAATTCGGTAGCTTCGTTGATCTTTCTGCAGGATGAAAATACAATAGCAACCATCGCGATAGTTGCTATGAATGATAAAACTAAGTATCTGTTCTTCACAAAGTAGATTTATGGCCGGGTTAGTGATTTTTTATTTGCCTGCAAGGTCGTTATACAGTTGTAAATAGTCTGTTAAATCTCCCTCCGGATTATAAAGCAACGTCTTCTTTCCCCGCACTTTAGAGAACTCATCCATGAGTTTCTTTTCAATTTTTTCGGCACCGAATGTGATGGCATCTGCGAAAGTGGCGCCACCGCGGAACATCGCTGTATTGGTAGCGTCTTTATAGACCTCAAGATCTTTCTCTTTCAATGAACCATGTATCAGGGCTTTCTTTACGAAGTCAGGGCCCAGTTTTTCTTTGAACGTATTCTGCCCGATCGTATAAACGATCTTGCTATGCGCAAATACAGGCTCCTTTTTATAAACTGTTTTCAGGTAAGCAGGTATCAATCCTGTCATCCAGCCACTGCAATGAATGATGTCAGGAGGCCACCCGAATTTCTTAACCGTTTCCAGGGCACCCTTGCAATAAAAGATGGTACGCAGGCCATTATCGTCATACCATTTGTCATTCTCATCATGAAAAACGGTCTTGCGTTTGAACAGGTCCTCGTTGTCGAGGAAATAGACCTGCAGACGGGCACTCGGTAAGGAAGCCACTTTGATCTGGAGAGGCATGTCCTCGTTGTCTACCGACACATTGATACCCGACAGTCTCACCACTTCGTGGAGGCGATGACGACGTTCATTGATGATCCCAAAACGGGGCATTATACAGCGAACCTCGAAATTATTGTCGTTGGATTTGATCGCCAGTTTATTCGCTATCTCGGAAAATTCTGTCAGCTCCAGGTAGGGTGACATCTCGTTGGCGATAAATAAAATTCTTTTCTTTGCTGACATGGGCGTCCCGTTTAATTTAGCCCCTGTCCCGCAGTCGCGGGATTGGGTAAAGGCGGGCAAAGGTAGTTATTTTACACCGAATTGAGATGTATGTCAGCAACTTCATCTTTAAGCGTTTATTCTCATGATCTTATTTAAAACAGCAACAGATCTTCGCAAGTATCTTGACAGTCAGGATAAAAAAGACAAACAAACAGGCTTTGTTCCAACCATGGGGGCATTGCATAATGGCCATATTTCTTTGATCCGGGCCTCCCGGGAAAAGGATGGTTTGACCGTTTGCAGCATATTCGTGAACCCTACCCAATTCAATGATCCTTCCGATTACGAGAAATATCCTGTCACCATAGAGAATGATATCCGCATGCTGGAAGAAGCTGGCTGCGATATTCTTTTCCTTCCTTCTGTGAAAGAAATGTATCCGGGCGGGATCGGCAAAGTCGCTTCAAGTGAACAGACGGGTACCGCCACCCGGTATGATCTCGGGTACCTTGAAACTGTATTAGACGGAAAGTTCAGACCCGGGCATTTCCAGGGCGTATGCATGATAGTGCATCGTTTGCTCGAAATAGTGCAACCTTCCACGCTCTACCTGGGGCAGAAGGATTACCAGCAATGTATGGTCATCGGCAAACTGGTCAAACTTACCGGGATGCCAGTCAATATAAGTATCGTCCCTACCCTGCGTGAAGCGGATGGACTTGCCATGAGCAGCCGGAATATGCGTTTAAATAAAGAAGAAAGAAAAAAAGCCGTGACCATCTCCCGTGTATTGAATTTTGTAAAAGAGAATATCCGCCCCGGTGATCTCAGCGCATTAAAAGAAACAGCCCGTACGCAATTGGAAGAAGCGGGTTTCCGGGTAGACTATATAGAAATAGCGGGTGCTTCCGATCTTTCATTACTACAGGAATGGGATGGTCAACAAAAACTGGTCGCCTTGGTTGCAGCTTTCATAAATGAAATAAGACTGATCGATAACATGCTTTTAAATTAATTTATAATCCGGGCAGTTCGGTTTATTTTCGGCCTTAATGAGCAAACGTCTCCGCACGATACTTCAATATATTTTTTTCCTCGGCCTGGGTATATTCCTGGTTTGGTGGTCGATCAAGGATCTTACATCGGACGACCGGTCGGAGATCAAAAAAGCATTACAGATGGCGCGGTACTGGTTACTTCTACCGGTATTCGGGATTCTTTTCCTGAGTCATTATGTACGGGCTGTCCGCTGGAAATTACTGATCGAACCGCTCGGGTATAAACCTTCCACGACGAATACTGTTTTCGCCGTCTTTATCGGCTATCTCGCCAACCTCGCTGTACCCAGGCTGGGCGAAGTACTCAAATGCACCGTGCTGGCACGATATGAAAAAGTGCCGGCCGATAAACTGATCGGTACGATCATCCTGGAAAGAGTGATCGATGCCGTAACGCTGCTTGTTATATTTGGTATCACCATCGCTATTCAACCCGATATTTATTCCCGGCTCGTTGAGACGATCTTTCATTCCAAAAAAGACCCGGGACCAGAACAGGAGAAAGTACTATCATCAACACTGATCCTCGTTATACTGGCAGTGCTTGCCCTCGTTGCGTTGCTTGCCTGGATGATTAAGAATAAAAAGAAGCCGGCTGACCTCGTAGGGTTGTTCAAGAAAATTGCCCGTAGTATCTGGCAGGGATTGAGTGCCGTTCAGCACCTGAAAAAAAGATGGACATTCATCGCCCTCACCATCATCATGTGGACACTCTATTTAGCAGGAGGCTATATCGGTTTTCATGCACTGGCGCAAACCGAACAGTATGGTATCCGCGAAGCATTCACCGTCTTGTCTGCCGGAAGTGTAGGCATGATCATTACACCTGGCGGGATCGGCGCCTATGCTTATCTTTTACAGAACACCATGCATGTATATGGCCTTGGCATGGGAGTGGCACTTGCATTTGGCTGGATCTTATGGCTGGCGCAAACTGCCGCTATCCTTCTCGGTGGTTTGATCAGCTTTGTAGCTATACCTTATTATAATAAAAGAAAACAGCGTGAAGAGGTCTGACCTTATACCTGGAAAAATAGTTGGATTACCGGACTTGCTTCAGATGGTAAACCGCTGGAGACTGACAGGGAAAACTATCGCTTTCACAAATGGTGTATTCGATATCCTGCACAAAGGTCATATCGCATCCCTGTCGCAGGCGGCAGCCGAAGCCGATTACCTTGTTGTCGGTTTAAATGCCGATACATCCGTCAAACGCCTGAAAGGCGAATCCCGCCCGGTGAACGACCAGGATGCAAGAGCCCTTGTATTAACAGCGTTGGTAATGGTGGATGCTGTTGTACTATTTGAAGAAGACACTCCTATCGAACTGATCAAAGCATTGTTGCCCGATGTATTGATAAAAGGAGGCGACTATACGATAGACCAGGTCGCCGGCGCCAAAGAAGTGATCGCCAACGGAGGCCGGGTCGTCATCAACCCGATAGTGGAAGGATTTTCTACCACCGGGTTGATCGATGCCATGAAAAAGCGGGGCTGATTGTTCGCTGAAAACTTAATATCTTTCTTTCTCACCGATCCTTAATTTTATCCTTTCGGAAATTTTATTGCATGGCACACCACGACAAAAGAAAAACGATCGCCAGGGATATCAGCTGGCTTTCATTTAATGCAAGAGTATTACAGGAAGCTGCCGATCCATCCGTACCATTGCGGGAGCGGATAAGGTTCCTCGGTATCTTCTCCAATAATATGGATGAGTTCTTCCGTGTCCGCGTAGCAACACTGCGCCGGATGATACAATTGGGGAATAAAGCCAATATGCACCTGGAAAATAATCCGCAACAGATCATCGATGAAATACAGATGACGGTATTAAATCAACAGGGCGAGTTCAACCGGATATGGGAAGAAGTATCGGCGCAACTTAATGAACAAAAAATATTCCTCCGCACGGAAAAAGAATTAAATGCCGAACAACAGGCTTTCGTCCGCAACTATTACGAGGAAGAAGTAAGTTCCGATGTGATCCCTCTGATGATCGAGAATATCCCTGAATTCCCCATGTTACGGGATAAATCCATTTACCTCGCGGTAGTGATGTGGAAAAAAGAAAGTGCGTTGAAAAAGAAATACGCGTTGATCGAAATACCCAGCCGGACCCTCGGTCGCTTTACTATTCTTCCTTCCAAACCCGACGAGAGCCATATTATTTTGCTGGAAGATGTGATACGTTTCAACCTCCCCGATATATTTTCTTATTTCGGCTACGATCAATACCAGGCTCATATTTTCAAAGTCACCCGTGATGCCGAGATCGATATCGACCAGGATGTATCTACCAATATCATCCAGAAGCTGGAGAAAGGCATTAAGAACCGCAGGAAAGGAAAACCAGTTCGCTTTGTGTATGACCGTGAAATGGACCCGGGTCTGTTGGAATACCTGATACGCCGGTTGAACCTCAGTAAGAGAGACAACCTCATACCGGGTGGACGTATCCATAATTTCCGGCACTTCATGGATTTCCCCGAGCAGGTATTCAAGGAAAAGCGGCTACGCAAAAAGCCATTCGACCATCCTTTGCTGACGGAACGAAGAGTGTCGGATGTCATCATGGAAAAAGATGTGTTGCTTCATTTCCCTTATCATGCTTTCTGGCCTTTGATCGATCTTATCCGCGAAGCGGCATTTGATCCCGATGTAACCAGTATCAAGATCACCTGCTACCGGCTGGCGCAGCAATCCAAGATCGTGAATGCATTGATCAATGCTGTCCGGAATGGAAAAGAAGTAGTGGTCATGCTCGAACTGCGTGCACGGTTTGAAGAAGAAGCCAATATCGAATGGAAGAACAGGCTGGAAGAAGAAGGTGCCAAAGTGCTGATCGAGATACCCGACCTGAAAGTACATTCCAAAATATGCGTGATACGAAAAAGAACAAAAGATAACAATACGGTCTTGTATGGTTTTGTCAGCACCGGCAACCTGAATGAAAAGACCGCCCGTTTATACGGTGACCATTGCCTGTTGACCAGCAACCAGAAGATCATGGGTGATGTGAATCGCATTTTTAATTTTCTGGAACAACCCAAAGCCGGGCAACAATTCCTGCGTGATTGCAAAGTGATCATCCCCAGTCCTCTTTTTGTGAAACGCGAAATGATAAAGCTGATCGATGAGGAGATCAAACAAGCGAGAAAAAAGAAACCGGCAGCGATCACTTTAAAAATGAACTCACTCTCCGATGAAGAGATGATCCAGAAATTGTATGATGCTGCAAGAGCAGGTGTAGAGATCAAACTGATCATCCGCGGTATCTTCTGCATGTTATCCGAAAATAAAAAGTATGAAAAGCCCGTCCGTGCGATCAGTATCGTTGACGAATACCTGGAACATGCACGTGTGTGGGTATTTCATAACAGGGGCAAAGAGAAAGTTTATATATCTTCGGCTGACTGGATGCGGCGCAACCTGGAGCACCGGGTAGAAGCGACCTGTCCGATCTGGCATGAAGGCCTGAAGCAGGAATTGAAAGATATCCTCGACATACAATTGCAGGATAACGTGAAAGCAAGATGGCTGGACAACCAGTTGAGCAATGAGTATGTGCGCACCACAAAAAAGAAAATCCGATCGCAGGTAGAGACCTATAATTACCTGTTTAAAAAAACGCAGATAAACCGTGAGACTGGCAGCCATTGATATTGGAAGTAATGCAGCAAGACTATTGATCACAGATGTTGTTTCCGGTCCACAGGGTATTCCCGAATTCATCAAGACCGTGCTGGTACGTGTTCCCCTTCGCCTGGGTTTTGATGTATTTGACAAAGGCGAGATATCGGCGAGCAAGACGGAAAAGATCATTAAGACGATCAAATCGTACAAACTTTTACTGGACGTATATGAAGTAAAGCACCTGAAAGCCTGTGCTACCTCCGCAATGCGGGATGCAGCCAATGCCAGTGATATCATCAAAAAAGTAAAGGCGGAAACAGGTATACAGATCGATGTCATCAGCGGCCAGGAAGAGGCCTCTTTTATTTACGAGAACCATATCGCCGAGAATATGACCAGCGATGAATCCTATCTATATGTAGATGTAGGCGGCGGTAGTACGGATATTACATTTTTCAGCGATGGCAAACTGGTCTTTAAAGAATCCTTCAATATCGGTACCATCCGGCTGCTGAAGAACCAGGTGACGGAAGGCGCCTGGGATGAGTTAAAAGAATTCATCCGCAGTAAAACAAAAGGCTATCACCATGTAACTGCCATCGGCTCAGGTGGAAATATCAATAAGATCTTCTCTATTTCCAAACGCAAAGAAGGCAAGCCGCTTACGCTGGACCTCTTGCGGGATTACTATAAAGAATTCAATAGTCTTTCGATGCCCCAGCGGATCAGCCTGTATAAACTAAGAGAAGACCGCGCCGATGTAATCGTACCGGCGTTACTTATTTATATCAATGTGATGCGTTGGGCAGAAGCGGAAGAAATTTTCGTTCCGAAGATCGGTTTGGCGGATGGGCTGATACATTCGTTGTATGAAGAAGTGAAGTTGAAAGAGATTGAAATCTAAACAATTCAACAATTAGCCAATTTGACAATTCAACAGTGCTTATTGACAAATTAACTAATTGTCAAATTGTCGAATTACCTTTAATGTACAATTTCCAATCCGAATGAGTGTCAACAAAGAAATAAAGAAAGTAACCACGAACACATTGCAAAAGATGAAGACCGCCGGTGAAAAGATCACCATGCTCACGGCCTATGATTTTTCTTTTGCAAAGATCATTGACGGTGCGGGTATCGATGTAATACTGGTGGGCGATTCCGCTTCGAATGTTATGGCGGGACATGAAACGACATTACCGATCACGCTTGACCAGATGATCTATCATGCTTCTTCGGTGATCCGTGGCATTGATCGCTGCCTTGTAGTCGTCGATATGCCTTTTGGTTCTTATCAATCCAACTCCGATATCGCACTGGCTTCCGCCGTACGGATCATGAAAGAAACAGGCGGTCATTCCATAAAACTGGAAGGCGGTGAAGAAGTAGTGGAAAGTATCCGCAAAATTGTTTCTGCCGGTATCCCGGTGATGGGTCACCTCGGCCTGACGCCGCAATCCATTTATAAATTCGGAACGTATACGGTAAGGGCCAAAGAAGAAGTGGAAGCAGATAAATTAAGAAAGGATGCAAAATTACTGGAACAAGCCGGTTGCTTCGCCATTGTCCTGGAAAAGATCCCTGCAGCTCTTGCCAAAGAAGTTTCCGAGAGTATTTCTATTCCGACGATCGGTATAGGCGCCGGCGGTCATTGCGACGGACAGGTATTGGTCATGCACGATATGCTGGGGATCAATACGGAGTTCAAGCCACGCTTCCTTCGTCAATATCTCGATATTCACGCACAGGCTACAACAGCCGTACAGCATTATATCAAGGATGTAAAAAGCCGTGACTTCCCCAACGAGTCGGAACAGTACTGAATAGAGAACGGATGAAATTGAACAGATGAACAGATGAGGTATTGACTTATTAATTCACAACTTCATCTGTTCAACTTCTTCTGTTCCTCTGTTCGACATTCTATTACATCTGTTCTTTATCTTTGCCCCTCAATTTTAAACTATGGATTTTCTTCATACTCTTGGCTTATCGGCCATCAACGAAGGTGTAAGCACCGGCACACAATGGATCAAAACATCCGGCGAAACGATCGACTCCTGCTCTCCTGTCGATGGAAAAAAAATCGGGTCAGTGACCTGTGCTGATAATGCTGCTTATCAAACCGTGATGACGAAAGCAACGGAAGCATTTACAAGCTGGAGATTGGTACCGGCTCCACAACGAGGCGAGATCGTCCGGCAGATCGGTGAAGCATTAAGAGAAAAGAAAGAAGCGCTGGGCAAACTGGTCTCTTATGAAATGGGCAAGAGTTTACAGGAAGGATATGGCGAGGTGCAGGAGATGATCGATATCTGCGATTTCGCTGTCGGCCTTTCACGACAATTACATGGACTGACCATGCATAGCGAACGCCCCGGACACCGGATGTATGAGCAATATCATCCTTTGGGTATTGTAGGAATTATTTCGGCCTTCAACTTCCCTGTGGCTGTCTGGAGCTGGAACAGTATGCTTGCTTTTGTTTGCGGGAATGTTTGCGTATGGAAACCTTCTGAAAAAACACCTTTATGCGCTGTAGCTTGCCAGCATATCATCGCTGATGTTTTTAAAAAGAACAATATTGCCGAAGGCGTTTGCGGATTGATCACTGGCGGACGTGAAGTCGGTGAATGGATGGCCGCCGATAAAAGGATACCACTTGTTTCCGCTACCGGTTCTACAAGAATGGGAAAAGCGGTCGGCGCTGTTGTTGGTGCAAGATTAGGAAGGGCATTGCTGGAACTGGGAGGAAACAATGCGATTATCATTTCTAAAGATGCAGACCTTGACATAGCTGTACTGGGTGCTTTATTTGGGGCGGTAGGAACGGCCGGACAACGTTGCACTACATCAAGGAGGTTGATCATTCATGAAGATGTGTATGAGAATATAAAAAAGAAATTGGTATCTGCTTACGGACAATTGCGTATCGGCGATCCGTTGGATGCCGCCAATCATGTGGGCCCGTTGATCGATAAGGATGCAGTGAATATGTACTTAAAAGCGATCGAACAGTGTAAAGAAGAAGGCGGTTTATTTGCTGTAGAAGGTGGCGTGCTGGAAGGAAAGGGTTATGAAAGTGGCTGTTATGTGCGGCCCTGTATCGCTGAAGTGGAGAATTATTTCGATATCGTACAACATGAGACTTTTGCACCGATCTTATATTTGATGCGCTATTCCACATTGGAAGAAGCAATCCAAAAACAAAATGATGTGCCGCAGGGTCTTTCTTCCTCGATCATGACACTAAACCTGAGGGAAGCGGAGCAGTTCCTGTCAAATGCAGGAAGTGATTGCGGTATTGCCAATGTCAATATCGGGACTTCCGGCGCGGAGATCGGTGGTGCTTTTGGTGGAGAGAAAGAAACAGGCGGCGGCCGTGAAAGTGGTAGTGATGCCTGGAAAACATATATGAGAAGACAAACCAATACGATCAACTACAGCACTTCCCTCCCATTGGCCCAGGGAATAAAATTCCACGTCTAATAAATTCACAAAAAACAGTTGACACTGGTGAACAGGCAACCTATTGCCATTACCGTCCGTCAAAAAAACCTTAAAATGGCCTGTTAAACAAGGCTTTAATTGTGTAAAAATGTATGAATGGTAATCAGTATTTTTACACCTATACCAATTTTGCAGTATAAAACCTAACAAATGAATATTTCAAGAAAACATGCCACCCTGCTTGCCATCGGCGGACTGGTATCATCCGTACTCTTTGCACAAAAAGATGATGTTCCCAAAGGTTGGCATATGATGGACAAAGGCACCAGCGGCTATTATGGCCTCAGTGTCAATAAAGCCTACGACTTCGTCAAATCCAAGAACCTGAAAAGCAAAACAGTGATTGTTGCCGTTATTGATTCGGGTATCGATACAACACACGAAGACCTGAAAGCCATACTCTGGAGGAACCCGAAAGAGATCCCCGGTAATGGTATCGATGATGACAAGAACGGTTATGTAGATGATATATATGGCTGGAATTTCCTTGGTGGTCGTGATGGCCAGAACGTAGAGCAGGATTCATACGAAGCAGCCCGTGTGTACCATAAATACAAAGCCAAGTATGAAAATTTCGATATCAGAACGGCATTGTTGAACAAGGAACAATTATGGGAATATGAGCAGTGGAAGCGTTCTGAAAAAGAAGTTGTCGGCGATACCAAGAGCAATGGTCTTGAATTGATCTTCCTGAAAAAAGCATATGCAAGTTGCCTGAAAAGCGACAGCATCCTGCGCAAAGCAATAGGTAAGGAAAAATTCACCGGTAAAGAGCTGGGTGATTTCAATCCTACAGAACTGGAAGTAAAAAAAGCAAAGAACAGCCTGTATAGCCTGATGTCGCAAAACGATGCAATGGAAACTACCAATGAAGAGTTCCTGGAGGGCTTCGGTGATTATGTAAGTGGCGAAGAGAAAAAAGCAGAAGCTGGTGAAACTCCTCCCAAAGCATACAGGGCGGATATCGTAAAAGATAACTATGACGATTTTAATGATAAGTTCTATGGCAACCCTAATGTGATGGTAAGCAATAAATCGGCGTTACACGGCACTCACGTATCAGGTATCATTGCTGCGTCCCGCAACAATGGTGTCGGAATGGATGGTATCGCGGATAATGTACGCATCATGTCCTTGCGTGCTGTACCGGATGGCGATGAACATGATAAGGATATTGCACTCGCTATCCGTTATGCAGCCGACAATGGTGCACAGGTGATCAATATGAGTTTTGGTAAAGGGTTCTCCCCCGAAAAAAAATGGGTGGATGAAGCTGTAAAATATGCAGAAAGCAAAGGTGTATTACTGGTACATGCTGCAGGAAACGATGCGAAAAATATCGATACTACATTCAACTACCCGACTCCTCTTTTCTTGGACAATACACGTCCCGGTAACTGGATCACGGTGGGTGCAAGTGGCGACCCTAAAGCAGGCGGTGTTACTGCCAGCTTCTCCAACTATGGTAAAAAAGAAGTAGATGTATTCGCACCGGGTGTAAAAATCTATTCAACTGTTCCGGGTGGTAATACCTACCAGAACCTCCAGGGCACCAGTATGGCATCCCCTGTGGTAGCGGGTCTCGCGGCATTTATCCTCGAATATTATCCTGCACTCAGTCCTGCGCAGGTGAAAATGGTGATAGAAAAATCATCTTCACAACTGACGGAGAAAGTAAAGAATCCCGAAACAGGTGAAATGGTTCCTCTTTCCGATATCAGCAAGGCAGGTGGCGTGGTGAATGCGTATGAGGCGATCAAATTGGCTTCTACACTGAAAGGTGAGAGAAAAACGGCTCCTGCTAAACCAGTAAAATCAAGCGTTAAACCCAAAGTAAACGGGTAAAAAATAATAATAGAAAGCTTTTGAATCCCGTATCACGTTGAGTGGTACGGGATTTTTATTGCCTGGACCAGGTAGATATATGCGTACCAGTTACTGCTCTGGCATGATAATTTATTTACCAGAACATATCTTAAACCGGTAACACATGAAAACAATATCTATATATGCAATGCTCATTGCTGCCCTGCTTTTGGGCCCGGGATGTAATAAAGACAACGATTCGCTCGACAATAGTTGCGAAAAACTGTCCACGGGTCTTTCCGCCGATGATGCAGGGATCACAAGCCAGGGTGTCAACCAGTTGATCGCCAAACTGCCCTCCGCAAAATATACAGGCGATAATCTTATGAAGCTCGCCGAAAAAATGTCTTCGGGCTGTGGCATCACTACTACCTTGACCTGCCTGAATTGCAATCATACGGATCCACTCGAGAGTGAACTGACAGTTAACTATACCGTTGGCGGTGTTGCAAAGCAAAAGATCATTGTGATAACGATTACTGCCTCAGAAAAGATGGTCTTCAAGGAGATGCATGATTGAGGGTGGGTGGTGGATTCCGGATACTGGATTCTGGATTCTGGGCACTAGATGCTGGTGCGATCAGCAGTGATACTTATTCTTTAATTCCAGTGACCAGCATCCAGAATCGTTTATCAAAATCTACAAGCGAAATTCAACTTTTCTATAAGAGCGGTAAATGGCTGAAAAAGAATTTTCACGAACTTTATCCATCAACAAATAACTGCTTATGCCCCGCCCAGATCTCAGTCGAGTTCCCGAATGGTACCATGGTTATATCAACAAAGTTGAAGGCAATGACCTGGTGAAAGCCATGGAAGCTCAAACAGCGCCCTTTATCAGGTATTTAAAGAAAATACCGGTAGCGAAAAGGAATTACCGCTACGCTAAAGGCAAGTGGACGATCAGGGAGATGCTGCTCCATATCATTGACGCCGAAAGGATCTTTGCTTACAGGGCTCTCTGTTTTGCCCGCCAGGAAACTGCACCGCTTCCCAGCTTTGATGAGAACACCTATGCTGACAATTCCAAAGCATCCAAACGGGACTGGGATGGCATGATCGAAGAATTCAAAGCCCTGCGCAAATCCAACGAGATCATGTTCAAAACATTTGACAAACAACAACTCGATACAGCCGGCATCGCAAGTGGCAAATCCGTGTATGTATCAGCGATCGGGTTTATTATGGTAGGGCACATTAATCATCATGTGAATATTATCAATGAACGTTATCTATAGAGCATTGAGCATAGGATATTGAACATTTTTTTTACAACATAAAAAAAGCCCCTCAAAAAGGGGCTTTACTATTTTCTATCAACCGGCTTAGAATCCTTTCTTAGCGGGCTCTTCCGTGGTCTTTCCTTTTACCAGGTTTTGCTGCCCGATCATATCGTTCATCACTTTGATTGCCTGGTCAAGGTATATATCTTCTGTTAAACTTTTGATCCATTGTGTAAAGCGCTCCTGTTTGTTCTTATCATTTTCCCAACGATTCTCTTCCTGGGGAAGGGCCGATACATTCATCGCTTCTTTCAGTTTCATCAACGACTCCAGTTGTTTGATGGTAGCCCTGATGGTCTTCTGTTCAGCACGGTATTTATCGATCTGCAAAGAATATTGCTTATCATTCTGCTGTGATAACCACTCACTGCTTTCCTTGATCATTTTAAAAGAAGGATCGTTTTCCAGGCGTTGACTTGCCAGCTGCTGGATCGTTTTCAGATCATAACCGGCGCTCCAGTTGTTATAGGTCGCTTTGTTGATCTCGTCCCAGGGCAATGCATCTGGATCGTCTTTCTCTCTTACTTTCAGGTGCTCGAGGTTATCCGGCAATACGATATCAGAGTACACACCTTTCAATTGGGTAGATCCCCCATTGATACGGTAGAATTTCTGTAAGGTCAGTTTTACTGTTCCCAGGTCGGAATTGGACATGGAGAAACCATTCTCATCGAGACCGATATTACGCTGTACAGTTCCTTTACCATAGGTAGATGTGCTACCAATGATCACACCGCGGTTATAGTCCTGTATCGCCGCCGCGAAGATCTCAGAAGCGGAAGCACTGAACTCATTGACCATGACAGCCAATGGACCGGTGTATAATACATTTTTATCCTTGTCTTTTAATACGCTTGGTTTATTATCCCTATCTTTTACCTGTACGATCGGACCTTCTTCGATGAACAAACCGGCCATTTGCACTACATCGTATAAAGAACCACCGCCATTATTACGGAGATCGATAACGATGCCATCAACTTTCTCTTCCTTCAGTTTGATCACTTCTTTAGCCACATCTACATAGCTGCGGGCTCCATCAGGATGTTCAAAATCAGCATAAAATTCAGGCAGGAATATATACCCGATCTTGGAGCCGTTACTTTTTACAATGGCGCTACGGGCAAATGCTTCGTCCTGTACGATCTTATCACGGATCAGGGTCACTACTTTGATAGAACCATCCGGTTTTTTGATCGTCAGGCGTACTTCTGTTCCTTTTTTACCACGGATCACTTTCACCGCATCTGTTACGACATAACCGGTCAGATCAGTCGGCTCTTCTTTTCCCTGTCCCACTTTCATGATGATATCACCGGGTTGTATCTCGCCCGATTTGGAAGCAGGGCTTCCTGTCAGTACGCTGCTTACTTTGATATTGCCATCATCGTATTGCAGCGATGCGCCGATACCAAAAAAACTACCACTCATTTCTTCATCGAAATATCTTTTATCTACCGGCGGGAAGAACTCGGTATGCGGATCCATCGTGGTCGTGATGGCATTTACAAATACATTGAACTTGTCATCATCACTGAACTTGAAACGGAAACGCTCAAATGTCCTATCCATGATACGTTTTACCCTGTCACGGGCTTCTTTCTCCAGTTCGGCATCTGTTTTTACTACAAACCCTTCCTTACCCTTGTTCTTTTCACGGGTATCGAGCAGGTCAACATAACGCTCCAGCGTCATGTATTTCAATTTCTTTCTCCAGCGGTCTTTTCTTTCCGCTTCCGTTGCCGGGTAATCGAGTTTATCACCGTCAAGATTCACCTCTTCATCCGTGGTAAATTCAAACGGCTTTGCCAGTATTTCCTGGTAAGCAAGCGCCGATTGTTCCATACGGGTGTTGAAAATCTTTCCTGCAGCGAGGAAAAATTCAACGGGTGAGCCTTTTATTTCTTCATCGATGGAAGTCTCGTATTTTTTAAGGGCAGCGAGGTCGCTTTTAAGATACATGTTCTTGTCAGGGTCAAGATCACCCATGAATTTGGTAAAGACCTTCTTCGAAAAAGCATCGTTGAGGTCCTGCGGGTTGTAATGCGCTTGTGTGAGCATTTCACCAACCAGTTTCAATATCTGTTCGTACTTGGAGGGAGGATTCGTGGAAGTGTTGCGGGTACCGGTTCCCATCGTCTTGAACGCAAGAAATGATCCAGCTACTACCATCAATATCACAATCGGAAGTCTTTTCATATTCAAAAGGTATTTAATTGACTGAGGCATAATCCAAAAATAACGCAAAAACGTTGCTTTTCTTGCCTTTACAGGCTTTTAACAAGGGTTTTTGATGAATGGCTGTACACAATTGATGCCGGACATTCTTCTATTTCACAAAAGAGGTTGTGGTACGTACAATTGCTTAACTGTAAAGACAGCCAGGATGCTAAGCTTCGCCATGATCCTCTTCGCATCGTCTTGCGTCATAGCGCCCCCGAGTTCAAGAAACCAGTCTTTTATTTTTTCTAAAAACTGCTTTTACTTACTTTTGCAGCTCTCAACATGGTGGTTATAGCTCAGTTGGTTAGAGCATCAGATTGTGGTTCTGAGGGTCGCCGGTTCGAGCCCGGTTAGCCACCCCAACAGACCCCGTTCAGTACTTCGCCCCGGCTTGTACTCGACGGGGTTTCAATTTATGCCGAATGAATACCTGGTTATTGATCTTTCTTCCGCTTAGTTCAGCCGCAATCGGCTGGATCACCATACGGCTGTCTATCTATTTCCTGTTTCATCCCCGGAAACAAAGGACAGTAGCCGGTTTCAAGCTGCAGGGCATCTTTCCGAAACGAAGAGAAGAATTTGCCGCTAAAATCGCGAAGACCGTAAAGGATAATTTTTCTATCGATTCCCTGGAAGAAAAGATCAATGATCCTGCTAATCTTCAGAAGATATTGCCCCTGATCGAAAGTCATATCGATGATTTCCTGCGAAACAGGCTGGGAAAGGAAATGCCCATGATCGGCATGTTTATCGGGGATAAGACCATCGAAAAATTAAAATCGGCCTTCCTGAAAGAGATTGAACTACTTTTCCCCCAGGTGATGAAACAATATGCCGCCAATATGCGATCAGAATTTGATATAGAGCGGCTTGTGTCCACAAAATTGCTGGCATTTCCGCCCGATCAAATGGAAAAGATGGTCTATAGCGGGATGAAAAAGGAATTAAAGCTTGCCATGATAGCAGGAACCATCATCGGATTTGTGATTGGAATGGCCCAGGTTTTGGTCATCTGGTTGTTGGCCTGATGCCATTCATCAAGTTGTCATGGTTCTGTCAGCAAGTTCGGGCACCTTTGCACGTCTAATTCTAAAATTTTACCATGAGAAAGTCGTTATTGTCCTTATCTTTTGTTTTACTGGCAGTTATGGCCTTCTCACAGGGTCGGCCCGGGGGTGGCCAAATGCCGACAGGCCGCTTTTATGGTAAAGTAGTGGAGTCCAAATCAGGTAAACCGATCGAATATGCGTCTGTGCAACTTGTACAAAACAGGATGGATACCGCGACTAAAAAGAGAAAAGAGGTAACTGTCGCCGGGATGATCACTAAAGCAAACGGAGAATTCAGCCTTGAGAATGTGCCGGTAATGGGTCAATCCAAATTAAAGATCACGATCGTTGGGTTCAAAACTTTCGAACAAACCGTATCATTTGATTTCAAACCCGGAGGCAATAATGGCGACATGAGTGCGATGATCGGTGCGCTCGATAAGGACCTTGGGAATGTAAAAGTAGAATTTGAAGAAAAACTCCTGGATAATGTAACGGTCACGGCTTCTAACCCCGGCTTAAAACTGGGTATCGACCGTAAGATATTCGCAGTAGATAAAAATATCGTGTCTGCAGGTGGAACCGCTGTCGATGTGATGAAAAATGTTCCATCTGTAAGTGTAGACCTGGATGGAAATGTAACCATGCGGAATAATGCTCCGCAGATCTTCGTGGATGGTCGCCCGACTACGATGACACTCGAGCAGATCCCTGCCGATGCCATTGAAAGTGTTGAGATCATCACGAATCCTTCTGCCAAATTTGACGCCTCCGGCGGTACTTCCGGTATCATCAACGTAGTGCTGAAGAAAAATAAAAAAGTAGGCTACAACGGTGGCACCCGTTTTAATATCGACACTAGAGGACGGATCGGCTTGGGTGGCGATATCAATCTTCGCCAGCAGAAATTGAATCTTTTCCTGAATGCCAATTTCAACCAGCGTAAAAGTATCAGCACGGGAACAACAGACAGGACCTCCTTCATCAGTAATCCTGATACGGTACTTCACCAGGACGATAAAAGTATATCGCAAGGTCATTTCCTGTTCCTGCGTGGAGGATTCGACTATTTTATCAATAACCGCAATACTATTTCGGTGACGGGCAATATCGGTTCAGGTAATTTCAAACCTGTTACGAACAGTGATATCCTCATTGATTCCATCAATGCACCATTCCTTTCTTCCTTACAAAAAAGGGTTGCCAATAACCGGAGCAAGATGGAGAATAAAGGAGTGCAGTTGAGTTTCAAACATAATTTCCCGAAGAACGGTATGGAATGGACAGCTGATGTAACGTACAATAAAAGCAATAGCAGCAGTTCCAATATTATCCAGACCGATTTCTTCAAATTACCGGCCAATACAACGACCGGTACATTCAAGCAACAACAAAACGGCAGCAGCAGCTTTGACAACCTGGTTCTTCAAACCGACTATGTCAATCCCATTACTGACAAGTCGAAGATCGAAATAGGTGCGAGAGCTTCTGTCCGAAAAGTGGACAGCCGTAATGATTTTTACAATTTCGTAAATGGATCAACTGTTTACAATCCATTGTTGTCGATCAATTATAACAGTAACGATAAAATATACGCTGGTTATGTTACCTATTCCAACCAGTTAAAGAATTTTGGCTACCAACTGGGTCTGCGCCTGGAAAGCTCCGACTACGAAGGCACACTGCCCGATAAAGCCCAGACATTTAATATCAAATTCCCGGTAAGTCTTTTCCCCAGCGTTTTTCTTAGCAACAAAATGAAGAATGACCAGGAATTACAGCTGAACTATACCCGCAAGATCAACCGTCCTAATTTCTTCCAGTTGTATCCTTTTACCGATTATTCTGATTCGCTGAATATCAGCCGTGGTAATCCTAATTTAAAACCAGAGTTTACCAATTCCGTGGAATTATCTTACCAGAAGACATTTAAAAAGAATAAGGATAATTTACTGGCTTCGGTGTATTACAAGAATACAAACGATCTCATCACCCGTTCGATCGCCAGGGAAACCGATCCTATCAGTGGCAAGGACATCCTGGTTAATTCCTATATCAATGCCAACTCTTCTTATGTAACGGGCCTGGAATTAACATTGAAAGTAAAAATGACGAAATGGTGGGACATGACACCTAATATCAACCTGTTCACCTCGAAGATCAATTCAGGTCTTGCCGGCATTCCCGACCAGGACCAATTTGTAAGTTGGTTTGGAAAATTAAATAACCAATTCAAATTGTTTAAGAATTTCACGATGCAGTTATCCGGCGAATACCAGTCAAAGACCATCTTACCTCCGGGTGGTAGTGGCGGCGGTGGTGGTGGTCGTGGTGGTCCTTTCGGCGGTGGTGGTATGGGTGGATTCGGACAGGCAACAACTTCCCAGGGCTATGTAAGAGCTAATTATTTCGTGGATGCAGGTTTCCGTTATGAATTCCTGAAAACAAAGCAGGCATCGATCTCATTAAATATAAACGATATTTTCAGGACCCGTCGTTCCGATATACATTCAGAAGATATCAACTTCGTGCAGGATGTGTTCCGTCGCCGTGATCCGCAGATATTCCGGTTGAATTTCAGCTGGAGGTTTGGTAAATTCGATCCGAACCTGTTCAAACGCAAGAACAATAAAAACCAGGGCGGTGATGGAATGGATAATATGAATATGGGACAATAACAATAGACATTGGCCAAGGGCAAAAGGCGTCACGACTTACCGGTGTGACGCCTTTTGTTTTAGATTTTATTTGCGATCTTGGCGTATTCTTAGTGTCTTTGCGGTTAATTCACTCTATTTGTCGAAAACAATCTACTTTACTGTCACCAACGACCTTTCGTATGACCAGCGGATGCGACGCATCTGTACTTCGTTAGCTGAAAACGGCTACCGGGTTGTATTAGTAGGCAGGAAACTTCCCGGCTCTCTCCCATTGGAAGAAAGGAAATACGAACAGAAGAGGATCCGTTGCTGGTTCAGGGAGAAGAAATGGTTTTATGCGGAGTATAATATCCGTTTGTTCTTTTTCCTTTTATTTAAGAAGATGGATGCGGTTTGCGCCATCGATCTCGACACCATACTCCCCTGCCTGCGTGTTTCCCGTATGAAAAAAGTCCGTCGCATATACGATGCACACGAATTATTCACGGAGATGAAAGAAGTGATCACCAGGCCCGGCGTGCAGCAAACCTGGTTAAGGATCGAAAAAAAAGCAGTTCCTTCGTTCGATTGTGGTTATACAGTCAGCGAAAGTATTGCGGAAGAATTCCATCGTCGTTATAAAGTAGAATATAAAACGATCCGGAATATTCCCCTGTTGCTCCCGGAAGAACCGGCGAAGGTTCCTGTTGACGAAAAGTTTATCGTATACCAGGGCGCGGTCAATGAGGCCAGGGGGTTGGAATATCTTGTTCCTGCCATGCAATGGGTGAATGCGAGGTTGGTGATCTGCGGCGATGGTAATTTCATGCAGCAATTAAAAAAACTAGTCGGCGATCATCGACTGCAGGATAAGATAGAACTGAAAGGAATGGTATCGCCCGAAGAATTAAGAAAGATTGCGGCCCGTGCTTATATTGCTGTTGCCGTCCCGGAAAAACAGGGATTGAATCAATGGCTGGCATTACCCAATAAGTTTTTTGATTATATCCATGCAGGTCTGCCCCAGGTAACGGTAAATTACCCCGAATACCAGAAGATCAACAGCCAGTTTGAAGTGGCAGTGCTTTTGCCCGATATTTCCCCCCGCCAGATCGCAGAAGCGCTGAACAATTTGCTGGCTGACGATGTTTTATACCAGAGACTCAAAGAAAACTGTGTAAAAGCAAAACAAGTATTGAACTGGCAACGGGAAGAAAAAAAATTGCTGGCGTTCTATCAATCTGTATTTAGCCTGTGAGTGATCATTTACATATCGTTTGCCTTGACACACCCTGGCCCGCCGATTATGGCGGCGCGATAGATATGATGAACCGCATCATTCTTTTTAAAAAAGCGGGTATAAAGATCCATCTTCATTATTTCAGTTATAATGAACGGGGTATGCCCAATGAACTAAACCAGTTCTGCGAAACGATACATGTATATGAAAGAAAAAAAGGACGACAGGGGCTCTCTTCCAGGCTTCCGTATATCGTTGCATCCCGCATGAACGAAGATCTCGTAAGGATATTAAATGCGGACCGGTACCCTATTCTTCTGGAAGGACTTCACTGCACAGGTGTTTTGCCACAACTTGATTTAGGCAACAGGAAGGTGGTGGTAAGAATGCACAACGAAGAGAGCATCTATTATAAAGAGCTGGCAAGGGTGGAATCTTCCCTGCTTAAAAAAATATTCTTCCTCCATGAAAGCAGGCTTATTAAAAAATATTCGCAACAACTTTCCAAAGAGTGTATCTATGCCTGCATCTCGCAGCAGGATGTAAGCAGTTTTAAAGAAGAATATCATTTGCCCCGTGTAAAATACCTGCCCGCTTTTCCTTCCTGGCAGGAAGTTAGCTCGCCGGAAGGCATGGGCAGTCTATGCCTGTATCATGGTAATCTTTCCGTGCCGGAGAATGAAAAAGCAGCGATCTGGTTATTGCAGCATGTGTTCATGAAAGTCAGGAAGCCTTTCGTCATCGCCGGAAAAAAACCTTCAAGACGTTTGCAAAAGATCGCTCATCTCTGCCAGCACACCTGCCTGGTGGCCGATCCCTCCGAAACGGAAATGAATGATCTTGTTCGTAAGGCGCATATCAACGTACTTCCCTGTTTTAACCACCGTATTACCGGCATCCGCCTGAAATTGCTGCATGCCCTATACGAAGGAAGGCATTGCGTGGTAAATGAACCGATGGTAAAAGGAACCGGGTTAGAAGGTGCTTGTCATACGGGCACAACGGCCAATGCTTTTGCGTCGATCATCACACAATTATATCACCAGCCATTCGGCAGCGAAGAAATACTGATCCGCAAAAAATTATTAGGAGACGAGTATAATAACGAGAAGAATCTCCAGCGGCTTATTCAATACTTATACTAGCATTGTCGATCACCCTGCCTTTTTCCGTCCGGATCATTCTTGCAGGGAATTTCTGCACCACAATATAATCGTGAGAAGCCATCACAACAGCCGTATTGTAATCCCTCGAGATATGAAATAACAATGCCATGATCTCATCGGAAGTTTCCGGATCGAGATTTCCTGTCGGCTCATCAGCCAGTATGAGTTTAGGGGAATTCAATAATGCTCTTGCCACATCGATACGTTGTTGTTCGCCACCACTCAACTCAAAAGGCATTTTAAACCCTTTGGATTTCAGTCCTACTTTATCCAATACATCGGCGATCTTCTCATCCATCAGTTTCTCATCTGTCCAACCAGTTGCTCTCAATACGAATTTCAGGTTATTATTCACGTTACGGTCGGTCAGCAATTGAAAGTCCTGGAAAACCACACCGAGGTTGCGACGCAGGTAAGGAACTTTTTTCCAATCAAGCCCCCGAAGATTATATCCGGCTACGGTTGCTTCACCCTGTGTCAACGGTAGTTCACCGTACAGCGTTTTCAGTAGACTCGATTTACCCGTACCCGTTTTTCCGACCAGGTATACAAACTCGCCTTTGTTAACGGTAAGATTAATATCCTGTAATATGAGGTTATTGCCCTGGTAGATATTGGCATTACGTATTTCAATGATAGGCTCTGACATTCAATCCGTTTTGTGCAAAATAAAGAAAGAATAAGCACCTGTACATAAAAAAATTCAGCTTTAACTAAATATTTAGTTGTTAAACTAAAAAATTAGTTATAGCTTTCGTTTAGAAACAATCACTATGAAGCAACTTACTAAAGCAGAAGAACAGGTGATGCAATCACTGTGGAAGCTGGGAAAAGCTTTTCTCCGCGATATCGTGGAGAGCATGCCCAACCCCAAGCCACACCAGAATACTATTGCAACTCTTTTGAAGATCCTGGTAGAAAAAGAGTTTGTAGCTATAGAAGTATTAGGGCGACAACATCGCTACTCCCCGCTTATTTCAAAGGAAGCTTATTCCGGTAAGACGATACGTCAATTGGCTAAAAACTATTTTGAAGGATCCTTCAGCAATGTTGTATCGCATATGGTAAAGGAGAACAATATCTCGGTAGAAGAACTGGAAAGCTTGCTCAAACAAATTAAAAAACAACAAAACCAGCAAAAATGAAGACAGTGCTATTTTACCTTATACAGGTGACGATCGCTTCAGGTTTGTTGTACGGCTATTATCATTTCTTTCTCCGGAACAAACGATTTCACCAATACAACCGGTTTTACCTGTTGCTTGCTTCAATTGTAAGCCTTATCGTCCCCTTTCTGAATATCCCCTTGTATTTTACACGGGCAGAGAAAGATTCGTTGATCATTCAAACGCTTTCGTCGGTTTCATTCCGGGATACGGGATTAACGGTAAGAGCCGGTGAAACTATTTCCAGCTCATCGGGTTGGTTCACACAGCATATTTTTTTACTGGTTTATCCTTTGATCGTCTTCCTGCTATGCATACGCATGCTTGTTTCGCTTGCCAGGATCAGGCGGATAAAACGATCTAATCCAGTTGAACAATTAGACGCCATCCAATTCATCAATACGGATGAACCAGGCACACCTTTTTCTTTTTTCCGCTGGTTGTTCTGGAACAAAAATATTGAATTACAATCACCAAAAGGTGAACAGTTGTTCCGGCATGAACTGTTCCATATCGAGCAAAAGCATAGCTATGATGTATTGTATATGGAATTATTATCCGCGATCTGCTGGATCAACCCTTTCTTTTACCTTATCCGGAAAGAGCTGAAAGCCATCCATGAATTCCTCGCTGACCGCTTTGCCATCCGTGAAAATAAAAAATGGGAATATGCCGAATTATTGCTCATGCAGGCTTTTGGCACCCGTCAATCATTGGTCAACCCCTTTTTCAATACCCAGATAAAAAGACGTATTGCCATGATCACCTCATCAACAAAACCCAGTTACCAGTACCTGCGCAAAATAATGGTACTGCCAATGACCGTCCTTGTCATCTTTTTACTAGCCTGTTCTTACAAAGAAAAAAACGAAACCTTTCTTCCCGCCGACGCTTACAATTCTGAAACCCAGGCTAACATTTACATGAATACAAAAAGAACCTACCCGACAGAAGCCTATCTCCAGCAATTAAAAATGCAGCATCCTTTGGTCGATACCACGATCAAACCAGGACAAATAAAGATCGAGCCATATTTCCCAGGAGGTAGTCTTAAATGGAATGAATACCTGCAAAAAAACATCAAGTCCACAGTAGCAGTTGAAAAAGGCGCCCCTGCCGGCAGTTACACGGTGGTCGTGCAATTTATGATCCATAAAGATGGAAAAATGTCCGACATAAAACCTTTGACAAACCATGGCTATGGGATGGAACAGGAAGTAGTGCGACTCATCTCACAAGGCCCTAAATGGAATCCTGTTATGATCGATGGGAAATACAGGGATACTTATAAAGTACAACCGGTGACCTTTGTTGTATCAGAAGACGTAACCTCTGTAGAACCAGGCCCTGTAACAGATATGGCGGCAAGGTTTCCGGGTGGAGAACAAAAATGGAAAGAATATCTCGACTACTATTTTAAAAAATATCCCATCACCGATATCAAACTGACCGATGGAGCGTATACCGTGGTTGTTTACTTTTTGGTTGATGAAAATGGCGATATCTCAGGTTTAAAAGCGTTAACAAATTTTGGCCACGGTCTCGAAGAAAAAGCAATTGACCTGATCGCTAAAGGACCGAAATGGGAACCTGGAATGATGGGTGGCAGAAAAACAAAAAGTAGTATCAAACAAAAGGTAACATTCATCGTGGGTAAAGGTGAAAAGAATTTCAGGCCTGTCCAGGACCCGTTGACAGGTAAATACCCAAGAATATCTATAGCGCAACTCAAAAAAACCACTCCCCAGGAATTATTACAGCTTTCTGCCGGTACCGAAATACTACATTATAAATTTACCATCGATGTTGATAACGGAGATATATCAGAAACGGTAAACAAAGGAAATGAATTTGCTTCAGTTACCCGTGAACAGATCAATTCCGCAACTTCTGGGAGACTGACAACAATTGACATGATAAAGGTTAAAATAAATGGCGAGGAGAAAAAACTACCATCATTAATCTATGAAGTCGTCAATTAGTAGATGAGCAGGCCGGAAGGACTATGTATGATCAATTCCTTTTTGACGCTCTCTTCTACCCTTCCTATAATTTTTGCATCTACTCCGAAACTTTTCGAGACGTTGATAATATTATCAGCGTCTTTTTCATTGGTGTATATCTCCAGTCTTGTACCCATATTAAAAACCTGGTACATTTCACGGTCGTCTGCTTTACTGGCTTGTTGAATCAATTTGAAAATAACCGGCGGTTCGAATAATTTGTCTTTTACAATACGCATGTTTCCCGGGAGGTATTTCAGGCATTTGGTCTGCCCGCCACCGCTACAGTGTATCAAACCGTGAATGGCGTCGAAATGCTCCTCGAGTAGTTGTTTCATCACGGGTGCGAATGTCCTGGTTGGGCTCAGCAACAGACGCCCGATCTCGTATAATTGTCCCTCGTCGCTTACCGTGTCAGTCATTTTGTGCGGTCCGATGTATACAACCGATTCATCCAGGCTGTTATCGTAAGATTCGGGAAATCTTGCTCCATATGTCTTATGCAGTACATCGTGTCGTGCAGAGGTCAGTCCATTACTGGCCAATCCACTGTTGTACTCCGTTTCATAATTAGCCTGTCCAAAACCAGCAAGACCTACAACCACATCACCGGGCTTTATTTTTTCATTCGTCACCAGTTTAGATTTAGGCCATCGTGCCGTCATAGTCCCATTTACCGCCATCGTTCTTACCACATCTCCTACATCGGCTGTCTCTCCTCCCATAAAGTGAATATGCACACCAAAATTTTTCATAGTATTGAAAAAATCCTGGGTGCCATTGATAACAGCTTCGAGTACTTCGGCTGGTATTAAATTTTTATTACGGTCGATCGTGGAAGAGAATAACAGGTTATCGTAGATCCCCACACAAAGAAGATCGTCTAGGTTCATCACGATAGCATCCTGTGCGATGCCTTTCCAGACCGAAACATCACCTGTTTCTTTCCAGTATAAATAAGCGAGTATGCTCTTGGTGCCTGCCCTTTCCAGCACATTGGGATCCTAAGCTTAGAATTCCACGTGGACAAGTTGTCGCG
>JADMIO010690309.1_pt1 | contig 38378 bp, 31 predicted proteins | sample 8958161 | NCBI WGS metagenome assembly JADMIO01 (sample SAMN16585339, study PRJNA669376) | soil metagenome | isolation source: Crop rotation soil | place: USA: Cullars Rotation, Alabama | collected 2011 | reverse complement strand
TATTTCGCCGCCGGCGCGCGCCCCTTGGCCCGCCGCCACAATCAGCGCCGCTGTCACCATGGCGCACCGGACTGCACACTTTGTTGCATCGCAACATAAAACCCTTGGCGCCTGCTTTTTAGGCGCCCTAAGCTTGGGCCTCGAAATCGGGGCTCATGATCGGTTTGACCGAATTTCCACCCCTTGTCTCGCTCGCGCCCATGGCCGGCGTGACCGACATCCCGTTCCGCCGCCAGGTGAAAGAATTCGGCGGCGGGTACTGCGTCTCTGAAATGGTGGCGTCCGACCAGCTGGCGCGCGAGCGCGTGGACATGGTGCGCCGCGCCGCAGGCGCAGGCGTGATCAAGCCGCTTGTCGTTCAGCTTGCCGGACGCGAGCCGCATTGGATGGCTGAAGGCGCGCGCCTCGCGGAAGCTGCCGGCGCTGATGTCATCGACATCAACATGGGCTGCCCCGCCAAGAGCGTGACGAGCGGCCTCTGCGGTTCGGCGCTGATGCGCGATCCGGATCAAGCGCTGCGTTTGGTCGAGGCGACAGTCGCTGCGACGAAGCTGCCGGTGACGCTGAAACTTCGTCTCGGTTGGGATGAGCACTCGCTCAACGCCCCCGACATTGCCAAGCGCGCTGAAGGCGCCGGCATCCGCATGCTCACCGTGCATGGCCGCACGCGCAATCAATTCTTCCGCGGCGTCGCTGATTGGAGCGCGATCAAACCGGTTGTGGACGCCGTGCGCATACCTGTCGTCGCCAACGGCGACATAGCATCCGCCGCAGATGCGCGCCGCGCGCTGGCGCTCTCCGGCGCGGCGGGCGTCATGATCGGCCGGGCCGCGCAAGGCAAACCCTGGTTGCCCGGCGCGATCGAGCGCGCACTGCGTGAGGGCAACGAGATCAATGCGCCGCCGCCGGCGCGCCTGCTACACAGCTTGCTCGCGCTCTACGACGACAGTCTCGCTTTCTACGACGGCGCACATGGCGCGCGGGTGGCGCGCAAGCACATCGCCTGGACGATCGATGCCGTGCTTGGCCCTGACGCGCGGGAAGAGCGCAAGCGTATTTGCACCCTCGAAGATCCGCGCCGCGTGCGGGAAGCGCTGATTGCCTTGTTCGAAGGCCCACAAGAAAGAGCCGCCGCATGAACGAGCGCGCGCGCCCCAGCATTGTCGCACGCACGCATGCGCCCGATGCCGAGCAATGGCTCGAAGCGCTGCCCGCGCCTGTCATTGGCGTCGACCGCGGCGAGCGCATTCGCTTTGCTAACGCAGCAGCCGCGGAATTGCTCGCGGGGGTTGGCCGCGGACTTCTCGGCCGCCGCCTCGATGAGATCTTCGGTCCCGACGCGCCAATCATCTCGCTCGCGCGCCGCGCGCTCGACGGCGCATCCGGCTTGGCTGAGGCAGATGTTGCGCTGGTCGGCCCAGGTTTCGCTCTGGGGCGCGCCAGCGTTGCCGCAGGGCCTGTCGGCGACAACGGCTACATCGCACTCGTGCTGTCGCGCACACCGAAGCCGCGAACACCACCGACATCTACAGCAGGCACCGCCGCGCGCACGCTTGCGCACGAGGTACGCAACCCGCTCGCCGGCATTCGCGCGGCCGCGCAACTTATCTCGCGCAACGACGATCCAGAATCGGCGGCGCTCGCAAAACTCATCTGCGACGAAGTCGATCGCGTCAGCCGGCTCACCGATCGCATCGATCCGCTGGGCGCTTTCGAGCCGCCGCGCTTCGATCTTTTCAACATCCACGAGGCGCTCGAGCGCGTGCGCAAGCTCATCGGATCAAGCGCCCCCGACGTGCTGATCCGCGAGCGCTACGACCCTAGTTTGCCCGCCGTGCGCGGCGATTTCGATCAATTGATTCAAGCGTTCCTGAATATCGCCAAGAATGCCGCCGAGGCTGTTTCCGGCCAAGAAGACGGCGAAATCGCCTTCGTCACATCCTATCAGCCCGGCATCAAATTCCGCTCCGCCGCGAGTGGCGCCGCGCGCCCGCAACTCGAAGTGCAGATCATCGACAACGGGCCCGGCCTCGACGCCGAAGTCGCCGACCGCGCCTTCGAAGCATTCGCGACAACGAAGGAGGGCGGCATGGGCCTCGGCCTCACAGTCGCGGCCGAAATCATCTCGCGTCACGATGGGCGCATCGAAGTGCAGAGCGCAACGGGCCGCACCGTGTTCAAAGTGCTGCTGCCGATTGAAACGGATGAAGCCGAATGAGCGCGCGCATTCTCCTGGCCGATGACGACACGTCGCTTCGTTTCGTGCTGGCGCAAGCGCTCGGCAAGGAAGGTTTCGACGTTCGCGCCACCGGCAATGTCGGCACGTTGTCGAAATGGGTGAAAGAGGGGGAGGGGGATCTCGTTCTCTCCGACGTCTATATGGGCGAAGACTCCCTGTTCGACGCCCTGCCCGCATTGCGCGCGGCGCGGCCCGCCCTGCCCGTCATTGTGATGAGCGCGCAATCGACCGTCGCGACCGCGCGCTCCGCCCTCGGCGCTGGCGCCTACGACTACATCGCCAAGCCCTTCGATCTCGATCACCTGATGGCCGCCGTGCGTCGCGCGCTCGACGGCGCGCCCGATGCAAAGACGCGCGCCCAAGCCACACGCGCGCAGTCTGAAGCCAGCTTGCCGCTGATCGGCCGCTCGCCCGCGATGCAGGAAATTTTCCGCATCATCGCCCGCGTCGCCGGCACGGATCTCACTGTGCTGATTGAAGGGGAGAGCGGCGCGGGCAAAGAGCGCGTGGCGCGCACCATCCACGATTACAGCCGTCGCGCCGCGAAACCCTACATCAGCGTCAGCCTCGCGGGGACGACCGCGGACCAAGTCGACCGGGAACTGTTCGGCGCGAGCGGCAAGGTCGCGCAGGCCGAGGGCGGCACGATCTTCCTGGAAGACCTCGACGAAATGCCTGCCGATGCGCAGACGCGTCTCGCTGGGCTCCTGCATTCCGAAGATGAGCGCCCGGACGCCCGTATTATTGCGTCGGCTCAGCGCTCGCTCTCAGCGCTCGTGCGCGAAGGCGCATTCCGTCACGATCTCTTTCACCGCCTAGACGTCGTCACCATTCGCATGCCGCCGTTGCGCGAGCGGCTCGACGATATGGGCGATCTTGCGCGCGCGTTCCTGTTGCGCGCGAAGCGCGAAGGCCTGCCTGAAAAATCGATCGACAACGCCGCCATAGAACGGCTCAAGGCGCATCCGTTTCCGGGCAATGTGCGCGAGCTGGAAAACCTGCTGCGGCGTGTTGTGGCGCTCAGCCCAGCGTCCGTGATCAGCGCGCGTGAAGTTGGCGATCAAATCGGAACAGCCGCGCGTGAAGAACGCGATGCTGTTGGCGCGGAAGATTTTGAAACTGCGCTCGAACGGCGGCTGGCGACAGAATTTGCTGCTGCAAGTCCTGGCCTACCGGAGGCGGGGCTTTATGATCGCGTCCTGGCCGAGGTCGAACGGCCGCTGATTTCGCAGGCTTTGGCTGCCACGCACGGTAATCAAATTCGCGCGGCGGCTGTGCTTGGCATCAACCGCAATACCCTGCGGAAGAAGATTCAGACCCTAGGCATCCGTACTGGCCGCGACGGTTGACGCCGTTGTGATATTGGTTCAACACCATGTTGCCTCCGTGCAACATGGGATCCCCCGGCCATGGTGCTACCCCTCGCGATCGGCGAGCAAGCAGAAGCTGCTGTCCTAAGCGATCGGCCCCAGAGCCGGAGCTCGCTTTTCTTCGTCGTGGGATTGGTGCTCTCCGGCCTGCTCACGGTGAGCGCCACGATCATGCTGCTTGCGGGGGAGGGCCTCGCGGGTGGTTCAAACGACTTCGTCCGCCTGATGCTCATGGCGAGCCTCGTGCTCTCACTTGGGCTAGCCGGCATGCTTGCGCATCGTCTTGTCGGCGTTGCGCGTGCGTGGCGCGCGTCAGCGAGCGGCGCCCGTTTGCACGTGCGCTTCGTGACGCTGTTCAGCCTCGCGGCTTTGGCGCCGGCAATTCTCGTCGCCGCGTTTCTCGGTTTCACCTTCAACCAAGGTCTCGACCGCTGGTTCGGCAATCGCGTAGAGAGCACCATCGAAAACGCGGCGGATGTCGGTCGCGCTTACGTCAATCTCGCTTCCGGCAATCTCGGTGGCGAGTTGCAGGCGATGGCGGAAGACATGAACGCCGCGCGCCAAGGCATCGTCGCCGACCCGCAGCGCTACGGCGCGTTTCTCGCCGCACAAACCGAGCGCCGTTCGCTGGGCTCGGCCTACGTTATGGATCGTCGCGGCGTGGTGCTAGCGCGCGCCGAACCGCGCACGCTCGTCGCGCCTGCGCCGGCGCCAGGCGATGAAGCGTTCCGCGCCGCAGATCAGGGCGACGTGTTCGTCGACTTCGACGATGTGAACGACCGGATCGTCGGCCTCTATCGCCTGGGCGCGTACCAGAACGCATATCTCGCCGTTACGCGGGGCGTTGAACCAGGTCTCGTCGCGCAATTGCGCTCCTTCCGCCAAGCTGTCGGCGACTATCGTGCGGCTCGTCTCGAACAAGGCGCGCTACGTGGGCTGTTTGGTTTGGCCTATCTCTCCACCGCTTTGATCTTGGTGCTCGCGGCAGGCTGGGTGGGGCTTACAAGCGCCACGCGCGTGGCTGAACCCATCGGTCGTCTCGCCGGCGCCGCACGGCGCGTTGCCTCCGGCGATCTCAAAGCCCGCGTCGCCGTTGGAGATGAGCGCGACGAAGTCGACGCGCTGGGCGGCGCCTTCAACCGGATGACGGCGCAACTGGAAGCCCAGCGCAACGACCTCGTCGAAGCACAGGAAGACGCAGAACAGCGCCGCAGCTTCATCGAAGCCGTGCTTGGCGGCGTCAGCGCCGGCGTCATGGGCCTCGACCGCGATGGCCGCATCACTGCCGCCAACAAGTCTGCGGCGCATCTCATCGGGCATGGCAATGAAACCCTGGTGGGTCGCCGCCTGATCGACGTCGCGCCTGAGTTCTCCGAACTGCTCAACCAGCCGACGCCGGTGGAAGATACGCCAGCACAGCGCGTGGATATCGTGCGTGAAAGCGGCTCGGTGAATTTGAGCGTGCGCATGGCGGCCGACACGGACGGCGGCTTAGTGCTCACGTTCGACGACATGACCAAGCTCATCTCGGCGCAGCGTCAGGAAGCTTGGAAGGACGTGGCGCGGCGCATCGCCCACGAGATCAAGAACCCGCTGACGCCAATCCAGCTCTCGGCCGAACGCCTCAAGAAGAAATACGCGGCTGAAATCACCTCCGACCAGGACACTTTTATCAAGTGCACCGATACGATCCTGCGGCAGGTGTCCGACATCGGACGCATGGTGGATGAGTTCTCGTCCTTCGCGCGCATGCCGACGCCGCTGATGGCTTTCGCCGACATGAGCGATCTCGCCAAGCAGATCGTGTTCGCGCAACGCCTCGCCTTCGCGGACATGCGGGTTGAAGTCGAAGGCGTGGATCATCCCATCGGCCTTGTGGTGGATGAGCGTTTGCTGGGCCAGGCTTTGCTCAACCTCATCAAGAATGCAGCGGAAAGCGTGCAAGCGCGCCGCGGGCGTGATGGCGAACCGAAAGATGGGTTCGTCAAATTACGGCTGCGGGACTTGGACTTTGGCGTACAGTTCGAGGTGATCGATAACGGGATGGGCTTCCCGGAAAAAGATCGCCACCGCTTGATCGAACCGTACGTCACCACGCGCTCACGCGGCGCGGGCCTCGGGCTCGCGATCGTGGCGCGCATCGTTGAAGACCACGGGGGGCTGATTGAGTTGGACGACGCACCTGGGCCAGGGCCCGGCGCCGTCGTTCGTTTCGTCCTACCAAAACGCGGCGAAGAGCCCATTGCGGCCGCTGCAGAACACGGCGCAGGAGCAGCCTGATGGCGCAAGACATTCTAGTCATCGATGACGAGGCCGACATTCGCGATCTCGTTTCAGGGATTCTCGAAGACGACGGCCACCAAGTCCGCACGGCGCGCGACAGCGACGAAGCGCTCGACGCTTTCCGCCGCCGCAAACCTTCCCTGGTGGTGCTCGACATCTGGCTGCAAGGCAGCCGCATGGATGGCCTCGAACTTCTGAGCATGTTCAAGGAGATCGATCCAGACATGCCCGTCGTGGTCATCTCGGGCCACGGCACGATCGAAACGGCCGTCGCCGCGATCCGCAAAGGCGCCTACGACTTCGTCGAGAAGCCCTTCACGGCCGATCGCTTGCTGCTCGTCGTACAACGCGCGCTCGAAACCACGCGGTTGAAGCGCGAAAACAGCGAACTGCGCGCGCGTTCCGCCGCCAGCGACAATCTGATCGGCTCGTCGCCGGTGATGGCGGCACTTCGCCAAGCCATCGATCGCGTCGCACAGACTAATTCTCGCGTTCTCATCACGGGTCCAGCCGGCTCGGGCAAAGAACTCGTTGCGCGGCTGCTGCACGAACGCAGCGCCCGCAATGGCGGTCCGTTTGTGGCCATCAACGCCGCCTCGATCGCGCCCGACCGCATGGAGAGCGAGATTTTCGGCGAGGACGGCCCGGATAACAGCCCGCGCAAGATCGGCGTCTTCGAGCAAGCGCATGGCGGCACGCTCTTCCTCGACGAAGTGGGGGACATGCCGCCAGAGACGCAGTCGAAAATCCTGCGCGTTCTCGTCGAGCAGCGCTTCCGCCGCCTCAATGGCAACACAGACGTGCAAGTGAACGTGCGCGTGGTGTCCTCAACCTCGCGCGATCTGCGCGGCGACATCGAGGAACAGCGCTTCCGCGAAGATCTCTTCCATCGCCTGAATGTCGTACCGCTGCGCGCGCCGAGCTTGTCTGAGCGCCGCGAAGACATCCCGGAACTTGCTGGCTACTTCGTTGGCCGTCTCGCCGGCATGTCCGGCGTGCCGGCGCGACAGATCGGCGAAGATGCACTGGCGGCGCTGCAAGCCGCAGACTGGCCTGGCAACGTGCGCCAGCTCCGCAACGTCATCGAGCGCATCCTCATCTTGGCGACAGGCGATGTCGCGACGCCCGTCACCGTCGCCAACCTCCCGCAGGACGCTTGGCCCTCTGGCGGCTCGGCGCGCCGCGATGGGATGACAGATGTAATCGGTCTGCCGCTGCGCGATGCGCGCGAGCGCTTCGAGCGTGAATACCTGAACGTTCAGATCACGCGCTTCGGCGGCAATATCTCCCGCACCGCAGCCTTCATCGGCATGGAGCGCTCGGCTCTGCACCGGAAGCTGAAGTCGCTGGGCGTTGAGGCGCCTGGGCGTGGCGCTGAGCTCGAATAGCCGACACGCGAACGTCATTCGTTCCGGAGTTGTCCCCAGGGGCGACGCAGCTTATAGCTCGCAAGCAGCCGCGCGCCCGACGCGGCGCGATAAAACTTCGCATGGGGTTTCCATGGATAAGAAACAGAATCTCCAGGACACTTTCCTCAACGCCGTCCGCAAGGCCAAGACGCCGCTCACGATTTTCCTGGTCAACGGCGTGAAGCTGCAGGGCGTCGTCACCTGGTTCGACAATTTCTGCGTGCTTCTCCGCCGCGACGGCCAGGTACAATTGGTCTACAAGCACGCTATATCGACAATCATGCCGGGCGCGCCTGTCGCCCTCTACGAGATCGATAAAGCGGTAGATGAAGCCGACGCCGGATAGTCCGCAACAAGACTTGAATCGCGCCATCGTTCTGCGCCCGCTTGCGAGCGCGGACGCTGTCGTGCGCGATGGCGAGGCGCGGTTGTTGGAGGCTGTTGGCCTCGCCCAAGCTCTGGGCCTCGATGTGACGAGCGCCGAAGCAGCGCCGCTACGCCAGATCAGCCCGCGCACTTACTTTGGCTCAGGCCGCGTCGAACGCCTTAAAGAGCAAGCGGAGCAAAGCGGCTCTGGCGTAATCGTCATCGATGCGCCGCTCTCTCCCGTGCAGCAGCGCAATCTCGAAACCGACATCGGCGCAAAGGTCGTCGACCGCACAGGGCTCATCCTCGAAATCTTCGGCCTGCGCGCAAAGACGAAAGAGGGGCGTTTGCAGGTCGAACTGGCGCGTCAGCAGTACGAACGCTCGCGTCTTGTCCGGACCTGGACGCACTTGGAGCGCCAACGCGGCGGTCTCGGTAAAACTGGCGGCCCTGGTGAAACGCAGATCGAACTCGATCGCCGCATCATCGCGGACCGCATCATCAAGCTGAAGCGCGAACTGGAAGACGTGCGCCGCACCCGCGGCTTGCAGCGCCGCGCACGCTCACGCGCCGGCATGCCGGCTGTCGTGCTTGTCGGCTACACCAACGCCGGCAAATCCACGCTCTTCAATCGCCTCACGCAAGCTGGCGTGCTCGCCAAGGACATGCTGTTCGCCACGCTCGATCCCACCGCACGACAAGTGAAATTGCCAAGCGGCCGCGCGGTGATCATGAGCGACACCGTCGGCTTCATCTCCGATCTGCCGCACGAATTGGTGGAAGCGTTTCGCGCTACACTGGAGGCCGTCACCGAAGCGGATTTGCTGCTGCACGTGCGCGACATCGCCCATGAGCACAGCGAGCAGCAGAAGGCGGACGTGCTGGCGGTGCTGACACAGTTGGCGAAAGACGCCGGCGGAAAATCTCCGCCCGTTTTGGAAGTCTGGAACAAGATCGATCAGCTCGACACCGCCACGCACGACGCGCGTCTGCGCCGCTCTGAAACAGGGCAGCGCGAGACGGGGCAGGGCGCCCTGCCCCCTGTTGCGATCTCCGCGGTGACAGGAGAGGGGATGGACGCCCTCCTCGCCGCGATCGACCGCGCCGCCTTCTCCGCGACGCGCATCATCACCCTCACCTTGCCCGCCAACGATTCCGGCAAAACCCGCGCGCAGATCGCTGCCGCCGGACGCATCCTCGAAGAATCCACCGATGATGACGGCGCCCTGACGCTCAAAGCCGAGCTCTTGATCGAAGACGCCGCCCGCTTCGCGCCGTTGGAGCCCCTGCCCGAAGAACCGCGTCAGGCGGCGGAGTAGGGCAGGCCGCCGCGCGCTCGGAGCCGCTCATCGCATCCGCGTCGATTGGGCGGGACCCGTCGTTGAAGCTGCGCCGATGAAAGCATTGTTTGCAGCGGCGTTGTGTATCGGCCTGACGATCGCGGCCGCTTCGTGCCAGCGCGTTGATGCCAACGAAGTGCGGCTGTCCATGGGCGTCGTGCGCGGCGCAACGAATGACGGCGTGCGGCGTTTCCTCAGCATTCCATATGCGGCGGCGCCCGTGGGCGCATTGCGCTTCCGCGCACCGCAACCGGTGACGCCCTGGAGCGGCGTCCGCGCCGCGACCGAACACGGGCCGCTCTGCACTCAAAATGCGGCTGGCGCCGAATGGGGACCTTGGACTGGCGGATTGGCGCCGCGCGGGCCTGTCAGCGAAGATTGTTTGACGCTGAGCGTGTGGGCGCCTGCGTCGCAGCCTGATGCAAACTTGCCCGTGATGTTTTGGATACCTGGTGGCGGTCTGACGGACGGTGGAGAGGGCATGCCCGTTTATGACGGAGCGGCGTTGGCGCAGCGCGGCGTTATTGTCGTGACAATCAATTATCGCGTGAACGCGTTCGGGCTCTTGGCGCATCCCGCTTTGGAGCGCGAGCCAGACGGCGCCTACGGCAATTACGCGCTACGCGACGCTCTCGCCGCTTTGCGTTGGGTGCATGACAACATTGAAGCGTTTGGCGGCGATGCGTCGAAGGTGACGATCGCAGGTCAATCCGCCGGCGCGGCGCTCGCCTATGCGATGCTCGACGCACCGCCAGCTCATGGTCTCTTTCGCGGAGCGATCCTGCAGAGCTTTCCGCCGGGCGCTTTCTCATTGGGCGATCGCGCCGCAGCTGAAGCTATCGGGCAGCGGATCGCAACCGAACTCGGCGCGCCGAATCTCGCGGCGCTTCGCGCGGTTCCGCCCGAACGTCTCCTCCAAGCAAATGGCGATGGGCTCGATTTTTTCGTGGACGGCGTTCTGATTACCGATCCGCATTTCGCAACCCCGCCGTTCGCCAATGACGTGCCAATACTGATGGGCGTCACGGCCGACGAAGATTCCTGGATGTCGCCGAACCTCGCGTCCTATCGGCGAGCCGTGACTGAGCACGGTACAGCGTTCGCGCGCCTTTATCCGGCGGCCAATGACGCCGAAGCGCTCGACGCCTCGCTGCGCAGCACGCGCGAGGGACAGATCGTGGCGCTGCAGCGCTTCGCGCGAGGGCACGCCGCGCCGACGTATCTCTATCTCTGGGATCACCCGATGCCTGGCCCCGAAGCCGCGCGCTGGCGCGCGTTCCACTCATCGGAAGTGCCGTACATGTTGGGCTCACTCAACACCTTGCCGGAGCGCCCGTTCACGCGGCGCGATCACGACATTTCAAATGTCATGCTCGATTATTGGGCCAGCTTCGTGAAGACTGGCGATCCGAACAGCAGCGCCCTCGCCCGTTGGCCGCGTGCGGAAGGGGAGGCGCCGACGTTGATGGAATTGGGCGATCGCTTCGCGCCGCTTCCGGTGCTCTCAGAAACGAACACCGCCTTCTGGAACGCACGCTACGACGCGCGCGGCGAATATCGCTTCTAGCGGCTCAAGCGCTCGACAAGTTCAGCCGCGAAGCTGCTCAGCGTATCATCGCGCGCGCCCATCACCAGGATGCGATCGCCAGGCTCCGCCAGCTCTACCAGCTTGTCGCCACACGCCGCGCGCTCGGCGAAGGCCATAGCTTCATGCCCGCGTGCGCGCACGCCGGAAACGATGTGCTCGCTGGTGACGCTGCGATCGACGGTACCGCCGAAATAGACCGGATCGGGCATGATCAGCACGTCACCGTCACTCATGTTGCGCACGAAGCAATCGATGAATTGCTCGCGCATGAGTTTCAGCGGCCCGAACCCGTGTGGCTGAAACATGATCAGCAGCCGGCCCGGAAAGACGTGCAGTGTTTTGAGCGTCGCGGTGATCTTGTCAGGGTTGTGCGCGAAGTCGTCGATAACCAGCACGCCGCCGCCCGTGCCAACGACCTCCAGGCGTCGTTTGGTGCCGCTGAAGCCTTCCAGCGCGCCCGCGGCTTCTTGCAGCGACAAACCGCACGCTCGCACGGCCGACAGCGCCGCTAATGCGTTCGCCACATTGTGTTCGCCTGGCGTCAGCAGCCGCACCTGCGCCGTATCATCCGTCTCACGCTCACGCACAGTGAAGCTCACGCCATCCGGCGTTTGCACGATGTCGGTCGCATGCAGATCGCCGAAACGCGAATGCACCGAGAACGTGCGCGTGCGCACCTTCGTCTGCATCACCATCTGCGCCGTCTCTTCGTTGTCGAGATTGAGCACAGCCACCTCGGCGCGACCGATGAAGTCGCGGAAGAGGGCGCGGAGTTCGTCCATGCTCTTATGGTCGAGCGCGATGTTGTTCACGACGGCGATCGAGGGATTGTAGTTGGCGATCGAGCCGTCGCTCTCATCCACTTCGCTGACGAAGATATCGCCCTTACCAACAAGCGCTGACGCAAACAGCGCATCCGGCGTAGCGAAGTTCTTCATCACCGCGCCGTTCATGACCGTCGGGTCGCGTCCAGCGCGATGCAGGATCCAGGCGATCATGCCGGTGGTTGTCGACTTGCCGCTAGTACCGGCGACGCCGATGCGCACCTTGGCTTCGTTGAAAAGCTGCGAGAGCAGCTCCGGCCGCTTCATGTCGCGCGCGCCGACGCGCTTGGCGGCCACCACGTCGGCCACGGTGTCCTCTACCGCCGCTGAGCGCACCAATGTTTGCTCAGCGCTCACAAGCCCCGAACCGTCCTGCGGAAAGAGCTCAATCCCTTGTCGGCGCAGATACTCGAACTTCGCGCCCAGCCGCCCTTGATCCAACGAACGGTCCGAACCGGCCACAACCGCGCCTTGGCCGCGCAGAATGAGCGCAAGCGGCAGCATTCCCGAGCCGCCGACGCCGGAAAAGAAATAGGATTTGGCCTGACTCATGCCGGGCGGTTATGACGAGAAAAGCCCGTGCACTTCAAGGACGCGAACGCAGAGCCCATGGCGCCATCGATCCGCATCGCCGTCGTAGCGCCAGGCACGCGCATCGACGAAGCGCTGGCCGAGCGCCTGCAGAAGTTCGCTGCCGACACGTTCCTCGATCGCGCCCCTGAGATTGTTGTTCACCCGCAATGTTTTCTGAGCGCCGGGCATTTCGCCGGCGACGATGCGGCGCGGCTGAGGGCGTTCGTGGAGGCCGCGAATGACCCTAGCTTTGACGCCGTCTGGTTCGCGCGCGGCGGCTATGGCGCTTGCCGGATCGCTGAGGCGGCGCTTGCCGAACTCAACGGCGCGTCGCGCCTCAAAACCTATCTCGGCTACAGCGACAATGGCGCGATCCTGGGCGGGCTTTATGCGCGCGGCTACGCCAACATCGTCCATGGCCCCATCCCGGTGGACCTGACGCGAGCAGGGGGCGAAGCCGCAGTGAAGAGGGCCCTCGCCTGGCTCATCGACCGCGCGCCGGAGAGCCTCGAACTCGGCGCGATGTTCGACGGCAAGCACGCCGCCTTCAACATCACCGTGCTGCAATCGATCCTCGGCACCTCGCTTGAGCCAGATCTCAGCGGCCACGTGCTGATGCTCGAAGATGTCGGCGAGTACCTCTACCGCCTAGACCGCGCCCTCTTCGCGATCACCTCCTCCGCCAATGTGCGGAGTGTGAAGGGGATAAAGCTCGGGCGCATCTCCGACATCCCAGAGAACGACAAGCCCTTCGGCGCAACCGAAGAAGAAATCGCTCGCTACTGGTGCGCGAAGGCCGGCATCGTATATCTCGACCGTGCCGACATCGGCCACGATGTTGAGAACAAAGTGGTGCCGTTTGGGGCGCTAAAGCGATAGCGTCGCCTCAATCTCTTGACGCCAGAAAAAATCATCGCGCATGTCCACCAACATAGCGCGGGCGAAACCCTTCGCTTCGTCAATGCGATCCTGTTGAATGCGCCAACGCATTAGGATGATAGCAGTGTGAGCTGGCACTGAGCCGAAGCCTGACGTGTCGTAGTCGCCCGCCGCAAATGCCGCCGGCGTAATCAACGCTAGGGGTGAATGCTCACCCCCGACGCGGTCGAAGAGCTCTGCTCCACGCCGCGCGTACGCGGCCGCCGCGTCTCGTACCGCGTCGTCCATCCTTTCTTGTGTTCCTCCAGTACTCCACCAAAAGTCGCCGCCGCTCTCGCTCAAACGGCACCGAAAGCCGCATTCGTATTCTTTGATAGATTGCTCGGTGGCTCCTTCGGACAAGGCCTGAACACCCACAGGGTGGACCGCTAAGTTTATCGCGAACATGCCACCGTATTTGCTGCCTTGGACATTGACGATTTCGATAAGTCCATCGCGTGTTCGGCGATATGTCCGGCTGGAACCCTTGAATCCGACCTCTCTAAGCTTTGGCGCGAAGTGAGCGCGAAGTGAGCGGTCCAGATTGGGCTCGGCGGACATTAGCGCTTCTCAGCCCGCTTAGCCTCAAGCCACAGCGCTTCCATATCATCCAGCGGCTGTGGGCCGGTGCGGCCGTCTTCAGCCAGCTTCGCCTCAATGTACTGAAACCGCCGCGTGAACTTGGCGTTGGCGCGGCGCAGGGCTTCTTCGGGATCGACTTCGAGTTTGCGGGCGAGGTTGGCCATCACGAAGAGAATGTCGCCCATCTCTTCGGCGATGTGATCCTTGTCGCCGCTGGCTTCAGCTTCCTTCAGCTCCGCCAGCTCTTCGTCGAGCTTCGCCAGCACCTCTGTCGAGCTCGGCCAATCGAAATTGATGCGCGCGGCGCGCTTCGTGAGCTTCTCGGCGCGCATGAGGGCAGGGAGCGCCATCGCCACGTCGTCCAGGAGCGAGGCGCACTTGGCGGCGCGCTTCTCGGCCTTCAGTGTTTCCCACGCGACCGTCTGCTCATCGGCCGTGCGCTCCACCTTGTCGCTGAACACGTGCGGATGGCGCTCGATCATCTTGTCGGCGAGCGCTTGGGCGACGTCGGCGAAATCGAACGCGCCAAGCTCCTCGGCCATGCGCGCGTGGAACGCGACCTGGAAGAGGAGGTCGCCCAGCTCTTCCTTCAGCGCCGGCATGTCGTTGCGCTCGATGGCGTCGGCGACTTCGTAAGCTTCCTCGATCGTGTAGGGCGCGATGGTCGCGAAATTTTGCGCCACGTCCCACGGGCAGCCGTGCTCGCGGTCGCGCAGCCGCGCCATCACGTCCAGCGTAGCCTGGGTGGCGGCGGCATTGCGTGCGAACGCTTCTGCGCTCTTTTCCTTGGCCTTTTCAGTAGCTTGGGCGGCCATATAAATCTCGCATAAGATAGATTATGAGAAGCAATTGATAGACTCAGATGGCCAGATCGACCGTCCAGCCATCGTAGCCAGGTTCGACGCCGTCCGGCAGCCTCGCCTTCAACGCCGCGTAGTCGAGGTCGATGTGCATGTTGGTGAGCACGGCATGCTTGGGCTGGAGGCGTTCGATCCAGCTGAGCGCCTGGCTGACGCTGGCGTGCGTTGGATGCGGCGTGTCGCGCAGCGCATCGACGATCCAGAGATCGAGACCGTCGAGCGCGTCGAAGCTCGCGTCGGGCATGCCGACGAGATCGTTGGAGTAGCCGAACGGTCCCACACGAAAGCCGAGCGATTTCGAGAAGCCGTGATCCTGTTCGACCGGCAGGATCTCCATCGTGCCGCCTGGCCCATCGATGCCGATCGGTTCGAGCGGCGTGATGTGTCCTGCACGATGTGCGATCGCCGGATAGCCGGGCGTCGGCTCAAACGCGTAGCCGAAGCGCTTCAGGAACGTCGCACACGTCGCGTCGTCCATCCAGACGGCGAGCTGGCGACGCTGCTTCAGGAAGTAAGCGCGAATGTCGTCAAACCCGTTGGTTTGATCGGAGTGATCGTGCGTGAGGAGCACGGCATCGATATGCGCCGGCTTCGCTGCCGCCAACTGTAGGCGGAGATCGGGCGAAGTATCGATCAGCACCGTCGTCGCCTCTTCCGCGCGCGTCGCCTGCCCGCTCCATTGCTGCAGCAACAGCGAGCAGCGTGAGCGGCGGTTCTTCGGTTCATTCGGATCGCACGCGCCCAGTGGCGCGCGGCACGCCGCCGGACGAGCCGCAGCCGAGGAGTGTGACGCGCAGCGTGGCCATCAGCTCGGCCTCGGGATCGTCGGGAAGAGCCGGAAGAAGTTGTCGGCGAGCAGGGCGCCAGCCTCCTCCTCATCCAACCCTCTCAGCCTCGCGAACGCCCTCTGCACCTCAACGACGTGCATCGGCTCGCAGCGTTGGCCGCGGAACGGGACAGGGGCCAGATACGGGCAATCGGTCTCGACGATGACGCGATCGAGCGGCGTTTCCAGCGCCACAGCGCGAACGTCGTCGGCGTTCTTGAAGGTCATGATGCCAGAGAAGGAGAAATAGGCGCCAATCTTCAAAGCGCGTCGCGCCAGTTCAGCGCCTGACGTGTAGCAATGCATCAAAATGCGAAGAGGGCCCTTCCCCGCCTCTTCTTCCAGCAGCTCCGCCATCGCCTCGTCCGCTTCGCGGGTGTGGATGATCAGCGTCTTATCCAGTGCACGCGCTGCAGCCGCATGCGCGCGGAAAACTTGGACTTGATCCTCAACCGAACTGAACTTGTAGTGCTGATCCAGCCCCGTTTCACCGACGCCCACGACTTTCGAATGCCTGCCTAGTTCAATCAGCCGCTCGGCCGTCAGATCCAGATGATCCTTCGCATAATGCGGATGCGCGCCGACGCTGGCGGTGATGTCATCATGGGCCTCGGCAATCGAGACGACGTCGGCGAAGTTCTCGATCTTGTCGCAGATCGTGATCATGCGGCGCACGCCGGCGTCCCGCGCACGCGCAATCACGGCTTCGCGATCCTCCGCGAAGGCGTGGTGGTGCAGATTAACGTGGCTGTCGATGATCATCGACGCGCGCTCGCAGCGGCCCGATCCAGAATGCCGACAGCGCGCGAGAGCGCGTGCTTCGCATCCATGTCGAGCCCTTCAGCTTCGTCGCGCAATTGCTCAAGCGCCGACCAAGCCTCAGCCCAAGTCTCACCGCCCTCTTCCACGCCGATCGCGCGCGTCCAATCTCCAGCGAGATCGAGCACCACCGCGAGCTTCTCAAATGATTCACCGCTGAGCTTGTCATAGAGAACCGGAAGCACGCTCTGCGCATTGCCGCGCTTCAAGAGCGACACCGCATCGCCAATCGCCGTTCCCGTATGCGCCAGGCCTTGCGCTTGCAACGCAATCGCCCTGCCCGGCCGCCCTTTCGCAAGTTGGATCAAAGCCTCATCTCCATCGCCCCCAAGCGCTTTGCGCACATCGTCATGGGGAAGAGGCCGCAACGCCAAACGGCGGCAGCGCGAACGGATGGTCGGCAAAATCGCGCCAGGCGCATTGCACACCAGCAGCAGCACCGAGCGCGCGGGCGGTTCTTCAAGCGTCTTCAAGATAGCGTTGGCGGCATTCCGGTTCAGATCGTCGACAGCGTCGATGATCGCCACACGCATGCCGCCTTCGCTCGGCGCCAGCGAGAAGAATTGCCCAAGCTCGCGCGCATCATCGACCGCGATTTCGCGCCGCGGCCGGCCGCGATCGTTCAAACCGCGGCGCAGGATAAAGAGATCAGGATGCGCCGAAGCACTAATGCGCCGCGCGATGGTGTCTTCGGGATCGACGTCGAATGGACGCGCGCCAATGCGCCTCGCGCCTAACGCCGCGCGCGCAAAGCGGTACGCGAGCGTCGCTTTACCCAAGCCCTTAGGCCCAGCAAGCAGCCAGGCGTGATGCATGCGGCCGCTTTTCAGGCCGTCCGCGAGCATCGTTTCTTCCGCATCATGGCCGATGAACGAGAACGTCTCGCGCGGATGCGCGGTGTTCGGCTCCTGATCCGTCTCGACGGGCGCCTTGTCGCCCTTCACGAGCGTTCCTCGATTGCGTCGAGCGCTGCCTTCAACACCGCGTCAGGCGGCAGCGACGCATCGATCACCGCGCAACGCCACGGCTCGCGCTTGGCGATCTCCAAAAACTCGGCGCGCACACGTGCGTGAAACTCTTGTCCGCGTTTCTCAAAGCGATCTTCGCCGACATGTTCGCCACGCGAGCGCGCGAGCCCCGCTGCGGGATCAATATCGAGCACAAGCGTGATGTCTGGCGCCGGCGCTTTGATCAGCACGTTCAGCGCATCGAGCACGCCAGGCGCCACGCCGCCGGCCGCAACCTGATACGCACGCGTAGAATCGTAGTAGCGGTCGCACACGACCCAATCGCCGCGCTCCAACCCCGGCAGAATTGTGTGCGTGAGGTGGTTCAACCGCGCCGCCGCGAAAAGCAGTGACTCTTCTGTCGCGCTCCAGCGTTCGGCATCTCCAGAAACAAGCAGCGCACGGATCGCATCAGCGCCGGGCGCACCGCCGGGCTCGCGCGTCAGCACAACAGAAATGCCTTCGCCGCTTAGAGCTTCGCCCAGCCCACGCGCAAGCGTCGACTTACCGGTGCCTTCGCCGCCTTCGAGGGTGATAAACTTGCCTTGCGCCACGGGCCCTATGAAGGGCGGAAGAAGGTCAGTTGCAAGCCTTCCCAGAAGCGCACGAACCAGTTGGCTTGGCCCACGGCCTGTCCGGCGGCGAGCGGATACTCCTGGCGCTGGAACCCCGGCCCTTCCACCACCAGCCGCGCCACAACTGCGCCTTGTTGCACCGGCGCGGCGATCGGCCCCGTATAGACAATCCGCGCGCGCAAACCTGCCTGCTGGCCCCGCGGACCCACGATGACGATCGGTCGCTGCGTCACCAGCGGCACGGTGGCGCGTGAACCCAAGCGAACCTGCGCTTCGCCCATCTGCTGGCCCTGCGTGGCCACGTGCGTCATCGCGTATTCGTTGAACGCCGCCGTCATCAGACGGATGCCTTCGCTGCGGCGGCTCGCCATCGAGTTCGTGCCGTTGAAGACGATGATGCGGCGTTCGCCGTTCCGCGCCGCCGACCCAACCAATCCGTAGCCGCTATCGTTCGTATGCCCCGTCTTCATCCCGTCGGCGCCTTCGAAAGCGCCGCCAAGCAGCGGATTGCGGTTCTCTTGAGTGTGGTTGTTGTAGGTGAAACGCGGCTGCGAATAGATCCGGTAAAACTCGGGATGGCTCGTGATGATGAAGCGCGCCAAACGCGCCAAGTCGGCTGAGCTGATGACGTGGTTTGGATCGGGCAAGCCCGTCGCGTTGGTGAAATGCGCCGTGCGCAAACCAAGCTGCTGGGCGCGCTGATTCATGCGCGCGACGAACGCTTCTTCCGAACCAGCGAGCCCCTCCGCCAGCACAACGCAAGCATCGTTAGCCGAGACGATCATCAAGCCTTGAAGCAGATCCCGGACGCTAACCTCGGAATTGATCTCCAGGAACATGTGCGAGCCGTCGGAGCTCGCACCATGGCGCCAGGCGTTTTCACTCACGCGATAGCGGGTGTCCCAGGTGATCTGCCTGCGCTGCAGAGCTTCCGCGACCATCAAAGCCGTCATCAGCTTCGACATCGACGCCGGTGGGATTGGCGTGTTGCAATCGTTGCACAGCAGCACCGCGCCGGTGTTGCTGTCCATGATCGTCACGTGCTGCGCGGGTGACGGCGGCGCGACGCGGACAACATGCGCCGGGCGGCGCGGCGAACGCCGGCGTTGCGCGTCCGCGGTTTGCGGCAGCGCGATAACCAAAGCCAAAGTGAGTGCGCCAAGCGCGCGTGCGAGTTTCATTGCTCCGCCGAATCGTCTGCGCGTTTTGCGCTGGGTCAGCTTAGACCAAACCGGCGCGGCGCTTTTGCGTCAACCGATCAGCGCGCGGCAACCACAGCTTCGCTGTAACCCAGCTCTGCGACGCTACGGCGCGCAGCATCGGCTTCGGCCTGGCTCGCGAACGGACCAACGCGGACCCGGAACAATTCCGCGCCTGCGGCATTGCGGCGAACATCCACAGAAACCGGCCCTGCCCCGCTCACCGCTTGGCGAACGCGTTGTGCGTTAGCCGGATCCGAAAACGCGCCGACCTGCACAACATAAGCGCCGCCGCCGCTGTAACTCACAGGCGCCGCAACCGGCGGTGGCGCAGATTGCGCCGCATCGCCGGAAAGATCGTCATTGCCGCCAGCCAGTTCAGAGTCACGGGCAGGGGGCGGACGCAGCGATTGTGGCCCCTCTTCCACCGGCGCGCTTTGCGCAACAGCAGCGGATGGAGAAACTGAAGAGGGCGGTGCGCTCGAGCCGTCGCCGTTAACGTGTCGCGGAGCAGGGCCCAAGTAACGAACATGAACGCGCGCCGTGCCGTGGTTCTCGATGCCCAGCACTTGCGCCGCGCCTTGCGACAGATCGATCAAGCGATTGCCGACGAACGGCCCGCGATCGTTCACGCGCACGATCACTTCGCGGCCGTTCTCAAGATTGGTGACTTGCACGAGGCTAGGGATCGGCAGCGTCGGATGCGCCGCTGTCATCGCGGTTTGATCGAAGGTCTCCCCGCTCGCCGTGCGGCCTCCATTAAACGTCGGGCCGTACCAGGATGCTGTGCCGGTCTGTTCGTAGCCCGGCTCCGGTGTCGGCACATACCAGCGACCGTTGGCTTGATATGGCGGGCCGACGCGCTCGCGCTCGAGCCATGGCTGCGCCCCCTGCCCGCTTGCCGGGGCTGCGCTTTCTTGCGCGGGTTCTTCCACCGGCGCTTCTTCTTGGTCAACGACGTCGGAAACGGGTTCGACATGCGCACGGCCACCGCCCGTATCGACGCGGCGGATATCAATCACCGGACCGTTTTGACGGCGCGTTGCGCCATAACCGTAAGAACGCGCGCCGCCACCGGCCAAAGCGTCGGGTGCGGAGGCCGACGAAGCAGCGCCCTGCCCCGCATAAGTAATCGGTGCGCGATGCTGCGCGAACGCCGGCGCGGTGAGGGCCATGAGGCTGACGCAGCCAAGGACAAGAACGCGCGGCGAAAGCAGCATCGGAAAAAGACCCCACGCATCAGAATGCGAATGGGCTTTCATACGCGCGCGGGATTGAAGCGGCGTAAGCTTTTATCCTTTTTTCAGGTTCATCACTAATTGGCGTTGACCAACGCAAGTCAGCGCTTGCTGCAAACGTGGGACGCTGATACCCGGCCTCCTCCCGGAGGGATGGCCGAGTGGTTTAAGGCACCGGTCTTGAAAACCGGCGTGGGTGCAAGCCCACCGTGGGTTCGAATCCCACTCCCTCCGCCACCCTCCTCCGCAAACAAAAAAGCCGGCGGAGGCCGCCGGCTTTGCTGTTCTTTTGTCGCGTCCCGCTACCAGCGGAAGGGCGTTCGGAGCGAGACCCTGACATCCGGCGCGTCGCTCGTAACCCCAACATCGACACCGGTGGAGATTGTGAGCCGCTCGGTAGCCCGGAAGCTCATTCCGAACTGCAGCGTGCCGACCTGCAGCGCCGTTGAGCGCTGATTGGTGTCGTTCAGTTCCGTCTCGGTCTCGGTGATGTAGGAGTGCGAGTAACCCAGCGAGTAAGAGAAACGCGGGTTGAGCGCGAAGCCCATGCCGAAGCCGATGCCGATCGAGTCACCCGGATCCACGCGGCCGATATTCACCGTGCCGACCATGCGATCGATGTCACGCGGCACATTGTAGAGATAGCTGATGTTGCCGAACAGCACGACCGGATCGCTGGGATAAAGCACCGAAAGGCTGCCTTGGACGCCCCAGAAACCTGAACCCGTCGCCAATTCAGTCGAAATGCCGTTCTGATCGCGTGCGAGATCGAACGGGCCAAGACCCGTATCCGACTTCACGCGGGCGCCAGCGACAAACATTGGCGCGCCGTTGCCGCCGCGATTGAGCTGGTAACGCGCCGACATTTCGATATCGCCGATGTCGGAGCCTTCGAGTTCGAACGTGCGCGTCGTTTGGTTATTGTTTTGCGCAAGCGTGGTCACGCGGTCGTGGCGGTAGGTGTACGGCACGCGTGCTTCGACTTCGAGGCGGTCGGTGAGCGCGTAACGCACGGCCATAGCGCCCGAAATCGTGTCGCGCGACGTGTCATTGGCCTCGATGAGGCCGATCTGCACGCCGGTAACGATCTCCACACCGCGGAAAACCAAGCGATTTGACGATGTGTGCGAATACTCAAATGAAGGCTCGATAACCAATCGGCCTTGGCCGAGCAGGGCATTCTGCCCTTCCGGCAGCGCTTCTACTGTCGTAGTCGGATGCGCTTCTTCCGACGGCGCTTCGCCGACGGGACCTTCCGGCGGCGTTGCAGGCGTTGACGCCGGGGCGCTACCGCCCGCCGTCCGCTGTGCAATCAGGCGGCGTGAGCCGCCGCCGCGATTGAGAGAAATCGGCTCGTCGGCCAGTGCATAGTAGTTAAGTGCGCTTGTCGGCATGCCCGCGCCGCGGATTTCACCAAGTTCCGCGTCGTCGACCCGCCCCATTTGCCGAATGGCGTCGCGTTGCCGTTCGATTAACGTGCGTTGTTCAGAAATTTGGCGCTGTTGATCGCGCAGCAAACGTTCCTGCTCGTTCAGACGCGCTTCTTGTTGTTGGATGACTTCAAGAACGTGCGAGAGATCGGTGGGCGCCGCCGATTCCGCGTTGGCTGACCCGCTCCAGAACATCGCGCACGCAGCGAGCGCGCATGCGGCCATGACGGACGCACGACGACTCGTCGTTTGCTTCATTCCAGTACGAAGCATCACCAGACCCAGTTCGGAGGGCTACCCATCGGCGCCCTCTCTGCACGAAGTGTTCCGGTGAACGTACCAATGAGGTGATGAGAAACCGTGAAGGCACGCAAACATCTTTGCGCACGTGCGTTTCACTGCAGATTTACACGTGTGAATACTTCGTCGCGTACCACCCCTCCCCCGCGCGCTTCAGGATGAATTCGCCGCGAGAGGGGAGAGGTTGGCTAACGCAAAGCGTTTACGAAGCTTGCTTCGGTCTTGGCGGTGATTTCTTCGAGCGACACGCCATCAGCAAGCTCAAGCAACTTCATCGGTTGTGAACCATGCTTGTCGATTGCGAAGACGCCGAGATCGGTTATCACCAAATCAACCACGTTCACGCCCGTAAGCGGCAATGTGCATTGCTTAAGCAGCTTTGAAGCGCCCTCTTTCGAGGTGTGCTCCATCACCACGACAACTCTTTTGACACCGGCGACGAGATCCATCGCGCCGCCCATGCCCTTCACCATCTTGCCGGGCACCATCCAGTTGGCGAGGTCGCCGCGGTCGTTCACTTCCATGGCGCCGAGGATGGAAAGATCGATGTGCCCGCCGCGGATCATGGCAAACGAGTCTGAAGACGAGAAATAAGACGTCTTCTTAAGCGCCGTTATCGTTTGTTTGCCGGCGTTAATCAGATCCGCATCGACATCTTCGTCAAACGGGAACGGGCCCATGCCCAACATCCCGTTTTCCGACTGCAACGTGACCTCCATTCCGTCAGGAATGTAGTTCGCCACCAAAGTCGGAATGCCAATGCCGAGGTTGACGTAAAAGCCGTCGCGCAATTCTTTAGCGGCGCGTTGAGCAAGTTGATCGCGGGACCACGGCATTATGCTTTCTCCCGCTGGCGCACGGTGCGTTGCTCGATGCGCTTCTCGAAAGTGCCTTTAACGATCCGGTCAACATAAATGCCGGGCGTATGGATCGCATCTGGGTCGAGTTCGCCGGTCTCGACCAGGATTTCGACCTCCGCGACGCACTTCTTACCTGCCGTCGCCATCATCGGATTAAAGTTACGGGCGGTTTTGCGGAAGATGAGGTTGCCTTCCTTGTCGCCCTTCCAGGCTTTAACGATGGAAAGGTCGGCGACGAGCCCGGTTTCGAGCACATAATTCTCGCCGTTGAACTCTTTAACCTCTTTGCCTTCGGCCACGAGCGTGCCGACGCCCGTCTTTGTATAGAAGCCGGCGATGCCTGCGCCCCCTGCCCGGCAGCGCTCCGCCAACGTGCCCTGCGGGTTGAATTCGAGTTCCAATTCACCGGCCAGAAACTGGCGCGCGAACTCTTTATTCTCGCCGACGTACGAACTGACCATCTTCTTGATCTGCTTGGTCTCCAGCAGCAGCCCCAAACCCCAGCCGTCGACGCCGGCATTGTTGGAAATGACGGTAATGCCTTTCACGCCGGTATCCCGGAGCGCGATGATCAGGTTTTCCGGGATGCCGCAGAGCCCGAAGCCGCCGCTCATCACCGTCATGCCGTCGAAGGTGAACCCTTCGAGCGCGGACTTGGCGTCCGCATAGACCTTGTTTGCCATGAGGGTCGTTTACGAAGCGGCGCCCGGCGGCGCAACATGCGGCCATGCAAAGCCGCCATTCAGCTTGGTTCTGAAACAGTTGCGCCGGCCGCTGAGCCGGCGGCCGGCGCTTCTGCTTCGACCCTAAGGTGGGTCGAGAACCTGGTCCCGGTACGAGCGAGGGACGAAAATCGTCCAGAACCGAGGATGATAAAACACCACCCCGGTTGAACCCCTCCTGAACGAATAAATCATAATGGAGGGGCGGAAATTCCCCAGTCGGACAGGATTTTGGCCGCGTCGGCGCCCGGCTGCGCCGCCGGACCCTGAACGGCGCCCGGCGTCCGTGAGAAGCGCGGGGCGACTCCGGGCTGGGTGAGGCCCGCGACCTCCACGAACGCCGCGCGCACCATGTTGTGTGGATGGCTTGGCGCTTCAGCCATGGTCAACACGGGCGCGAAGCACACATCCGTGCCTTGCAGGAGCGCCGTCCACTCGTCGCGCGTCTTCGTCTTTATGACCGCGGCGACTTTCGCCGAAAGCTCCGGCCAACTGGTGCGATCCATCTGCGCATCGAACGCCGCATCATCCTTGAGCTCGAGCTTCTCACGCAGCAGCGCGTAGAATTGCGGTTCGAGCGAACCGATGGTGATGTATTTGCCGTCGTTGGTTTCGTAAACGTCGTAGAAATGCGCGCCGCCATCCAAGAGGTTGGCGTCGCGATCGTCGGTCCAAATTCCCGACGCGCGCAAACCATACATCACCGACATCAACGAGGCGGTCCCATCGGTGATCGCCGCATCAACCACCTGGCCTTTGCCGGACCGCTGCGCTTCATGCAGCGCCGCGAGCACGCCCATCGCCAGATAAAGCGCCCCTCCTCCGTAATCGCCGACAAGGTTTAACGGCGGAGCAGGGGGCGCATCACCGCGACCCATCGCATGCAGCGCACCTGAGAGAGCGATGTAGTTGATGTCGTGACCAGCGGCTTGCGCGAGCGGGCCGCTCTGACCCCAACCCGTCATCCGTCCGTACACCAAACGCGGATTGCGCTTCAGCGCTTCGTCCGGCCCGACGCCCAACCGCTCCATAACGCCAGGCCGGAAGCCCTCTATAAGAATGTCGGCTTTCGCGATGAGCTGCAGCGCCACATCAACATGCGCCGGCTCCTTCATATCGAGCGCGATCGATCGCCTGCCCCGCGCGGTCACGTCGTTGCGCATCGAGCGGCCGCCCTTGCGGTCAATACGCACAACGTCAGCGCCCATGTCCGAGAGCAGCATGCAACAGAAGGGGCCCGGCCCGATACCGGCGAACTCGACAACCTTCACATCAGAGAGGGGGCCCTGCGCCATCGTTTGCTCCGTTTACCCTGCCGGTTTCGAGCTGTGCTATTGAGCGGTAGTTATACTGTTCAAATCCCGCCGTCGCGGGGCGCCGGAGCGTTAACCTTTGCGGATTGTGGTGAGGGCACAAGACGCGCGCTTGGCGCGCGATGCGCAAGCTTTGCTTGCCGGCGCACGCATCGAAGCCGCCGCTCTGCCCGGCCCGTACCGCGACGCACCTGACGGCGAAGACATCTCGGTGTTCGCCGCGCAAGCCGGAGATGTCGATGACGTCGCGCGCTTGGCCGCGACGTCGCTTCGCGCCGAACAACCACCGCTCGCACGGCTTGTTGGCCTGAAGAGTTCAGCGCCGCCTGCGCTCGGACTTGGCCCCGCCGAAGTCTTCACTGGCGCCGTGGCGCTCGATGCATCGCCCCCATTGCTGCAGGCGCAAGTTGATGCGCTGATGCGTCTCGCCATCGCTGAAGAGGAACGCAGCCGACGCGCGGCGACTGCCAGCGCCATGAACCTCGCGCAGCCACAATCGTTGCAGCACGGCAAGCTAAAGGCGCTCTACATCGGCGCGCCCAGCACGATGTTCTTGGCGCTCGAGCGCGTGCTCGCCGATCAGGGCGGCCTCGTCGCCGCTGCATTCTCGTCGTACGCCGGCTTTGACCATCTGCACGACGAAATCTTCGACGCCGTGGTCTTGAACGGCGCGCAGGATGCGCAAACCGCAATCTCGCTCTGCGCCGCGCTTCGCCGCAACGCGACGCTCTACCATCTGCCAACGATGGTGGTGACGAAACCAGGCGACACGGGCACAGCCGACGTCGCCATCGCGCGCGGCGCCTCTGCTGTGGCGGAAGCCAATGCACCCTGCGGCGCAAGTTTAGGTTGGCTCTTCGAGGCCGTCCGCCGCGAGCGCCGCCGCCGCGCCGCCGAACACGACATCCGCGCCTATCGCGACATTATGGGCGATGCGCGCACAGGCCTCTTCAAGCGAGAGCCCTTCGACGCGCACTTGGCGCGTCTTGTTCTTGATCATCACACCAGCGGCCGCGCCATGAGCCTTGCCGTCCTGCGCGTCATGCCGGCGCACGGCGCGCGCGAACCGACTGAAGATATCTGGCGCAAGGGCTTTACCGAGATCGCCAGCCTCGCCAGCCGCCTGATGCGCGACGCCGACAGCGGGGCAGCGCTCGGACGCGACCTGATCGCCATCGCTCTCCCCGCTGCAAACTTACGCGCGGCGCGGCGCACGGCCGAACGGATCGCTGCGGTGGCCGAGTGCACCGCGTTCGCTTCCGGCGAAGGCGGTGTTGGCCCGCTCATCTTTGAACAGAGCGCTGTTGAGCTTCAGCCGGGCGAAAGCGGACCAGGCATGCTGTCTCGCGCGCTACGCGTCTTGGACGTGGAAAGCATTCCCGCCTGATCACGCAAGTCGCGATCGGTCTCCACGATCTCACGCTTGAACTCCCGCTACGCTCTCCTGCTTTGTAGCGGAATTGTCGCGCCTTTCACCGGCGCGTGAATCGAGCTTGTCACGCCGCCTTGCGCGTCGCTAAACGCGACAGTCTCTCCAACACTGTCCGGAGCTGTTTCAGGCGTTCGTTCGCCTCCGGCCAGCCACCCTGGATGACCAATTTCCCATCCGGCCGCATTTTGAAATCGTCCGGATGCTCGGTGACATAACGCACCAAAGCCAGCGGATCCGGGAAGCCGCCATCGCGGAACGTCAGCACCGCGCCCTTCGGTCCGGCGTCTAGTTTTGAAATCAGACAACGGCGGCAGAGCGCCTTCAACGAAGCAACTGCAAAGAGTTGCTTTGCTTCTTCCGGCAGCGGTCCGAAACGATCGATCAGCTCAGCCGCGAACGCTTCGCGCTCCTGATCGGATTCGAGATCAGCCAGGCGGCGGTAAAGCGACAAACGTACAGTCAGATCGGCCACGTAGTCTTCCGGAATCAACACGGACGCGCCGACATTGATTTGCGGCGACCACGATTTCTCGCTGACTTCCTCTTTGCCTTCGCGCAGCGAAGCCACCGCCTCCTCAAGCATCGTCTGATAAAGCTCGACGCCAACTTCGCGGATATGGCCGGATTGCTCTTCGCCCAGCAAATTGCCGCCACCGCGCATGTCGAGATCGTGGCTAGCGAGCGTGAAGCCGGCGCCCAGGCTATCGAGTGATGAGAGAACCTTCAGCCGCTTCTCCGCACCCGCTGTAAGCGCGCCCTCCGCGGCTGTCGTCAAATACGCGTACGCGCGCACCTTCGAACGCCCGACGCGGCCGCGCAACTGATAGAGTTGCGCCAGGCCAAACATATCGGCGCGGAAAACGATTTCCGTGTTCGCGCGTGGAATATCCAAGCCAGATTCAACGATGCTGGTGGAGACAAGCACGTCATACGCGCCGTCGTAGAAGCTCGTCATGATCTCATCGAGCTGGCTCGGCGGCATTTGCCCATGCGCAATCGCGAACGTAACTTCCGGCACATTCCGGCGCATGAAATCGGCGATCTCATCGAGATCGCTGATCCGCGGCGCCACGAAGAAACTCTGGCCGCCGCGATACTTTTCGCGCAGTAGCGCTTCGCGCACAGTAATGCTGTCGAAGGGCGTCACGTAGGTGCGCACCGCCATACGGTCGATTGGGGGCGTCGTGATGAGACTCATCTCGCGAATGCCCGCGAGCGCCAACTGCAACGTACGCGGAATAGGCGTCGCCGAGAGCGTCAGCGCGTGTACTTCGGCGCGCAGATCCTTCAAACGCTCCTTGTGCTTGACGCCAAAGTGCTGCTCTTCATCAATGATCATCAAACCGAGGTCAGCGAACTTGATGGTCTTGGAAAGCAAAGCGTGCGTGCCGATCACGATTTCGATCGTACCTTCGGCAAGCGCGGCTTTCGTTTCCGAAGCTTCTTTCGCTGTCACGAGCCGCGAGAGCTGGCGAATGCGCACCGGCAAACCACGGAAGCGTTCGCTGAACGTGCGGAAGTGCTGCCGGCACAAGAGAGTGGTAGGCGCCACCACTGCGACCTGCCGTCCAGACATCGCCACGAGGAACGCCGCGCGCAGCGCCACTTCAGTTTTGCCGAAACCGACATCACCGCAAATGAGTCGATCCATCGGCCGCCCAGCGCCAAGATCGCCAACGACATCGTCGATCGCCGCGAGCTGATCGTCGGTCTCTTCATAGGGAAAGCGCGCGCAGAACTCGTCCCACAAACCTTCCGGCGCACTGACCGGCTCTGCAGTCCGCGTTACCCGCTGCGCCGCGATACGCAGCAATTCTTCCGCCATATCGCGCAGCCGCTGCTTCGCGCGCGCCTTCCGACTCTGCCAAGCAACACCGCCCAGCTTATCAAGCTGCGCTTCAGCATCTTCAGAGCCGTAGCGCGAGATCAGCTCAATATTCTCAACCGGCAAGTACAACTTGTCGCCGCCCGCATACGAAAGATCCAAGCAATCATGCGGCGCACCTTGAACGTCGAGCGTCTTCAGGCCTTCGTATTTGCCGACGCCGTGATCCTGGTGAACGATGAAGTCGCCCTGCGCTAGCGCCGCCGCTTCAGCGAGAACTGCCGATGCCTTCCGGCGCTTGCGCGGGCGCGCGAGGCGATCGCCGAGGATGTCTTGTTCTGACATGAAGGCGAAGCCGTCGCCCTCAAAGCCGTGTTCGAGCGGCAGCACCGCCAGCGCGTGCGCGCCCTTTGGCAAACGTGCAGCTTCGTTCCAGGAGAACACACGCACCACGGCTTCAACACCGTGATCGCTCAGTACGCCCGACAAACGCTCAGCAGAGCCGTCTGACCACGCGGCGATGACAACGCGCTTCCTCGCTTTGGTCAGCGCCGCGACGTGATTGGCGGCGGCTTCGAACACATTCGCGTCGGCTTGTCGTTCCGCCGCGAAATCCCGGCCAGCATGGGCGCCGAGATCGAGCTTTTTCTTCGCGTCGGTATCGAAATGCGTGAAACGGCGCACGCGGCGCGCGCCAATCGCGTCCGGTAGCGCTTCGTCGCTTAGATAGAGCAGAGCGGGCTCCGGTGCGCGGAATGGCGAAGCGCCGCGCGCGATCGGCGCGGTCTTTCGTGCGTCATAGTGATCACGCGCCGTCTCAACACGTTCATGAATCGCCTGTTCGGCCAGAGCATCGAAGGCAATCAGGGCATCCTCGCCCGCGTAATCGAACACCGTTTCCAACCGCTCATAGAAGAACGGCAGAAACTGTTCGACACCCTGCCGGCGCACACGAGCGGAAACGCTGTCATAGAGCGTATCGTTCACGGCGCCGTAAGCTTGCGTGAAGCGGCGACGGAACTGCAGCACCGCGAATTCGTCATAGAGAACTTCACTGACCGGCGTCAGCATTGCCTGTTTCAGCTTCGCCTTCGAAATCTGCGTCTCTGGATCGAAGCTACGGATCGTCTCCAGCGTGTCGCCGAAGAAATCGAACCGCAGGGGCTCCGGCGCGCCCGGCGGAAACACGTCGATGATGCCGCCACGGATGGCGAACTCACCGGCTCCGCGCACAGTGGATGCGCGGCTATAGCCATTCACGGTGAAATAGCCTTCGAGCGCCTCCATCGAGGTCTCGGCGCCGGTCTCAACGAGAAGCGACGCTTCGCCCATGCGTTTGCGTGGCGGTACGCGCTGCGCAACGGCGGATGCCGTCGCCACCACCAACAGAGGCGCGTCCTTCGGCTGGCGGCGCGCCAGCAGCGCCAGCGCGGCGCATCGTTGAGCCGCCACGGCAGGCGCAGGCGAGATGCGATCGTAGGGCAGCGTGTCCCAAGCCGGCAGCCGCAGCGTCGCCACGTCAGGCGCGAAGAATTTCGCCGCCGCCTCAAACTGCGACGCGCGCGTTTCGTCGCGCGCCACAAACAATGTCACCCCGCCCCGCGAGAGCGCCGCTGCCGCGATCCCAGCCGCGTCCACGCCCTCGGGTGCGCCGGTGACTACCAGCGCGTCTTTCGACTGCGCCAGCGTCTCAACAACGCGGGAGGAGAGAACTGTATCGGCCATCAGGTGGGTAGCTCGTGTCGGAAGGCGCGAATCAGCGCGAGAGTGGGCGTGTTGTAATCAGGAGGCGCGGGGCAGGCTTCGGTGATCCAGTCGTAGGCGTCCTGGTCGGGGGCATCGAGCAGACGCTCGAACGCGTCCAGGCCCTTTTCATCGAGCCCATCCAGCCGCTGGTCGGCAAAAGGGCCCAGAATCAAGTCAATCTCGCGGAAGCCCCGCCGCCACGCTCGGAATTTGAGTTTCTTGCGGCGGTCGTCCATGGGCCCCGGAGAGATCAGGCGTGGCAAGGGGCGCGCGTGATAGCCCATATGGGAGACGCTGTCAGCGCCGCCAGAGCTTGGATGACTGAGACCGAACGCCCCTCCACCGAAGCTGTGGCCGCCGCGCTGCTGACGCCCGCGCGTGCGCCCAAGGGCGCGCGGAAGGACACCATGGATCTGATCGCCAAGGTCGCCGGCGGCGCTCAGGCGCGCGACCTGGTGTTCGTGCCGCCGAACGCGGCCATCGACCGCCGGTTGCGCGTGCCGATCGCTGAAACTGAGGACGGCGACATCGCCACGATCGAGGCGGAAGTCGATGGCCACATGCCCGGCTACAAAAATCTCCCACACCGCATCCGGCTGCGTGATGAGACGGGGTTTCTCACCGTCGCCTACTTCCGCGGGGCGAAGGAGATGCTGGAGCGCATGTGGCCTGTCGGCCAGACGCGCCTCGTCAGCGGCAAGGTCACGTTCCACGAAGGCATGCGGCAGATGCTGCATCCTGATCACGTCGTCGATCCGGCCAAGGGCGAAGCGCCGCCACCGGTTGAGCCCGTGTATCCGCTGACCGCGGGCCTGACCGGGCGGACGCTGCAACGCTCCATCCTGCTTGCACTCGATACAGTTCCCGAAGCGCCGGAGTGGCTGGAAGCATCGACAGTGAAAGCGCACGACTGGCCGGACTTCCGCACCGCGCTCGAACATATTCATCGGCCGACGGCGCCGGAGGATGTCGCGCCCGAAGCGCCGTTCCGCACGCGGCTCGCTTACGACGAACTCTTCGCTCGCCAGTGCGCGCTGCGTCTGCGCCGCTCACATCGGCGCAAAGAGCCTGGACGCGCGGTCGTTGGCGACGGTCATCTCGGCGCAAAGATGCTCGCCTCCCTCCCCTATGCGCCCACTGGCGCTCAGAAGCGCTCTACCGACGAAATCTTCGCCGACATGGCCGAACCCGCGCCGATGCTGCGATTGCTGCAGGGCGATGTGGGCTCTGGGAAAACGCTCGTGGCCGCGTTGGCGATGGCGCGCGCGGCAGAGGCTGGCCTCCAAAGCGCGATGATGGCGCCAACGGATTTGCTGGCGCGCCAGCACGGCGCAACGCTTGCGCCACTGCTTGAAGCCGCCGGCATTTCCATGGCGGTGCTCACGGGCCGCGACAAAGGCAAGGAACGTAAGGCCATCCTCGACCGCATGGCGTCCGGCGATCTGAGTGTCGTGATCGGTACGCACGCACTTTTCCAGGATGACGTCGTGTTCAAAGACCTCGGCCTCATCGTCATCGACGAGCAGCACCGCTTCGGCGTCTCCGACCGCGGCCGCATGGTGGCGAAGGGTTTCGCGCCGCACGTCTTGGTGATGAGCGCGACACCCATTCCGCGCACTTTGGCGCTCTCGATCCATGGCGACATGGATCTCTCGGTGCTGGACGAGAAACCGCCGGGCCGTCAGCCCATCAACACGGCAGCGATGCCAACGTCACGCATGCACGATGTCGTCGACGCGATCGCCGACGCGGCGCAACGCGGCGAGCGCGCGTACTGGGTTTGCCCACTCATCGAGGAAAGCGAAGAGATCGATCTGCCCGCGGTGCTTGATCGCTACGAAGCCCTGAAAGAGCGTTTCGGCAAAGGGGTCGAGATTGTGCACGGGCGCATGTCCCCCACGGCGCGCGAAGCGGCAATGGATCGCTTTCGCTCGGGCGAGAGCTTTCTCATGGTCGCCACTACGGTGATCGAAGTCGGCGTCAACGTCACGGAAGCGACGATCATGGTGATCGAAAACGCTGAGCGGTTCGGTTTGGCCCAGCTCCACCAATTGCGCGGCCGTGTCGGGCGTGGTGACAAGCAAGGTTCGTGCGTGCTGCTCTGGAAGCCGCCTCTCGGCGAAGGCGGCAAGACGCGGCTCGATGCGCTCCGGCGCAACGATGACGGCTTCGCCATCGCGGAAATCGATTTCCAGATGCGCGGCGCGGGCGACATGCTTGGCACCCAACAATCCGGCCTGCCGCCGTTCCGCCTGGTGTCGCCGGAAGCGCATTCAGGCATGCTCGGCGCCGCCGATAAGGAAGCGCGCCTGGCCATCGAGCGCGACCCAGAGCTCGAGACTGAACGCGGCGAGGCCATCCGCCTCGTGCTGCGCTTGTTCGGCTACGACGAAGCCGCAGAACTGGCGCGATCTGGTTGACGGCGCTTGCAATCTGGGCCGCTCTCCGCTTCATCGCGCCATCGCATGCCGAACCCGCCCATCTCCGCCTATATCCGCGCCAAGAACGAGAACCGCGTCATCGAGCGCGTGATCAAGGCTGCGTTTCAGGCCGTGGATGAGGTGATCGTCATCGACTCCGGTTCGACAGATGGCACGATCGAAATCAGCGAGGCCGCAGGCGCCAAAGTCATTCGCGCCACATGGCTCGGTGGCGGCAAGCAGAAGCGCATCGGCGAAAACGCCGCCAAGAACAACTGGCTCATGGATCTCGACGCTGACGAGATCATCACGCCAGAGCTCGCCGCCGAAATTCGCGCGGCCTTCGCCAATGGCGAACCATCCACGCCGATCTTTGAGATGATGATGGCGACGATCCCGCCGGTCGGAAAACCGTGGATGAACTACAATCTCGTCGATCGCCGCAAGCTCTACGACAAGCGCGTCGTGCGCCAACCCGATCACGCCAACTGGGATCAGTTCAAAGTTCCGGAGGGCGTGCGCGTCGGGAAACTGCGCAATCCGATGCTGCATTATTCCTTCCGCGACCTCGAGCAGCTCGAACAAAAATTCAACCGCAACTCCGCCGGCCGCGCCCGCGAAACCAAGCTCCGTCCATTTTGGATCGTTGCGCTCAGAATGCTTTTCGGCAAACCGATCTACTTCCTGAACCAATATATCCGCCGCGGCCTCTGGCGCGCTGGCTGGTACGGCTTCGCCGTCGCCAACATTGCGGCGCACGGCCGCTGGCTGAAAGACGCCATGATGCTCGAAATCCACCTGCGCAATCGCGAAGCCGCGCGGAAAGCGCGCGACGGCGCATCGCAGGATTGAAGGCGGCGCGCTAGCGGCCTAAGCCAAATGCATGGCTGAACATTCCGACCCGATCGTCTCCTGCGCCTGGCTCGCTGAGCGGCTCAACGCGCCCGACATCCGCGTCGTGGACGCAAGCTGGTTCATGCCCAACGACCCGCGCAACGCGAAGGCGCTATATGACGAACGCCGCATTCCCGGCACAGTGTTCTTTCCGATCGACGAGATCGCCGACACCGACACCGATCTCCCGCACATGCTGCCGTCGCCGGAGAAGTTTGCCTCCCGGATGAAGAAGATGGGCATTGGCGATGGCGCGCGGATCATCGTCTATGACAACCAAGGTCTCTTCTCCGCCGCGCGTGTGTGGTGGACGTTCCGCGTCATGGGGCACGAGGACGTGGCGGTGCTCGATGGCGGCTTTCCGGCGTGGGAAGCTGGCGGCTATCCGATCGAAACTGGACCGCCCGCCGCGAAGCAGGAACGCCACTTCACCGTGCGCTTCCGTAGTGACCTCGTGCGCAATCTCGCAGACATGCGCCGCATCCTCGATGCTGGCCAAACACCGGTGCTTGACGCGCGTCCCGCGCCGCGCTTCCGCGGTGAAGCAGCAGAGCCTCGCCGGGGCCTGAAGAGCGGACACATGCCAGGCGCGCTCAGCGTGCCCTCCTCAGCGCTTGTGAACGAGCACGGCGCGCTTCGCTCGCGCGAAGAGCTGCAACGCATCTTCGCGGACGCGGATGCCGACACGTCGCGCGCAGCGGTATGCAGCTGCGGCTCCGGCGTCACCGCCGCCATCATCGCGCTTGCGCTCGCGCGGCTCGGCCGGTGGGACGCCGCCGTCTATGACGGCTCGTGGGCGGAATGGGGTTCGCGCGACGACACGCCGATCGTGACGGGCGCCTGATGGCTTACAAGAAGCCGGACCTTTCCAAGTTTCGGCTCGAAACGCGGCTCGCGCTCGCTGGCCGCGATCCATCGCGATTTGAAGGCGCAGTGAACCCCGCCGTTCAACGCGCTACGACGTTGCTGATCGATGACGCCGACGATCTCTACAACACGCCGCGCCAAACCTACGGGCTCGTCGGCATGGCCGTGCAGCAGGCTTTGCGCGAAGCGCTGATGACGATCGAAGGCGGCGCCGGCGCGGTGCTCGCACCTTCTGGCCTTGCCGCCTGCACCTTGGCGCTCACGACAGTCGCGAAAGCAGGCGGCGAGTTGCTGATGACAGACGCCGTCTACGGCCCGACACGGCGCTTCTGCGAGGGCACGCTGAAGAAACTCGGCGTCACAACGCGCTTCTTCGATCCGCGCATTGGTGCGGGCATTGCGGAATTGATCAACGACAAGACGTGCGGAATATTTCTGGAATCTCCGGGCTCACTGACGTTCGAAGTGCAAGATGTGCCAGCGATCGCCGCCGCCGCGAAGGCGCGAAATGTGCCTGTTGTTCTCGACAACACCTGGTCCGCGGGCGTGCACTTCAAACCGTTCGCGCACGGCGTCGATCTCTCGGTGCAGGCGCTGACAAAATACCAAGCCGGCCATGCCGACGTGTTCATGGGCGGCGTCGTCGCCGCCACGCCTGACTTCGCGCGGCGCGCGCTCATGACGTACAAGCAGCTCGGCTTCAACGCCTCACCTGATGACGCTTATCTCGTGCTTCGTGGGCTCCGGACGCTGGGTCTGCGACTCGAACACCAGGGCGCATCGGCGCTCAGGATCGCACAATGGATGGAGACCCAGCCGCACGTGTCGCGGGTTCTGCATCCGGCGCTCCCAGGCCATCCGGACCACGCCATCTGGAAGCGCGATTTTAGCGGATCGTCCGGGTTGTTCGGCGTGGTGCTGAAACCAGCACCCGCCGCCGCGCTCAAAGCCATGCTCGAAGGCATGGAGATTTTCGCTATGGGCTTCTCATGGGGTGGCTATGAAAGCCTCATCGTTCCGAGCGACGACAATCTGCAACGCAGCGCCGCACCCTGGAAGGCCGAGGGGCCACTCCTGCGCCTTTCGATCGGCATCGAGCATCCCGATGATCTGATCGCGGATCTTCAAGCGGGTCTCGCTCGCCTCAACGCGGGCTGAACTCAACCCCGGCGATGCGCCGCTTGCCGCCCGCGCGCGTGAGCTGCACGACGATGTCGATCACACCGCGCGCATAGTCGATGATGTCGGCACGCGAGAGATTGGTCCCGGCTTGCAACGCCATGAACGCGATCTGCTCGAAGGCGCCGTGCGGGCTGTCGGCGTGAACGGTCGTCATCGAGCCGGGATGGCCGGTGTTGATTGCGCGCAGGAATGAAAACGCCTCCGCGCCCCGAATTTCGCCGACAAGCAGCCTGTCCGGCCGCATGCGCAGCGCCGCCTTCATCAAATCCTCGACGCCGACGCGCGCCTCGCCAAGTTCGCCGCGAACCGCGATGAGGCCAATGGCGTTAGGCTGCGTGACATGCACTTCCGGTGTGTCCTCGATGACAATGAGGCGGTCCCCAACCGGCACTTCCTTCAGCAACGCATTCAAGAATGTCGTCTTGCCCGATCCCGTGCCGCCGGAAATGAGAATCGTTTTGCCCGCCCGGACAGCCTCCGCGAAGAACGCGCGCATATCGCCAACGTCGAGAAGCGACGCCAACCTTTTGTCTGTCGCTTGCGCCGCTTCGCGGTCAATTCGGCCAACACCCTGAAGTGCGCCAGCCTTTTCGTAATCGTCGAGCGAGAGGTCGCCGATGTCGTGCTTGCGTATGGCTAGCGCGAAATGCTGTCGCGTCGCAGGCGGCGCCACAACTTGCACACGTGCGCCGTTTGGCAAGGTCGCTGCAAGCAGCGGATGTTCGCGGCTCACGCCTTGGTGCGACGCCGCTGCGATCTGCTGCGAGAGCCGGCGCAGCATCAGCGCATCGATCTGAGGGGCGTCTGCGCGTTCCATGGCGCCGCTTGCCGTTTCGAACCACACTTCGCCCGGCCGGTTCACCAGAATGTCGGTGATGTCGCTACGCTCCAGCCATGGCGCGAACGGCGCCAGGTACGTGCGCAGATAAACGCCGCCTTCGGTCGCCATGGTGACGCTCATGGCACGCCGGAAAAATCGAGATCGCGCGAGACGAAGACGCGGATGGGCGTGCCTTGATCGACGCGGATTGTCGGCGGGATATTGATTTCTTCGTTGAGCGCAACGGAAGCGGCGTCGCCGGCGCCGCGTGTGACGCCAATGGTGACATTGGTGCTGTTGCCGTCGCCGGCAGCGTCAGCCGCCGCGCCAAGCAACGTGAGCAGCACCGCGCCCCCAAAGCGGCGCACGAAATGCCGGTCGGTCTCACCGGCCAAACCGCCGCGCCCAAGTTCGTCTGCGCCCGGTGAATTGAGGTCGACGGTCACGCCGTCAGGACGCATCACGCGCGTCCAGACCACAAACGCACGCGATTGACCGAGCGAGACGCCGGAACGGTATTGCCCGACAAGCCGGCTGCCGCGCGGAATGAGAACAGCAGAGCCATCGAAACTCTGCACGTCGCGGCTCACAAGCGCGCGCACATAGCCTGGCAAATCCGAATTGATCGCCGTTTCAAGCACAGCTGTGATGATGGCGCCTTCGGGAATGGTGCTTTGCGGGTTCGCCAGCGGACGCGCGCGTGCAGCCTGTGCGCCGCCGAAGCGCGCCGCAAATCGCTCGTCTCCGGACATGCCTTCGCCGCCGACGGCTGCAGCCACATTGCGCGCATCGACGCCGCCCGGTGCGTCCGCGGCGCTGAGATCAACGATGAGCGCCGGCGCGTTGAGGCGCGCGGCGATATCCGGGTTCGGCACAACGGCCACGATCTGCGGAGCCGGCGTTTGCGGAACCGGCGTGGCGACGATTGCCGGCGGCGGAGCAGTCGGCAACGGTTGCGGCGCCGCGGACGCTGGCTGCACGGGCCGCGCAACGTTCTGCGCGCGGCTGGCGCTCATCATGCTGAACGTCAACAGTCCCAGCCCAACAGCTGCGGCGATCCCAAGCGGCATCACCCACGTGCGTTGAGGCTCAGCCACCTGTGGCGCCGCGTCAAACGCGCCGAGATTGTCGCCTGTCAGCGCGGGGAGGTCGTCGGCGTCGTTCACCGCGCCCTCCCCGGCCGCGTCCGCCGTGGCTGAGCGCGTGTCTCACTCTCTGCGCCGTCACGGCGCACAACCGCGCGTTCGCGGCCGTAGCGCAGGACGAAACCATCGGCGATCTGATCGACAACCGTGTAACCGCCACGCACTTGCGAGTTCACCACCTCTTCGTCGCCCGCGGCGTTCTGCGCGAGGATCGCTGGCGTCGGCGCGCCATCGCGCATCTGGAAGTAGGTGAAGCGGCCATCGTCGAAAACGCGCTCCGGCATGATGTCGCGGGAACCAGTGCTCGTGTAGCTGAAATTGAAAAGCGCCTCGTCCTGCGCACTGGCAGGCTCACTCTCCGGATAGGTGAAGCGCAAACTGTAGGTGAGCCGCGGATCGTTCGGGCGCATGGCGCGGCCCACGCTCAGGGCGAACGCATAACTGCGGCGGGTGGTAACGACCGTCATGTTCGTCGCGGCCCGCGCGTCGAGCGGCTTCAGGAAGAGAAGCGTCGCCGCACGATTGGGCGTCACTTGCCAACCGAGGCTATCGCCGATCGATACATTCTCGATGCGCTCATCCGGCGCGAACTCGATCATCATCTGATAGCCCAGATGACCTTCGACCGGCACGATCTGATCCGCGATATAGGATTCAATGCGCACGCGCGGATCGCGCGCGTCCTGCGCCATCGCCGAAGCGGTCGCGCCCAGCGTCAAGAACACCGCGAGAATGAAAACACGGCCCATCATGCTGCCACCTGCGTGCGCGGACGCGGCATCCGCCGATAAGCCTGACCGAGCCGCTCAAAACCAACATCCGCCGCCGCTTCGCGAACGGGATCAGCGCGCCGCGCATCGCTTCGATCGAGTTCAATGCGTGTCGCCGCCTCAACCGCGCGGGCGCCGCTCATCGGCGCTGCGGCCTCAACTGCATTGGCGCTGGCGACCAAGGCGCCTGGCGCCCATCGCTGCGCCGCTGGCGTCGTGAAGCCGCCGCCAATGGCCGATGCCGCCTTCAGCGCCATCGCCATGACGATGGCGAACACGACGACGATCAGGCTGATCGTCACGATCGGCGCCATGTCGAACGTTCCGGCGGTGACGTTTTCGCTCAGCACGCCGACAAACGGCGCAAGCATCATCAGCATGGCGGCGCCAAAGACATTGGCAGCCAAGGGCGTTAGCGCAAACGCGAGTGTCGCGCGCAGCCAACCGTCAAACAGGCCGCGCGTCGCATCGAACAGAAACAGGCCGACGAACACGGGCCCGATCGCAAGCAAGAAACCCAGCACGATCTTCGCCGCGAGGATCACGCCCACTGTCGTCAGCAACAGCCCAATTGCCGCGAGCCATAAGAGGCCCGAACCGAGCATCGGTCCGCCTTGCAGAATGTTGCCGGCGGGG
>JADMIO010828253.1_pt1 | contig 38385 bp, 37 predicted proteins | sample 8958161 | NCBI WGS metagenome assembly JADMIO01 (sample SAMN16585339, study PRJNA669376) | soil metagenome | isolation source: Crop rotation soil | place: USA: Cullars Rotation, Alabama | collected 2011 | reverse complement strand
CTTTCCCGCGGTGCAGGCAGCGCCGCCGCGGCCAGCAGGCCGGCGCCGCTTTCGAGGACGCGGCGCCGCGTGATGCCACTCTTGTCTTCGGACATGCAGGGTCGATTCCTTCGCTCTTCTATTTCGCGCGTCCCGTATAGCCGCGCGACCGCATCTGGAGACGAAGGAGCGTGCCGCCGCCGGCCACGTACAGCGTTTGCTTCTCCGCTCCGCCGAATGCCAGGTCCTGGCACCGCCGCGTGATGCACCAGACCGGAATGACGCCGAGATGCTGTCCACCGGGGCTCACGACCTCGATGCCCGCCTCTGTCAGCGCGTAGACGCGGCCGTCCTCGTCTATGACCAGGCCGTCGGCATTGGAGATTGGCGCCGCGTCCGCCGGGATGGTCCGGTCGCGACCCACGTATGTCGCAAACACGCGGCGATTCGCCAGCCGGCCGTCGGGGAGCACGTCGAAGGCGTAGGCGTGAATGCCGCCGGTGTCGTTGACGTAGAGCGTCTTGTCGTCGCGGCTCAATTGCACGCCGTTGGGACGAGTAATGTCGTCGACGACGCGAATCGGCGCGCCGCCGGGCGGGACGTAGTACACCGCCGGCGCCATCCGGCCGGGAGGTGGAGGCCCCTGCGGGAGGTCGCTGAAATAGACGCCGCCTTTGCGATCGGCGACGATGCCGTTCGGCCTGCCGAACGGGCGGCCTTCGAACGCATCGGCGAGAACGGCCTCCTTGCCGGCCGGCCAGATCACGCGCGGGCCGGCGAACCCCGCCTGCGACTGCAGCGAGATCAATCGTCCCTGCGCGTCAACCGTCATCCCGAGCGGGCCGTGGAGGTCGCCGACGAACGTGCTCACCTGACCATCGTCACCCAGCCGGACGACGCGGTTGGCCTGCGACTCGGTGAACAGGAGGCCGACGTTCGGCACCCAGATCGGATCGTCGGCGCTCTTCAGCCCGCGCACGACGATCTCGGGGCGCGTCCCCGCGCTGATGACGCCGGCAATCTCCGGCGCCGGCTCCAGGACGACGGTCCCGGGGCGCGGCTGGGCGGAGGCGAACGACACGCCTGCGCATTCGACGACGACGGCCAGGAGCACAACGGCGCGCAACGGCTTCCCTGCGGCTATTTGGTCGCCTTCGTCGCCACGGCCTCGGGCGGATCGTTGCGGATGATCTTGCCGGCTTTCATGACGAACCTGACCCGCTGCAGCTCGGTGATGTCGGCCAGCGGATCGCCGGAGACGGCGATCAGATCCGCGTACTTGCCCTTGTCGACCGATCCGAGCTGGTTCAGCCATCCCATCACTTCGGCATTGACGACCGTGCCGGCCTGGATGGCGCGCGCCGGCGTCAGGCCGCCGTGGCGAACGAGCATCTCGAAATCGAGCGCCTGCGCACCGTGCGGATACGTCGAGCCATCGGCGCCGCTCCCCATCATGATCTTCATCCCCTTCGTCGCGGCAGCCATCTGCACGGCCTTTTCGAAGATCGGGATCATCCGGTACTTGCCGCCCGTGCTCTTCGCGTCGTTGTCGTCCATGTAGGGCTCGATGTAGCGCTGCAGCGTCGGGTCGTAGAAGAGCCCCTTGGCGACCATCATGTTCGCCTGCTCCTGGTCGAGGTCGTAGGCGTGCTCGATGGTGTCGCACCCCGCGATGATCGAGTTCTTCTGCCCCTCGCCGCCGAGCACGTGACAGCCCGCCTTCTTGCCGAGCCGATGGGTCTCGTCGATCAAGGCCTGCAGCACCGGCATCGGATACATCACCACGTAGTGCGCCTTGCCTGCGGCGTCGAACGAATAGCCGCCGGTCGGGAACAGCTTGATCCAGTCCGCGCCGTGGGCGATCTGCTCGCGGACGGCCGCGCGCGCCTCGTCCACCGTACGCACGACGGTGCTGGCGAGCGGATTCTCCACCTCCCCCGGAGCCCGCGGCTTCGCGCCCCAGACGATGCCGAGCGTCGACACCTGGTAGCGGGGGCCGTCGAACCGTCCTTCGTTGATCGCGTTCTTGATCTCGACGTCGGCGTAGCCGTTGCCGTGCGAGCTCATGTCGCGCGCCGAGGTGAAGCCGGCGCGCAGGTCGTTCTGCGCGTTCTGCACCGCGATGAGCATCGACTTCTCCGCGGTCCCTTTCGGGCCGCGGGTGTTGAACATGTGCGTGTGCGCGTCGATCAGGCCGGGCAGGACGGTCGCCTGGCTGAAATCGATCACCTGCGCGCCGGCCGGAATCCTGACCGCGCCCTCGGCGCCGACGTCGGTGATGCGGTCGCCGGTGACGATCACGACGCGGCGCGTCAGCATCTGGCCGGTCGTGCTGTCGAAGAGCCGTCCCGCGCGAATGGCAATCGTTCGCGGCGCGGGCGGGCACTTGAAGACGCCGCCGTCGGAGCCGACGCATGGTGTCGGGCCCGCGCCGCGCCACGGCGCCGGCGGCGGCTGGACCTGCGCCGCTGCGGCCGTTGCCAGGAGGATGGTGCCGACCGCGATGAGAAAGGTCTTCGTCATGCTGGGCCTCTCGAATGCAACCGGGAAGGGCGCGATGATAGCACCTGCCTTCGCGCTAGATGAGGCCAATCGCGAGCAGGTGCGCGCTCATGCCGACAATCGACGGCTCGGCCTCGAGCAGCCCGGCCAGCTCGATGATATCGGCGCGCGCGAGCGGATCCGCCCACCGCGTGTCGAAGTCGGGGAGAAAACCCGCCGGCCCCTCGACGCCGAGCACCCGGATGTCGGAAAAGCCGGCATCGGCGAGCTCCTTCGGCAGTTCGTCGGGCCGATGGAAGTAGGCGGTCGTGAAGTAGTCCAGCCGGCTGGTGTCGTTGCGGTGCTGTCCCTCCCGCAGGTCGCGATCCCGCATCTCGACGAACGCGGGGTCGCGCAGCAGACCTCGCACCAGGCCGTCGAGCGCTGACGCGTAGCGCGAGATCGCGGCGGCGACGACCACGCCCGGGCGCGTCAGCACGCGACGCGCCTCGCGCAGCGCCTGCAGCCGATCCTCGCGCGCCGTGAGGTGGTAGAGCGGGCCCATCACGAGCACCGCGGCCATGCTGGCATCCGGATGCGGGAGGCGCCGCGCGTCGCCCGTCTGCAGGCTCGCAATGGGGCGATCCGCGGCCTCGGAGCGCCGCCGCGCCTCGCCGACGAGACGCTCGGAGGCGTCGACGAGATGCGCTTCGTATCCCTGGCTCGCCAGCCACAGCGAGTAGGCGCCGCCGCCACCGCCCACGTCGAGAATCCGCGCCGGCGGCCTCGGGAGCACGCGGGTCAGCACCTGCTTCGTGCGCTCGAATTCCAGCTGGAACGCCCCGCCCGCGAGCCTGTCCTCCTCGGAATAGCGGTCGTAGAACGCGAGCACGTCTGCAGGGAAATCAGGCGGCATCATGATCGAGCGGCGACACCAGTCAGCGGCCCCCGTCCGTCCCTTCGTACCAGTCGTCGTGCAGGGACCACTCCTCGCATCGATGACACGACGTCCATCGCCATTGATGGCGGCAGCCAGGACATCGTCCCCGCGTCAGGAAGGTGTTCCACACCGTGCCGCATCCCTCGAAATAGGGCTCGGGCGTGTCGACCCAGACACAGTTCCAGCGGCTCGACGCCGACGGCCGCCAGCCGCACTGCGGGCATTTGATGCCGCTGAGCCGCTCGTCCTCTTCCTCGTCTTCGATGACGTCGACGAGGATGCGGTCGGCGGCGCGATCGTCTTTCAACAGCTGCAATGCCATGAACGTTTTCGTTCCGACATCAGGCGGCGCTCGAGCGGCGCGCGATGAGCCACGCCGCGATCAACACGATCGGCGGTAGCACAGGTATCGCGAGAGTCAGCACATTGAATCCGAACGACACGAATCCCGCCCCACCGGTACCTGACGAGGGAAGAAACAGCCCGCGGAACTGGTAGAGCAGGTAGGCGACAACCGCCAGCACGCACCCGGCAATCCATGCGCTCGACACGAGCGCGACCCGCGCGAACGACCAGTCGCGAAGCGGCCGCATGTCAGGGCTCGACGGCCTCGCCGCCACTACGCGCCGAGTTGCCCGGCCAAGTCGTCGAAGTCCTTCGCGGAGATGTCGACCGACGCGTCGGGCTGCAGGTCGGGCTTGCCCTGCGGTCCGAATTCGAGCGGCCTGGTGACGAACGCGGTCCGCAGACCCACGCCCTTGGCGGCGCGCAGGTCGCCCAGGTGCGCCGCGACCATCATCACCTCGCCGCCCTTGAGGTCGAGAATGTCCGCCGCGGATTGGTACACCTCGCGATCGGGCTTGTAATGGCGAACGAGCTCGGCGCCCAGGATGCAGTCCCACGGCAGACCGGAATGTTTCGCCAGGTCGGTCATCAGGGAGATATTGCCGTTGGACAGCGGCGCGATGATGAACTTCTTCTTGAGCCGCGTCAGCCCGCCGACCGAGTCGGGCCAGGGCCGCAGCCGATGCCAGGCACGGTTGAACGCGTCGGTTTCGGCCTCGCTCAAGCCGGTCACGCCGTATTCGATCAGCAGCTTGTCGAGGATCATGCGGTGCAGGCGATCGAGCTTGGTCCACGGCAGCTCGCCCGTGCGGACGCGGTTCATGCTCGGCCCGTAGCCGGCGCGCCACGCGTCCGCGAATTTCTCCGCGTCGATCGTCAGCCCCCTCCTCTTGGCCAGTTGCGCGACTTCCTGCGTCACCGACGAGCGCCAGTCGACGACCGTGCCGAACGTGTCGAACACGAGCGCCTTCACCGGCGCCAGCTCCGCCCTGGCGCGCGAGCCAGCCTGAGCGGCGGGCGAGGCGGCCGCGCCACGCGCGGCTGCCTCCGCGCCAGCGATCGTCACCGCTTTCCCACCGCTGTCGCGCCCAGGAATGTCCGGCGCGATACCGCGCTTCGACGAGTCATGATGCCTCCAAACCGCGTCCTACCGCCGGCATCCGTTCCTGGTCTCCTCGAACCCGTCGAACAGGCGTGCCGCGCTCGCGCCGGCAAGCGTGTCGAGCCGGTGCGGCTGCCCTTTCTCGACCGTGTATCGAGCGACCGTCCCCTTGGAACGGAGGAATTCCGCTTCCTGCTGCATCTCGCCGTGCCACCGGTACTCGTCGAGCTCGCCGACGTACATGAAGACGCACATGTTCGCAATCGCCAGCAGCTTCGCCGTGCTCGGCTGCCACATGTAGCCGGGGAACGCCGTCACCGAGAGGAAGTACTGCGGATTGGCGGCCGCCACGTGGAACGCCGCGATGCCGCCGTTCGACGGCCCCGCGATGTGGAACTTCCCGTCCTGGATCTTGTAGTCCGCGAGCACCATCTTGAGGAAGTCCGGGAAGATGCGCGCGCCGCGCTCGAAGAACAGATCGCCGTCCGGCGCCGCCGGCGCGACGACGATGTAGCCGCGCTTCTCGGCCTCCGCTCGAAAGTTGCGCATCAGCGCGCCGTCGACGGTGTTCAGCGTCTGCGGGCCGCCGCCGAACACGAGGATGCCGGGATACGCCTTGCCGGGGTCGTAGCCGTTCGGCAGCACGACCTTGTAGTGCACGGTCGTCCCCGACACCTTCTTCGTCTTGTCGACGACTTCGGCACGCAGGGGCTGAACCGCCATCAACGTCGACGCGGTAACAAGGGCCAGAGCGATCAACCTCGACGCCTGTCGCTTCATCCGATATCTCCTTCCTCGCGGCCAACCCGAATCAGTGCGCCTCGACCTCGCGTAGTCATACGGCGCGCCGCGTCTCGCCGACTCGAAGCAACTTCGGCCAGTCCGAACGGCTGATGATGTACTGGATGCCGCCGCCAATCCGCGCCACGCGGTCCGCGGGATGAAAGCTGATGCTGCTCGCGGTGGAGGCCAAGGCTCGTGTTTCCGCGACAACCGTAAACTCCTTGTAGTTCCACGCCGGCCAGCTGGTGCCCGTCTGAAACGGCGAGACGCCGGGCTCGGTGAAGTACCCGAACGGCGACAACTCACGAATTTCTCGACGGTCCGCGCTCTCGTATCGCACGAGCGCCTTGTGGCGGGGCAGAAGGACTTGTCGAACCTCGCGGTGAAAGTCGATGCCTCTCAGATACGCGAGCCAACGCAGCGGGTCGTCGTGGATGACGAGCTGGAAAAACTGCAGGGTGGTCGCGAGTCCGCCGTTTACCAGCGGGGCATCAGGCAGCCTCAGCTGCTCTCTCAATGCGGCGACTTGCACCATTTGAGACCTCCGTGCTGCGTCAGCGCGCGGGACCGTTCGTTTCGGCGAGGCGCTTCCTGAAGTTGGCCTCCGAGTCGTCGATCATCTTCGTCCACTGCCCGGGCTGCAGCGCCAGCGGGCTCGGCCGCTTGTTGGCCCACAGCGCGTCGAGCTTCCCCTTGAGGAGGTTCTGCGGATGGCCAGAAATGAGGATGTCCGGATTCAACGCGCGCAGCGCCTTGTAGGAGTTGAACGCATCCTCCGGGCGCGTGTCGTACTTCGCGTCGCCCGTGATCGGTCCCGGCGGTCCGCCGAAGACGATCTGATACATGCGTCCGTTCTCCTGCGTGTTGATGAAGTACGCGGCGGCGCCGAGGGTGTGCCCGGGCGTCCAGATAACCTTGATCGTGGATCCGCCGAGGGTGACGTCATCGCCGCTCTTGAGCACACGGCCGACCTGGATCGGCTCCTGACCCCACGTCTCGTTCGACGACAGGTCGTGGCCGCTGACGAGCGCCGGCACCTCCGCCTCCAGCGCCGCCACCGTGGCGCCGGTGATCCGCCGAATCGTCTCCATGGTCTCCATGTGGTCGTAGTGCGCGTGGGAAATCAGCATCAACTTGATGTCGGCCGGCTTGTACCCGAGCTTGACGATGTTCGGGAAAACGACCGCCGCCATCTTCTGCGTGCCGGTGTCGATGAGGATGTGGCCCTGCGGCGTGGCGACGAGGATCGAGGCGATGTTGTTGGCGCCGACGTAGAACACGTTGCCCATGATCTTGAAGGGGGCCTGCGGCTCGCTGTCGGTGTCCGGCCGTCCGACGCGGTCCATGAACCACGCGGTGTCCTTGCCGCCGATCGCGAGCGGATCGGGCACCTCGGCTTTCTGCGCCGCGCCGGTCACGGCGATAGACGCGACAGCCATCACGACCGCGGGCACGAGCACGTTACGCATGGGACTCCTCTGCACGTTGCGGCGTTCGATGCCGGTGGCCACCTCCGTGGCCGCGCGGATGACATCATCGGATGCGGGCATCGAAATGACGGATGCGAGCTCGATCTATTTCAGCGCGTAGACGTCGTACTTCACGTCGGTGCCGACACGCTCGCCGACCGCGACGGCCTGCAGCCGGGTCAGCCACTGGTAGCGTTGATCGCCGGTCTCGAACAGCGGCGCGGCCCGCAGCGACGCGCCGGCCTGCGTCGTCTGGCCGATGCCGTTGTACGTCACCAGGATCAGCGCGCCATCGTCGGTTCGCAGCGTGAGCCGCACGTCGAGCCGGTAGCTGCCATCGGCGCGGTTCGTGATCCAGTCGCCGGCGGGCACCTGGATCGAGGCCTTGAGGCGCGGGCCTTCGAACCGGCCGCTGTTGATCTGGACGATCGTGCGCGTCCCCTGGGGACCGTTCTCGACGACGGTGCGCGTGCCGGTCTGGACCTGCAGCGACCCGAGATACTCGAACCCCGGGCCGGGGGGTGCGGCCGGCGATTTCTGGGCGAATGCCGCCGAGGCGGAGGCGATCAGCACGAGACCACAGAACGATGCGATGGCGAGGCGCACGGGTTCCTCCTGTGGAGTGGACGCGGGACTGGAGAGGCCGGATGCTAGCACATCGGGCCACACGTCGCGGTAATGTACGCGGCGATGGCCCCGCGCAAGGCAACGTCATCGCGATCGACGCGCGGCATCCGGCTCAATCGGCTCACGGTGACGGACGCGTTCAAGTCGTTCGTCCTCGCGTGCCGTCAGCCTTCCGGCAGACGGGATTGGTCCCCGCCACGGGATCCCTCGGGGAGCGGCACTCGCTGGCTCAGCGCGCGAAGGGCAAAATCCCGTTCGATGTGAGCGAGCTCGCCGCGTTCGATCAGCGCATCGGCTTCTTCGAGCACCGCGCTCATCGCGTGCATGATCGCGCGCGGTCTCAATTCGCTGGTCTTCGCCGTCTCGACGAGAATCGCCTGGACGGCGTCCAGCGTGAAGGGAAAATACAGGGCATTTCGCTCGAAGCCGGCGGGCCTGAAGTGGTGCAGGATGTCCCTGACGAAGGTCAGGGCCTCATCGGATCTCATGGGTGGGAGAACGAAGATCTTCGTCCGGCCAATCCGGTCTCGCAGTTCGCGGCTGAACCACGACGGCAGGCCCTTTTGCGGGATCCCCGAGAACGAGATGAAGAGGCTCAAGCTGTTGGGGCAGGCATTGAAGGTGGACCGCAACGCGGCGTTGATGTCGTCTTTGACCTTTGCGCTGCAATCGTCGATGCGCTGAAACTCGTCGACGATCCATATGATCCGCGCTCCGAGACGGCCGCGCGACCTCGCCGCTTCGTTGAGCAGGTCCGCCAGCGCCGCAAGGATCTGCACCGATTCTTCGGCGGAGTCGATCTTCCTGCTGACGCCGATGGAGCGGAGCTGCGCCGCCGGGAGCGCCTCGGCGCGCAGCCACCGCGCGGCAAGAAGGCGCCGTTCCGCATCGCCCGTTGCCATCACGTGCAGCGCGGCCGCGAGATTCGGTGACGCGTGCTCGAGTTTCCGATGGACGATCTCTGCCGACGTGCCGGTGCGAATCTCGAGGTACGCCTCGACGAATCGATCGGGATCCGATCCCGCGGTGAACGCTCTGAACACGTCGATGAAGCCGCGAACCGAGTTGGGGAATTCGCTGTAGACCGTGAGCAGGGCGATTCCCTCGCCACGCTGATTCGCGATCTCCGCCCGGTGCGCGAGGTACAGGAGGGTGTGCGTCTTGCCCGCCCCGAACCACCCCCAGAAGAGGTGAATGGAGGAGGTGTTTCGCCTGCTGAGGGTGTGCAGCAATTCGGCGAGCTCCGCCTGTATCTCCTGGCGGTCCGCCATGAACGTGCAGTACTCACGGTCCGGCACGACTGGAAAAGGCCAGCGGGTCAACGCGAGGTGGGGGAAATGCGCCAGCCCCGGTCGCCTGAAATCGTGGCGCGGTTGGGAGCCCGAGAGCAGCCGCTCGTGAACGGCGACGAGTTCGTGATGCAGATCGCGCGTCGACGTGTAGCGATCGTCGGCGCTCTTCGCGAGACACCTCTCGATCGTCCATTGCAGCGGCGGTGGCAGGTTTGCAGCGAGCCGATGCAGAGGCTCCGGCTCGTCGGCGATGACGGCAGCCAGGGCTTCGATCAGCGAAGCACGTTCGAAAGCCCGCTGTCCGGTCGCGAGCTCGTACAGGATGGCGCCGAACGAGAATTGATCCGACCGGTAGTCCACTGGCCGTCCGCGCGCCTGCTCGGGCGACATGTACCCTGCCGTCCCGAGGATGACGCCATCCCGCGTCCGCAACAGGCTCGAGGTGGTGATACTCGAGTGCCGCTGCGTCGGCAGTTCGGTTTTCGCAATGCCGAAATCGAGGATCTTCGGCGCGCCATCAGGGCTGACGATGATGTTCTCCGGTTTGAGGTCGCGGTGCACGATGCGCCGGTCGTGCGCGGCGGCGAGCGCGTCCGCCAGCTGGACGGCGATGGGAAGCAGACGGTCGACGGGCATCGCGCCCGATGCCGCCTCCTCGCGGAGCGTGCGGCCCTCGAGAAATTCCATCGCGATGTAGAGGAACCCTTCGGCCTCCCCGACGTCGTAGACCGTGACGATGCCGGGGTGACTCAGGGCAGCCGCCGCGCGGGCCTCCTGCTCGAAGCGGCGGCGTGACTCTGCGCTGGCCCGGTGCGGCGACAGAATCTTGATGGCCAGATCGCGACCGAGGCGGGCATCGCGTGCACGATGGACCTCGCCCATGCCGCCGCGACCGATGCGCGAGACGATTTCGTAGGGTCCGAGGCGGGTGCCCGGCGCGAGCGACACCGTGTCGGTCGGAGGGTCGTCGAGCATCGCTCCCGCCAGCGCACTCGCCGGCCCATCCAGGAGGTGGTCGACGTCCCGCGAGTGGGCCAGCAGCGATTCGACTGCCCGTCGCAGCGACTCATCGCCCAGGCATCCGGCATCGAGAAACTCCCGCTGGCTCTCTGGAGTGCGCCCGAGCGCGCCGTGATACAGCTCCGAGATCTGCTGCCAGCGTTGCAAGTCCGGGTTCAACGCACCGTTCCTTTCGGGCACAGGAAGGGACTTACGGAGCACGCATGGGTCCTTGACAGGTGACCTGTCCCGTGATTGCATCCTATCGAAATCCAGGAGGTCGTGCATGCGAACCGGACGCCCATCAGCCCTTGCGTTCGCCGTCGTCGCCGTAGCGGTTCTCCTCGGCGCCGCGGTCTCGGCGCACCACAGTCGCGCCGGCTACGACCCGACAAAAGAACGGCTGACGACGCTGAATGGCGTCGTCACAGCCGTCATCTGGCGGAACCCGCACGTCTATGTCAACTGGGACGCGAACGACGAGAAAGGAACGGTCGTCCACTGGACCGGTGAGCTCTCGTCGCCCTCAACGATGATCAGCGAAGGCCTGAGCCGCGACACCTTCAAGCCTGGCGATCCGCTGACCGTCACGTTCATGCCGACCAAGGCAGGCACGCCGCAGGGCCTCGTCATCAAGATGGTGCGCGCGGACGGCCACGTGGTGATCGATCTGTCGGAGCGCCGCGGACTGCTCGAGCAGTAGCACAGCTGCAGGAAGGGCGGACAAGACATGCGACTGCGAATCAGCGTCTCGATCGCGATGCTCATAGCCGCGCTGTCGCTGGCTCACACTGCGGCGGCCCAGGCGCGCAACCAGGAGCCGGCGAAGCCCGAGGCCATCGGCTCCGTGCCGCCGCCCGAGGGCTGGAAAGCGTGCCCTCGGTGCCAGAACGCGGAAGATCGGAAGCGCGACAACACCGAGTACAAGGTTGAAGGGCATCCGTTCAACCCGCGCGATCTCTCGGGCGTGTGGGGCTATCAGGGCGCGAGGATCTTCGTCAAACCGCCCGCGTTCACGCCATGGGGCAAGCAGCAGTTCGATGCCACCATCGGCGAGAAAAACGCCGCCGGCGAACCGCTGCACTCGAAGGACAGATCGGGCGAGGGCACCGGCTCGCAGATCAATTGCGATCCCAAGGGCTGGCCGCGCCTCCACACCTACAACTACGGCTTCGAGTTCGTGACGCTGCCCGACCGCGTGGTGCAGTTCTTCGAGATGACGCACACGTGGCGCACGATCTGGACCGACGGCAGAAAACTTCCCGCGAGTCCGCCGGAGCCGCGGTGGATGGGATGGAACGTCGGACGCTGGGAGGGCAATACGTTCGTCGTCGAGTCGACCGGCTACGACGACAGGTCATGGCTCTCCGATACCGCCCCGGACGGGGGATGGCCTCACAGCGACGAGATGCGCGTCGTCGAGCGGTGGCGGCGGCTGAACTACGGCACGATCGAGGCGCAGATCACCGTGATCGATCCCAAGACGTATGTCGAGCCGTGGGTGACCGCGGCGGCGACCATCCCGCTCGTTCCCGGCGCCGAGCTGTGGGAAAACTACTGCGCGCCGTCCGACTACAACGGGTTCAACAACGACGTGTTTCTCCCGGTGGCCACCGGGCAGAAATAGGCTTGCCATGATGATGAGTCGACGAACCGCCGTGGTATCGCTCCCCCTGTGCGCCGAGCTGCTTGCGGCCGCCGCGCGCGACGCCGGCGCGCAGACGCAGGCCGGGCCGGCTGCGGCACCGGGTGCGCCTCTCCCGCCGGTGTTCAAGCACGACCTGCCGAACGTGACGATGGATGACTGGGAAGTGACGGTCAGCTGGGTCGACTACGCGCCCGGACGCGTCGGCGCGCCGCATCACCACCCCGGATTCGTGCTCGCCTACGTCCTCGAGGGCGCCGTCGTCGCGAAGATCTCGGGACAAGGCGAGGAACGGACGTACACCGTCGGACAGATGTTCTACGAGCAGCCCGGCGCGACGCACGAGGTTTCGAAGAACGCGAGCCAGACGCAGCCCGCCCGCCTGCTGGCGATGATCTTCGCGAAGAAGGGATCGACGCTGACGACGCCCGCGTAGCACGCGGCCGTGTCGCGCGCGCTCGGTAATGCTAGTGAGTCGGCGTGGCCTTGCCCCATCGAGCCTGCCACCTGGCTCGTAACCCCGCTCGGTCCACCTCCTGGCCGCGCAGGTAGACGCGGGAAATCTTTCGCACGTTGGCGATGTTGTCGAGCGGATTGGCATCGAGCACGATGAAGTCCGCGCTCTTGCCTGAAGCGACCGTCCCAAGCTGGTCGAGCCGCAGCACGGCTGCCGCATCGCGTGTCGCGGCAACGATCACTTCGGCGGGTGTGAGGCCGGCGGCGACCATGTTTTCGAGCTCCACCAGCGTCATCATGCCGATCCATCGATTGGCATCGCCCGCGGTGTCGCTTCCAAGAACGAGCCGTACGCCGGCGGCGTGCAGCTTCCTCGTATTCGAGAGGTCGAACACCTGCGCCCCGGCAGCCGGCGCGCCGGCGGTCCGCCGCTTCTCGTACATCTCCCTTCGCGCGTTGATCATCACCGGAGGAATGGTTTCCCGTACGAGCGGATCGTCGAACCAGGCCGGTGTTCCCGTGGGACCAATCAGGGACGCGCGGTTGATCCCGCCGAGGTTCGGCGTGATCCAGATGTTGTGCTCCTTCGCCAGCGTGATGAATTCGTCGTCCACCGGCGCATCGCGGATGCTGTGCAGCAATCCTTCGACGCCCGCCCGCACGAGCCCTTTGGCATCCTCCAGGTCGAACACGTGGGCGATGGCCCGTAGATTGTGCTTGTGCGCCTCGTCCACGGCGGCCTGATAGATCTCAGGAGTCAGCTTCTTCTGGCGTCCGTTCCTGTCGTCGACCCAGATCTTGACGAAGTCGGGCTTGTGGGGCGCCAGATCCTGGACGGCCTTCCTGGCCTGGTCGACGTTGGTGACGGCGTACGGCACGTCGTTGCGCGAAGGGTCGTTGGGACCCGACCCGGGCCACGCGAGGCCTCGGCCGACGGTGCGGATGATCGCCGCATCGGGGATGACCTCGTCGCGCAACTCGTAGGCGAGCTCGCCCATGTCGGTGCCGGTGCTGATGGTCGCGGCGACCCCGTGATAGGCGTAGCGCTGCAGGTGCTCGATGTAATTCTCCCGCGTGAAGTTCGCCTTCGACATGGTGCCGTTCGCCATGTCCAGGAATCCGAGATGGCCGTGGGCGTCGATGATCGCGGGCATCACCGTCTTGCCCGTCAGGTCGACGCGCGTCGCGCCGGCCGGCGCCTGGAGCTCGCCCTTGCGGCCGACGGCGGTAAATCGGTTGCCTTCCACGACAAACGCGGAGTTCTCGAGGGGTGCGGTGCCGTCGCCGGTAATGAGGCGCGCGCCCTCGAACACCGTTGCCGCCGATGCGGCGGGAGGTTCGCTGGCGCGCTGCGACGAACAGCCGGCGATGACTGCGCCCAGCAGCACGGAAAGACCGCAGACCAGGAGCTTTTCACGGCGCATGTCAGCCTCCTTGCAGCGCGCGCCGGCTGCCGTGCCTCGGCGCGCCGACGCAAGCCCGTGCGGCGCGGATGGTAGCACGCGCGCCGAACGAGGCCTCGCGCGGCGTCTACTCGATCCGCCGCAACACGCACCACGTGCCTTCGCCCGCCTGGCTGGCGACGCCCGTCCACGCGCCCGGCAGTCCGGCCAGAAGATCGTCCGGCGAAAGATGAATCGGTGTGTGCGCGCCGCTGCTGTTCACCCAGATCAGGATGCCATCACGCGAGAGGACGCGCTCGACTTCCGAGGGAAACAGGAACGCGTTGATGAGGACGGCGGCCGACGCCGCTCCGTCGCGCAGCGGCAGCATCGCCCCGTCGGCCTGGACACGATGGCCGGGACGCGCAGGGGCGCGCTGCAGCATCGCGAGCGACAGATCGATCGCGACGACGGTCCCGAACCTTTTCGCGAGCAGGGGCGAATACGTCCCGATGCCGCTGCCGATCTCCACCGCGAGACCACGCGGCCTCGTCGGCGCGTCGAGCCCTCTCGTGAGCGCGTCCACGACGACGGCGGTGCGCTGCGGCGAGGCTCGCGTGTGCCATTCATCGGCGAGACCGTCGAAGAACTCCGCTACCTGATCGCGCAGTTCGCCAGTCCAGCCGCCCGGCTCGAGGCCCGCCGCGCGCCGCGTCGCGATGCGCATCGGATGGTCCGGGCCGCCTGAGCGGGACGACTCATGCCCTTCGATCGGAACCGCCGGCAGGTAGCGAATCGCCATAGGCAGAATCATGAATCATCCGGCCAGCCGCCGCCGGATGGACAGCCGGCTTCGATCTGGTTACCCTTCGGCGCCGGCGTTCTCGCTCCGGCCACCAGGTCCGAAGGGCACGCACTTCGCAGGATGGTTTTCGTGAAGCTCTGGCATAACAACCTGACCCTTCTCGCGCTGCCGGCTGCGCTGGGCATCGCCCTCACGACGCCGGCGGCCGGTGCGGAGGCGCCGCCCGCCATCGACGGCCTGCTGGCACGGGTCAGCGAGCGGATCGCCGAGTTCTACGAGCGGGCGCAGCGCGTGATCTGCATCGAGACATCGACGGTGCAACCGATCGATTTCCGGTTTTCAACGCTGGGCTTCGCCCGGACCGTCGAATCAGAGCTGCGCGTCGAAGCCGCGGAGGACCCCACCAGCGAGGCCACGATCGTGCGCGAAGTCCGGAAAGTGAACGGGCGCGCGCCGCGCGACAAGGACAGCACGGATCGCGCCGGCTGCACCGACCCGAACCCACTGTCGACCGAGCCGCTCGCATTCCTCCTTCCGGCCCATCGTGAGGAGTACGAGTTCCGGTCGGCAGGCATCGGCAAGGACCGGAACCGGCGCGTCGTCATCATCGATTTCTCGTCGGTGAATCGCAGGAGCAATGCCGAGCTGATCGAGGACAAGGCGGGCCACGACGACTGCTTCGACTGGTCGGGACATGTGGCGTCCAGGGGGCGCATCTGGGTGGACGCGAACACCTATGACGTGCTGCGCATCGAGCGCGGTCTCCCGGGCCTGCTCGACGTGAGGGTGCCGCTGCGCATTCAGCGGCGTCACAACCTGGAGAACTACGTCGTCATCGAGCGGGAGGACACGACGATCCGTTACCGGACGGTGGCCTTCAGCGACCCCGACGAAGTGTTGCTGCTGCCGGAATCGATCGAATCGCTGATCGTCGCGCGCGGAGGCCTCCAGTCCACGCGCCGAAGCCAGACCTACTCCAACTACAGGCGTTTCGTCGGCGAGGGCAGGGTCGTCGAGTAGCAGTCATTCCAGCAGCGCCGCGAACTCCGCGAGCGCCATCGCCGTCGCGCCCCAGACACGCTCCCCGGCAATATCGAAATACGGAATCTTCTGCAGGCCGCCCGGCACCTGATCTCGGAGCCGTTCATCCCAACCCACCGCGTCGGGCTCGAGCAGGCGCGCCACGGGCAGCTCGATGAGCCGATCGACTTCGTCCGCCGCCAGCGTGAAGTCCGGCCGCGCGGCCGCCGCGCCCACGACCGGATGCAGCAGGTGCCCGCTGACGGCAATCGGGATCGGCGTCAGCCTCCCGAGGATCTCGACGTCGCCGGAACGAATGCCTGTCTCTTCACCTGCCTCCCGCAGCGCCGCTTCTTCGACGGTCTCGCCTGGATGGTCCAGCCGCCCCCCGGGCAGCGATACCTGGCCGGTGTGATGGCGGAGCGTGGAGCCACGGACCGTGAGCGGGATGTGCCATGCATCCGCGTACGGGTAGAGGAGCAGGAGTGCGGCGGCAGGCCTGAGCACCGCGTCAGGTTCCGGCCACAGCCGTGGGACTGGCGCCATGCGCAGCTGTGCTTCGAGACCCGGAAGCGGCCCCGCGAGCCGGCGGCGGAGGTGGTCTCGAAGGGTCAACTCGTTCGTCTATTTCGTCTCCTTGAAGATCAAGTCGACGTCCGCCTTCACGCGCACCGGGACGGGCGTCGCCTCGTAGCCGGCGTACTTCGCCGGCGTCTTCCAGGCGGCGGACACTTCGTCGACGCTCTTGCCGGCGCGCTTGCCGTCCTGCGCCACCTTCACGAAGTCCTTCACGTAGGCAATGAACTCACGGAGGTCGGCGCGCGTGGTCGTGGTCTCGTTGTGCCCGTTGACGATCTTCTCGACGTTGTTGCGGTCGGCGAAATCGGCCGCCTTCGTCAACGTGTCGGCAAAGCCGATGCCGGTGCCGCCGTTGTTGGAGTCCATGCCGGGCAGGCCCTTGTTGGCGAATACATCCGCCATGTGCAGCACGCGAACGGACGGGAAGAAGACCATGGCGTCGCCGTTGGTGTGCGCGCGCCCGAAGTAGTGGAGCTCGATCCGCTCGGCGCCGCTGCCGATGGTCATGGTGTCCTTGAACGTCCGTTTGGCCATGCCGGCGCCGTTGTGCTGGGTGAAGATGTTCGGCGGCGGGCCGCCGGCCGGCTGCGCGACGAACGACGCCGGCCGCATCGCCGCCATGTTCGCCTTCGTGTTCTCGTGCACGATGATGTCCACCGAGGCCGGGAACTCGACGTTGCCGCTCACATGGTCGCCGTGCGTGTGCGTGTTGACGATCGTCGTCACCGGCTTGCTGGTGATCGTCTTGATCTTGTCGAGCAGCGGCTGCCCCCAGCCCGGGTTCTTGGTGTCCACGACGACGACGCCGGCCGCGGTGATCCAGATCGAGGTGTTGCCGCCGCCACCGGCCGCGAGCGCGTTGAGGACATAGAGATTGTCGGCGAGCTTCTCAACCTTGATGGCCGAGGCCGACGGCTTCGGCGGCGGCTGCTGTGCGGCCACCGCGATGGAGAGCGCGCCCGCCATCAGCAGGCCGCCCAGAACGATGCGTCTCCTCATCAGATGTCCTCCGTCAAAGGATGCCGGAATCATACGCCTAGGGCTCGCCCGGCAGCGATGGGGTGCTCTTCGGCGGCCGGCGGTGATGAGTGGCCTGCTCGAAGGCATAGCCGAGCGTGAGCAGTCTGCCTTCGGAAAACTGACGGCCGAGGAACTCGATGCCCACGGGCAAGCCGTCCGGGGTGAATCCAGCGGGCACCGAGAGCGCCGGGAACGCGAGGAGCGGGGCGAGGCGGCGGTTGTTGCCCAGATCGCCCACGCCAGCAGGATCCGCGATCGTGAGCGGGTCGAGCGGGATCCTTCCGGGCGGGTAGTCGAAGGTGGCATGGACGATGGCGTCGAGACGGAGGTCTGCCATGACGTTCAGCACCGCCTGACGCAGCTGCTCCCGACGCTGGATCACGCTCAGGTTGCCGGGGTCGTTGATCGTTCTGCCGATGTTGGTGATCAGGCGATTCGAGCGCGACGGCACGACCTTGCCGGTCAACAGGATGTCCCGCAGCGTCTTCACCGGCGCGCCGGGATGCCCGGCCAGATACGTGTCGATGGCCTGCTCGGTTTCGTAGACGTTGTCGGTAAACAGCTTGTCTACTTGCTTCAGCATCTCCGGGGGCGGAAGCGGGTCCACGATCTCGGCGCCCTGCGTACGCATGTCGGTTACCGCGCGGTCGATCAGCGCACGGACTTTGTTGTAGTCGCTCGACTGCGGGTCGGCTTTCGGATCGAGCGGGAGCCGCAGGACGCCCAGGCGCGCGCCTTTCAGCCCGTCACGCTTCAGAAATTCCGTGTACGTCGCCGGAATGTGGCCGTCAGCGTACGCCGTCACGGGGTCGTTCGGGTCGTACCCGGCGATCACGTCCAGCATCAGCGCGGCGTCGCGCACGGTGCGCGCGATGGGGCCGAGCGTGTCCTGGGTCGGCGTCGCGGGCATCATGCCGAAGCGGCTCACCAGCGGAACGGTCGGACGCAGGCCCACCGCATTGCCGTGCGCGGCGGGACCGCGGACGGATCCCCCCGTGTCTTCAGCGACGGCCAGCACCGCGAAGTTGGCTGCGACTCCGACACCGCTGCCGCTCGAGGAGCCGGCGGGGCTGCGCGCAGGGTCGTATGCATTGCGCACGATACCGAACGCGGAGCCGAGGTAGCCGGCGGCAAACTCGCCCATGTTCGTCTTGCCGATGACAATCGCTCCGGCGGCCTTTAACTTGCGTACAACGGTGGCATCCCGGCGTGGCGTGAACCCCTTGAAGAGAATCGACCCGTAGGTGGTCGGCAGATCGCTCGTCTCTACCTGATCCTTCACGAGCACCGGGATGCAGTGCAGCGGGCCGACCGGGCCGCTCGCACGATACGCCGCGTCGAGCCGGTCGGCCTCTTCGAGCGCGCGGCGGTTCACGGTCTGGAGCGCGTTCAGCATGGGTCCCGCGTGATCGTAGGCGTCGATGCGCTTCAGGTAGTGCCCGATCAACTCGCGGCAGCTGACGCGCCCGGCCGTCAGCTCGCCGCGAATCTGGTCGATGGTCGCTTCCTGCAGGTGGAAGGGGGCCTGCGCATGAACGGCCGTCGAGACGAGGATGAGCGCCCCTGCCAGTCTGGTCGCATTCAGAAGCGTATTAGCCACAGCGGGACCTCGTTCAGCTCAGAAGGTCACCCTGAACCCCAATTGCAGCTGCCGCTGCTCGTAGCCTCCCGTCGGCGCAAAGCCGGTCTTCACATCGGTCGGAATCGGCGCGAGCGCGTTTCCCGCTGCATCCGTCGCCACGACCGTGTTCGCGCCGGACCACTGGATGGTATTGAACACGTTCTTCAGTTCGGCGATGAATTCACCCTTCGTCGAGCCTGCAACCGGAAACAGCCGTGAGTAGCGGAGGTCGAGGTTGCGGCGAGCCGGCAGGTTCAGCGAATTGCGCGTGACACCGTTGGGCCGATCGCTGCCAATGGCGTCGTTGTTGAGCTCACGGTTGCTGCGAATCGTCACGGGGATGCCGCTGGCGACGAGCAGCACGATGCCGAACTGGTTGTTGTTCAGGATGCGGCCCGCCACGCCGTCCGCCGCAAACTGCGGCTGCGCCACCACGCTGGCGGCGAGCGTGTGCCGCTGATCGAGGATGTTCGGCCCCTTGTCGCGATCGAGGCTGGCGGGATCGGTTCGACCGCCCGTATCGCCCTGCACGGAGAGCGTGCTGGTGATCGGCGCGTTGTCCTCGCCTTTGGCAAGGGTGTAGGCGACGTCCCACTGAATGCCGCCCGAGAAACGGCGCCCGACCTGCAGCGTCATGTTCCTGTAGGTCGACGCGCCGATCGCCTGGGTGGAGAAGATGGCGTTGAAGCGCGGATCGACGCGCGTCGCCGCGTTGATCGCGGTATTGAAGATCGGGCGTCCGTCGGGCAGCGCGCCAATCGGGTTGATCAGGTTGATGTTGCTCACGACCGGGAGGTCGTAGCCGCGCGTATAGGAGAAGCCGATCGAGGCGGCGTAGGTGCTGCCGATCCCGCGCTCGAGCTGAACGTTGCTCTGCCACATGCGGGCGATCTGGAACGCCGGATCGACGGTCCACGCCGTCGTCGACGCCAGCGCTGTCCCGCTCGCCAGGACGTTCGGAAACGCGGGCGCCCCGGGCTGCGTCGGCTGCAGGTTCACGTTGCCACGCGTCGTCGTTCCATCCTGGACGATGGCCTGCTCGTAGATGGCGTTGATCGGCTGGTCGTACGTCAGGCCGCTGTTGCCGCGCAGCACCGTTCGCCGATCGTCATCGAGCGTCCACACGAAGCCGGCGCGCGGCTGCCAGTTGTTGCGGTCGTTCGGAAACGAACGCGAGGTCGCGAGCACGCCGCCCGGCGAGCCGTCCGGCGGGGTGTAGGTGTCGTAGCGGACGCCGTAGAGGAGCTTGAACACCGGCGCCACCTGCCAGTCGTCCTGGACGAAGAGCGCATACATCCGCGTGTCGTAGGCGTAGCTGGGCTCGCCGAAGAACTGCTGGAACGAGCTGTAGGAGAACCGGTCCACGCCGCTGCGCGCCGCGAGGAATGCCGCCGACGTCGGGAAGGTGTAGAGCTGAATCTGCGTCTGCGTCCGGGCATCGCGCACCAACTGCGTGTTGAAACCCATCTTGTACGAGTGGTCTCCACGCAGATAGGTCACGTTGTCGGTCACCTGGAAGATCTTTTCGGTGAAGCCAAACCCCACGTCCGCGTTGGTCGCGACGGGGCCGCCGAAGTTGGCGACGCCGGTCACGACGATCGCCGGGCCCGTACCCGCCTGCGACCCGGGCACGCGCGACTGATCGCGCTGGGCGTATTGGACGCGCGCCTCGTTCAGCAGGTTGCTGCCCCTGGCGGAGACGAGCTGCAGCGCCGTCGAGTGCTGCCGATCGCGGAAATCCGTTCCGCGCTCGACCGAGTTGAGGCCGCCATTGATGTTATTGCTGATGAAGTTGTCGAAGAAGATGTAGCGCGCCTCGAGGCGATTCGCCGCGGAGAGCGAATGATCGATCTTGCCGATGGCGAACTTCGTGTTGCCGACGGCGGGCATGTATGCAGGCTCGTTCAATCCCAGCTGCGCCGCCGCCGCCGGCGTGATGGTGATGACGCGACCGCCCGAGAAATCGCGCCGGAGATTCTCGTAGCCGGCAAAATAGTGCGTCCGGTTCCTGACGATGGGGCCGCCGCTGTCGAAGGTGTAGACGTTGACGTCGGTCGGCGGCTTGCCCAGTGCACGGTTCGCGGTGAAGAACGGAAAGGCGGCGAACGGCTTGCGCTGGAACCGCCAGCTGCCCTCGCCGTGCACGGTGTTGGTTCCCGACGGCGTGATCGCGTTGTACACCAGGCCCATCGTCTGGCCGAACTCCGGCGCGTAGCCGGTCGTGACGACCTTCACCTCGCGCACCATGACATCCGACATCGGCATCTGGCGCAGCCCCGCGCGGTCCTTTTCGGTGTTGTCGTTGCCGTCGATCTGGTAGTTGACGCGGAGGAGCGCGCCGTTCGAGGTCAGGCGCGGCACGCCGAACTCCTGGTTCTCGAAGCCGACCACGCCGGGCTGCAGGAGCGCGTAGTTGTACGGATTGCCTGACGTGTTCGGCAGGTTCTTGATCTCGCGCTCGTTCAGCGTCCGGCCCTGCTCGATCTTGCCGAGGTCCACCACCGGCGGCTCGGCGGTCACCGCAACCACTTCGGTCAGGTTACCGACACTCAGCCTGATCGCGATGACGGCGACCTGTCCCGCGGCGAGGCCGATCCCCGTCTGCTCGAACTTCTTGAAGCCGGACAGCTCGGCGCTGACACGGTACGTACCAAGCTGCAGGAGCGGGGCGCGGTAGAGTCCGCTTTCGTTCGTGACGACGGCGCGCGTGTCGCCGGTGTCGACGTTGGCGAGGGTCACGGTGACGCCGGGGAGCACCGCACCGGATTCGTCGGTGACAGTACCCTGGATCGTGCCGTTGATCGCCTGTCCCTGCGCGGCAGCGGACGAGGCCACGGCAAGCGAGACGAAGAAAGCCGACAATGCCCGCAACATGAGTCCAACCTCCTGGAGTGTGCCGTCAGGCACGCGCGGATGCTAACACGGCGCTCGAGTGCCGGTGCTCGACGAACGTGACACCGGCGAGCGCCAGGATCCAGGCGTTCAGCGTACCCAGCATGGCGCGCTGAAACAGGCCGACATCGGCCGCCGTCGCGATGCCCGCGCCGATCAACGCCAACGGCGCCGCGATCGCCGCAACGACGGTGACGACCGAATACGCCGCAAACCAAGTCGACGGTCTCGGTCGCGTGGCCGACGCGACCGCCCACGTGATGACGGCGAGGATGAGCGTCAGGACGTACGACATACCCGCCGCATTGTGCATCCGCTCGTCGAAGGAGGGTGGCAGTGCCTGGTCCAACGGATCGGGCACGAACACGCCTGCGCCCGCCCGCGCGAGGCCGCTGACGATGAGCAGCGCGGACGCGATGCCGGCGAGGCGGCCACCGGTACAACCGAGCAGCACGCCGAAGGCCGACGTCATGAGGCCAGGCAGGATGAATCCTGCCACCTGCATCACATGCTGCGTCGAGCTGCCGCGCGCGGCGAGATCGCTGATGTACTGACGGACGTGGCTGTACTCAGGATGGCGTTCGCCGCTGTAGATCACCGTCGACGCCCACAGGAGCGGGGCGACCACGCCGCCCGCGTTCAGCCACGCCGCCGCCCGCCGATACATGGCCATGAGCGGCGGGATGCTAGCACGACGCCGATAGACCCGGTCTGGCAAGATCTGGCAGTATTGCCCCGGCCTCGACGAAGGAGGAATCCATGCGCGTTCGCTCAGTCATGCTGCCACTGTTCGTGCTGCTGGTTGCGCGGCCGGTCTGCGCGCAAGGATGGGTCGAGTACACGAGTCGAACCGATTATTTCGAGGTGCCGGCCCCCGGTCAGCCGCGCGTGGAAACGATCACGTGGGATTCCGAGTACGGCGGAAAATTTCCGGGCCGCATCTACCGGTGGGAACAGGGGCGGACGCGCTACTCCGTGACCGTCGTCGACTACTCCGAATCCGAACGGATCCATTCCGAGTTGAACCACGTCGCGTACAGCGGCGGGCCCGGTCCGGGCGGAGTGTACTGGCTGGTCGACATCGTCGGCTCACCCGCGTATGCGGCGGCGAAGTACCGACAGAAGGCTGGCGTCACGGTGACCTACGACGCGTTTCACTACATCGAGTTCGTGCCCGGCCTCGAACTCCAGCTCACCAATCCGGACCGCTCGCGCAGCTACGTCGGCATCTATCTCCACGAGAACCGGCTGTACATCCTGGACGCCACGGCGCCAACCACGGAGGCGCCGCCGATCATCTTCCAGCAGTCGTTCGGATTTCTCGACGCCGCTGGAAACACGGTGCGGTATCGTCCCTTCTACGTCAACCGTCTTCCCGAGCCGCGGGGTGGGCAGAAGCCGTAAAGCTGGCAATGAAACGCGTGTACCTCTAAAGGAGATTCCACATGAAAGTCGTTCGCACTGTCCTCATGAGCGGTCTCGCACTCGCGCTGTGCGGAGCATCTGCGGCCCCGGCCGCGCAAGCCCCCGCCAAGATGATCACCTTGCAAATGCCGGCGACCCCAGAACCGGCTCGCGTCACGCTCGATCCCAAGACGACGGCGTTGATGGTGCTCGACTATGTCGAGGACATTTGCAACAACCAGGTCAGTTGCAAGACCAAGATGCTGCCGGCGATGACCCCCTTCATGCAGCGGGTGCGGAAGGCGGGCCTCACCGTGGCCTATGGCACGCGCGCGCAGAACCAGACCAAATGGCTGAAAGAGGTCGCGCCGGCTCCGGGCGACATCAGGATCACCAACACGGCCCAGGACCGGTTCTACGGTACCGATCTCGACCAGCAGCTCAAGGCGAAGGGCATCAAGACGCTCATCATGGTCGGCTGGAAGATCAGCGGGTCGGTGACCTACACGTCGGTGGGAGCGATGGCGCGCGATTACACCGTCGTGATTCCGGTGGATACGACGTCAGCCGGCAGCGACTACGAGACGACCATCGGTTTCTATAACGTCTTGAATTCGGGCAATGCGAACCTGGCGAATCAACCCTTGAAACCAACGGCCGTCACGCTGACCCGCACGGACCTGATCACGTTTCAATAAGAGACCGGGGAATCACGCGTCGGCGTGACGCGGGCGGCCGTGGCGAATCGCGAGCCGCCCTCAGCGGTCCTCCGGGCGCGCATTCTCGCGTCCCGGCATGATCACCACGCGACCCGGCGCGTGCTCGCCGCGCGGGCACTCGGCATCGCGGGTGAGGATCGTGCCGACGACGCGTCCGAGAAAGTCGCGGCTGGTCTGCACCTCACAGCCACATGCCAGCCGCCTGCGCTCGCCGTCCTTCTCGATGTCCCCGCCCGTTGCGTCGAACCGCCGCGTCACCTTCCGTCTCGCCGGTGCTCGTGGATCCCCGTGATGCCGGCTGCCTTCTCCTTCCGGCCCGCGGCAAGGATGCCCTCGACGTCCTGCTCGCCTTCGTGGCGCGAGTCCTCCCAGATCTCGTAGTTCTGTTCCCGGTTGCGGTTGACGGCCCACGCCATCTTCCAGGGACGCGTGAACACCTTCGGGTCCTCGAGCGTCACCGAATAGTCGAGGCGATCGGGGCCGGTTGGCGTCCAGCGCTCCACCACGTGGAGCGCGTCGCTGTGGAAGCTGCCGTGCGAGTCGAGCCAGGTATCCTCGTTGAAATTCGTGACGTCGACCACCAGCGTATTGCCTTCCCAGCGTCCGCGCGAGTCCCCCATCCACAGCTTCACCTGCGCGGCCGGGTGCCGTCCCTCGAGCGGGATGACGCGATAGGAGTGATTCGACTCGTAGAGGATCACCACGGTGTTGGCGACCTGGAGAATCTGCATCTCGCCCGGGACGTAGTTGTTGCGCGGCACGCCGTCGAGCAGGGCGCGAATGTGCGGATCGATGTACTCGCGCCTGGTCGGCGTGAAGATCTCCCGCAGCAGCTGCTGCCGCCGCGCGGCCGCCGCCGGTTGATACGGAATGCGCCCGTCTGCGGGCTCGACGATCAGAATCGGATTTCGCTCGCCGGCCCGCCCCTGAATGACGTCGGCGTCGGGATCGCGGCCGTCCTCGACGCTGTGTGCTCCGCCGACCGCGTCGCTGATCCAGTGTCCCCGGATGTCCGGCTGGCCGTCAGGAAGGCGTGATGGAGTGAAGCGCACGGTCTGCCCTGTCGCGGCGACGACCCCCGTACACGCCACAGCCGCGGCCGCGATGATGGAACGAAGAACCCGGCGTGTCATGGAAACCTCCTGCTGACACACGTGTCAGCGCGCGTCGGCTTGCTCCGGATGCAACGCCTCGTTGAACGCCACGCACTCGTAATCGAGCAACCGCATGTCCCGATCGAGCCGGCGGTAGAGCGGCATGCTCATCTTCCACGGGCGCGTGAAGACCTTCGGATCCTCGATCGTCACCTCGTAGTTGATATGGTCGCGGGCGACGAGCGTGTAGCGCTCGATCACGTGTAACGCCTCGCTGTGATGATTGCCGGCACGGTCGAACCAGGTCCGATCGTTGAAGTGGACCACGTCGACGACCAGCGTGTCGCCGTCCCAGCTGCCGCGGGAGTCGCCCATCCAGAATTCGATCGGTCCCCTGGGGTGCGGCGAGTTCATGAACACGTTGCGCACCGTGTGGTCGTATTCGTACAAGAGCATGACCTGGGCAGGCGTCTGCACGATTTGGAACGGCAGGCCCATGTAGGTGGCGCGCGGAACGCCTGGCAGGAAGCATTGCGCTTCCGGGTCGAGCGTCGCGCGCTTCGCGTAGTTGTCGCGCTGCATGGCGGCCGCGGCCGGCGTGTACGGGATTTCGCTCCCTTCCACGACGCCCAGCCCGCCGGGCACGCCGGCTTCCGCGCTGTGCGGCATGATGTTCCACGCGGCGCTGTTGACCGCCTGCCAGATCCCCGACAGATCGGGCTTGCCATCGGCGGCGCGCGGCAGCGACTGACCGGCGGCACCCGGGGGCGCGATCGCCACGAGAACCGCCGCGACGATGAACGCCCTGGCTTTGCGCATGATCGAGCTCCTCGCGGAGGGGAGCATAGGCCCGAACGTCTCACAGATCAATTCAGCCGTGGTGCAGGCAGTCACCGGAAGCAGACTCCAGCTCTAACGTTGCTCGCGAACATGCCGCAGAGGATCAACCCGAACCATGCGGCCCGAGTGCGGCCGCGGAACAGCTTCAGACAGGTGCGCATCGCGCGGCTAGCCCACGGCAGTGAACACATCCTTCGCGACGCGCCACGCCCCGTTCGCGTCACGCCGCCATATATGGATGCCATCCCCACGCTGGACCATCGACTCTCCGCCGGCTCTAGGCGTCAGCGCCAGCTCGTACGAGTAGCGCTGAAACGCCCAATCACCGGCGACTTCAATCTGCTCGTTCGTGTAAGGCGAGACGCGAAGGCGGAAACCACCGAGCAATGCGCGGAGGAAGTTGTGCGCCGCCGCGCCCGCAACCGCCGCCTGGCCCGGCGGCATGAATTCCACGTCGTCGGACACGATCCGCAGGACCTGCTCGATGTCGCCGCTGTTGACGGCGTCGCACCACTGTTGGCTCGCGCTGCGAATCGTCTGGGCCAGTTCAGATTCCGACACGCTCGCGGGCAGCGGCACATCGGAGTTACGCACCGTGCTCATGGCTATGCCTCCTGGCGGATCTGAAGGGAACCAACCGGCAACGGCCTACTGGTGAGCCGGAGACGAAGGCAATGATACGTCCGCCCCGAATCACTCCACTGGGCGAAAATGATGGCAGCCGCTGTGGGGAAAATGGTGCTCATCGTCGCGGCGCTGGTGCCGCTCGCTGTCTCGCCCGCCGTCGTCACGCGCGTTGCGGACGCGCAGGTGCCCAACGTCCGTTTCGTCGCGACGCCGCCGGAGGTCGTGGACGCGATGCTCATGGCGGCAAAGGTCACGAGCGCCGACACCGTGTACGACCTCGGTTCTGGCGACGGACGGATCGTGATTGCCGCGGCCACGAAGTACGGGGCGCGCGGTGTCGGGGTCGAGATCAATCCACTGCTCGTCGCCGAATCGAACGAGAACGCGCGTGCCGCGGGAGTGTCGCACCTCGTCCAGTTTATCCAGGGCGATCTCTTCAACACGGACTTGAGCGCCGCCACCGTCGTCACGCTCTATCTCAGCCTGTCGCTCAACGAACGTATCAAGCCGCGGCTGCTGCGCGAGCTGCGGCCGGGCGCTCGCGTCGTCTCGCACGTCTACGACATGCTCGGTTGGACCGCCGACCAGCGTGTCGACGTGGATGGCCGGTGGGTCTTCCTCTGGACAGTGCCGCCGCAGAAGTAGAGCGGACGCCGCGTCGTGCACGGGATTTTGATAATCCTTTGGCGATCGAGACGACGTAGCAGGCGACCGCCCGAGTGACAAACGACCGACGGAGCGTCAGTCAATGAATCGGCGCGCGTAGCCCTCGACCCGGAAACGTGTTCGCGCGCAGGGCCCCGTCCATCACGACCGGCACGCCGTTCACGAGCACATACTTGAAGCCGACTGAGGTCAGCGCGGGCTGCTGATACGTCGATCGATCGGCGACAGTCGCAGGATCGAAGACTGCGATGTCCGCGTCTGCGCCAACCTCGAGACGGCCCTTGTTCTTGAACACTGGCGCCAGCTTCTCCAGCCTCTGCGCCGGCATGAGGGTCATCTTGCGGAGCGCGTCCATGAGCGTGAGTTGCTTCGTCCCGCGAACGTAGTGCGCGAGCACGCGTGCTTCGGTGCCGGCGGTTCGCGGATGACCCTCGCCGTTCTCGAGGAAGCCGCCATCGCTGGCGATGGCGGAGAGCGGACTGGTGATCGCCATCGCCTCCATTTCCGGCGTGTTCAAGAACAGGATGACAATGCCGCCCTTCTTTCGCGCCGCGGGGAACGTTGCACGCGTGAGCCGCTCGCCCGTACTTGCAAGCATCAGTCGCTGCATCACGCTGTCCGACGCGTTCACGTACTGATCGAGAAGGGCCGAGCCGATCTCCGTCATCCCGGCGATGTACGGGTACGCTTCCGTCGTGACGTCGATGCCGCGGTCCCGCGCCTCTTTCACCATCGCGAGCGTCTTGGGCGTCGACTCGAGACTCATACTGTTGAGGTGCACGATGTGCAGCGGCGCGCCGGTGATGGCACTCGCGCCGATGACCTCGAGGAACGATTCGACCGAGCTACCGGGCTCCTTCGTGCCGAAGGACCGCACGTGCACGAACACGGGCGCGCGGTACTTGGCGGCCGTGCGGAAAGTGTCGAGCACCTCGTTCCTTGTCGCGCCGGGTGTGTACTGCAATCCCATTCCTACGCCGAGCCCACCGGCGGCGAGTCCGGCATCAACGCGACGACGGATCTCGGCGATCTGCGCTTCGGTGGCGACATCATGTCCACCGGGACCGGTGGGTAGAAGGCTCGTCGATGGATCGTGCATGACCACCATCCGGTTGCGGATGTGGCCCGACGAGGCGCCGTAGTTGATGAGCGCCTTGCCTTCACGAGCCTTGTAGAAGCTTGGGACATCTTCCGTGCCGACCTCGAGCTCAAGTGCCGTCGTCACGCCGTCGAGCGCGAACACCCGATAATTCTGGTCATTCTGACCGTGCGCGTGGAGATCGATGAAGCCCGGCGCGACAACGAGACCCGTGGCGTCGATTATCGTGTTGCCCTTGATCGGCATCGCCGAGATTGAGTCGATCTTTCCGTTTCGCACACCCACGAACCGCGTGGCATCGAGTCGCGACTCGGGATCGATGACGCGACCGTTCGCGATCACGATGTCGTACGGCGATTGTTGTGCGAGAGCGAACGCAAACGGCAGACACACGATAACGGCGAGCATCGCGAATCGACGCATTGCAAACTCCGCATGGTTGTCGACGTGGCCGGTCGTCGGCGGCATCCACCCAGACACCGAGAACGCCGAAATCTCGGCGACCTCGGTGCTCTGGGTAGCGAAACGACCGCGGATCCGCGCTAGCGGGTTGCGACCGCCGGATTGGCGGCTTTCTCGACCTCCGCGACGGCGGTCAGCCGATTGCCGTGGAACGGCGCGATCGTCTTGACGTTCAGCTTCAATCGCTTGATGTTGTCGGCCAGTGCCTTCGCGCTCGGCACTGCCGGCGGAATCAACGCGGCACCGGGCATCGGCGGCGGCGTGAACGCATCGGGCTCGCCGAGAATCCCCTCGGCAGGCAGATACACCACCATCATGTCGCCCGTGTGGTCGTAGCCCTGCAGGCGGTGCAGCTCGATCACCCGCTTGCCGTCGGTGAGCTTCCCATCGTCGCCGACCGTCTCCACCTTCGCGGCGTTCTTGACCTCGGACTGCTTGTCGGGGCGGATCGTATGCGGCGTCATCGCCACGCGTTCGAGGAACGCCTTGTTGGATTCGTGGGTCACGATGGTCGCGCCTTCCGCCATCGCGGCACGAATGCCGCCCAGGTGATCCCAGTGGTGATGCGAGGTCACCACATAGCGAACCGGCTTGTTGGGAATGACTTCCTTCGCCTTCGCGAGGACGGCTTCCGCGCGCTCCTGGTTGTTCGGCGTATCGACCACGACGATGTGATCGGCCATCTCGATGGCGAGGCTGTGGTGCGTACCGCCCTTGAGGTAGAAAACGCCATTGGCCAGCTTGTCTGCCGTGACGTTCACCGGCGGCGGTTGAAACGCTTTCACGTTGTCCGGCACGGCGATGTCTGCGGGCGGATTGAGCGTCACCGAGGAAAGCGTCAGGTCGAGCGACGGGAAGCCGTCCTGTGTCACCACGAGGTGCGTTGGACGCGTCGCGCCGCCGCCAACGTCCTTGAAGTCCGAATACGTGGTCTCGATCAGCATGTCGCCGACGATCGGCTGATCGATCCACGTCCGCACCTTCTCGACCTGTCCGGCTTCGTTGATCGTCCCCTCCACCTTGTACTTGCCGCCGACCATGAACGAGACGTCGCTGCTGGTGCCGTTCGGCTTCGACGTCGCGTTGTTGGCCATCGCCGCCTTGACGAAGCCTGTCGGCGTCGTCCAGATGGCGAGCATGCGCTCCGGCTGCGTATCGGGCGCGGGCGCCGCCGGCGCACCGGGCATCGCCGGCACGTTCCACGCGTAGTCACCGCTGACGACCTGTACCTGGCGCTGCTCACCGAAGAAAGGCGCGCCACCGCCTTTTGGCATCACGGCGCCCATTTCACGCACCAGCTCCACGCGGGCGCTGTTGGTCTCGAAGTTGATCAGGCCCGTGTAGCTCTTGACGGTGACCTCGGGCCACGGGTCCGTCGAGGTGTAGTTCTGTCCAACCGAGAAGTTCTTCCCCGACCCGACGAACTGCACCGACTTGACCTGATCCGCGCCAAGAAGAGCCGCCGCCTTCTGCAGTGGCGTCTGCTGCGAACAGGCCGCACCCACCAGTGTCACGACCCCGGCCAAAGCCAAAGCAACGTAACTGCGCATCAGTTTGCTCCTGAATAGAGACGGCGCCGATTCTGACACGGTTCGGGGCATTCGGATCGTGTATTCGGACCCTTCCTGGCGCACACTCGCCGCGTCAAGGAATCAAATCCCTCCGTACCACGTGCCGCGGCTCTTCCGGTAGTAGTCCCTGCGGTCGGTCACGATGATGCGCGAGAGATACTTCGTGTTCTTGTAACCGAGGTGTCGTCCCAGGCGCAGGCGGATTGGAGCGCCATGATCGGTTGGCAACGCCTCACCATTCATGCCGTAGGCGAGGAGGGTCTGCGCGTGCAGCGCGTCGGCCATGTCGATGCTGTCCCACAGGACGCGGACGAGGCTTCCGCTTTGATTGGGATTGGCGAACGGTTCGAAGACGACGTATCGTCCCTCCGGGCGGATGCCGGCGAGGTTCAGGGCTGTGGCCAGCCGGACGCCGGTCCACTCTGCGATGTAGGACCAGCCCTCCTCGCAGGCGTGCAGCAGAATGTGGCTTTCCTCAGGCAGACGCTTCAATTCGTCGAGTGACAACGACACGGGACGCGAAACGAGTCCTTCGATCGACAGTCGCCAGTCCTTGAAGCCATCAGCGAGCAGGCTCAGATACTTCTCGTCCCTCGGATGTGGACCGTTCACGGGCGCGACCTGCGAGATTTCGTGGCGCGTGAATTCACGGGCTATCGAATGCCGCGACGTCAGCAGGCGCTGAGTGGCGTAGGTCAACGTTTCGCCGATCCCGACAACGCCGCTGTGGTCAGGCGGGATGAGACCGTACCGCTCGGCGAAATGGCTCGCCGCGCCCAGCCCCGACGCGCCGGCCGCTGCGGTCAGACCGGCGGCCAGAAACGTGCGTCGTGTGAGGGGCCGGCTCATTGCGACTTCCCTTCCGGCGGTCCGTAGCCGGTGATCATGGCCCGCACATTGGTCCAGAATCCGTCCCGGTAGAGCATGACGAGGTGGACCACGAAAAACAGGAGCAGCAGCATGACAGACACGAAGTGAAGGGTGCGAGCGGACTGGTGGCCACCCAACACCGTCGCCAGCACCGGGAACACCGACGTCACCCCGAATGACATCGCCAGGCCCGTCCAGACGATCGCCGGAAACAGCGCGAACACGACGGCCAGATAGGTCAACCGCTGCACGACGTTGTAGGAGGCGGCGGCGCGGGCGTCCGGTCGATCCCAGCGCACATGCTCCCAGGTCACACGCATGATGTGGTTGAGACTGAGATCGGTTTTCAACGGCAGCAGGTCATGACGCACGTGCCGGGTCAGGACGCTCCCGGTGACATAGACCAATCCCGTCAACACGAGCATCCACGCAAACAGGAAATGAAAGGGGCGGTTCCAGACCGAAGGGCCGATGTTAAAACGGATCGGCAGATCCACGAGGGACGCCGTCCCGACGCTGCCGGTCTCGCCCCAGTAGAGCCGCGGATGCGAGACCAGGATGCCAACCCCGCTGACGAACAGGCCGATGACGCTCAGGACGACGATCCAGTGAGTGATGCGAACGATCGCGCCGTGCCGCGGCACCCTCACCTGCTCTGCGATACCTTTGCTGTCTGGTTCGTTGCCGCCGGCACGATCGCCGGCATCGAGTCTTCCCACCGGCTCCGCGTCAGCACACGTTGATCGGAGCCGTCCGCTTTCATGATGAAGATCTGCCCGAAGGGCTGGAACGCGTTGTCGTAGAGCGGCGCTTCGTCCTTGAACCCGTAGCGGCCGCTCGTCCAGAGGATAGAGGTCCCGTCGGGCGACCACGATTGGTGGCTGTCGTTGCCTGGCGCGGTCGTCAGCCGCTTCACGTTCGTTCCGTCCGGCCGCATCGTGAAGATGTCGTAGTCGTAATCCTCCCCATGCGAGCGCCGGGTGAACGAGATCAGATCGCCCCTGGGGGACCACGCTGGAAAGTTATCCAGCTCCGTCGTCAGTGTCTTCACCGCGCCGTCGGCGAGCGAGAGGACGCGAATGCCGAAATCAGCGGGACGGTCGTAGTTGCCCCAGACACGAAAGGCGATGCGCGTGCCGTCCGGAGAAAACGTGGGGAAGCCGCTGTTGAGCGGCCCGCCCGTGACGTCCTTCGGCTGCGATCCGTCGGCGCGCACCATCATGATCCGGGCCGGTCGTTCCTCGCGTGCGCCGAAGAAGCCGCCGACTCCGAACGCGATCCACTGACCGTCCGGCGACCAGGTCGGCACGAACGCGGGCGCCGACTTGTCCGAGAAGATGACTCGCGCGTTCGACCCGTCCGCGTTCATCACAGAAATAGCCGCCTGCGGCGTAGCCAGGTTATTGAGCTGGCTGATCGCGAGCCGCCCTTCCTTCGAGAACTGCGGGAACACATCGGTGTAGCGCATCTCGGTGTCCGCATCCCAGCTATACAACGGCTGATTCTGCTTCCGGGCCGTGAAGTCGGGACGATGGAAGACGACGCGCTGGCCGTCGGGCGACCAGGAGGGATTTCGGAACGTCGCGGCCGTCGCGCCGCCGCCCCGTGCGCCGCCCGTCGTGAACGCCAGGCCCGTTTGCATTCCACGCGGCGCAGCCTTGACGAGATAGGCGACGCGATCCGTGCTCAGGAACTGCGGCGAGACCTTGAGACCAGGGCCTGACGTGTGAACGGTTCGAGTGCCGGTCGCCACGTCGACGGACACAATCTGTGACGTCACCATCGGCTGCGCGGCGATGCGCGCGGCAAAGGTGAGCGCCGTGTCGAGCTCGTAAAAGACGAGACGGCGGCCGTCGGGCGACCACCTCGGAGATCCCGTCGTCGTACCGGCCGACGTCACCCGGCGAAGGCCGGTGCCGTCGGCTTGGATCACGTACACACTGAGCTCCTGCAGATGCTCCCAGCCCGGTGCCGGCAGCTGATGGGGCCGGAACGGGTAGTGGCGGTCCGATGTAAAGGCGATCCATTTGCCGTCGGGCGACCACGCCGGGCGGAACGCGCCCTTGAGATTGGCCGGGGCTGCCGGCAACGCCTGCCCGCCGGTGAGATTGCGCAGCTTGCGCGTCGTCAGGTCGAGCGTCCAGATGTTCGCCGTATGCGAGCCGCGCGTGGAGACGAACGCCACCTGGCGGCCGTCAGGCGAGATGACCGCCTGATCGTCCAGGTCGGGGTCGTCGGTGAGCCGCTCCAGGGCCGAGCCGTCCGGATGCACGCGGTAGATATCGGCCTGGCCCGAGCCGCCTCGCTCGGACGTAAAGACGATCCATTGCCCATCGGGTGAGAACGAGGCGTTGTAATCGAACCCCGACGCGTCGAAGACGGGCCGCTCGCCCGAGCCGTCCGCGTTGGCGACGTAGAGCACCATGGCCGACGGTCCCAGCCGATTCATCAGCATCGTCTGCCTCGCCGCGGCGGACAACGAGAGAGCCGCAGCGCACGCCACTGTGAGCCCGACGACTGTGAGTGCCGTGATTAGCTTCATATGCAGATTCTTCCGGCGGGTCCGAAAGGACCCGCCCTCCATCAATCCGAAAGGACCCGCCCTCCATCAAGACGTCGGACCGCACGCCGCAGACGTCAGCGTGATCGAGATGCGCGCAGGTGCCGCATTGTAGCGTAGCGCGCGGGGCAGAGGTCATTTGACACGCCACTTCGCCGGGGGCAATGATTCGCGCCGTGCGGACGGGCCATCCGCGCCGCGCGTCGCCTTCGCGCGTGAGCCGATCAATCGCGTCGCGCTTCCGGGCGCGTCAGGAGAGCTGTCATGAGACGAATGTTCATCGCGCTTTCACTGGCGCTGGCAGCGAGCCTTGCCGCGCGCGCCGCCGCCACGGGATCCGGATCGACGTCGGGCACCGGCACGGTGTTCCTGCCGAATCCCGTGGCCGATCTGCAAGACCAGACGCTCACCGATCAGAAGGACGCCAACTATGCGGCGCTGCAGCCCGCCTATCACGCCGTCACGCTCACCAACCTCGATGGCAGCGGCTTCCTGAGAGGAGACTGGGCAAATGTCGTCAGCGAGACCGGGAATCCGGCGTTTTCGCCGACGAACACGTTTACCTACGACAGGCACGATGACCGGTTCGAGCAGGTGATGGCGTACTACTGGATCACCGAGGCGCAGAATTACATCCAGAGGCTTGGATTCGGCACCGGCGCGTTCCGCCCGATCAACAACGAGTCACAGGACGTGCGCATCAACCAGCTGGGCATCGACAATTCCTTCTCGTGGGACAAGAAGGACCTGCTGCGCTTCGGGAAGGGCGGCGTGGACGATGCGGAGGATGCCGAGGTCATTCTGCACGAGTACGGTCACGCCATCCAGGATTCGCAGCAGACGCCGTTCGGGTTCGGCGCCTCCATCGAGGCAGGTTCGATCGGGGAGGGGTTTGCCGACTACTGGGCGGTCACGGTGTCGAACCTCGTCGCGCCGACGCCCGACACGCCGTGCGTGGCCGATTGGGATTCCGTCTCGTACACGTCGACGGTCCCGCACTGCCTGCGCCGCGTCGACACCAACCTGCACTATCCGCAGGATCTGGACGGCCGTGTGCACCACGACGGCATGATCTGGTCGCGCGCGCTCTGGGATATCCGCAACGCGCTCGGACACGCCACGGCCGACACGATCATTCTCGAGGCACACTTCGGAATGCCGAATCCGACCATGCCCCAGCTCGCGGCCAGGACCGTCGATACCGCGCGGCGGGTGTACGGAAACGGCGCCGCGGTGAAGGTGCGGGCGGCATTCGTCGCGCGCGGAATTCTGTAGGCGCGCGCTCGCTCAATCGTAAAACGCCGGAGCGATCTTCCGCTTCGTCCCGGCCGTGTAATCGTGCTGGATCCACAGTTGCGCGCGGTTCTGCCTGACGAATGCTTCGATCCGCTCGCGGCTCTTCGCGGTCTGATCCTTGTCGGTGTCGAAGGAGGGAATCTTCTTGAACGTGATCTCTTCCGGGTAGTGATAGAGATCGCCCGACAACAGAACGTTCCCGGTCCTGGCGAGCTTGAGAAACAGGGACTGGTGCCCGGGCGTATGACCCGGCGTGGACTTGATGACCACGGTGCCGTCGCCAAACACGTCGTGATCCTCGCCGTTCAGCACGACCGTCTTGCTGTTGGCGAGCCCCTCGAAAAACTTCGCGTCCGGCACACGGCCTGTCGCCGACGGGTTGGCCGGCCGCGGGGCCAGGATCGGATCACGGTCGCCCTTCTGCACGATCCACGTGGAACGGGCGAACAGGCTGGCATTGGCAACGTGATCGCCGTGGTAGTGGGACAGGGCCAGATACGTGATGTTGGCCGGCGTGTAGCCGATGGCGGCGAGCTGCGGGAGCAGCGGGCGATCGACCGTGAACGCATTCAGCTTCTGCGGCGAGACGCCATCCTTGAAGGCGCTGTCCGGAATTTCGCCGGTATCCCACATCAGGCTTCCGCGGGGGTGAACGATCAGGAAGCACGGCGTGACCATTCGCATGTCGGCGACTTCGTTCGACTTGAAGCCGTAGTTGTCGACGTTCGCCGGCGTAATGATGCCGCAGTCGAGCACGTAGAGACGCAGCGATGGCGGGCGCTGAGGCTGCTGGGCGTTGGCGGGTGCGAACGCGAAGGCGACCAATACCGCCGCCGCGACGATGCAGGACATCCTACGAATCCGCATGGAATCCTCCCTGACAGATCCTTGACGGTTGCGCGCGTCTGTCATTCCAGCGCCTGGCAGAGGGCACCTACGAACTCGCCCTCCTGCTGGCCGGCAACGAAGATCACTTCCTCCCTGGATCGCGGCATATTCGACCTTCCTTTGAGACGGCGACCGCAGCCGTTGCATCAGCTTCCGCAATGGGACGGGGAGGTCGGCGGATACTACCGTACAAGAAAAGGCACGGAGAGCATGAATTCTCCGTGCGGGGATGAAGTATCTTCTCGCCGCGAGGTGCGGATGGGTCGAGTTGCGCTCGCGGTGATGGGGTTCCTGGCGTGCGCCGGTGCCGGTGTCGTCTATTCGCAAGCGCCTGCCCCGGCGGCCGTGGTCTATGAAGGGGCGCGGCTGATTCTCGGCGACACGCGCGCGCCGATCGACAATGGCGCCTTCGTCGTCCAGAACGGCCGCTTTACCGCGGTCGGGGCCCGCGGCACCGTCGCGGTGCCTGCGCGCGCCACGCGCGTGGACCTGACGGGCAAGACGGTGATGCCGGCGCTGGTCAACGCGCACGTGCATTTCGGCTACGAGCGGTTCACGAAGGCCGCCGGCGAGGCCCTGCCCGAGAACTTCACGCCCGCGAACCTCCTCGATCACCTGCAGCGCGAGGCGTTCTACGGCGTCGGCACGGCTAGCGACGCCGGCTCCGCTCCAGTTCCGCTGTCGCTGCAGTTTCAGCAGGACCAGGCCGTGCGCAACTTTCCGCCCGCCGCGCAGTACTGGTTCAACGCGGGCATCGTGCCACCCAACGGGGGACCGGATCAGATCCTGATCAAGGGCACGCGCCCGCTGCACGCGAATTACGAGGTCATTCGCGCGCCGGAGGGACGCGCGGCGGTCCAGGACATCGCCGCGAAGAACATCACGCACCTGAAAATCTGGCTCGGCGACCGCAACGGCGCCTATCCCGCGATGCCGCGGCAGGTCTTCGAGGCCATCATCGACGAAGCGCACAAGCACAACATCCGCGTGCACGCGCACGCGACGACGATCGAGGATCAGAAGGACGCGCTCAGGGCGGGCGCCGACGTGCTGGTGCACATGGTCCAGAACGTGCCGATCGACGACGAGCTGACGGCGCTGGTGCAGAAGCGGAAACCCTACTGGGCGACGGTGCTCGCGCTCGGCGACCGCAGCGACGTGTGCGCCGACGACCCGTTCGTGCTGCAGACGCTCTCCGCCGCGGTCGTCGCCGACATCAAGGCGACGGCCTGCGGGCAGAATGCGAATGCGGCGGCGCGTGAAATGCGCCTCGAGGAGATGTTCGCGGCCATGACGCGCGCGGGAGCGCGGCCGATTCTCGGCGCCGACACCGGCATCCGCCCCACGAATCCGATCGGCGCGGGCGATCACCACGAGATTGCGCATTGGGTGGACCTGGGACTGTCGCCCTCCGAGGCCGTCATCGCCGCCACGTCGCGCCCCGCCGAGGCGCTCGGGCTCACCGACGTCGGCACCATCGCGGCCGACAAGATGGCGGATTTCATCGTCTTGAACGCGAACCCGCTCGACAACATCAGGAACATGCGCCAGATCGACAGCGTGTACTTGCGCGGCGCCCGCCTGGATCGCGAGGCGCTGGCGGCGAAATGGAGGAAAGCGCCGTGACGAAAGCGGCCGTCACCGCCTGCGTGATCGTGGTCGTCATGGCGCCGCTGGTGGCGCAGGGACCGCAGCCGGCAAAGGGCGTCAAGTACGCGCCTGTCAACGCCGCCGAGATGAAGGAGTGGCTCACGTACCTGGCCTCTGATGAACTTCAGGGCCGCCAGGTATTCACCGAGGGGTACGCTCTCGCGGCCTCCTATATCGCCGACCACCTGAAGACGTGGGGGGTGAAGCCCATCGGCAGCGGCGGCACCTATTTCGAGAACGTGACGAACAAAGGCTACCGGTCGACGAGGAATTCGTCGCTCGCGGTCGTCGTCAAGGGCGAGACGAAAGCCTTCAAACATGGCGACCACGTCACCTTCGCCGCCAACGGCGGCGCCCGGCAGACGTTGACGTTCCGCGGGGCGGAGTTCATCGGCTACGGACAGCCGGCCGACCTGCAGGGACGCGACGTCAAGGGGAAGCTCGTGATCTGGATGCCCAACCTCGCCGCGCAGGGCGCGGCGCGCGGCGGCGGTCCGGGTGGAAATGCGGTCAACGTCCGGGGCGCCAGCGCGGCAATCGGGCTCGTCCTCGCGTCGACGGCGGCAGAACAGGCCCTGGTGCAGGCGCAGGATGCGCTGCAGAAGGCCACCGACGCGGTGCGGACGGCACAGGCACAGGTGCAGGGCCGTGGAGGCCGCGGCGCGGCGCCCGGCGGCCGGGGAGCGCCGACGCCGCCAGACTTCGCAACCCCGCAGCGCGTGGACGCGCCGCTTCCGCCGCAAATCACCGGTGACGAAGCCGTGTTCGAGGCACTCCTCAGCGACGCCCCGGTCACATTCGCCGACCTGCTGGCGAAGGCGAAAAGGGGCGAGCCCCTGTCGCCCTTCTCGCTGCCGGTGAATCTCACGATCACGATCGACAACACGTACGACCAGGTGTCCGAGCAGCGCACACGCAACGTCGTTGGCATGGTCGAGGGAAGCGATCCGGCCTTGAAAGACACGTACGTGCTGTTCGGCGCGCATCTCGATCACATCGGCTACAGCCAGGCCGGCAACGGCGTGCTGCCCACTCCCGCCAGCTGCCGTCAACGCAGCGAGGCCGCCCAGGCCGCCGTGCGGGCGGCCGGACGGACGGTCCAGAATCCGGGGCGCGGGGGACGTGGAGGGGCGGCGGACGCCGGGGGTGGAGCGGGGCGCGGCGCGCCCGCTGCGGCGCCGCTGCCATTCGATCAGCGCGAC